>Ga0209452_1000259_pt1 | contig 13178 bp, 14 predicted proteins | sample WorMetimpBELIZE1_FD_187388 | JGI IMG/M metagenome (GOLD analysis project Ga0209452, IMG submission 187388) | Marine gutless worms symbiont microbial communities from Max Planck institute for Marine Microbiology, Germany - Olavius imperfectus... | ecosystem: Host-associated > Annelida > Digestive... | reverse complement strand
GTTTTAGCAGGCGCTAAAATAGGGCACTTGTTTAAATGCACCAGTTTTAAGCCAACAGGTAGTTCACCTTCTGCTAAATCAATGCGCTTGGTGTATAAACGCTTACGTAGTTCTTCTACATTTAAATCAAGCAATACTTGCGGGCTTTGGGTTAAATCAAAACAAATAACCGCGTTTTTATTTACCGGGTGAAAGCTCATAGGTGCCACCCATGTGGTACAGCCTTGCGTTGCAGGAATGCGCGATGAAGTATGTACCAACGGCGTCATGTTAAATACATCAACCAATTCAGCAAGCGCTTTTTTATTACGCAGCAAAAAAAAGAAGTTATAAAGCTTTGGCTGTTTTTCTTTTATTAGTTTAGCCAGTGCAATAGTGGCGGTTACATCGCTTAGCGCATCGTGCGCAGCAGCGTGTTCAATACCGTTGGCTACGGTTAAATGTTCAAGCTTAAAACTTGGGCTGCCGTCTTCTTTTAACGGCCATTCAATACCCTCAGGGCGAAGCGCATAGCAAGCACGTACTAAATCAATAATATCCCAGCGGCTATTATTGTTTTTATATTCACGCTCGTACGGGTCATAAAAGTTGCGATAAAAGCTATAACGGCTTACTTCATCATCAAAGCGAATACTGTTATAACCAGCAACACAGGTGTTTGGTGCACTAAATTCGGCATGAATTTTTGCAATAAACTCAGCCTCAACCAAGCCTTTTTTCATCGCCACTTGTGGCGTAATACCGGTAATTAAACATGCCTCAGGGTGAGGCAAGTAATCCGCTTGCGGCTTACAATATTCAATAAGCGGCTCGCCAATTATATTTAAATCAAGATCGGTACGAATTCCCGCAAACTGGCTCGGCTTATCCTTTTGAGGGCTCGCCCCCCACGTCTCATAATCGTGCCAGTAGATTGTTGCTTGATTTTGCTCTTGATATGCCATGCTAAAAACCCTGAGTAGTTAACTTAAAACGCCTAAATACGCGCCAAGTTACTAAAATAATGAATTATTTAGATTATGGCATATGGGCGAGGGAGTTTATAGGTTTGCGCTTGATAAGGGAGTTAAATTAGGTGGTGTTTACTAATTATAGTTAATGCACTTGCTATGAATTGCTTACTAGTTTGGTATTAGACTAAAGTCTATAAGTTAATTTTCTTCACTTATTGGTTTTGTTTTAATCGTTTGTCGGTTTTATTGTAATTCTCTAAAGTTCAGTTGTCGGCAACAAGCACGACTAACTCAACAGGAATATAATCATGAAAAGCTCACTTATCAAAACCATCGCTCTTGGCTCTTTATTAACTTGCTCAGCTGCTGTAATGGCTGATACAAGTGACTACAAACTAATGGTTATCGAACAAGCAACTGCACCACAGCCAATTGAGCAGTCATTTAATAGTTGCGCACTTAATGTTAAGTCAAAAAACTATGCAGAGGCTGAAGCAATTTGTACAAAAGCAATTGCACTTTTAAAAGATGCAGACGGCCCTAAATTTAAAGTACGCCAACTTACGTCATTCGCGTTAAGCAACCGTGGTGTTGCGCGCTTAAAATCTAATAATGACACAGCAGCTATTGCTGATTTGTATGAGGCAGCGCAAATGTCTAACAGTACAATGGTATCGCATAATTTAACACTTGCTAAAGAAGAGCTTGCGCTATAAAAAAGCACTAAACATGCTTTAATTAAGCCAGTGTATAAAAAGCCCATGTTAGGTTTATTCTTAACATGGGCTTTTTGCGCTGCACGGTTAGAAACGCTTTAAATACAATAGAGCTGAAAGTTAAGTCACGAGTAAATTACGGCTATTTGAAATTAGCGTTGCATCGGATGGCATTACCAGTTTTTATTTGTGCAGTTTGGTTTTTTCATTTTTAGTGCAAGGCTCGAGCGTAGAGTAAGTCGCCAAAAGCATAAAAACAAAATAAATTTTAAAGACTGATTTTTGTACAGTTTACTAGCTTGTATGCGTAGCTACTGCATAACACTCGTTTTAAAACTTTTTTCAAAACAAGCAGTAATTACGCAGGTTTACACACTGTTAAATATTTAAATTTGTACATATATTAGACTAAAGTCTATAGGTTAATTTTCTTCACTTATTGAGTTTGTTTTTCTCGTTTGTCGGCGCTGTGCTATTACTCTAAAGTTCAGTTGTCGGCAACAAGCGCGACTAACTTAATTAGGAAAGACAAACCATGAAACGTACACTTTTAAAAACCATCGCTCTTGGCTCATTACTAACTTGCTCAGCAGCTGTAATGGCTGATTCAAGTGACTACAAACTTATGGTTATTAAAACCGAAACAGCTCCAATGCCTCTAGAAGAGTCATTCAATAGCTGCGCACTTAACGTTAAATCTAAAAATTACGCTCAAGCTGAAGAAGTTTGTACTAAAGCTATTGCACTATTAAAAGATGCAGAGGGCCCTAAATTTAAAGTACGCCAACTTACATCGTACGCTTTAAGCAACCGTGGTGTTGCACGTTTAAAAGCGCATAACGATACCGCAGCATTAGCTGATTTATACGAAGCAGTTCAAATCTCTGAAAACACATTAGTGTCTCATAACTTAACTCGCGCTAAAGAAGAGCTTGCCTTATAAAGCAATTTAATTAGCGAGAGTCACAAAAAAGCCCCTGGCAATTTATTAGGCAGGGGCTTTTTTGTGCGTGTAATAAAATACTTGAGATGGCGCTTTTGATGTAAGGTCTGCGAAAAAGTTGTGAGTTATCAACATAAAAAAATGTTTAATTCTAATAATACTCACAATGCGTTCAGGTATCGTCATTAATAATTTAATGACTATTCACAGCAAAGGTAATGCATTGAAACTACTAAAGTGGACTTTGGGCGCAGTTATTATTTTATTAATAGTGGGTTTACTCATTCCTGAGAAGCTAGTAATTCCTGTGCAAGGCGCTACAGGTAAAGATTGGAACAACAATACGTTTTGGTATGAGCCGTGGGGGCGCTCGGGTGTGCATAAAGGCATTGATATTTTTGGCGCTAAAAACACACCTGTGGTTGCAGCAACAAGCGGTATTGTTATTTTTTCAGGTGAACTAAACCGAGGTGGCAAAGTGGTTGCGGTACTTGGTGCAAAATGGCGAGTGCATTATTTTGCACATTTAAATGACTACAATGTAAGCGCAGGGGATGTAGTTAGCAAAAACAGTCAAATTGGCTTACTGGGCGATACTGGTAATGCTGCAGGAAAGCAACCTCATGTGCATTATTCTATATTATCGCTTATGCCTATGCCGTGGCTTTATACAACACAAAGCCAAGGGTGGAAAAAAATGTTTTTTTTAAACCCGCATAAAAAATTGACTGCTCACTAACCCAGTTTTACTTATAGCTGGGCCTTTACCAAATTAACTGCCAGCGTAGTTAACTCGCTTGTTTTTGCTGTATTTTTTGAGAGTGAAAGAAACGCTATTTACAGTAGGTATTAGACTAAAGTCTATAAGTTAGATTTTCTCACTTATTAGGTTTGTTTTTATCGTTTGTCGGGGCAAGAGGATTTATCTAAAGTTAAGTTGTCGGCAACAAGCACGACTAACCAAACAGGAAGATAATCATGAAACGTACACTTTTGAAAACCATCGCTCTTGGCACATTCTTAACTTGCTCAGCTGCTGCAATGGCTGATCAAAGTGACTACAAATTAATGGTTATTGAAGATTCTGTAACAGCAGCGCCGGAGTTTGAACAGCCATTTAATAGCTGTGCACTTAATGTAGAGTCTAAAAACTACACAGAAGCGGAAGCCATTTGTACACAAGCAATAGCCTTATTAAAAGAAAGCCGCGGCCCACGTTTAAAAGTACGCGAACTTACATCGTTTGCATTAAGTAACCGTGGGGTAGCCCGCATGATGGCCAAAAAAGATACCGCAGGCCTTTCAGATTTATATGAAGCGTACCAAATCTCTAAAAACTCACTGGTATCTCATAATTTAACGCGTGCTAAAGAAGATTTATCGTTATAAATTTATTACTAAGCACTTAAAAAGCCCTCGCTAGTTTATAACTAGTGGGGGCTTTTTAGTTTTTACTTTTGAAATTAACCAATGTGAGTTGTTAATTTTTAAGTGGGTTTACCGTGTGTTCTAACTTAAATAACTATTTTAAGAGGGGTTTTAAACTTAAAATATGCTAATTACACCATTGCGTGTAGGGTTGTTCGAAAATCACAAGTTCAATTGTTTTCAAAAGCGGGATATTTTACTAAAGGCTGTGCATATATAAATATGCTACGAGTATTAAATTTCTTTATATTTTCGCCTATTTTCATTAAAGTACTTAAAATATAGCAAATTCAGTTAATATTAATCTTTGTAAATAAGTTTATGTTTAATAGCATTTAGCTTTTTTGTGCATTTTTCTAATTAAAACTAAAAATAAATAAGTAACTGCACTTTTAATGGAACTGCGTGATTTTAGCGCAGATAAAAGGATTTAAAAATGAAATTCAAATTCAATTGCATTGTTGCATCTTTTTTTGCAGCAACTTTTAGCCTTTCTGTAACCGCCGAAGATATAGAGCTATACGTAAACCATAACGTAGAAACCGATGAGAACCCTCGTGTAGTAATTATTTTTGATACCTCCGGAAGTATGGGAAGTAAACTTCCTAACAACGGACCTAAAAAAATAGATGCCGCTAAAGATGCTATGACCCAACTGGTTAACGATAATAGCGCCATTGACTTTGGTTTAATGCGCTTTAATGGTAACAACGGTGGTTATATTATGGCTGGTTTAGGCTCATCACATGACACTATTTTAGGCCAAATTGAAAAGCTACCTGCTAGCGGAAATACCCCCGTTACAGAAACCTTATGGGAAGCCTACCTTTATATGACAGGGCAAACCGTTTGGTATGGACAAAATACCAATCAACGTGACTTTAGTGTAGAGACCAATGACAACTCTTTAACGCCCCCTGATTATATATCGCCGTTTAAGCAGGCATATGGCTCAGCCGAGCGCTGTGATAATTCTATAAATTTAATATTAATGACCGACGGCGACCCTACTCAGGATAATAATCGCAATAATGATATTAAATACTTATACAAGCAAAAGTTTGGTTACAACCCAAGTAAAACAAGTAGTAGTTATTTAGCGGCATTAGCGCAAATAATTCATGGTACGCAAGATGTTGAAATAGATCTTTACGAAGAAACACCAGAGGTGGCAGACACAGGGCGCGTATTTACTATTGGTTTTGGTAGTGGCATGAGTAGCAAAGGTAAAACGCTGCTTGAAAAAACCGCTGAACTTGGAGGAGGCGAGTACCTTCACGCAGATACCTCAGCAGAACTCTCTGAAGCATTAAATAATACCATTTCTAGAATACGTGAAGTAAACGATAGCTTTTCATCGCCTACGGTTGCCAGTAATAACGTTGACCAAACCCGCAGCCGAGACGCAATTTATTTTGCAATGTTTTACCCCGAGACTGGTGCTCGCTGGGGCGGGAATTTAAAAAAACTAGCTATGTCGGGCTCTACCATTGTTGACTCTACAGGTAATGAGGCATTAGGTGACGATGGCTTAATTAAAGAAGACGCTCGCACGTTTTGGCTACCATCAAATAAACCAGCTGATGGTAATTTAGTGGCACAAGGGGGCGTAAACTACTTACTTTCAAGTTTAGATTCACAAAGCCGTAAGCTGTATATAGATTCAGGCGGCAAAATTGTTGATTTTACTTTTGATAGAGTTAAAGAAATTTTAAATATAGTGTCAGACGCTATAGGTGGCATTATACCGGGCACAGATATAACCATCTCTGGTAATGATATTAGCTGGGCAAGAGGCATGGATGTAGATAACGAAGATGGTGATGCCTCCTCAGTAGATCAGCGTGCTAATATTTTTGGTGACCCTTTGCATTCTAAGCCGGTATCTATTGACTATGGTGATGGCAACATACGTATTTTAGTGGGCACTAATGCGGGTTTTTTGCATATGTTTAATGATAAAGGTGACACTATTGAAGAAGAGTGGGCGTTTATGCCTGCTGAACTGTTAAAAAATATACCTTCGCTTCGAACAAATAAAGCAAATACTAAAGTGTATGGCATGGATGGGCCTATTAGTGTGTTTTTTAATAATAAAAGTTTAAATAGTGAAGGCTTAAACGACGGAGTAATAGATGCCAGCAAAGGTGATGAAGTATGGGCATTTGCTGGTATGCGCCGTGGGGGTAAAAACTATTATGCACTTGATATTAGCTCACCAGATAAACCAAAACAGCTTTGGAGTAAGCCTATTGTAGGCGGCTCAGATGGGTTTGAATACCTAGCTCAAACCTGGTCAAAACCACAAATAGCCTATATTAAAGCGTTTGGAGATGAGCCTTTACTGGTATTTGGTGGCGGATACGATACAAACAAAGACAACGCGATTCGTAGCGAGGATAAATCAGGCACGGGAATTTACATTGTTAAGGCTAAAACTGGCGAAAGAGTATGGGCGTTAACGCCTGATGATAATAATTTTAAAGGTAAGCACAGTATAGCTGCCGATGTAGCAACGCTTGACTCAGATTATGATGGTTACATTGACCGCTTATATGCCACCGATACGGGGGGTAATATTTGGCGTGTGGATATGCCAGGCTCTGACAAAAATAGTTTTTCTCACTACAAACTAGCAGAACTTGGCAGTTCATTAGCAACCCAAGACCGACGCTTTTTTTACAAGCCACTCGTGGCACGCACCATGTTTAGTAAAGTGAGCAAAACGAGCTATGGCGGTGAAGAAGTAACCACACGGCTAGATACGCCATACGATGCAATCGTAATAGGCAGTGGGAATCGCTCAAATCCGCTTGCAACCAATGAGCAAGATCATCTTTATATGATCCGTGATGAGCATACTGTGACTCAAACCTTCGATTCACAAAATACGCCTGAGCCCATAGTACCAAATGATTTAATGCTTATGAATGACGACCCATTTGGTAATGCACTCGATAATGTTGATGAGTTTGTAGAACTTGAAGCCGATTTAGCTGGCTTTAAAGGGTGGCGATATGAGCTAAGTAATGGCGAAAAATCATTGGCTGCAGCCACCGTGGTAGGAGGCGTAGCTTATTATACGTCGTTTACACCTGCACAAGAGTCTGATAAAAATCAGTGTTCTTTAACTGGGGGCGGCGGTGCAATGTACGCTTTTCATTTGCACTATGGCACAAAAGTGTACGACCGACTTAAATTTACGACCAGCTACGATGTACCCGATACCGCGCAGTTGTATTTTGGTGAAGGCGATTCATGTATAGACGCTAATAACAATGGATTATGTGATGTTCCAACACCTAGTGATGGCTACGAGTACGAAGAAACAATACCTGTAAGCCAAGTAAGTCAGTTTTATTTAATCGGCCCGAGCCTTACTGGTGAAGGCGCAGTAAACCCAATCAAACCACCTGAAATTAACGGCCCAGGGCTAACTGTTGTCGATGGTAAAGTTAAACTAGTAAATGACAGCATTACATTAGGTTTTGGCTTTAAAACACAGCAAACCTACATATATAAACGTGAAGAAAACGATTCTTAATCTGATTAGGTTAGCCTTAGCTCAGGAGTTACAGCGTTTTATTATTTACCGTGCATGCCTTTAAAAGGCATGCGCTAATTTTTTAGCTAATACTGTTAGCACCCAAGGCAAAGCTAGCTACGTTATGGTGTGCTGCTTAAAGATGCTCAACAATAAAATTTTTGTCTAAAATTCAACACGCCTCCTACCTAAAATAGATTACCTAACCAAGCGAATTTGTATTAATAAAAGCAAACATTGCTTTACGCTCAGCCAACCTTTATTCGCAATTAAAGTAATTGAGCATTATAGAAAGACGGCTTATTGTCCCTATATTGAAAATAGATATACGGGTATGAATAGGTTTATGAATTGTTCGTAAATAAACCAATTTATGTGTAAATAAACATTAAATAAGTCACTAAATAGTAAAGCAATATTTGCATAAAATGGTTAAAAAAAAGATTTATAAAACTTACCTTTTTTAAAGGTTGCTAGTGCTTAATTTTACCGCTATTTTAAAGTTAAGTTGTATTGAATGGAATTAGTATGAGTTTCAAATTGATCTCTTTTTGCTACTGTATTCCCGTGCTCTTTTTAAATGGCTGCGATGAAGAAGTCGGCTTATTTAACCGCAGTAAAACACCCTCGGTAGCGCATAACAAACACACGGATTCACAAGCAAGTATTAGTGAGAAACAGCGCCTTGTTGCAGAAGGCCTCATAGAAGGGATTGTACCAAGCCACTGTAAGCACGGTGAAACAGCGTACATAAATGCAAAAATGCAAAAGGTGATACGAAACCCAACTGCAAAAGTGACTTATACACTAAAACCCACTGACAATATTTTGTCTGTGTGCGTGGCGAATGATAACTCAGCTATTACTTATCGTTATGGCACTGAGCAAAAAATTGGCCTAGAGTACAGCGCTACTGCTGCGCAGCCATTTGGTAGCTACTATCGTCAAATAGGAAAAGTAGGCGAAAGCATTTTGTTTTTTAACAAAGGCAATTACTATTACTACATTATTAATGCTGGTGGTATGGGAAGTGGTGTTACAGTGAATGTATATAAAAATAAAACGCTTATAGGGGAGTTTTTCTCCGGTAATGAAGCCTATAACGATTTTGTTATTGCCAGCAATTTAGACCTACCAAAGTCGTTAGCTAAAGAGCTAAAACCACATATAAACACAATGCAATGAAAGAACTTAGCAAAGCACAGTGTCACATTATTGAACAAGGGCAGTGGTTTTCTGGCCGAGATACACACTTAAAACAATTTTTACTAAGCCACGCAAAATGTTTGAGCCTTAGCGCGCATCAATCGCTTTTTTTACGCGGTGATAAACACGACGGTATTTATGCTGTATTAAGTGGTGTGGTGCGTATTAGTGGGGTAAGTAATCATGGTAAAGAAGCTGTTTTAAGCTTTGTTGACGCCTCGTTGTGGTTTGGCGAAGTTACTTTATTTGACCGCGGAATGCGCACCCACGATGTATATGCGCAAACCGATGTAACACTGTGTTTTATTTCACAACGCGCACTGGAGCAATTGTTAAGCCAGTACCCTCATTATTGGCAAGATTTTGGGCTACTCCTTGCCCAAAAATTGCGCGTTATGTTTACTAGCTTGGAAGATCACGCACTATTAAGCGCTGAGCAGCGCGTAGCAAAACGCTTACTTATACTGTGCGCGCATTTAGTGCATAATAATGGCCATACGTTTACTTTGTCGCAGCAACAATTGGCTGATATGACTTACCTGACACGGCAAACCGCCAATCAAATACTCAAAAAATTAGCAAAGCAGCAACTTATCGAAATTGGCTACAACAAAGTGACTATTTTAAACCAATCTGCTTTAGAGCAACTTTGTAGCCAGTAAATGTCGGCTCCCCGACAGAGTGATATTTTAAAAGCCTGATATAGTGTAAAAAAACACAATAAAAGGCACACACATGAGAACTCTACAGCAACAGCTTGGTACATACGGTTTGTACCATCGCTCTAAACGTAATGTTTTAACTCACTTTTTTGGTATTCCACTTATTGTATTTGCGGTGCTATGTTTGTTAGCGCGTATTCAAATACCCATTGGTAGCTTACTTATTGATGGTGCGCAGCTTTTTGTTTTCGCAAGCGTGGTGTATTACTTAATGCTGAGCGTGTCGCTTGGTTTAATAATGGGCGTACTGTTTACATTATTACTTTTAGCAGCGCAGCCAGTCGCGGCAATGGCTTTTTGGCCTTGGTTAAGTATTGGCGCTGGTGTATTTGTATTTGGTTGGGTACTGCAGTTTATTGGCCATTACTATGAAGGTAAAAAGCCTGCGTTTGTAGATGATTTAATTGGTTTAATTATTGGCCCTTTATATGTAACCGTTGAACTTTTATTTTTAATGGGTTTTTATAAAACCTTAGAAGATGAAGTTAACGCCATAGCAGGCCCCACCAAAGCATAATGCTAGCGGCTTATACAATAAGTATTAGCACCAACGAACATAAAAGGTAGATTACGCATGAATTATAAAAATAAAACAGTGTGGATCACAGGTGCATCATCAGGAATAGGCAAAGAGCTCGCAATACAATTTGCAGCATTAGGTGCCAAAGTTATTTTATCCGCCAGAAGCGTTGATAAACTTAACGAACTAAAGCAAAGCTTACACGGCGATGGCCACATTGTACTGCCCCTTGATTTGTCAGCACCGGAGGCTGTATTGGCTCAGGTGACTAATTTAATCAGTACATTACCTGCTATCGATATTTTAATTAATAACGGTGGGGTATCGCAACGCAGCTTATTTTTAGAAAACGACTTTAATGTTTATCGCCAATTGATGGAGGTTAACTACTTTGGCCTCATTGCACTTACCAAGGCGGTAGCGCCTAGTATGGTAGTAAGGCGCAGCGGTTCAATAGTCTCTATTAGTAGCGTAGCAGGTAAAGTAGGCTCTAAATTTAGAACGGGCTATTCAGGCTCTAAATATGCGGTAGTGGGCTTTATGGATTGCCTGCGTGCAGAGCTTGCAGAACATAACATTCATTGCTTAACTATTTGCCCTGGCTCTATTAAAACCGCCATTGCACATAATTCGTTAAACGAGCAAGGCATAGCGCAAAACAAGCCAGAGCACTCAATAGAAAATGGCATGGATGTAAGCGTAGCCGCTAAAAAAATGATCCTCGCAATTCATAACAAAAAAGACGAAGTGATTGTAGGCAAAGGCTTAAGTGGTTGGGCACCCACCATTAAACGGTTTTTCCCTCGCTTATTTAATCGATTAACCGCTAAAACCAATTATAGATAATGTAATGAATGCCAATACGCAAAAATACACAATAAGCACAGACAAAAACAAACTTAACATGAGCGTTATTTATCACTTTATTGCTAATAGCTATTGGGCCAAAGGAATACCCAAAAGCGTGATGCAAAAAGCAATTGATAACTCAATGTGCTTTGGTGTTTACAGTGCTCAAAACGAGCAAGTAGGTTTTGCCCGCGTAGTAACCGACAACGCCACTTTTGCCTATTTGGCAGATGTATTTATTATCCCAGATTTGCAAGGTAATGGCTTGAGCAAGTTACTGGTTAAAACAATAGTAGAGCACCCTGATCTGCAAGGGCTCAGGCGCTTTTTATTAGCCACTGCTGATGCCCATGGCCTGTATGCGCAATACGGGTTTAAACCGATAGACAACCCAGCACAGCTAATGCAAATAAACCCTGCAAATGTTTATGAGGGAAATACTAGAGAGGTAGAGTAAATTGCGGCAGGGTAATGTCTATGTAAGCAACTTGTATGAATAATACAAAAAACTAATAAGCCATTGACCTCAAAGCTGATTTTAACTTATTAGGTTGAGATGTGATGCTTTTTAAAGGTGTATGATTTCCTAGTGCAGGTATATTTGTATTCATCCAATTAAGAGCGTTGGATTGTGTTTGATAATAAATAACAACTGCTAATTTCTGATTTGCACAGCACTGACTTAATAATTTACTCTCAAATTCACACTCATTAAATTTCGGCTCGCATAACATCATTCATACACATAACGCCTCAACTTTGGGGCACAAATATATGGGCTAAAATTACGAGCGAAGCGAGGGTGCCCATGTATTTGTGTCCCAGCGAACGCAGTGAGTGACAACAGTTGTTTGTTAGCCGTCATATCTCATTCAGCTCTAGCTTCATTTGCTCCTTTAAAGCATTATGACAGTTTTGTACGTCCTGCCCGAATATGGTCGCTTTTTCCTGATATGAAGTGATCAAAGTTTGATCTGCCCAGAACTCTTGCGTTGACATAAATCTAAGCATTTCGGTAGAAGCGTCGGTTGCATTCTTTACCGCAATTTCTAGCTTATCTAGTAACGCGTCAACTTCCTTCGAAGCTATCAACCGAATACTATTTTGTTCAGTTTTAACTTTAAGATGTTCCTCGTTTAACTCAAATACAAGCGATTGAACGTCTTGATTATATTTAACAATTCCTTTATTTTTGGCTGCGTCATCATCTTGTAAACAAGCCGTTAAAAATTCAGCCATAATTGGCTGAAACTTCTCTACAAAGATTGAATTACACTTTCCGTGGAACTCATCAAGTAGAGAAAAGTATTTTGAGAATTGAAGCCTTTTATCCTCATATTGATATTTTCTCTTTTCAATATCTAAAGAGTGCTGTTTTTTAATTTTTTCTGTTTCGGCGCGATACTTAGCAACAATCTCCTGTTTGTCTTCTTCAAGCTGGCGATTATCTTCAATTAGTGCTCGGTTTTTACCCTTGACCTTTAAATACGCGGTCAGGTAAATCGAAAGAGCACCAAGGGCAAAGCAAAAAATATTAAATAACACTTCCATGCTCGATATAAACTCCATGACGGCTAACAGCTTTATCAAAGGACACTTTCCTCTTTTTATGAGCAAAGTATGTCCTCTTAATTATTTTTAATATTAATAACAAATCCTGTAACACATTGCGAGTATTAAACTTTAAGGCGGGGTGTTCTTTTTATGGCAGGTGGAAAGGAGGAAAGTATCCTCATTTTCTGACTTAGAAGGAAAAACGCCAGCGCAGTAAGCAAATACAGCAGTTAAAGATTTAAAATGAAAGCTAAACCCCTTTTTAAATCATTTAACCGCCACTAAAAGCTGCATCGATAATATAAGTAATCGCCTTAAGCACACTTGTTTATGTAAGCCTATTATAAAAAGTGTTTTTTGGCTGGTGGAGGCTATAAAGCGAGGTGATGAGTTATTTACTTGCCTTTTTTAGCCTCAAGCGCTTCTATTTCACTCCAGATTTTTTCTGCTTCTGCGCTTAACATGGCGTAGCTTTTAATATCGCCTTTACGCTGTGCTTGCATGCCTTGCTCAAGCTTTGCATCGTATTCTTTACGTAATTTTTTTGTCGGGTCTGATTTAAATAGTGAAAACATGGGGCTCGCTTAGTTTTATAAAAGTATTAGGACGTGTTGATCTTTGCGGATTGAAATTTGTTCAATCTAGGGGCGATTAAATCGCGGCGCGAGGTTTGTAACCTAGTGGGCTAAGTAAAAACCGAGTAACAAAGAGTTTATCGCCCCTAGGCAGAACCCGAAGGGCAG
>Ga0209452_1000251_pt1 | contig 13496 bp, 8 predicted proteins | sample WorMetimpBELIZE1_FD_187388 | JGI IMG/M metagenome (GOLD analysis project Ga0209452, IMG submission 187388) | Marine gutless worms symbiont microbial communities from Max Planck institute for Marine Microbiology, Germany - Olavius imperfectus... | ecosystem: Host-associated > Annelida > Digestive... | reverse complement strand
CGTTAAAAGTAACCGCGTAGCCAATACCATCAGCCAGCTGTGTGGCAACTTTACTGCAATAGTTGGCGAACAGGGCTGGCGCTTCCGGGTTGGTCCAGCCGCCACGGGCTGCAAACCATACCGGGCTGGCAAAGTGATTAAAGCTCACCAGAGGTACCATGTTGCGCTTGTGGCAGCCGTCGATAATGCGTTTGTAATGGTCAATCATTGCCTGGCTGAACAGGCCTGGCTCCGGCTCAATGCGTGCCCACTCAATGGAAAAACGGTAAGCGCCGAATCCCAGATTGCTGCACAAATCCAAATCGGTTTCCCACAACTCAAAACTGTTACAGGCATCACCGGACTGCTCCTTAAAAAGCGTGGGTTTTACGTTCTCCAGTAACCAGATATCTGAATTAACGTTGTTACCTTCAATTTGATGACCTGCACTTGCTGCACCCCAAAGAAAATCGTCGGGAAACTGACCGCCAGCCGGTAAAGATGAAGAGGCGGCTTTGGCAAAAAGCGGGGCGCTCATTGTGGCAGAGGCCATGGCAAGGAATTGTCTGCGGTTGATCATGTTACGTCCTGATGTCAAAAATTAATTTCTCAACTGTAAAAATAACGTGAATCAATCTTCAGGAATAATAATCATTTTTGACGGTTGTATAGTCTGAGTTAATGGTTAAACCTGACACAACACGCAAGCAGGGCGAACGTTTCGGGGATTTTTTATATATAGTTTTTATCAATACATGGCATCAAATAAATAATTTGTTCGTATTGAAGAAATTACGTAAGTTACATTTTGTTAAAAACTTGAAAAGGATAATAACAAAATGAGTGATATGACCCTGAACCGCTACAAAAGCGTTGAAACCGTGGTAGGAGCGGTCATCAACGGCTTATTCAGTTTGTTTTTTGTTTTCCTGATCTTCGGCGGGCTGGACGTGGTGCCTATGCAGGGCGACAACGGTCTGTTTATTGACAGCATTCCTCAGGGGCTGGCAATCGGCTTTATGGGCGCTTTCTTTCCCTCGTTTCTTACCCGCAAGCGCATCCGCAACGGCCAGTTGCACATCAACGGACAATCCGGCCACACATCCTGGTTACCGTCCCATCCGGTGCTTCGGGCACTGGTGTTTGCTGTTTTTGGTGCGGCACTGTCATTAAGCTTCTTTGCGTTACTCACTTTTGCAGTAAATATCGACACCCTTTCGTTCAGTACAGCCGCTGTAGTAAAAACAATTTGGGGGATTTGTCTGGGTGGTGTTGTCGCTGCCATTACCATCCGTCTCGCGCTTAACGATTACGCACATTAAGTTCAAAAACGTCTTTGCACCCATGTGTCAGTGGTGTTGCCCCGGTGAAGGCCGGGGCTTTTTAAGTTCAAAAACATTTACCACTTCAGCGACACATCGCCCAACAGGCCAGAAGGTCGAAGCGGTGCATCCGGCACGTAGGCGGGCAGGGTGGTGAAGGTGTACTTTTGCTTCACATCCGGCTGGGCGTCACCGATTAAGCGGTTCACCCACAGGTTCGTGATATTCAGCGTTACCGTATTCTCACCGGCTGTCAGGTAGTCCGATACATCTACTTCAAAGGGCGGCTTCCACAGCGTATTCACCACCTGTCCGTTCACTACCACTTCCACCACATCGCGCACATCTTCAATATGCAGCTGTACAGGTTTGCCCCGCATAGCCTTATCGATGTTGAAAGATTGGGTGTAGCTGGCGGTACCGGAGAAGTAACGGATACCGGTGTCGTCAGACTCAGCCCAGTTCCCGGCAGACAAAGTAGCTTTGGCTGGCGCGCCCCGGTCTTTTTGGAAGGTCACCTGCCATTGGTCTTTCAGCGTTTTTGTATTACTGAATGATGAGGCCACTTTATCCACGTTCGCCGGCGAATCACCGAACACCACATATCCAGACTCGTAAGGCGCCAGCGTCTTTTCAATCACGGTGAGCCCGTCTTTTACTGTGCTGTTTAAAGCCGTAATCGCGCCGGTAACGGCGTTGTAGTGATACGGTTTTCTGTCAGACACGTTGAAGGACAGTGTTACCGGCTCGTCACGGTTTTTGCGGTTGGTATAGTAGTAGATGTCTTCATTGTCAGTTTCACGGTGAACAAAGAATACCGTGGTATCTTCGTGCTTGCCTGTGTAACGGAAATCCGGTGTGACACCGGCTTCTTTAATACCGCTCTCTACGTCGTCGGCATTAATCACACGGCCTTTACCGGTTTTGCCGCTCCACAGTTTATTAGCAAGATCGGTAAATCGGGCGGCATCATCTGCCAGCGACGGGCTGGCCAGTGGTTTTTTGCCGATAACGGTGGCACCATTCGCTACCAGTTCAGCAATGCGTTCAAGAACCGGCAGCGTCATGTATTGCGAGGTGCCGCCAAGATACAACACGGCATAGCGCTGGCCGGAATCTGTGCACAGCTCTGCCCCGCAGTTCTGCAGTAAATCCGTTATGACATCATTGTTCACATAGTCATAAGCATTCTCCAGTGGCACATCTTCAGATGGCTTATCCAGATACAGGGATGTTGGAGGAGCATCTTCACCATAAAAATAGGCCACATCTGCTTTGAAATGACCTTGCTGTAACATGTAGGCATTGCGGCTGATATAAGTTACCCAGGGTTTAGCATAATCAGCCCAGGTCTCCAGGCGGTTAAAGTACTGACCAAACACAAATAAACTCAGACCCGGGCCTTCATCTTTGGGTTGGTGAACCGATGTGTGAATAATGGGGCGGTTTACACCCAGCGCAAATTCCATGTCGATCATGGGCTGCAAATCCCGGGGTGAGAACGCCCAGGGAGAAGAGGCCGATGTCAGTGACTCAGCGGCGACCAGGTTTTGCCCGTACACGTGCGCTACAGAGGCGGCTTCCCGGATGTCCGCCCAGTATTGTGGTTGAGGACCAACCTGGTCATCTGTATCAAAAGACCACATAGCCGCCATCGGAACGTCCGCGTTCCGGCGAATACGCATGCCGTCACCCAGTGTCGGACGGCCGTTCTCAAGTGCTTCAGAATAATGGATAAGGCCAGCTTCTTTTACCCGCTTGCTGATCACCGCATAGTGATTATCTGCCAGCATTTCGCCTAAGGTTAAGCGGTAGTCGTAGAGAAATTTATCGGTTTGTTCAGCGCTGCCAATAACCACACCAACCAGTGCCGGTAACCAGGGGGTTAAGTCGTAACCGCGGCGTTGTTTGAATTCTTCAAACATTTTTGGTGTCCAGTTCGATGCACCGACTTCAATACTGTCATTCAGCAGCGCTTTTACGCCTTCTCCCAATGCATATTGACCGCTGGCATCTTTGTACATGTCGAGGTAGTGATCAATATAGGCACTCACCGCGCTGGCATCGTATTTGTCGACTTCAAGGCCGGTGGCGGCTTCTGTGGCAGGGTGATTTTCTTTACCTGTCAGGCTGTAACCAATGCGGATAATTTTCCACAAGCCTTTTTCCGGGTGCCAGTTAAGTGAACCGTCTGCATTCAGCTTACTAGTAATATCGATAACAGCGTCCGCAGGCACGCCTTCACCAGCGTGTTGATTAGACAGCGTGTGATAGTGCGGGGCAATACCAAAGCCGGCTTTGTCTTCAAAACGATGCACTCTGGCTTGCGGATAAAAGGCTACTTCCAGCAAATCTACCGGCTCTGATTTTGCTTCTCCGGTAGGTAAATTAAAGCCCGGAGGTGGTGCAGCGCCGGGCGCAGATGACGATGGTAGGGAAAATTTGCCGTTCGGGTTACGCGACATCACGATACGCATGAATCGCGCTTTAACTTCCGGAAAACTGATCGTGGTTTGCGCGGTTGTTCCTACAGGAATGGTTGCCACAGGGGCAAACGTTACGCCGTCTTCACTGGCTTGCAGCGTGGGTAAAAAGGGCGCCGGAATAAACATACCCGGTGGTGGCATGGCAAACGACAGGCTTTGAACGCTTTTTAGCTCACCAAAATCAAAGGTGATTTCAACGTCTTTGTCCGGATGAGACTGTGTTTTGGTCGCGCTGCTGTATGAACCGTCAGACAATATACCGAGGTCGAGTTCGTCGTCATTGTTGGTTGTTACGGAAACAGGCTGAATGCGCTGTTCATGAACAGGGAAGGCGATAACGGCAATATCTTTGTAGTAAACCGGTGTCTCTTTTTCGGCATGTGTAGGATCAGCAAAAATTTCCTCTGCGCCATAGAAATCCTGGAACGCACCCGTATTTTGAGGCGGTTGCGGCACCCGAACGGCTTTTTTCTGTCTGGCGTCAATGGTAATTTCGGTCCACGCCAACTTTTTCATACCGTCTGCAGGCTTTACCCAGGGACCACCGGTTTCACTCCAGCCCGGCGAGGCGGCAATGCCGAATTCAAAATTGTGCTTATTCGCTTCGCCCAGCGCGTATTCAAAAGTGTCTTTCCAGGCCGGTGTCATATATTCCAGTGCAGTATCGACAATTTTAGGTGTCATGAGCTGGGCATCGAAGTTCTGCACACCGCCAATACCAACCCTATCCATCCAGGCGAGATCTTTTTCAATTCCTTCACGGGTAACGTTACCGTTCATCCAGTGCCACCACACTAAAGGTTTAGCGGATTGGGGCGGGGTGATGAAGTCGTCTTCGAGTGTGGTTCCAGTACTGTTAAATGAAAGCAGAGAAAGGCCCAGCGCCACTTTGGATAATGTGAACAGAAACGGGTTTACGGGTTTGGTCATAAACTTGCCCCTTAAAAATGATAACGAGGGCTGGCACTTTCGTGGCAGCCCTCCGCGTAGGAAGATAAATTAAAAACGGGTTCTGAAGCCAACAGATAAGAAGCGGCCCATGCTCTTATAAGCCACACCCTCATCGATGTTACGGAACGGAGGATCTTCGTCCGTTACGTTATCTATGTTGAACGTCACCTGCGTATCCATGCTGAAGTCGTAGCTGGCGAACAGCGACAAGGTGGTGTAGGAATCGATATGTTCCTCTGCTACATCAGCACTGCCACGGTAGTAAACCGTACCGGAGAAGTACCAGTCGTCACGACGCAAGCCCAGTGTAGCCACACTGTTGAACGCTGAAATGGCTTCGTTGAAATCACCCAGTGCCAGCGTGTCGTTAAAGCCTGCGCCTTTTACGTTCTCTTTGTCACGGTTCATGATGTAGGTACCGCTTAATGAGAAGTCCAGTTCGCCTAAATCGATATCGCCGAACCATTGTACCGAGTAGTCCAAGCCATCAACTTCGTACGCGCCCATGTTCGATTTACGCTGGTCGCTCACCACATAAGGTAAGCCGTAAATATCTACCATGGCTTGCAGACTCTCGTAACCCTGGGTAGGGAAGTCGCCGAATTTTGCGATGATTTCTTCCACCGATGACGGGTTCACAATGTAGTAGTCTTCGTTCACTTCTGCATCGTAATAAGCAGGGCCGAAGTAGAAACCAGCGTTTTGATCCAGACGGTCCTCGTATGCAATGCTCCAGTAAGTCAGTGACACCTTCGTGGAGTCGGTGACGTACCAGTCAGTCCCTAACGACATGGTTTCTGCGGTTTCAGGCTTTATACCTTCTGACGCACCGCTTAAAGTAAATGACGGCTTAAAGAAATCAGGGAAGAACGGGCTGTCTGATGAACGCAGCGGGCTGATTGGCAGGAACAATTCATATTGCAGCGGTGCCGCTAAATCAGCCAGTGCCGGGGCGTGGAAAGACGTGCCCCAGGTACCGCGAACGGTAACGTCTTCGGTAGGGTTCCAGGTCACTGCGATTTTCGGGTTTGAGCTTGAGCCAACATCGTTGTACTTGTCGTAACGGCCTGAGATAGACACGTCCAGATGCTGGATACCCGGCATCATGTTGTCATCACCAACAAGCGGGATGTAGATTTCACCAAATACCGACTTAACGTTACGGTCGATGTCGCGTACTGAAGAAGTAGAAGGGTTACCTACTTCGCCAGCCGTTACCGACTGATAGAAGGATTCTTCACGGTATTCTGAGCCAACCGCTGCCCGCATCATACCGCCGGCAATTTCAAACATGTCGCCGTTGGCGATGACTTTGAATTCCGTTAAATCCTGATCGGTGCTGGTGTCGTCAAGCCAGTTATTAATCCCTGCCAGCACAGAGGCACTGGTTTGCGACACATCATAAGGGTTTAGCGCTGTCTCAGTGGTACTGGCAGAAAGTGCAGCAAGTTGCGCATTCGCGTTGATGGAGTAGTCGTGATAGTACGACGTACTTTTACCGTAGTTCACGGTACCCTTAACTTTCCAGGTATCGGTAAGCTGATAGGTGAGGGTTGGCGTAACCTGCCATTGCTCATACATGGACGGGTTTGCGCCGGCGCTACCCCATACATCCGCGTAAGAGAATGAAACGGTGTTAGAGGTCTCATCACCCACAGCGATAAAATACGGGTTGTCAGCAGTGATCGTTGCGGAAGCACGAATATCTGAAGGATCGTAATCGGTGGCTTCACGGCGTGAATAGTACGCCAGCACATCCAGGCTTAAGCGGCTGGACAGTTCCTGAGTCAGGTTGGCGAACAGTGAATAACGCTCTTCTTCCGGATAATAAGACTGGTCGTCGTAGGTAGAACAGTAGTTCGGTGATGATGCATCCACGCCAGGCAAACCATATAAGGTGTCGTCTAACAGAATGTTACCGGGCGTACAGGACGTAGAACGGTAATCTGCACCGCCAACATTCGTGAGATCTTCTTTAATGAAGTCCTGATCTTTACCGTACATCGGTGAACGGTCACCGTAAGAAAATGCAGTAACCAGTGTGCCTTTATCCCAGCTTGTGCCGAAGCCGCCGGAAATATCAATGCGGTCGTAGTCCCCCGCACCCATACCATACTGCACGCTAACTTCGCCGCCTTCCATGTCTTTCTTCGGAATGAAGTTAATGACACCGGCAACGGCATCAGAACCGTAGATAGACGAACCACCGTCGGGAATCACTTCTACGCGCTCAAGCAAACTTGCGGGGATCATCGACGAATCAACCCAGTTCATCGGGCCAACCGGAACAAGGCGATTCCCCCCCAACATGACCAGAGTAGCCATTCCGCTCAAGCCGCCAATACCGCGAATTTGCGGTGGCTCAAAAGGAATTGAGGCTGTGAGGGTATTTTCCGGCACGGCGTTGAAGTCTGCCATTTGTGGAATGCGGCGAAGCAAATCGGTAGCAGAGGTCACACCCTGCTCAATGATTTTTTCCTGATTCAAACCGATGACGTTGGAACCGACGGGATTAACCCCTTCGATCAACGTACCGGTAACGGAAATGACTTCTACGTCTTCCTCGTCTTCTGTTTGTGTGTCCTGAGCAATGGCAGTGGCGCTCATTGAAACGCTTAATCCTGCAATAACAGCAAGAGAAAGTTTGTGTAGTGGCATGGGTGTTTTCATCGTTATAACTCTCAGTATTAACCGACAGGTGTGTAATTTGTTACCAAGATTTAACAATGCGTATACAAAAGTAAAATACTATATTTTTAATAATGTATTAGTTCAGACTATGCATGCCCTGTGAGGTCAGGCTGAATAAGGTTTTCCTGGGGGGCAATTCTCTACGTGATATCGAAAATATAAATATCAGATATGATTATTATGGATTGAAAATGATTGCTTGATAGTTCGGGATGACTTGCAGGATGTAAAAAACCTTGGGTTTTGTAAATAGCTGTTGTACTTTTTAATCATAATTTTCCTTCGTGAAGTACTCTTTCGCCGTGAAACCAGATGAGATCCCCTTCTATGATTTGTATGGTGAGTCGTTCTTAAAGCTCAGTGCTGACTTCGTTCATCTGGAAGATATCCGCGCCCGCAGTGCGGGACTGGGATGGGAGATTTCGCCTCACCGCCACGGCAAATTATTCCAGCTTATTTGTGTGTTTGATGATGAATGGACAGTGCAACGGGATGATGAAAAGCTGACGCTTCAGGGAGACTGGGTAGTGACACTACCACCCGGCGTAGTGCACGGATTTACCTTCGCGCCGGACACCAACGGCTACGTGCTCTCTGTTAATGCCGATGTGGTAAATGCATTGCGCAGTGACAGCGCTATCGCGGACTTTACCGGTGCAGTATGGTCTTCACAAGCTATTGAATTTCAGGACAAGCATCAGTCTGAACGGTTCGTTGCTTATCTGCATATGCTGGCCGGTGAAATGCGCAGTAATGATCCCGGCGCCACAGTGAGCATCCATATGTTGCTTAAACTTTTGTTTGTGCTGGTTGCCAGGCAACAAAATACAGCCCGTAATCTTGCCGGTACATCGGGCCGGGACTCCAGGGTATTGCTGGGTTTCCGCGAGCTCATCGACAAACATTATCAGCAACATTTGAATGTGAATGATTATGCGTCTAAATTGTACATTTCTGTCTCTACCCTTAGCCGCATATGTCAGCAGCATCTCAATACCACCCCGAAAAAGCTGATCCACCAAAGACTGGTAAATGAAGCGAAGCGGCGACTGATTTACACCCGGCAATCGCTGGATGAAATTGCTGATACTTTAGGGTTCAAAGATACCGGTTATTTCTGTCGTTTCTTTAAACAGGCGGAAGGTACCACGGCGGGGGAATTCAGACGCCGGAGTGAGCTGTAAAAGTTCTGCTGCACTGGTATCTGTTTATGACAATTTATTTATGGCTGTAAAATCTGTTTTGAATGCTGATGAAAGGGGCGAAAGCCTTTTAATTCTTATTTAAAAAACTGAATTGTAAATAGTGCTTTTTTACTTGTATTTTTCGTATCGTTATAGAAAAAACTAATGTCTGTCGTCGCATTTCTTAACAGCATCTGTTAATTCGCGGTAGCATACTGTTAGCCCTGAAACGGCTTGTAGTTATTACGCCGCAACTGAATCGTTTCTGACAGCGAAATCCGGTGCCTGAATTATTTTGCGCTCCTTTCACTGTCAGCAGGAGAATGAATTAATGAGTGGTTTTACTGTTGATGCCGACTGGCTGCACTGGTGCGAGTCACCGTCGAAGCCGAAGTTTGTCGTACCGGAAGGTGCTGTTGACGCCCATTGCCATGTGTTTGGTCCCGGTAATGAATTCCCCTTCGCGCCGGAGCGCAAGTACACGCCATGCGACGCGTCTAAAGATCAGTTGTGGGCATTACGTGATTATCTGGGTTTCAGCCGCAACGTTATTGTTCAGGCTACCTGCCACGGCGCTGACAACCGTGCACTGGTTGACGCACTAAACCATTCTGATGGTCTTGCCCGCGGCGTTGCTACCGTAAAAGCGGATATTACTGATGAAGAGCTTCAGGTTCTGCATGCCGCTGGTGTACGGGGCGTTCGCTTTAACTTTGTGAAGCGGTTAGTAGACGCGCTGCCCTTCGACTCGTTGGGCACTATCGCTGAGAAAATTAAGCCTCTTGGCTGGCATATCGTGATTTATTTTGAATCTCAGGAACTGCCTGAGCTGTATGATTTCTTCACCAGCCTGCCTACCACTGTTGTGGTTGATCACATGGGCCGGCCTGACGTAACAAAACCGGTAGACGGACCTGAGTTTGCTCTGTTTCTGAAACTGCTGGAAGAGAATAAGAATTTCTGGTCAAAAGTAAGTTGTCCTGAGCGCTTGTCCATTGTAGGGCCGGAAGGCGGCTACGAAGACGTAGTGCCGTTCGCCCGTGAAGTGGTTACCCGTTTTGAAGACCGCGTACTGTGGGGAACAGACTGGCCGCATCCGAACATGAAAACACATATGCCGGATGACGGGCACCTGGTGGATATGATCCCTAAAATCGCCCCCACAGAAGCGTTACAGCGTAAATTATTAATTGATAACCCCATGCGCCTTTACTGGGCGGATTAATCATCGCCGCCGGTGCCTTCAGGAATGATGCTGGTCCGGCTGGCTGAACAGAAATGAGTTGGGAGAATAAAATGAAAGTAATCGTAGTGGGTCCCGGTGCGTTCGGGATCAAACACCTTGATGGCCTGAAAAATATCGATGACGCTGAAGTTGTTGGTCTGGTTGGCCGAAATTTAGAAAAGACACAAGCCGTGGCAAACGAATACGGTATTCCGAATGTGTATACGTCTCTGGACGATGCACTGGAATCCGATGCTGATGCCGTTATCCTCTGTACCCCTACACAACAGCATGCTGCGCAATCAATTCAATGTATGAAAGCCGGCAAACACGTACAGGTCGAAATTCCGCTGGCAGACAGCTGGGAAGATTCAGAAGCGGTTGTGAAAACCCAACAGGAAACCGGCAAAGTGTGCATGGTTGGTCATACCCGCCGCTTTAATCCTTCTCACCAGTATGTGCACAACAAAATCACTGCCGGTGAATTGAATATTCAGCAGATGGACGTACAAACGTACTTCTTCCGTCGTAAGAATATTAATGCCAAAGGCGAGCCCCGTTCCTGGACCGATCACCTGCTGTGGCACCACGCTGCCCACACTGTGGATTTATTCGAATATCAGGCGGGTTCTCCTATCGTTAAAGCGAATGCGATTCAGGGACCAATCCATCCCGAGCTGAGCATTGCACTGGACATGTCAATTCAGCTGCAGGCTGAAAACGGTGCAATTTGTACACTGTCACTGTCGTTCAACAACGATGGCCCGCTGGGTACATTCTTCCGTTATATCTGCGATAACGGTACTTACATTGCCCGTTACGATGACCTGGTGGATGGCCGCGAAAATGCCATTGATGTCTCCAAAGTCGATGTGTCGATGAATGGTATCGAGCTTCAGGATCGCGAGTTCCTGTCTGCCATCAAAGAAGGCCGCGATCCGAACAGTAGTGTTCACAAAGTCATTAACTGTTATAAAGTGCTTCACGATCTGGAGCAGCAACTTAACAGCTGATGCTGCTAGTCTTCCGTATCGTGTGTCGACAGCGTCAGGCAACTACAGCCAGCGTATCCGGCATGATGCGGAAGCGGTATAAAAGTTAACGGGAGAGAGAGAATGAAACAAAGAAAGCTGGCTGGTCGTCTGGTATCCGAAATCGGCCTTGGATGCATGAACCTCAACCACGCTTACGGCGCTTCAGTCTCTCAGCAGGAGGCCAGCAAGTTGCTGGCTTCTGCTTTTGAACAAGGCGTTACCCATTTCGATACTGCCGCGCTTTACGGTTTTGGCAGTAACGAAAAGCTGGTGGGTGAAGCCATTAAAGGTTTTCGTAAAGACATCTTTCTGGCCAGCAAATGCGGCATGACAGGCGTTGACGGCAAACGTGTCATCGACGGGCGTCCGGATACTCTGGTAAAAACCCTGGATACCGCTCTGCAAAGTCTGCAGACCGATCACATCGACCTGTATTACCTGCACAGAATCGATAAAGATGTGCCAGTGGAAGAAAGTGTGGGTACGCTAGGTGATATGGTGAAAGCCGGTAAAATCGGTGCCATCGGTTTGTCTGAGGTGTCAGCAGATTCTTTGCAGAAAGCCCACAATGAATTCCCTATTGCTGCGCTGCAAACAGAATATTCTCTGTGGACACGCAACGCAGAAATTGCCGTACTGGAAACCTGTCAGAAACTGGGTATCGATTTTGTGGCTTTCAGCCCGCTGGCCCGTGGTTATCTTGCTGGTGGTATCGACAACCCGGAAGCTCTGGCAAATGGTGATATCCGTAAAGGTATGCCACGTTTTCAGGGTGACAACTGGACAGCGAATCAAAAGCTGTACGCTGAGTTTGCAGCCCTTGCTGAAGCAAACGGTGTCACGCCGGCTCAACTGGCTATCGCCTGGGTTCTGGCACAAGGTGACCATATTCACGCTTTGCCCGGCACGAAGTCAGAGGCGCACTTAACGGAAGATTTAAAGGCCAGCGCAGTGTCTCTGGATAAGCAGGTATTTGCACAGGCTGATGACATCATCAACCGTCAAACCGTGCAGGGTGCCCGCTATGGCGCAGGTGCACAGGCAGATATTGATACAGAAGATTTCTGAGTATTTCCGGTTAATATATCTCTGAACGTTTCCCAACCTGATAGTAGTTGAAGTCAACCGGGCCGCCCGGGGCTTAAGTGCATTGTTGTGCTGCTCATGTAGTATTTATTCCCGGCCTGCACCACGGAAACGTCAGGTAAATCCATGTTAACTACAGGATTGTGAGCAGCCAGTGTAACGGACGAAAATACACACATCAGATAAGAAAAAAATATCTGTAACAATTACCCGTACTCACCCGTCTTTCCCTTAATATCAATTTGCCAGGTAAGCCTCATAGTCCGGGAGAAAAAGAGCAATTGCGAGGGTAATACTAATAAACGTAATTGCAATGTAACTAAAAAGTAATGTTTGTTTCTTTATGTTAGCAAAAACGCAATCGGGTTTAAGATTTTTCATAACTCCTCAGGATTGAAGCCGCTTTTACTATCACATGTAATGCAAATTAAACTTCAACCCGGGCTATTTCATGAAAAGCAAAACATTCATCTGTTCTATTATTGCCGGTCTTGTATTGGCGGGATGTAATTCACAGTCAGTCACATCCGGTACTGCAATAAATCCTGACCACACTTCAGGTACAGTAACTTTTAACTGGTTTGAGTACTCAACTCCGGGGGGCCCCGGAGAAGCGCCGGAGGGGAAATTTTTGAATCCGGTATTACCAGGTTTTTATCCTGACCCTTCTGTCACCAAAAGGGGGGATGATTATTATCTGACAACATCTTCTTTCAGTTACACGCCCGGCTTACCGGTGTTACATAGTAAGAACCTTACAGACTGGACCCTTATCGGCTATGCCCTCGATCGCAAGTCGCAGATGGAGTTTGCAGGTGCGTCGGTCTCCAGGGGAATATTTGCACCCACCATTCGCTACCATAACGGTTTATTTTATATCATCACTACGTCAGTCGATAATGGAGGAAACTTTATTATTACAGCTGAAAACCCGGAAGGGCCATGGTCTGAACCAATTTGGTTGCCTGAAGTCGGGGGAATTGATCCGGATATCTTCTTCGATGAAGACGGGCGGGTTTACATCACCCATAATGACGCGCCTCCCGGAGAACCTCTTTATCAGGGGCATCGTGCAATCTGGATGTGGGAATATGACCCTCAGTCTCAAAAAGTATTAGCTGAAAGCCGGCAGTTACTTGTGAATGGTGGTGTAGATATATCTAAGAAGCCCATATGGATTGAAGGTCCGCATATTTATAAAATCGGTGACTGGTACTATTTGTCATGTGCTGAAGGCGGTACAGGTCCGCAACACTCGCAGGTCGTATTTCGCTCCCGTTCATTGGATGCCCCCTTTATACCCTATGAAAATAATCCGATTCTGACACAGAGGGATTTAACCTATCCCCGGGCTAACCCTGTGGATACTGCCGGGCACGCAGACTTTATCCAAACCGGAGAGGGCGAATGGTGGGCGGTGTTTCTTGGCACGCGGCCGTACGATTTCGACTTGTACAACACGGGCCGGGATACCTTTTTGTTGCCTGTGGAGTGGCAAAACGAATGGCCCCTTATCCTGCCACCTGAAACGCCTATAC
>Ga0209452_1000250_pt1 | contig 13588 bp, 8 predicted proteins | sample WorMetimpBELIZE1_FD_187388 | JGI IMG/M metagenome (GOLD analysis project Ga0209452, IMG submission 187388) | Marine gutless worms symbiont microbial communities from Max Planck institute for Marine Microbiology, Germany - Olavius imperfectus... | ecosystem: Host-associated > Annelida > Digestive... | reverse complement strand
CATTAGTTTTATTAATGCCTATAGTTTTTAGTTGGGTGAAGCTTAAAGCGCGGCGCTGTTTACAAGCCAATCTCGGAAGGTAATTACGTTTTGTAATTGAGAGCTTCCTGTTCTCTCAATGAGGTAGTAGTTTTGCTCTGTAGCTATAGAGATAGAAAAAGGCGCAAGCAATTTTTTATGTGCAATCAGGTCTGCAGCTAATAATTTACTGCCAAGCACAACGCCTTGGCCTGCGGCAGCGAAATCTAATGCGATGCCAGAGTCATTAAAGTTATAACCTTGCGTACTTGGCTCATAGTTGATCCCGGCTTTAACGAACCAGCTACGCCAATCTTCCCGCCGTTCAACCTGTTCTACATGTATTAACGGCAGTTTTACAATATCTTCAGGAACTAAGGGACTATTCATACCTTCTAGCAACGAAGGGCAAAGAAGTGGGGTGATTTCGTCATCGAACAGTCGTGTACAAATGACATCTCTCCAGTCTCCATTACCAAACCATATCGCTAAGTCGACTTCTGCATGACCCAGAGGCTCTTGTGTATAGTTCGTATACACCCATGGATTTATATGTGGATGCTGCTGATTGAAAGACGGGAGTCTGGGTAATAACCATTTGCTGGCAAAAGCCGGGGACGTGTCTACAACGACAAGACCTGGTTTATTATAAAAATGTAAGCGGTTTGCACCATGTTGCAACTGTTGCAACATCAGTCGGGTGGTTTTTAAAAAGTCCCTGCCAGCATCAGTTAATTCAACAGCGCGGTTGATGCGTTTGAAAAGGGGCTGGCCGAAAAAATCTTCCAATGCCTTGATTTGATGGCTAACAGCCGATTGGGTTATGCACAACTCCGTAGATGCTTTTGAGAAACTACCCAACCTGGCGGCAGCTTCAAAACCTCTTAATGCGTTGAGAGGGGGAAGCCTGTTATGCAACGGTTTGTCGGACACCTAAAATACTCCGTACAGGTAATTTATTACTGGCTCTGGAATATCTTAATTATCTTCATAAAAATAGGAAAGTGGATCTTCATCACTGACACCAAGGGGAACTAATGAAATAGCTTCTAAAAAAAGAGAGAAAAGTTCGGCGCTGGTATTTATCTTTAACTTGCTATGACAACGCTTGCGATGAACTTTGACGGTTTCTCGACTGATTTCCAACATCTCAGCAATGGCCTCGCTGGAATAACCTTTCAAGATGAGTTGAACTATCTCACATTCTCTTGGCGAAAGTATACTCTTGCCGAAATTAGCAAATGCTGCATCAAGCGTTACTCCAAATTCTCCACCAGTTCGCAGTTGCCTCTTGAGCGGGGCTAATTGGTTTCCACGTTGCCAATTTTGTCTGCAAGCTGCTTGTATCAGAGGAAAGCAGTCGATAAGTCTTTGCATGTCAGGTTGAGGCAGCCCCGGGGTTTCCGGCTTTCTGTAACCAAAAGATATCTCTATTGAAATATCGCTGCTTATTTTTACCAGAGCACACACTTCATCGACAATGCCCGTTTGCTCAAAGTAATGGTTATAATACTCGCTATCTTCAAATTCGCGGGAGGCAAGGTCGCGTAATCGGTAAATACCATCTTCAGACCCCTTTTTATAGATTTCATAAAGGGGGTCTAATAGGTAAGCTCCTTCAACATAAGGCTGTAGCGATTTTTCTCTGTACTGTTCGGGTAGATTATCATACAGAATCAATGGCTTTTCTTTATTCAGAAAAGACACAACCACAGCACTATTGAAACCACTTAATTCCTGGCAAAAAAAAGCTAATTGTTGACAGAAGGAGTCATCTCCGATGACTTCAATTAAGTTTCCACTTCTATCACACAAATCACTAAAGTTCACTGAATTAATACCTGAATAGACCATGATACAGTCGTAATATTCTACATGATTAACTGGATATTATAACCCCTGAGGGGAATTGTTAATTCTTATCCCGAGTGCTGCAATAACCATCTTAGACAAAAATAGAGATGATTTATGAGCGTAAAAACAGTTTGGCAAAGTGATAAAGATCACGTAATCCATCCATACACCGACTTTAGCACTTTTCATGATGAGGGAAGTCAAATAATTAGCAGTGCAAAAGGGAACTATGTCTACGATGATGAGGGCAATCGATATCTTGATGGTATAGCGGGGCTATGGTGTTCCAATGTAGGTCATGGTAATGAGGAGATTGCTGATGCTATTCACCATCAGATAGTAACAATGCAATACTACAATCCATTTGGTCATACAACCAATGAACCTGCATCGAAACTGGCCGAAAAGCTGGCTCAGATATCGCCGGGTGATCTTAATCATGTGTACTATACGACCGGAGGATCTTGCGCAAACGATTCTGCGATACGTATGATTCATTATTACAATAACTTGCGTGGTAAGCCGAATAAGAAAAAAATCATCTCCAGAAATAATGGATACCACGGGAGTACATATTTAACTGCAAATTTAACCGGAATACACGGCACAAAGTTTAGTTTCGATCGTATTGCTGAAGAATGGATAAGCCATATCTCTGCACCGAATATGTATCGTCGCCCAGTTGGTACTGAAGGCTTAAGTGAGCATGAATATGCTACGTTCCTAGCCAACGAATTGGAAAATCATATCTTAAACTTGGGTGCGGATAATGTTGCTGCATTTATTGCCGAACCTGTTATGGGGGCTGGAGGTGTCCTCGTTGCACCTGATGGATATCATCAGAAGGTAGCCAGTGTGTGTCAAAAGTATGATGTATTGTTTGTGGCTGACGAAGTAGTTACTGCATTTGGTCGCTTGGGTGAGTGGGCTGTTTCTGAGAGTTTATACGGTTATGTACCCGACATTATTATTTATGCAAAAGGTATTAACTCCGGCTACGTGCCTTTGGGGGCGGCTGTTATTTCTAGCAAAATATACGATGTAATTAGCAAGCCTCAATGTGAGCAAGGCGTTTTTTCGATGGGCTTTACATATACAGCCCATGCGACAGCCTGCGCAGCAGCACTTAAGAATATCGAAATTTTAGAACGGGATAAACTGCTCGAAAATGTACAGACTTTAGCGCCAGGATTTCACAAAAAAGCGGCAGAGTTAACCGTACTTGACTATGTTGGAGATGTCCGGGGGCGCGGCTTTATGATGGGAATCGAATTGGTCAGGGATAAGGCAAGCAAAACGCCATTTCCGCCCCACGCTCAAATGGCTCACAAGGTATATAAAGCGTGTCTGGCTCGTGGTGCAATTGTGCGCCCCATTGGTGACATCGTCGTTTTGTCTCCTCCCCTAACGTTCAGTGAATCAGAATTGAATCAGTTAATCGATATTGTCAAGGCATCCGTGGAAGAAGTGTCAGCGACTATTTAGTATTTTAACCTTTTCCTTACCGAAACATGCGTGCTGTGGATAATGCTCAATTGGCGAAATGTAGATTTTCCATCGCTTTTTTTGCACCACGGTGGCGCATTTTCACCGCTCCGTATTTCGAAAGCTGTATCACTGCGCTCTATTAAACATAGTGGGTAAGAGTCTTTAGTATGAGAAATATATATATATATTTAATTTTGCTGAATTTTTTTTATTTGTTTCTGTATGTGTGGTTTTTTTAAATAATTGGCACGACGATGCGAGTTTGTGCTTTTTTGGTGCGCGTTTGCTCTAAGTTAGTTGTACCCCAAAGAGGTTATATACACTTAATCACATCAACCATTATCTTCCTAATTGTTAAGTGCTTTTTTTTGGTGTGCGGGTGACGTGTACTAGAAATCTTGGGGGCACGACAATTTAATCAAAAGGTCAGATATGCAAGTTTTGAATTTTAGCAATCGCAAAAACAGTTTTTTAACGGTACCGGTTATACAAATTATTACTATATGTGTAACTGTTTGTTTTTCTATATCAGTAGCAGCACTTCCTGTAGCTGACTTAGTTGTCAAAAATGCAGATGTTTATACAAGTGACGCCACACAACCGCGAGTAGAAGCTTTTGCAGTTAAAGACGGACGTTTTTTGCGTCTTGGAACAAACGCACTAATTGAGGAGTTCATTGGCGATACAACAAAGGTCATAGATGCCCATGGCGCCAGTGTTACACCAGGCTTTATAGATAGCCACTCCCATTTGGAAATGGGTACCACGCGGGTCATCGGGGTGGACTTATATGGCGTTGCAAAGAAAACAGAATGGCTTTCCAGAGTTGCCAGTGTAGCCCGAGAGCTTGATGATGGAGAATGGGTCGTCGGCGGTGGATGGGATTACACGCTTTCAGAAGGGTTTTATCCTACTAAAGAAGATCTTGATTCTGTTGTAAACGATCGCCCAGTAGTGTTGCAGGACAAAGATCTTCATTCGGTGTGGGTAAACTCCTATGCACTGAAGATTGCCGGAATAACTGCCGATACCGAAGTCCCTGCCGGCGGTGAAATCGTGCTTGACAAAAACACAGGAGAACCAACTGGTATTCTAAAAGAAGGTGCCACTCGTTTGGTTACCGCATTGGCACCGAAAAAATCAGAAGCACAAAAGCTACGGGATCTTAAAGCCGTTTTCACACATGCCAATAGCCGAGGTATAACAACTGTACACAATATGGCTGGCCCTGGCCAACCTCTCGATTATGTGGCTCTTGCCGAGCAAGATGCACTTACCTTGCGTGTGTGGTACGGACAATTTTCAGCCTCTGAAGATGACATACGAACTGCAGCTGAAGCACGCAAACAAATTCAAGCAAGAATGGCGAAAACAGGCTTGGAATTTACACGCGGTCCACTAGTAGAAATGGGCTTCATTAAAACCATTGTTGATGGTGTTTTATCGACGCATACCGCTTATCTTATTGATCCCTATTCTGACCGCAAAGACTGGAACGGCAAACCGTTCCGTAGTCAGGAGTCACTGGAAAAGCTGATCAGCGCTGCAAACTCTAACGGCTTCCCAGTCGCTGTTCATGCGATTGGTGACGCTGGCGTCCATTTGGTGATCAATGCGTTTGAAAATAGTGCCCAGCCTATTGATGTCCCAAACCGAATCGAGCACCTTGAGGTTATTCAACCATCAGACATTTTACGCATGAAAAAAGCTGGCATTGTTGCTTCCATGCAACCTGACCATGCCGCTGGTGTTGTTGGCAAGTATATTTTCTCACGTATTGGTCAAGTTCGTTCACGTAATGCTTATGCCTGGCGGAAATTTCTAGACGCCGGTGTCGAGTTAGTTTTCAGTGCCGATTACCCTACAACCCCCCTCAACCCCCTTATGCAAATCAAAGATGCAATGTATAGAGAAAGCCCTTGGGGACTTGGAGGCCCCTGGCATATGGAAAACGCAGTAACTTTTGATGAGGCACTCAAAGCTTACACAATTTCAGGTGCAAAAATTACTAAATGGGGTAATCAAATAGGTAGCATAACTGTAGGGAAATGGGCTGACTTCGTTATATTCGATGATACCTTCGCAAACCCAGCAGACCGCTCAATCGAGGAAGAAACAGTTAAAGCGACCTATCTCGCAGGACACAAGGTTTATCCAATAGAAGACTAAAAAACAAATAACAAGTCATTTTAGAACTACAAGTTTAAGGATCATCATGAAAACTACATACTCAATCTCGCTGAGCGTCAAACTGGCCTTGATGGGAAGTACCCTTCTCGCCTCATCATGTTTGTTTGCTCAGGAATCAGAGAATGAAAATACTACTGACAATTTCAATAATACCGAAGTTATTGAAATTACTGCTACGCGTCGCTCTCAATCGCTTAAAGAAGTCCCGCTGAGTGTATCTGCGTTCAGTCAGCAATTGCTTGATAAACAGGGTTTGAAAGAAGTTGATGACATGGTTCAGTTTACACCGGGACTATCTATTACACGACAGGCAAATGGCGCTAACATGGTTGCTATTCGTGGTATTGCATCGAGTGCGGGAGCCGGCACTACAGGTATTTATATCGATGATACGCCTATTCAGGCTCGTAACCTCGGTTATGCAGCTAACTCGGCATTTCCTGCTCTTTTCGACCTACAGCGAGTAGAAGTTCTGCGTGGACCACAGGGAACGCTCTTTGGTGCTGGTTCACAAGGTGGGACTATTCGTTTTATTCAGGCTGAGCCAGATGTATTTGATACTTCAGTTTATGCCAGAGGAGAATACGCGGTTACAGATGGTGGCGAAAAATCTTATGAGGGTGGGGTGGCAGTTGGCATGCCACTTGTCGAAGGTGAGTTAGGCATTCGGTTAAGTGTTTTCCAACGCGAAGATGGTGGCTGGATAGATACCATAACTGCAGATCCTGTGTTGGTTGACCCTACGGGAGAAGCAGGTCCAGAATCACTAGAATTTGCTAATCGCGAAGTGATTGAGAAAAATAGCAACGGTTTACTTACTCAAAATTTCAGAGTTGCACTGAAATGGCAACCAACAGATACAATACAAATTACCCCGTCCATTTATTATCAGAATCAGGAAAGAGATAACGCTTTTAATGAGTTTTATCTGTCTGCCAGCGGTGATGGAGAGTACGCGCGTTTAGCACACGTCGCCGGTGACTCAGAAGAGTATGTAGATATTGAGTGGCCTGATTTGGACTCAGGTGTAGATGAATTTACGCTTTCAGCGGTAAATGTAACCTGGAACCTGGGTCGTGTTGAATTATATTCAACTACTTCTTATTTTGACCGTGATTTTTATCAGTACGGCGATATGACTGAATATTACGCTTGGTGGTATGGCATTAAAGACGAACAAAATTTGCTAGCTCCGGTAGGGCAAAAAGCTACGTCGAAAAGTGCAATCACTCAAGAAACATTCACTCAAGAGCTACGACTTCAGTCAACCAGTGATGGCCCACTTCGCTGGGTTGCAGGTTTATTTTATTCAGATGCCGATCAACATACGACGCAAAATATTCGTGTTAATTCCATCAACAATGCATCATCGATTAAACGTTTTTATCTACCGGATTTTCTTGCTTCTGTAGATAACGGTTTTCCGTACGGCGAAGGATTTAATGCTTACCAAAACCACTTCGGAGTAAACCCTGATCCTAACGGGCATGAGTGGGGGTTAGACTTAAATACCATTGATAAGCAGTATGCTATTTTTGGTCAAGTTGACTATGATATTACCGACAAACTTACTCTAACTGCCGGATTGCGTATTGCCAGGAATGAGCAGGAATCTGTTTCTCAATACAGCGGGGCAACGAACAATCTTAACGCACCGATCAACACTTTAGGTGCTGAAGAGGTCGCAGCATTTAATTCCCCAGAATTTGTATCGTCAACTGGAGAGAATTCAGAAACCTCGGTTACGCCTAAATTCAGCGCTAGCTACAAATTTAACCGCAACAATATGGCATATGCAACAGTGTCCAAAGGTTTCAGGCCTGCTGGGGTAAGTAAGCGATTAATGGGAATTTGTGACACAGATCTGGTTGGCCTCGGATATGTCGATGACAATGGAGTACCTTCAAACCCAACGACCTATGACTCTGATACTGTGTGGAGTTACGAACTGGGGTCTAAAAACAGTTTGCTTGATAATCGGTTATTCATAGATTCAAGTGCTTACATACTTGATTGGAATGATATTCAGTCAGCTGTGTTCTTAGACAGTTGTGCAGAAGGCTTTACAGCAAACCTTGGTAATGCTCGTTCGACAGGCTTTGATGTTGCGTTGCGTTATAGTCTGACTGATAATTTTCAGCTTTCCGGTACACTGGGCTACAATAAAACCGAGTATGCAAATGACGCGCTAAGTCAAGGCGGGGTTATTTTGGTTTCTGAAGGTAGTTCAGTTGCTGGTGCAGTGACCCCGTGGATGGGTTCACTATCAGGCCAATATTTTTACGAAGTCACAGGAGGCTACGAGGGCTATGTTAGAGCTGACATAGCATACCGTTCTGAGGAGTCTGAAGAAGGGCAAACAGACCCTGATAACCCGCGCTATAATCCTGATTTAAGCCCGACTGCAAGCTATACAACTGTAAATGTAAGAGCTGGAATTCAAATAAATGATATTGATATCTCTTTATTTGTTGATAACTTAACTAATCAGGATGTAATGTTCAACGCACAAAACTACAGTGTGTTTTCAGGCGCAACGCGACAGGTTTGGACAGCTTCTACTTTACGTCCACGTACCGTTGGTGTTTTCGTTTCCTATCGTTACTAATTTCTGCAATTATCTAGCATACACCTTCGACGCTTAAGGTGTATGCTTCATAACAATAAAAAGGACACAGTGCATGTCTGAATCTTTTGGGCTACTAAGCTTAGTGCCTACCGTTATTGTCTTATGTGCCGCGATTTGGCTAAAACGTTCGCTTGAACCTCTGATATTGGGCACTATTGTAGGCTATATCATGGTTTATCAACAAAACTTCTCAGGCGAATTCCTTTCTGGAATCCAAAATACAATGGGTGGTGAAACTATCCGCTGGATCATTTTGGTTGTTATTTTGTTTGGGGCGTTAATTAGACTTTTGCAGTTCTCTGGTAGTGTAAATGCTTTTGCAGAAGCATTATCAAAAAGAATAAAATCACGGAGTCAGGTGCTACTTTCAACGTACATTTTAGGGTTATTGATTTTTATTGATGACTACTTAAATGCGTTGTCTGTTGGTAGTTCAATGCGAGCAATTGTAGACAAGCTCAAGATATCTCGGGAGATGCTAGCTTACGTCGTTGATTCAACCTCTGCTCCGGTTTGTATACTCTTACCGTTTTCAACCTGGGCTATTTTTGTAAGTGGTTTGTTGGAGGACAATAGCGTCGCTGCCGCTGGTGAAGGGCTAATGGCTTATATCTCAGCTATTCCATTTATGTTCTACGCCTGGGTTGCCGTCTTATTAGTACCACTAGTAGCCAGTGGCGTCGTACCACCCATGCTGGCGATGAAAAAAGCTGAAATAGCGGTGCTTCGAAATGAGAATAGTGCTATCCCCACCGCACAAAATTTACCTCAGCAAAAGGGCGGAACATATGGGTTCATACTTCCTATGACTTCATTGATTTTGTTTACGTTATGGTTTGATACAGATATTTTAATGGGCGCTACTTTAGCATTGGTGGTCACGTTTATTCTGTATACTTTTTACTACCGCTATCGTCTTACAGATCTTTTTGAAGAGTCTATTCACGGCATGGGAAATATGTTTGAGGTAATTGCAATACTGGTAATGTCATTTGCGTTGAAAGACATCAACGATGTGATGGGGTTGACAGATTACGTTATCGCATTGGCGACATCTCACGTCACTGCTGTGCTATTGCCCGCTATCACTTTTGTCAGCTTGGCTGTAGTAGCATTTTGTACAGGCACTTTCTGGGGATTGTATGCTATAGCCGTTCCAATTGTAATTCCGCTGGCACAATCAACTGGTACAGACATTTCACTTATGTTGGGAGCCGTGATCTCAGCTGGCGCATTTGGCAGTCATGCTTGCTTTTATAGTGACTCTACTGTGCTTTCTGCGAAGGGGGCTGGATGCACCACTGTCAACCATGCCCTGACCCAACTTCCGTATGTCATTATAGGCGGTGCCTTATCGCTAATATTGTTTCTTTTCTTCGGGTTGTATTATTAATAAAAAAGGGCTGTTAATTACCATACAGACGCCTCTATTTTTCTGGTCAGGGTTTAAATTTATGTTTTTGATATTCCTTGCTATTTCGGTGTTAAATTGAATTGGCTATCTTTTTTCCAATTGAATTATGTAGGCTAATAATATTGTAATGAATTGAATTTCCTCAATGCATGGATTCTCTGTCTGTTATTTTGTATTAAATACTTTCATCATATTTATCTTTTAGATAGATAAAATAGTAATTTAATTTAAATAACCTCCCGGATTAGGGCAAGAACGCAAATATTAAGCAGCCAAATGAGTTGCCAGTCAGCATAAAACATGGACGAATAAGGAAGTCTGTGATCTTATTTTCTCTTTTGCTGAGAGAGTCATGGATACAGAGGCATTTAAACAGATTTTTATTGTGTCCTCCGGATTCGGTATTCTTTTTTAAGCTTAAGTAATATCGATTTCGTCGTTTTCTATCTTTTTAAATTCGCGGGAGATTTTTTAAACCCGGTTTTAATATTTTAATTTATTGTAGTTTTGTTTTTATAACCCCTCGGTGGTATTTTTTTTATGCAGCTATTGCAATATTGTGCAAAAAGAGTGAAATAAAAAATATTAAATAAAGGGAATAGGGTCAAAATAATGCGTACAATAAAACCTGAATTTAAAAAGCATATGTTGGCTGTCGCTATTTGTAGTTTAAATCTAGTCGCAGCTGAACCGGTGTTTGCACAATCAACAGCCGAAGAGCCTGAACAAAACGATGAGAATGATTATGAACAAATAATCATCACAGCAGAACGACGATCGACCGGGTTACAGGAGATCCCTATCTCTGCCTCAGCTTTTTCGGGCGAAATGTTAAACGAGCGGGGTGTTGATACGTTCGAGCAACTTCAATATCAAATACCATCTGTCACATTTGTAGACAACGGGAACAATAAATTTCTGAATATTCGCGGAATTGGGATTTCTGAAGCTGCACCCAATCAGACCGCGGGCGTAGCTGTTCACCTTGATGGTGGTTATATCGCACGGGAATTTGTTTACGGGGATGCGTTTTTCGATATAGCGAGTGTTGAAGTTCTCAAAGGACCACAGGGAACGTACTCGGGGCAAAACGCCAGCGGGGGAGCAATGTTTATAAATTCTCAAAAACCCGTAATAGGAGAACAATCCGGCTTTATTAACATGGAGTATGGAAACTATGACCGTAAACGTGCAGGCGGTGCGGTTTCCTTCCCTATCGCTGACGATTGGGCGGCAAGAATTTCAGTCGATTGGGAAAGCCGTGACAGTTTTTATAACAACCATGGTTATAATCCGGCCCTTCCTGCACATGAGTGGGAGACGCAGCCTGGTAATCTCGATCGCTCTTTTGGCCGTTTTCAACTGTTGTATTCGCCAAGTTATAAATTTGAGGCACGCTTTATTCATGAAGTCAGTAGAAACGATACTGACGGCGTAACGTACCAGTATTTTGCGGCACCGGGTACAAATGAGCTTCCTGAAAACCCAAGAGAGTTGACCTACGATGCGCCAGGGAAAAGGTTGGTAACTTACGATCGGTCAACTCTTCACATTAATTGGGAAGCCACTGAAGCATTTCGTGTACTTGCAAATTTGTCTTATTTACAAAGTCATCAACGTTATCTTACGGATGATGATTTAGGTGCGCCGATTTCTGAGCTTCAGCAATCACGGTATTTTACTATTGATGATAGTTATTGGACCGGCGAGCTTACTTTAGTCTCATTAAATGAGGGACCGCTGGAGTGGACTGTTGGTGCCAGCTTCCTTGACTATGAACAACACAATCATCTTAATTTCTTAACGTACAATACAGCGGACTTACCTGGCACGGCACCTGATCCCACATTACACACCGAGCTTTATCTCTATCTGAATACTCTTCGGGCCAACCAGGCGCTCTTTGGTGAAATTGGGTATGACTTAACGTCCGAGCTGCAGGTTAAGTTTGGCTTGCGTTATAACCGGGATGAAGTGGGTTTTGATAATGACTCTTTCTTATCCGCCGGACCTGTATTTCCTGAAGGACGTGATTCTCATTTTCAAGCTCCGGATGGCTTTCCTTTCCCGGCTGATGAATTATTAGATTTTAGTGCAACAACAGGCAGATTCGTTATCAACTGGACGCCGGAAGACGACGGGCTTTATTACTTTACCATTAGCAGGGGCTACAAGCCGGGTGGCACTACGCCATTTGCGAATGAATATGACTCAGAAGAGGTCACTAATTTTGAAGCCGGCTGGAAAGGGCAGCTCCTTGATGACGCAGTGACGGCATCTCTCAGTGCTTATCATATGGCTTATGATCAATTTCAACGCACATTCTCGCCAGACCCATTCAATCCAGCCAACTCTATTACCCGGAATGTGGACGGTTCTACGATTGACGGACTTGATGTTCAGCTTGCCGGCACACTTTACGACTTCCGTTGGGACATGGCTTTTGCAATTAGCAAGGGAGAGTACGGTGACTTAGATGTTGTCTATCCTGCGGGAGCTATTGACGGTGTGAACCCTACGGAACCAGTGCTTACAAATTTGAAAGGTCAGAGTATTGATTTTTTACCAGAAAAGTCACTTAACGCCGGTCTTTCATACGAAGGCTTAGAGCTAAGTGCTGGCCGACTAATACCATCTGTTCGTTTGTCATATCAGGATGAATTCTATACGTCTTTTTATCAAACGCAATACAATCTGGTTCCCTCTAAAACACTGATTGATGTGTTTGTGGCGTACGAGTCTGATCTTGATTGGCGTTTGGAGTTCTATGCAAAAAATATTACTGATAAGCAATATATCAGTAACGCGTCTGGTGGTAACAGCGGCTTAGGAATGTTCATGCTGGGGAATCCACGTGAAGTTGGCGCGAAACTGCGTTACGTATTTTAATTTGGGTTGAAGGTGGCTCTTCCTTTCATTTCGCAATCAGGAGAGTCACCGATGAAAGGGAAAGCCATGTTAAAAAAACAGTACATGACAGTTGCAACTGTCATGATTATTTCTGCGTGCTCGGGGAGAGGCCTTACTGACAAGTCTTCAATGGCACCTCAGCAATTGGGTGAAATAACTGGGCGCGGAAATCATGGTGCTTATGCGGCGATAGATGAGTCTATAGATTTCAACACGTTGTACCTACCTTATACAAACAACGATGGCACAGAGAAATGGCCAGTAGTTTTATGGGGAAATGGAGGGTGTAGGGATAATGGCTTAAAATATAGTCACTTTCTAAGAGAAATTGCGTCACATGGTTACTTTGTTGTGGCGAGTGGGCGACCTCGATACGAAAGACGGTTCGGTAAGTTAACAGAGTCTGAGTACAAAGCGTCTTACGAAAGGGAGTCTGACATTCCGCAAACCAGCCTCGACACCCTGACGGCGGCGATAGACTGGATGGCAGAAGAGAATAATACACCGGGTAGTTTTTATTATCAGAAGCTGGATTTGGATAACATTGCTGTTATGGGCGCCAGTTGCGGAGGTTTACAAGCTATTGCTGTATTAACCAATCCAAAAGTCAGCACCGGTATCATTTACAACAGTGGCGTACTTTCAGCACCACCTCCCGCATATATAAATAATAATGTCAGTCTTTATGTGAATAAATCACAGTTGGCGATGCTAAACGGGCCGGTCGCTTATATAAACGGTGGAGAAGCAGATATTGCCTACCCAAATGCACTTGATGATTTAAAGCGTATCAGCCATGTGCCTGTATTTTTTGCTGAAAATGGTGTGGGCCACGGCGGGACGTATCGTGATGATGCATATGGTGGAGAGTATGCCCAAATTGCCGTGCATTGGCTCAATTGGCAGTTTAAGGGTGATGACAGCGCTGCTAAGTGGTTTGTAGGAGATGACTGTGTGTTATGTACGGACGAAAATTGGCGAGTAATACAGAAAAATATTAATTGAATAATACCCGGCTCATACTCACAAGTCAGGCCGGTTAAATAAATCAGGTATTTGAATGATTGAAAATAACATTTTGTCTT
>Ga0209452_1000249_pt1 | contig 13606 bp, 12 predicted proteins | sample WorMetimpBELIZE1_FD_187388 | JGI IMG/M metagenome (GOLD analysis project Ga0209452, IMG submission 187388) | Marine gutless worms symbiont microbial communities from Max Planck institute for Marine Microbiology, Germany - Olavius imperfectus... | ecosystem: Host-associated > Annelida > Digestive... | reverse complement strand
TATCAGTTACAGCCCGCCCGCTGGTACCACTTTTTACAGCCTCTGCTAGTTTTAGCAGAGGTTTTTTTATGCCTGAAATTTGTGTTAGGACGGACTCGAGCGCCACTCAAGGTGGCGCTAATAACAACAACAGTCCACCTGCTGGGTGAGAGTGAACCGAAACGAAGTTTCGCAGTTACTCGAAGTGAGTTCATGGATGAACGATGGATACTGCTTCAGGGATGAATTAAGTATTCGTAATAAAATTTGTGGGGTGGACTCGAGCGCCACTCAGGGTGGCGCTAGTATCAGTTACAGCCTATCTGCTGGTACTTAGTACGGGTTATATTTGTTTTTTCACCACCGGCGGCACCATGCATGTTGCCTTGAAGATTTAAATTCATAATAAGGTTTGCAAGCTGGCAGTATTTCAAGCCACTATCCTAGCACTTAAAAAGAGCTTGGCGTAAATGTATTTTTAATAAAAAACAAGCGAGCTCATCAAAATACACCGCCGTAAAAAACAAAAACCAGCAGTTAAGCTGGTTTTTGTAGGTTATGTGCGATTAGTTTTTTAAATCTATGGTGTATAGCGCAAAACCATTTTCGTCTGTTTTAAGTGGTGAGGTAGGCGCAACAGCAGGGAGTGTTTGTGCAATAGTAGCTACCTCATCAAGCGGTGAAGTTCTAAACACAACGTTTAGCTCTGTGCTGGTGGTCACGGTGCTAAAGCGCCAGTTATTATCGGCCGACGGGTCAATACTGCCCGTGCTACTTTTAGCGGCTTCGCTAATAATGTAACTACGCAGTACACCGCGGTTTTCATCTGGGCCTTCAAAGGTTTCACGGCTAGTGCCATCAATTGCAGGGAAGTTTCCGCCACCCGATGCACGGTAGTTATTCGTTACAACTAAAAACTCGCCATTTAAATCTATCGCTTCACCTTGGTATTGCAAATTAGTAATGCGTGAATTGTTTTCACTTATTAATATGCCATCGTTGTCGTAACGTTTTGGCTGAGTGACGTCAATTTCAAAGGTAACACCGTCAATAATATCAAAGTTAAACGTGGGAAATGAGGTATCGAGTAGGTTTTGCTCAGCGCTGCTGTTTACATCAATCTGGTTAAACTGGCCCGCAGAGCGTTCAAGCCACTCTTTAACATCGCTACCTGTTACTTTTACCATACGAATAGTGTTTGGAAACACATACAAGCTCACAGTATCAAGCAAGGTAATATCGCCTGCTTGTACATTGGTGTAATCTTCAATACCGTTACGGCCAGCTCTAAAAGGGGCTGCTGCCGAAAGTACCGGTAAGCCATCAAGCTCGGTGCCTTGAATAAACGCTTTACCCCACGCTATTTGTGCATCTGATACTATTTGAATTGAAGGGTCATCTTGCACCAAAGCAAAAAAGCTATAAATTGGGTTTGAAATTTTAGCAAACGGTTCGCTCACCCAATCAATTGTTGCTTGGTGTTCAAGCTCAATTGCGGCAGCTACATCGGTATCTACAGCAGCTAAATCAACAAAGTCGCCGTTTTCATCTGTACCACTAATGGCGCGGGTTTCTACTTTTGAGCTGGTTACTTCCCAGCCGCCTTCATCGTTTGGCTCAACAATTAAATCAATAATTCCTAAGTTATTGCCAAAAAAGCCAGGCATAACAGCGGGTACGCCATTAAGTTTACCGTTTACGTTATCAATACCCGCCGATTCATAGCCATCGTATGACGAATCCCCCGGAAACAAACGGTGGTTATGACCAAACAAAATGGCGTCTACGTCATCTACTTTAGACAAGTACAAGGCGGTGTTTTCAGCTAGATCTTCTTGGGCGCTGGCTGTTAACCCAGAGTGTGGAATGGCAATAATAATATCGGCGCCTTGTGCTTTCATTTGCGGAATGAACTTTTCAGCAGTAGTAACAATATCTTTTGCAATAACCTTGCCTTGTAAGTGTGCGCTATCCCATTGCATAATTTGCGGAGGGGTAAGGCCTAAATAACCAATTTTAATTGTTTGTTCGTTGCCGTTTATATCAAGCACGGTTTTGTCTTGAATGTAATAGGGGATGTAGCGGTTTTCATCGTTGCTGTCGTCATCATCACCATCATCAACGTATACATTGGCATTAATATACGGGAAGTCGGCACCACTTAATGTGGCATCTAAAAACTCTAAGCCAAAGTTAAATTCATGGTTTCCTAAGTTAGCTACATCGTAATCAAGCAAATTCATTGCTTTAAAGGCCACGTGCGTTGCGCCATTTAAAATATCGTCTTTGCGTACAATCGCTTCGTAATCGCCAAGCGGGCTGTTTTGAATTAAATCGCCATTATCAACAAGTACACTGTTTTGCACTTCACTGCGCGCTTCTTTTATAAGGGTAGCGGTATTAACAAACCCTAAAGTTTCTGATGGGGCTTGTGCAAAGTAATCGTAGTTAGCTAAATACATGTGTATGTCGGTTGTTTCCATCACGCGCAAAGTAACCGGTGCAGGCTCTGGAGTTACAACAATAGGGTCGTTATTGTCGTCATCATTAATGTCGCAGCCACTCAATGCGAGTGCAATAGTCAGTGCCAATGTTGATTTTAAAACGTGCTTTTTAGCGATTCGATTTTTCATGGTCATTCCGTGTAATTTAAAAAGCGTACAGTAAAAAAGGTTTGTTAAGTTATGATGAATTAAAATGTGAATCCATATTTACATTCTTAGATGGTGCTATTACAGTAAACAGTGTTTTAGTATTACTTTCAAATTTGCACGCCTTAGCACTTGTAGTCAAAAGTAAATTTAAAAATGCTGTAGGCTATAACTCAACAGCACCTTTCGATAACACTAAATCGGTTGTTGGGTTTTATACCAATCCGAAATAATACTTAATTATTTTGAGGGGCTAAACGTGTCGCTATCTGCGTTAAAAAATTCTCATTTAGGACAACTAAATAGCAAATTTTTTGTCTTGCTATCAACACGTTTATCCATCCTCAAAATAGGTCACTTAATTATGCGGATTGACATTATAAAATAACAAAGGAAAACAGGATGAAAAAATCATTACTCTCAGTGGCATTAGGTTTTGCTGCACTTGGTGCGTTTAACGCACAGGCGAACCTTGATCAGCACGTTAAAAATGTAGAGCAGCAGGTAATTGAGTGGCGACGCGACTTTCATCAAAACCCTGAGCTTGGCAACCGCGAAACGCGTACTGCAGGCATTGTGGCTAAACACTTAAAGTCGTTAGGTATGCAAGTACAAACCGATATTGCTTACACAGGGGTTGTGGGTATTTTAAAAGGCGCAAAACCTGGCCCTACAGTCATGCTACGCGCCGATATGGATGCACTACCGGTAACAGAAAAAACAGATGTGCCATTTAAATCAACCAAAACCACAACTTATCGTGGCGTTGATGTAGGCATAATGCACGCCTGTGGCCACGACACGCATGTAGCTATGCTAATGGGCGCAGCACAAGTATTAGCAAACATGAAAGATGAGCTACATGGCAATATCATGTTTGTGTTTCAGCCTGCTGAAGAGGGCGCACCTTTAGGCGAAGAAGGCGGTGCAGAGTTAATGCTTAAAGAAGGTATATTTAAAAAATATAAACCTGACGTAGCCTTTGGCCTGCATATTACATCGAGCCTACATACAGGAAAAATTGGCTATCGAAGTGGGCCATTCATGGCCAGTGCCGATCGCTTTGAAATAACTGTACACGGTCGCCAAGCACATGGCTCAGCACCTTGGACAGGCGTTGACCCTATTGCTGCCGCTGCGCAAATTGTAACGGGCGTTAACCATATTGTGAGCCGCCAAGTAAATATAACCAAAGAGCCTGCTATTGTGTCGTTTGGTAAAATAGCGGGTGGTGTGCGTAATAATATTATTCCTGAAGAAGTTGAAATGGTTGGCACTATTCGTAATTTTGATATGGATAATCGCGCACAAATATTTGAAAATATTAAAACAACCGCTACACATATTGCTAAATCGTCGGGGGCTACGGCCGATGTGCATATTCACGAAGGTTACCCGGTAACGGTTAATAACCCTGAGCTTACTGCGCAAATGTTACCTAGCCTAGAAAAAGCAGCCGGTAAACAAAACGTGCAAGAAATGGGTAAAATAACCGGCGCAGAAGACTTTTCGTTTTATGCCTTAGAAATACCCAGTGTATTTGTGTTTTTAGGTGGCACGCCTGACGATCAAAACTTAAAAACGGTAGCAAGTAACCACTCACCTTATTTTTATGCCGATGAATCGTCGTTTAAAGTGGGTACCAAAGCGCTTAGCCAATTAGCGGTAGATTATTTAAATAGCCAAAAATAACGACATAACTACCCAGCGAGTAAAGTAATTGCTGGCTGGGTTTTACTGTTTATATATACAAGCTGCACAGTGCGTGCGCTTACAACTCAATATGTTTGAATGTATGTCTGAACCCCCTTTTTTGGCGCCTAAGCAACAACGCAGTCAACAAACCCAAGAAAAACTAGTAAAAGCGCTGCATCACAGTTTAAAAAGTAAGTTTTTTGAGCACATAAGTATAAAAGAGCTGGCCGATTACGCCGAGGTGTCGGTAGGTACGTTTTACCGTCGCTTTAAAAATAAAGAGTCGCTGCTGCCCATGTTGTATCAAGACTTTGGCACTGCATTAGATAACTGGGTAAGTGAGCTTGAGGCGCAGCACTATAAAAGCCTAGACGATGTGGTTAACACTTTATGCCATAAAACCTATGTGTTTTTATTATCACAGCAGGGGGTATTTAGAACCCTGCATTTAAACTCGCGTTTACACAGTGAGTTACTAGGCACTGATAAACACATAAACAGACGAGTAATTTATCAGCGTTTAGCGCAATTAATTACCCAAACAGATACTAAAGTAAGCGAAGCGGCTGCAGGTACTGCCGTGTTTTTAATTATTAGCTCATTGCTTGAAAAAGTGCTTTATCACGATTTAACGCCTGCGATTGCTTGCCCTTTAAGTGCAGCGCAATACGCGCAAGAACTACCTAAAATTGTGTTAGCTTATTTAGGTTAAACACCTTTAAACATACTCAGGAGAGTAAAATGAAAATTACTGGAAGCTGCTATTGCGGTGAAATCAAATACCAAGCTCAGTCGCAAAACAATAATATACTTGTGTGCCATTGCAGTGACTGCCAGCGTATGTCGAGCGGGCCATTTAGGGCGGTCATTATGGCTGAGCCTAACTCGGTGGTATTTACCAAAGGCGAGCCAAAAGAGTACGTTAAAACCGCACAAAGTGGTAATAAACGTGCACAAGGTTTTTGTGGTACGTGTGGCACTACACTTTACGCAACCAACGAAGCAAAAGCCGATAGGGTGTACGGGTTGCGCATAGGGGCAGTTGATCAGCGTGATGAATTTACCCCAGCTGCGCAAATTTGGTCACAATCAACGCTTACATGGCTAAATGATTTACACCAAGTGCCTTCTTTTGCAACTACGCCTAACTAAACTGGTAAGTTACTTATGAAAACACTGATAAAAGCAGCCTTATTAGCAAGTGTACTACTGACGAGTTTTGCGCAGGCAAAACCCAGTAATATTGAGTTTTTAAATACAAGCAAAGCGAATCCTAACTTACCATTTTCGCAAATAGTCAAAGCCGGCAATACGTTTTATATGTCGGGTCAAATAGGGATTAACCCTGCAACCTGTAAATTAGCTGCGAGTGGTTTTGAGGCTGAAGCTAGGCAAACTCTTGAAAACATTAAGCGCACTTTAGAGCAGCATAACTACAGTATGAGCAATATTGTAAAGTGCACGGTTATGCTTACCGATATAAACGACTTTAAAGCGTTTAACGCTATTTATACGCAATATTTTAGTGCGCCGTACCCAGCGCGTAGTGCATTTGCAGTAAAAGCGTTAGCCCTTGGCTCGTTAGTCGAAGTTGAATGTATTGGAGCTGTATAATCCTAATATTTAACTACTCTAAAGAGTTAAATAGTGTACTAACAGCGTTATAAATTTATTTGAAATTTTTTTAACCAAATGACTGTCTATTTATAAGACAGTCATTTGGAGAAAAATATGTGCAGCTCACCAAAATCTAGTCGGGCAGTTAAACACACAGCCATTGAATTTAATGACGAGCTAACTCAAGAGCAACGTTTGCGTTTTGCTGCAAAAGCTAATTTAGCGCAGCTGCGCCGTGAGCAGCGTATAGCCGCTAATAAGTGATTTGAGCAAGAGCATTGCCCTGTAAAAAAGCCGGCAACAGGCTTATTTTTATGGCTACAAAAGCTAATAAGTTAACTATTATTGAGCGTAATGTTTTTGCCGCTAAACCATCCGCATGTAGCACATAACACACCTGCACCCGCGCATAACCAAAGCGGCGCACTCCAGCTGCCTGTACTTGTATGTAATGCCCCCGCTACCATAGGACCAACAGCCGCTAACAAATAACCAATACTTTGTGACATACCCGATAGCGACGCGGCTTGCGTAGAGTCATCAGTGCGTAGGCTAATAAACGACAGCCCTAAAATAAAACATGCCCCTGAGCTAAAGCCAAGTAGTAGCGTCCACACTAATGCAAAACTTGGCATATAAAGTAACCCCAGCGCACAGCACGCACTTAATGATGCGAGTATAAAGCTAAGCGCACTTTGATCTTTTAACTTTCCTAGTAAAGGTATCAGCACTAGCCCTGGTATGGCGGTCGCAATTTGAAAAGCCCCATGATACGCGCCTGCTTGCGTAGCGCTTAGGCCTATTTCGGTGAGTATGCTGGGCAGCCAAGTAATAATGATATAATTTAAAAATGAATTTAAACCCAGCACTAAAGTAACTTGCCAGGCAAGCAAGTAGCGCCATACGCTTTTATTTAGCGTTGAGGTATGCGCTGATTGTACCGGTTTTGTGTGTTTATTTAATTGCGCCATCCACACAATTAAAGTGGTAATTGTAATGAGAGCACTTGCCCCTAAGGCAAGTTGCCAACCTAACCCTTGATATTGACTAAGCGGGTAAACTAGTGCCGAAAAACCACCCGATGCAACGCCCATGGTGAGTACATAAGCAGAAGTCATAACGGCGACTTTTGCTGCAAAATCCCGCTTTATTAGACTAGGTAATAGTACATTGGCAATGGCAATTCCAGCGCCTATAGTCGCAGTGCCTATTAATAGCATGCTAGATGCATCAAGCATGCGACCTAAAATACCCAGTAATATTAAAAACACAGCAAAAAATAGTGTGCGCTCAAGCCCTTGGCGCTTAGCCAGGCTTGCCGCCAAAGGTGATATAATGGCAAAGGCAATTAGCGGTAACGTGGTAATAAAGCCCGCTTGCGAAGCGGTTAAATTAAAATGCGCAATTATTTGTTCAAGCACAGGCGCAATGCCTGTAAAAGGCGCACGTAAATTGGCAGCAATAAGTAAAATACCTATTACTAGCAATACGCTTGAAAAGCGCGACATACCAGCATTACTGTGAGGTGTATGAGTCATTATTACAAAATTAGTTGGTAAATTATTGGCGCTAGTATAAACAAATAAGCCCTATTATAATTTAGCTATACTGACATTAAATAACTAAAAACCGACAAAATATGTTTGAGCCTAAAGGGTGGGGATACCTACAAAACTACGAGCACATGGCACAGCCTATAATTGCCAAAGTAGATACCGCACAAGGCAGTAAAGAATACCCGTTACACACTCACCCTAAGGGGCAGCTAATTTTAGCGCTTGATGGTTATGTTACCTGCGAAGCGGCTAACAAAATGTGGATGGTGCCAACGCACAGTGCTATTTGGGTACCTGCAAATACCTTACACAGCAATCGCGCATCTGATAACGCTAAATTATGTTTTGTATTTATTGATGCCAATATGCACGGCATGCCAAAGCATACCTGTACATTAGCCATAACGGGGCTGGTGAAAAGTTTAATGCTAAAACTCGCCAGCGAGCACCAAGCCTATAATGAAGGCTCTAAAACAGCGCGTTTAGCTCAGGTACTATTTGATTTATTAATTGAAATGCCCGCCCAGCCGCTCGACTTTGTGTTATCTAAGCATGCGGTTATTCAAGCAATGGGGCAGCAGTTACTCGCACAGCCAAATAATCGCAAAACCCTTGCGCAATGGGCACACGATTTTGCTTTAACCGAACGTACCTTGGCACGACTCATAAAAAAGCAAACCGGCATGACCTTTGGTAAGTGGCGAATGCAATTACATATAATTACCGCGCTGCAGGCATTGTCAGATGGGCAAAGTGTACAGCAAGTGTCGGCATTATTGGGGTACGAATCGGTGAGTGCGTTTATTACTATGTTTAAAAAGGTAATGGGAAAATCGCCCACTAAATACATGGGCGATTTAAATTAACGCATTACCACGTGTACGTAGCTGAAAGCATAGCGTTACGCGGTTTACCAGGAAAGTACCTATCGCCAGTAAAGCTGGTGTAATCAGCACGCTCTGCGTAAGCTTCGTCGGTCAGGTTAATGATACGTGCAAGCACTTCTAGGTTATTGGTTACTTGCCATTTAGCACGCAAGCTTAAAATATCATGGCCCTCGTAGCTATGTAGGTTTTCTGGGTCGGTATAGTAACTACTTACGCTATGCCATTGCAGCGCAAGCGCTAGGTTATTAAAAGCTTGCCACGTTAAATCAAGATTAGCCACATTGCGCGGCGCGGTGTCTACGTTGTTACCGTTTATATTTAGCCCATTAATTAACTGATTATTGGTATACGTATGCTTTGCATGTGTGCCTGCAAATTGTAAGTTAAGTGTTTTGCTTAATGTATAATCGAGCTCAAGCTCAATACCTCTGTGGCGTGAACTGCCATCATTAACGTTAAAAAAGTCGCTATCGCGATAAATAGTATTGTGTTTGCTCATAGCATACATAGCCAATGCGTAACTTACATTGCTGTAATATCCTTTTAAGCCAAGCTCGGCATTATTGGCTATTTCGGGGTTTAAATCGGCGGTGGTTTGCTCGCGTTGTAATTGGTAAAGCTCTGCCGCTTGCGGCGCTCGGTAGCCACGCGAAAAGTTAGCGTATACAGTAGTGTTGTTATTAACCTTATAACTTACACCAAGCTTAGGCGATGTATTGCTAAAGCTATTTTTACCACTGGCTGGGCGGCTATAACGGCAACCGCCAAAACCACATTCTGTGCCGTCTTCTGTTGTGCGCCCTGTGAGCATATTATTAGTGTAATCGTATTGCATGTGCTCATATCTTAGACCGGCACTAATAAACCAGTTATTTAATTGCCACTCAACTGATGCAAACGGTGCATACAGGGTTGCGTTTACATCGTAATCGTAGTGTTTACCTTGCGGTACTGTGGCTACTAAAAATGCTGAGCCTTGAGTTGGCTCGTTTTGGCTTTGGGTAAAATCGCTGCGAGTGTGTTCTCCATCAAGCCCTAGGTTTACTTTTACATTACTTTGCAAGTTATGTTGATAGAGCGATTGCACACCTATGCCTGTTTGACTATTGGTTTCAAGCGGGGTGCCAGGTAAAAAATGCTTAAAAAAGTCCATGCTTTGGTCGCGCACATAAGGCGTAATAGAAAGCACATTGCCGTTTTTTAATTGCCACTGGGCGTTACTCCACGCTCTAAATGAGCGGGCTTTTCTAAATGCATTCGGGTCAAAGTTTTGCTGTGCTATGTCTTCGTTTTTATAGCTTTCAAAACCCGTGATAAAGCCCGCAGTTTGCTGATCTAAATTTGTGTATGTAAGGCCTGAGGTCAGTAGCAGGTTATCGTTTTCAAAGCGGTGGCGAATATTTATTTTTTGCTGTTTAACGCTTTCATCATCACGGTAACCAGTATCGTCGGTAACACTTGCGTTAATGCCAATCCCACTGTTGCCGTAATCTTGCCCAGCGCGAAGCTTATAACGTGCGTACCCGTATGAGCCATAATCAACGCCAACTAATCCACCGCCTTGGGTGGTGTCGGGCGTTATTACGTTAATAACACCGTGTACCGCGTTTGAGCCATAAAGTGCAGAGCCTGGCCCTTTTAATACTTCAATACGCTGCGCCATTTCACTATGCGCTTCAAATAGCTCGTTAATATTACAAAAGCCTGCAGCGCGTAGTGGAATGCCATCTTCAAGGGTGAGTATACCGCCACAGGCTGCCGCGCCAGAAAGCACCGGCGAGCGAAGAGCTGGTAAATACTCTTGCCCGTTGCCGCGCTGCACGTTAGCACCGGCAATACGTTGTAACGACTCTTCAACATGAGTTGGCGCAATAGTGTTTAATTGTGCCTCCGATAGGGTGCTAATTGTCAGTGGAAGTGGTGTGGCAATGACTTCTGTACGTGATGCGGTGGTTGTTATGGTTTCTATTGCATCATCGTTTTTATTATCAGCAATTGCAACATGGCTTAGTGGCAATAACAGCGGCAAAATATAAGGTTTCATACATTCCTTTAAGGTGAGTAACGCTTTATTAACGCCATGGTAAGGTGTTTTAAACTGTTTTTAAACTGCTTGCGTTAAAGTGCGCGTATTCTATAAATCTTATACGTTACAGATAATACAAAACACGCCAGTGCAGGCACCACTAAAGCGAGTATTGAGTAATTGCCTACCTTATTAATGCACACCGAATTGCGCTTTATAGCGTTTTATTTGCTCATCAACGAGTGTGGTGTCGACCACGCCCTGCTTAAAAGCAATATAAACAGGTAGGGCGTAGCCCTCAAGCTGCTTAGCATATATGTTTTTATAGCCTTTTGAGTACCATAAACCGGCTTGATAATTAGTAATTGCGTATTCAACACGTTGTTTATCAAGTAAATCAAATGTGGCTTTTGTTGAGAGTGAGCGCATCAAATTACTATCATCAATATTATAGTGCGCAGCAATAATATTAGGTAAAGCAACGCCTCTTAGCATAGCAATGCGTGAACTTGATAAGTCATTATTAAGGTTTGCTTTTTCTGTGCTAAATAAACCAAATTGGGTGGTGTGCAGAGGCTCAGTGGTAAAGTCTAAATATTGAGTACGTTCGGTATTATTAGCCAACGCAAAGTAACAGTCGTAATAACCTAACTTTATCTCTTTTTTAATGCGTGCCCAGGGAACATGTACCACCTCAATGGTGACTGCCAAATTACGCTCTATAAAGGCTAAATAGTCTATATCTATGCCTGTAAAGGTACGTGTTTTATCGTCATAAATTGTAAAAGGCGGGTAATGGGTAGTGGCACAGCGCAGCGTTTTATTAGGCGCTGCTAATAGTAGCGAAGAAAAACTAAAAGCTAAAAGCAGCAGTAACGTGCGCATAAGTTAAATCCAATTTTTTACTATGTTAGTGTGTTTATTATACAGTGATATTCGGTTTTTAGGTGATGATCTATGTATTTTTTCTGCTCGTATAAGTTTCTATTTTTAAGAGATAACCATGTTTAATGCCGAGCAGCAGTCGCGAATTATAGAAATGGCGTGGGAAGACAGAACGCCCTATGAGGCTATAGAGCAGCTATACGGGCTCAATTACCCGCAATTGGTATCATTTATGCGGCAGCATATTTCAAAGGGCAGTTTTAAAGTGTGGCGCAAACGCCACGCGGGGCGTAAAACCAAGCACCTAAAACTGCGAGACCCAGCCATAATGCGCAGCCATTGCAAAACACAGTATAAGCCGCGTTAAACCCGTCAATGTGGTTTCATACAATGTTCAGCCGTGTTTGATAATCTTTAATTATTAACATTATTAGAGATTATTTATGAAAGCGTTTTTATATACGGTTTTTTTAGCGGCTGCCTTGGTTAGCGTTAATGCCCAGGCAAAGCCCAACAAAAACAATCACGGCCATAAAAATGGTCACCATAAACATCAGCAGGACAACTATAAAAGCAGTAAGAGACTATCTAAAAAGCAGCAAAAAAAGTTACTGCGTGCTGGGTGGACGCCACCAGGATTAAATAAGCGTTACCATAGAGGCGATTACCTAGATCGCAATGTATACAAACAAGGGCGCGTTATAGAACGCTCAAGAGATAATGGTACAGTAAGTATACAAATTGACCGTACAATTATTCATATGGTGCACGATACGCGAGAAATACTTTCAATTTTAACGCGTTAAGTACACTTTATAAGGATATTAAAATGCTCATTGCACTGGCTATAATCATTGGCTTTTTTTTATTAGTGACCTTGTTACCTATGTCGTATAGCCAGCACTACTTAGTGCGCAGCTGCGACTTTGTTCGACTACAGGTATTTTATATAGCCAGCGCTGTTGTAATTATATCGTTTTATTTACTGTGGCAAAGCGGCAATAGCGGGTATTTGTATACTGCTTTAACCGCATTACTAACCATGGCATTACAAGGTAAGTGGATATTTCCTTACACTTGGCTTGCTAAAAAAGAAGTTAAAACGGCCTCAGTGAGCGAAGATCACAGTGTCAGAATAATGTCGGCTAATGTGCTTATGTCAAACCACAATAGCGAGCAACTCATCTCACTGGTTGATAAACACCAGCCCGATTTACTCATTACCCTTGAAAGCGATAGCTGGTGGGAAAACAAGTTATCGGTACTTAAAAAGCATTACCCATACTTCATAGAGTGCTCAAAAGACAATCGCTATGGCATGCATTTATACAGTAAATTTAAAATTCTTGATGCGCAAATATGTGAGCTCATTGAAGACGATATTCCTTCAATTCACATCCTGTTTGAAAACAATGAAGGCTTGCAAATGCAAGGGCACTTTATTCACCCTGCGCCACCAAGCCCCACTGAAGAAGACTCATCGCGCCCACGCGACTCAGAGCTAATAATGGTCGCTAAAGCACTTAAAAACCCAACACGCCCGACCATTGTAGCTGGTGATTTAAACGACGTAGCATGGTCGCGCAGCACCCGTTTATTTATGCAAATAAGTGGTTTTTTAGACCCACGTAAAGGCCGTGGCTTTTATAACACCTTTCACGCAAGTTACTTTTTTATGCGCTGGCCGCTCGATCATTTATTTCACAGCCAAGGCTTTAAAGTAAAACGTATTAAGCGCCTTGCAAAATACGGCTCAGACCATTTTGCACTGCTTACCGAGCTGGTGTATGAAAACGCCAAGCAGCATTCATTAGAAGATAAGCCAAAAAAGCTAAAGCAAGAAGAAATACAAGAGCTGGCTATGAGCAAAGCCGATAAGCGAAAGGTGCCGAGGTTTGAGAAGAGCTAGCTGTTAGCTATTAGCTATTAGCTATTAGCTATTAGCTATTAGCTATTAGCTATTAGCTATTAGCTGTTAGTTGAATATGTTTTAACTTGAACGCCTAAGTTTAACTCATGATATTCCATGAGCCTGTGTTGGCCTGATAACCGAAGCGCCATCCGACACAGTAAAATACCTTACCAATTATAATCAACATTTTATGCAGTCGAGTGGCTGGAGCCGTCATTGCTAAACTTTGATGTATGAAGTCAAGATTTGACCCCTTTAGCTTCCTTGTCGCTGTATTAAAGGAGAAAGGTACAGTAATGGAAAGAAAAAAGGCGCTACGAATCAGAAGAATGGTAATCGTTATTTAGCGTGGGCGTTTACTGAGGCCGCTAATTTTGCCATTCGGTACAACCCGACAA
>Ga0209452_1000248_pt1 | contig 13618 bp, 11 predicted proteins | sample WorMetimpBELIZE1_FD_187388 | JGI IMG/M metagenome (GOLD analysis project Ga0209452, IMG submission 187388) | Marine gutless worms symbiont microbial communities from Max Planck institute for Marine Microbiology, Germany - Olavius imperfectus... | ecosystem: Host-associated > Annelida > Digestive... | reverse complement strand
ATTTTCCGTGCCTTTAACAGGATGTCATTAACTGTATAAAAATCAGTTTGCTTATAATAACAAAGAATATACTTGAAGTCAAGCGTTTTTTAAAAGTCAAGTGTTATTTTTAATTTTTTGAAAATAATTCAAAAAATTAAATTTTAAATACATCAGAGACTTAGCCCTTAATTGTTTATATAAAAATATATAACAACATGATTTTTATAGTGATTATGTTGACTTGTTCTTTTTCTATTGTACTTTGTGTAATAAGGGGTCAGGAGAATGACTCTGTTGAAAATCTTTTGAATTTATAAAACACGATTGTTACTGCATTGTTGTGAAGCCATATTTTTCTTTTGACTCCTTTCGCTAAAACTAAAGGAGATTAATTATGTGCGAATTACAACAAATAGCAGCTTCATACCTTGAGGCGTTTAAAAGTAGAACCCGTGACGGTGGTGAAAGATATTACTACTTAGATGGCAAAAATGAATATCTAGTATTACAAGATTTCATAAGAGATGAGGTCCACGAAGGTTATTTACCCGATGACTTCAAATATAAGACCGTTCATGCTTGTTTTGAGGCTGTCGCAGAGGGATTTTCTAGCTTAGAAGAAGTAATTGATTATGTGGGTACAGATGACAGATATTTTGACCTACTGAGCTGGTCAGCTTCACACTTAAATCGAATAGACTATGTAAATCAAGTCCTTGAAGAAACTAGTCTGCGCTCATACACAGATATTCTATCGCATGCACAGTATCTTGAAGTCTATGAAATATGCTCTCAAACCTTTAATTTTTTAGAAGAGCAAGTTCAAGCTACTTATGATTGCCAAGAGGAGGATGAATATGAATAACCTCCACTTGTCACTTATAGTGATTTTTCAAGAACTAAATAAAGTTGCTGCTCAAGGGAGCAGTGCATTTTTAACCTATGATAGTTGGCTTCCTGAAACAAAATACCTCTCAATGACCGATAGAGTTGATCAGCTTTCTTTATCCCAAATAAAGAGACATCTGTCTGACTTCGGTATCACAAGTGTTATAAATAACAAGCAAGCTAAGCAGATAAAGCAGTCATCTTTATCACTTATAGAACGATTGTTTTCAATCAGACAAAACATAGAAAATAACTACTACACCATTCGCAGACGTTCGTCTTCTACTTGTAATAATAATCACCTCAAAAACAGCCAAGAACCCCTAACAAAAAGGGAAAAGTGCTGGTATGACATTTGGGATGTCAATCAATGCCAATCATACCGAAAATCCCTTTTAGAAAGCGAGTTGCACGGTATTTCGTCAGTCGCTGACATACTGGGAGGTGTGAAACATGGCTAAATTAATAAGACCTGTAACTGTTAAATTTTCAGAAACAGAGTATGAAGAATTAAAAGCACTTTCGGTAAAACTCAATATGACACTTTCGGATTTGCTACGTGACGCAATGCAAGAAAAGCAAAATAACCTATCAATGTATCAATATTTTGAAACTAGGCTTAATAAGCTTGAGGAGGTGATTAAAGAGTCTGATACCAAGAGCTACATTAAGAAGTTTTATCAATCGAATAAGGAAATGCACCAAGCAAATTATAAAGCTATTAAAGAGCTTTACGAAAGAATGAACAAGGAGAGATTCGATGGTAAAAATAACTAACTACATTGATCCAAACAAAACGGCACCTTCAAAGGAGGTGTTCAGTTTACCTTTCGTAATAACATGCTTTGTTTTGGTGTTAATTCCAACGTCAATATTGGCAAGCTACGTCTTACTAGATAAACATTTTGAACTGATTAGCTTTACAAATATTCCTCACTATACGTTGAATACGGTGCTAGCAGCACTTCATATCCAGTCCAATGGCCCTTGTTGGACGGACTGGTATTCTTCCCTTAACAATGATGAGTGTTACATTATCATTTCATGCATTGCTATGAGCTTATTTTTAGGCTCTTTTCTCGGATATTATGCAGGGTGCTGGGCTTATAATAAAACAAAATCATCCGCTGAACGTAAGATTTCAGGTTCAGATTTACTGGAGTTTAGTAAGGCTGAAAAATCTATTAACGAAGCGCTTCAAGATGACATAAAACGATCTGGTGAAGGGTTACCCCTGCACAAAAATATCAGGTGCAGTAAACAACTGGAAACAAGAAGTATTTTAATCTGTGGTCAAATTGGTTCAGGCAAAACACAGTTGATGCTACCTATGATCCAAGACGCGATTAGACGTAAAGCCAAGTCTTTCATTTTTGATATTAAGGGCGATATGTCAGCAACATTTCGACAGGAAGGTGTCGAGGTATTAGCTCCTTGGGATAAAAATGGATTGATTTGGGCAATATCTAAAGATGTAGTCGATCACCATTCAGCCATACTCTTTGCATCAGCATTAATTCCTAAAAATGATAAAGATCCGATGTGGTCTACTAGTTCAAGAATTATCTTAGCTGGGTGTTGTGAGTATTTAATTAAAAAACATGGTCAAAATTGGGGATGGCAATCGTTAGCAGAAATGCTTGATTTACCAGATAAATACCTCCATAGAGAGTTGGCTATGGTTAGCAAACAAGCGGCTAACCTAGTCATCCCAAACTCGAAAACGTCACAATCGATGTTATTAACACTATATGGTTTTGCTAGTCCTATTTTTGACTTGGCAACAGCTTGGGGGAATGCAGAAACTGGTGTTTCCATGAAGAAATGGATCAATGATGAAAATTCTTTCCCTACTTTAATAGTCCAGAGTAATCCAAACTTTGAAACATTGTCTGATGCGATAGCAAATCTATCTTTAGAGTTTTTATCAAAAGAGTTATTGAGTATGCCTGATAGCTCCTCTAGAGAGATCATGTTCTTCCTCGATGAAGCGGCACTTTTAAATTTCGATATTGGCAAATTTTTGATTACTTCTCGCTCGAAGGGAGGTCGAATAGTATTAGGTATACAGTCTTTGGATCTACTGACTAAACGATTTACCAGAGACGAAGTTAATGCACTGTCATCAATGATCGGAACACTAATAGTGTTAAGGCAAGGTGGGTTAGGCAATGCTGCAAATGACTTATCCAATGCTCTGGGTGAGCAACAAATAGAGCGATTGAGCACTAGCTTTGATAAAGATGGTAAGTCCACTTTTTCGTGGCAGCGCACAACCTTACCAGTAGTGTCAAAATCGGATCTGGTTAACCTGCCTCAAGCTTCTAAGAAAAATGGCATAACAGGTTATCTAACTATTCTAGGGATTCCAATAGTAGCAAAGCTCAACTGGCAACTAACCATACTGCCAAAAAGAGGAGAACCATTTGAGCTTGCAGATTGGCTTTATAAAGACAATGCAAAAGTTTCAATTAATAGACCTAAATCGACAGTAGAAAAAGAGCTTGATAAAGCGTTTGAAGAAGTCGATTTTGAGGAGGTCGATGATGCTTAATATCAAATGCCTCGGTAAGCCAACCGAAAATAACAACTTCCTCACCTATTACACGAAACCAGATAAGCTTGAATACTACTCCAAACAAGGCGACCACAACGGTATTTGGTCGGGCAAACTTAAAAATGACATTACATTTTCGAGTAAAAATGTCACACATGAAGAGTTCATCAAATTAGCGTGTGGATTATCACCAAAAGGTAGGCAACTGCTCAAAGTAAAGCCCGAAAACCATCGCATTGGGGATGACTTAACCTTTAATTTAATTAAGTCAGCTTCTGTCGCTTATGCAGGTGCTGATGAATATACAAAAACGATTATAGAGGAATGTCATCAAGAGGCTGTCAGAGCAGTCCTTGAGTATATCGAGAAGAATTTAATATTTGTAAGAGAGCAAAACGAAGATCAATCCAAGTACAAGAAAGTAAATGCCAGCAAGTGTTTGTTTGCGGAATTTATTCACCATACAAACCGCGAGGGGGAGAGTTCGATTCATAGTCACGTTATCTTATTTAATTTGGCTAAAAATAAACAAGGACAATATAAAACAATAGAAACAAAACCGTTAAAGCAACATGTTAAAGCTCTCGGTGCAATGTATAGAAACGAAGTAGCACATCTACTAAATAAACGACTAGGGTTAGAGATTGCGCCAGATAGAGAATACTTTACTCTTCCAGCAGTACCTCACCTTCTTGTCGAAAAATTTAGTAAACGCTCTCAGCAAATTAAAGAATCTTTGCTCAAAAGTATGATTGGCATGTCGCCCAAAGCTCGACAAATAGCCGCCCTGCAAACCAGAAAGAAAAAGGAAGTCATTCACTTAGAAACCCAGTTCGAAAAATGGAAGGCAGAAATGGATGGGTGGTCTCTAGATTTACCAGAAGATAAAAATCAATTTCAACCGACAAAAACCTTAGCTGACTACAGAGATGAGTTGCTTGATGCATTAGTGGAGAAACAATCGGTATTCAAAGAATCCGACCTAATGGAGGCTGTCCATACGAGAGCGCAATGGCATGGACTTGGATTGAAAGCTGGTAATAAATTTATAAAAACACTTCTGAAAGATAAAGAGATTAAAAAACTTCGACATCCTAATTTAGGCATTTGCTATACAACACAAAAGCAATTTGATCTGGAAAAGCAGTTTTATAGCCAAGCCATAAACTACGCTAAACAATGCTCTCCCGAATTTACCCTTAACACAGACTCTTCAGCTTATAAGGCTGAGTTAAATGACGAACAAAAGCTGGCTTTTGAAGGTATTGTTAATGGTAAACAGCTAACTCTTGTTAATGGAAAACCTGGCACTGGAAAGTCTTTTCTTATGGGAGGTATTAAAAAATATTATGAAAACGCAGGTAAACGTGTAATCGGGTGTGCGCCGAGTGGCAAAGCAGCAAACGAATTGCAGCAAGGTAGCGGGATCAAATCCTCAACTATCGACTCGTTGTTATTGGCGATTGAGAATAAGCGACTAAAGCTCAGAAAAGATACCGTCTTGATATGTGATGAAACAGGTATGGTCGGAATAAGAAAGCTCTCCAAACTTCTTTCGTACACAGAAGCGGCTAACTCTAAGGTTGTATTGTTGGGGGATTTTAAGCAACTGCAAGCTGTCGAAGCGGGTAACAGCTTTTACAACCTAATAAAAAAAATAGGGACTTTAGAGCTAAATCATATACAGCGACAAAACGTACAAGAAGACATCGACAACATAGAAAGAATAGCAAATGGCAAAACGATGGAAGTACTTGAAGACCTGCGAAATAGAGGATTATTTCACGTAGAGAAAACTAACTTAGCTTGCAAAGCTAAACTTGTTGATGATTGGTACTCAACTTATAAGGAAAATCCAAAAGAATCGATAATTCTTGCCTCCACAAAATCTAACGTTCATCAGCTTAATATCCTTGCCAGAGAAAAGGTTCAAGCCGAAGGAAAACTCACAGGTTTACCTGCTTCTTTTAGAAATCATGATGAGAAACAGCTAACTGTTCAAGTTGGAGAACAAATTATGTTCAGGCGAAACTCATATCAGTTATCAGTTAAAAATGGCATGACTGGTGAAGTTATTTGTGCCGAGCAAATTGGAAAAGACAATGTGTGTTTAGAGGTTCTGTTAAATGATGGCACTACAGTTTCATTTAACACGAAATTTTACAACGATATTGATCATGGTTATGCAGCAACTGTGCATAAAAGCCAAGGGATGACGGTTGAGCATAGCTACATCTTTATAAGCAATGACTTCATAAACAACAACTTGTTTTATGTTGAAGCATCTCGAAGTAGAAACCCACCCAAGCTTTATGCTGCATACGAATATGAAGATGAGGATAGCTACCTAAAAGAGTTAGCAAAAAAGACAGCTGTACAGGCCAATAAGCATGATTTGGAAGATTTCAAGGAGTATTAATATACTACCTTGAAGCAACTCTATACAAATCTGTACATGCATGTACAATAAAGTACATGTACATGAACTATAAATTGTTATGCACTCTGATTCGTTAGAAAAGCTACTAACCCTAAAAGAGGTAGCTAACCTACTACAAGTGAACGAAAGAACGGTTTACAGGTGGGTAACTGATAAAAAGTTACCAGCTTACAAACTCGGAAAGATTTGGAGAGTTGAAGAAGCTGAGTTAATAGCATGGTTAGACAAGCAAAAAAATAAAGAGTGAATTCGTGACAGAAAAGCAGTACGAAGGTATATCCATTTATCGACCCATTCAGTATTTAGGATCTAAAGTTCGTTCTATCCCTGAGATTATAGAAGCGGTAAACAAAACCGTAGGGTACACAGGAACATGTTTAGACCTATTTGCAGGCTCTTCAGTCGTTTCACAAGCTCTAAAGAATAGTGGCTGGAAAGTTGTTAGTAATGATGCTCTTACATTTTCCTATTATACAAATAGTGCCTTCATTGAAGACCATGAATCGCAACCCTTAGAGTCGCTACTACATATTTCCGAAAGACAAACTCCAGTTAGTGATTCATACAAGAGAGAAATTGAAATTGAATCGCTAGCCCTGAGCAATGAAGACTACGATACTTTGATTAAACAAAATTTGGAAAAAGTTGCAGGTTGGGAAAACTTTCAGCCGACTGAAATAGCTGAAAATACAAAGGCAAATCAGGATGTGGCTAAAATACTATATTCTGGAACTTACTTTGGTTTCACGCAATCTGCTGCAATCGATTCTTTAAGAAATAGTATTAAGTCGGCAAAATCTGCAAATAAAATATCTGGTTATGAGCAAAGCTTAATGATGACAGCATTATTCTCAGCTATGTCTAAGAGTGTATTCTCCGCTGGTAAACATTTTGCTCAACCGCACCTCATTAAGCCCGAAAAGAATAAATTATTTATTTCAAAAAGAATTTTACAGGATAGGGGGGTAGATATTTACTCTGAATTCAAACAACAGTTAAAGAAATTGTTTGAAGTTAAGTCTACAGATAAACCAAGTGGCTCAATAGCTACGAATTTTAGTATGGAAGATATAATTAGTAGTCCAGATAGAATCGGCAATATAGATGTAATTTACGCTGATCCTCCATACACAGCACAGCAATATTCGCGTTTTTACCATATTCCAGAAGTTATATCGGGAGACGAATTTCCTGAATTGCAAATTGTAAAAGGAAGAGTGACAAAGGGGCTTTATCCGAAAGAAAGATTTAAATCAAGGTTCTGCTCTAAAACGTACGCTCCTCATGCATTCAGAGATTTATGCATATTGGCTAAAGAAAAAGAATCCTCACTCATATTAAGCTACTCCCTTTCAAAACACCAGACAACTGGAAATGACAGGATGATTGGATTTGATAGCCTCAAGAGTATTTTGAAAGAATATTTCGGAGACAATATAGATTACTTTGAGTTTGAACATACTTATAGGCAATTTAATAAGTCAGAAAGTATAGTCGAAAGTAAAGATGATAAAGAAATTCAAATAGTATGTAGAAATAATTAAAAATGCTTAATCGATATATTGGTAACAAAAAGGCTGTATTAGAGCCAATTATTATGCAGATCACTAAATCAGTGCCAATTGGTGGGGCTGTTTGCGATGCTTTTTCTGGTTCTCTTGCAGTAAGTTTAGAACTAAAAAAGTTGGGGTATCAGGTATCAACGAATGATATAAACCTTTTTTCTCATTTTTATGGAAAACACTTGATTGAACAATGTGATGTTCCAGTTGTTAATCTTGAAAAGCTGGATGTTCCAAAGAGTTATCTTGTTAGAGCGAGAAATTACATTGACTCTAATCTCTTCGGTAAAGATGGATACAAATTTTTAATAGAAAAAGGAAATCTAAGGAAATACGAATTAATCTGTGCAGTTTATTTATATCTTAATGATAAAAGTATTGAAGAGAAAAGCTTTGAAACTTTCTTTTTTGATACGTACACAGAGGACGGTAAAAACTCCTTTTTTAAAAGCCAGAGAGGAAGTGAAGGGAATAGGCGATTCTTTACACCTAGTAATGGTCTAATTTTAGATTACATGATGAATAAAATTAGAGATTGGCATACCAATGGGAAACTAGACGGTTATTTTGTCTATACGCTTGTATGCAGTGTGATTGATGCTCTTGAAAAAGTAAGTAATACTCAAGGGACTTATCACGATTTTCCTAGAGATAAATATGACCCTCGCTCTCTGAACCGATTGGTCTTAATACCCCCACCCTACGATAACATTATTTCGGAAAACCTATCACACAATGTTGGTAAAGCTGAAGATTCCATCGAGTTTGTAAAAAAGTTACCAAAGCAAGATTTGCTCTATTTAGACCCACCCTATAACTTTAGGCAATATACTAGTTATTACTTTTTACCTAATGTTCTTTGTGAATATATATATATCAATGACTTAAGTGGGTATTTTAATAAGGTGGAATATGTCAGAGGGCAGAATATGTCCAATGATTTTATTTCAACTTTTTCAAAGAAAAAGCAGTTTTTGGAATCGCTGGAAGCACTTATTGCTAACTGTAACACACATAACGTTCTAATGAGTTACTTTGACGGCAGAAACCATTGGAATAACTCAACTTCAGGTAGTGACTACAAGGGGAGAGATGTACTTAGTACATTTTTTAGATCAAAACTTTTCCGAGAAGATTCATTTGAATTGATTCCTTTCGAGAGGCTTAACTATCAAAGTTATGGCGGGCACCAAGCCAAGTTTGTCAACGAGTTTTTATTTTCAGGAGTAAAGGGATAATGTTTTGGAATACATTGATTAGCGGAGAGGCTTTAAAAGACTGGATAACTAACCTTGTTCCAGACCCTGTTGCTAACCCAGCAGCTAGGTTCGATAAAGGAAGAATTCTAGATCCATTTATAACCTCGATGAGGAATACAAAAGCAATCTCCGAGTGGCTAGAAGATGTAAAAAATGGCCAGCCCATCAATAGAGGTGGTAATGGTAATCAGGCATACACAGATCTTAAAAGAGCTAAATTAATCAATACAGATTCTAATGCAAATCATATTCTGACGGACTTAGGCGAGATAACACTAAATAATTGGATAAAGCACGGTATAAATAATTCTGATGATGCCGATGAACTTTCAAGGATGTTGTTTCTGATTATCGAAGCCAGAAAATCCAATACAGAGTTCTATGTAGATATGGCTGACTTTTGGAGAGAGGTTAGGAATACTGGTCAAGCCGTATCATTTATTTTATCGCCTGAATCGTTATATTTAATGGGGCTTTTATGCAATAAACTTAATGGCTTTTCTCCTTGGGAGTTTATTAAAAGAAACCACCTTCAGTTCCAACCTACTGGAACCATTGAGCAGTTGAAACAGCAGTTTAATGGAAATACAGAAATAGAACCTAGGCTTGATAAACTCGAGAGTTGGTTGCGTAACTCAGCGTCAAGACCTACGGGAAGGCAGCGTTTTTGTCTAGCAATGGAAATATTGTCATTGCCAAAAGCTGAAGCAATTTCTCTCATTAACGAAAGCTCATTGAATCATTTAGTAGGTAATTGCACTGAGGATTTGATATCTGAAGCTTTGAAATCATTTGGGCGATTAAACATCGGGCAAAATGACCAGTTAATTGCTGAAAATAGGATATTTTATGGTGCGCCTGGAACTGGTAAGAGTACAGAAGCAAGGAGAAGAGTAAGAGGGGCTCGTTTTACTACGACCACTTTTCATCCCGCTACCGACTATGGGTCATTTGTAGGTTATTACAAGCCTTTATCTAAAGTTAATGCTAACGGTGATGTAGAAGTATTCTATGGTTTTCAGCCGCAACACTTTTTAAAAGCTTATGTGAGTGCGTGGAAAAATTTAAAAGAAGAGCAATTTCTGTTAATTGAAGAAATTAATAGAGGGAATTGTGCAAAAATTTTTGGTGATATCTTTCAGCTACTAGATAGAGATGAACAAGGATTTTCGGACTATGTTATTAGTGTAGATAGTGATATAGCAGATTATTTAGAAAAAGAGCTGAAACTTAACTCTCAATACAAGGAAGCAATTAAAGCCATTGTTCAAGAAAAGAATCACTATGAAATTTGTGTTGACGATGTATTTACCTATATGTGTTTGCCGAATAATTTATCCATATTTGCGACAATGAACACTTCTGATCAATCGTTATTCCCAATGGATAGTGCATTCAAAAGACGTTGGAATTGGACTTATATACCCATCAATACACCAGAAGACTCTGTCTATATAGAAATTGGCAGCGATAAGTATGACTGGTTTGATTTTGTTAAGAAAGCCAATAAAAAAATAGCGTTAGTAACAGAAAGTGAAGACAAAAAAATCGGAACTTTTTTTGTTAAGCATAAAAATAACTCAATTGGTTTAGATGAGTTTGTAAATAAAGTATTGTTTTACTTGTGGAATGACATTTATAAAGACGAATACACATCTGACTTAGATATAAATGTATTTATTGCGGAGAGAGATAATTCGGAAGTAGGTACGTTATTATACTCTGAGCTTTATGATGACAATGATATTAATCTAGGTGTCGTTAAAAAATTACTAGATGCCAACTCGATAAATAAAGTGACTAACTAAATGAAAGTCTATTTTGAAGGAACAAAGTATCATAATTCACAAGTAGATCGGAGAGTGTTAAAGCTATTTTCTGAAACAAAAAATAAAGGTTTTCTCCAACCTTCTTTTGTCGGCTATTTCTCAGATCATATAAAGCAGCCAGTTGTCTTTCTGCCCAAAATCGCAATAGATTTAATTGGAAATTCGGAAGCTTCAATAATTGAGCTTGCTACAGCAGGCTTGACAGATCGAAAATGTAAAGATAAAACTATAAATTACGAATTTATTTCAAAGTTTATTTATATCTTTTATTTATCTCTAATTAAATTCTGTGATAGAAAACCTGAGACGATTATCTCTTTATCTGGGAGGTTGTTTGAAATCAATGTTAAAAGGTCGTCATTTAAAACAACCGAATTAGAAACTGTCATTGCTTTATTAGATTTCTATAAGTCGCACAAGGAATTAATTAATTTTGTCGCCAAGCAAGAGTTATCTTCAAGTAGCTCGTCTATCGATTGGAATCGCACTGTTAGAAGCACACTTCCTTTTGTCTCTGGAAAAAACGTAATTTATACGCAAACAATATCAAATTATGAGGAACAAAATTTTCTTGACGATTTGCTAACGGTATTCCACTCACTACTTTCATTCTTGAACAAAACTTATGGCGTGAAAGTTAAGCCTAATGAGTTCTACGTAAATGTAAGCTACAGAAGCATAAATAACTTCAATAAAAAGTGTAGAAAAATTCTAAAAAAAATAAAAGGCAGCCACTTTGATGATAGATATGTCAAATTGCATAAATTACTTACTGCTTATTTTGAAATTCATTCGAACAATACTAAAGCGAAGAGTAGTGAAGATAAGCTATTGATTCGAGATTACAATATTGTTTTCGAAGATATGGTAGACCTTCTTTTATCCGACCAAGAAGTTATCGGTGATTTAAAGAATCAAAGAGACGGTAAAATAGTAGATCATTTGTATAGATACGATAGTTTGTTTTCTGGTGAAGATATTTACTACATTGGAGATTCAAAGTACTACAAAGATACTACGAGCTTTTCCGATTTAGCCAAATATAAGCAATTTACCTACGCAAAAAATGTTATTCAGTTCAATGTTGACCCTTTTGGTGAAAAAGAACAATTAACATATAGAGATGAAACAACAGAAGGGTACAACTTAACCCCTAGTTTTTTTATTAATGGTTTCCTAAAAGATGAAAATTTAAACTCGCCAAACCATGGCTTTGAGAGCGAAGAATTCAGAGACAAAACAGCTTTTTTATGTCAGTTTGAAAATAGAGTTTTTGACAGAGATAGCCTTTATCTATGTTATTTCAAAATGAATTTTTTGTTTATATTAAAAAGTTACGTCACAGAAAATAGATATACTCTGCTTAAACTAAGAGACGAAGTCTATACAACTATAAGAACTCACTTTATTTCATTATATAATTCAAACTATGACTTTTATAAACTAAGTCCTAATGTTCCTTTACATGACTTCATTGAAAAAAATTTTCGTGCTATTCATGGTAAAGTATTTCAGTGTGGACAAGATAAATTAGAGGGGACTATAACTCTTGGTTTAGATTCTTCTGATAAATATGACGTCGAAAATAATCGTTTATTAAATAACTTGAGTAATCAATGTAAATTAAGAAAATATGTTTTTACTTAATTTACAAAAAATAATAACTAAATTTAGCCCACAAAGAATAAAGCCAACGTAGGTGATTAGAAGGCACGCAGCTCCCTTTATACGCAGTGTTCAATGAATTACGAAAGGCTACTTAATTTAGCGACTGGTGCACTTCGGAGTGGAATTCGCGTATTTTAAAACGGCATAGGCTTAACGAAATCGATATCTTGCGACTCAACAAAATTGTTTAGTACCTCAACTAACTTTTCAGTTTCACTGAGTACAGTTTTCCAATATTTGATACGTGTTTGATCATCAAGTTTAACAAAGTCATTTCTGTCGGGAATTTTACTGAAAGGTAGAGAAGCAATAAACTTTGGTGAAGGACAAAGCAAAACAGTTTTGTCATAGTTTTCACTTCTTACACCTCGTTTAGAACTCTTATCAAACCAACCTGATTTAGGCTCACTATTGAAATGTGGATATAATGTCAGACCTTCATCATGTAGTTGGATATCAAAGTGGTAGTCAATGATTCCACCATCTCTATAAATTCCTCTGGGAGCGTTTGGAATGTCTTTAATTCCTTTCATAACCATAGGAATAGAACCCGAAGCTAAAAGAGCTTGTTTAATGTTTTTTTCATTCAAGTTAACGGTGACGGTTTCAATGTTATCGGGATCAGTAAATTTAAGACCACTACTTGGTGACTGAAATACATAACGTTTGTATTGTTTGTTTAATTTATGGCGATTTGAACGGTTTCTTAAATAACTGCTGAACAGTCCTAAACCTTGGAGATATTTATTTTCAAAACTTACAAATCCATTTGATTTAGCAACTATGAAGTGAACTTTGAAGATTTTATTTTCAATAATATCCTTTGCACCACTATCACCGAAAACAGTGTCTAAAAGTAAACTTGCCTTCTCTGTGATTTCATCAGGTCTTGCATTTTTACTGTAAGTAGTTTCTGCATAACTTTTAGCTAATCGTTCAATTGCCTCAGTAGGATTTTTTTGGGCAAAACATGCTGAGCGAAAAGCACCAGCAGAGCTTCCAATCAGATTAAGTTCAGTAGAACGATCTTTGAAAAACTCACCAAACAGATAACGGTCACTCTGCAATAAAGAAAATAGTTTTGGACCACCACTTGCGCCAAGAAAAGATGTGAATAGTTCCTGTTTAAATCCATTTTCTTTGAGAACTTTCATTGCTGACTTACCAGCATAGATATCAAGCATTTCCACACTTATTATTAATTATAAAATCATTCGATTCTCTACTAAAAACAAAAAAATCTCAATAAATACGAGGCTTATCAGCCACTATTAACTAATTTGTTAATTTCGGTGTTTAGCATTGCAAATGGTTTTCACTGGCAGGCTTGGATCGTGTGTTATTCCCTGAATGGTTTGCCAATGTGGATCACCAAATACACGTAATTGGCTCGTCTGCTGGTGCGTTTCGAACAATTTGTGCAGTGCAAAATG
>Ga0209452_1000247_pt1 | contig 13660 bp, 10 predicted proteins | sample WorMetimpBELIZE1_FD_187388 | JGI IMG/M metagenome (GOLD analysis project Ga0209452, IMG submission 187388) | Marine gutless worms symbiont microbial communities from Max Planck institute for Marine Microbiology, Germany - Olavius imperfectus... | ecosystem: Host-associated > Annelida > Digestive... | reverse complement strand
ATGATTAACACAACGAAAATCATGAATGCGACCTGGTAGTCACCGTACATGGAATAGAAAACACCGGTTAACCAGATGCCCAGACCACCACCAAGACAATCCAGCACGGCGATGGTGCCGAGGATTTTGCCTGCAGAAACCAGTCCGAAACAATTCACAGCGGATAATTGTATTGTGGTGTACACACCGCCCCAGCCAAGGCCAAACAGAACAATAGCAATCCAAATCAGGCTGCTGTTCATCATCGCAAGGCACGCCGAGCCGGTGAGCATAACAATAATGTTGCCGATGAAGACCAGTTTGTAATTCAGGTAGTCTGACAGCAGACCGAAAACGAATTTACCGATCACTGCGCAGAGGAAAAACAGACTGATAGCGTTAGTGGCGGAAGCCGGCGTAAAGTCGAGATCCCGCAAGTAAAGGAACAGATGCGCCTGCACCGCCAGCACCGTGTAGAACGTCGTCATAGCGACCACAGAAATGGCCCAGAATGCTTTTGTTTTCAGTGCCTCCACATAACCGAGACCCTGCGAGAGCGCTACATCCTGTGGTTTCGTGCTGGCTTCAGCTTCCGGCCCGTTTCTGACAAATAGCGCAACCATCGCAAACATAAAGGCAGGAAAAATCATGGCGTAAGTCATTGCCATGCGCCATCCCACCAGTTCACTCATATAGGTGCCGTACTGGGGAAAGATCATGCCGCCCAGACTGGTGCCTACAAGAGTGATACCAATGGCGACGCCCCGTTTTTTCTGAAACCAGCTGGAAACCAGAATGATGGCCGGGTTCAGGCCACAAAACACCAGTACAACGCCAAGCAGCGCATGGGCAAAATAGAGATTAGCCAGTGACTCAACACCGCTATATAAGAAATAAGCTACAGCAAGCATAACCCACCCGGCCAGCATGCAGCGTTTAACGCCCAGCTTATCGATGATTATACCGCCGAAGGGAGCCAGCAGTGCGCTGGTGCCGAAGGTAATCATGTCGCGGAATTTTAATTCGCCGCGACTCCAGCCAAATTCTGATATTAGTGATTCATCAAAGACAGACAGGCCGGAAATACTCATTCCGTTACTGATGATCAGCACCACGCTTGCCAGCACGGCGATCATCCATGGGTAGCTTCTATTCATAACTCATCCAACACGTAAAATTGTTTTCGTTGAAAACAAACCTTTTTGAAAAGCCGGCAGACAGAACACGGGAAAATTGTCTGGCATGAACTCTTAAAGGCTGATTATTTATAATAATTTTGAAAATGTAGCTAGTGATGTTCAGCTGTTTGCAATCGTTAGCCAGCAGGAAAAAAAGTGAAAATCACTCATTTGAAATCACCCCAGCCTGTCTGATTTTGCCCCGACTATCGACCGTTGAATATGACAAAACGCAATTTTTGGAAATTAAACCGGCTACCTGCTCAACAAACGGGATGAGGCGGCAGGGCCGGCTATTTCTTAACCAGACTAATCCCTTTCATGAATTACTGTCAATTAACTTTAATTATTGTTATAACAATAATTCATAAAGTTGTGTTTATAGCAAATCTTGTTATTAAATCAGGGTGAAAAAACAATGGATTTTCTGGTAATAAAATTCCTGCATGTCATGGGGCTGGTTTACTGGTTAGGGGGCGACCTCGGTACTTTCATCGCAAGCCGGTATGTACTGAAAACGGATCTGGGCCACGAAAGCAGAGTGGTGGCTGCAAAAATACTGAATGCTGCCGATCAGGGACCCAGACTGGCAATGCCACTGATGTTTGCGAGCGGATTGCATTTGAGTACTACGCTGGGGTTAACGCCGTTCTTGTCAGGATGGCTGGCGGTTATCTGGGCTACAGGCCTGGCCTGGCTGGCATGTGTTGCCGCATTGCACTGGTATTCAGGTACCGCAAAAGCGCTCATTATAAAATGTGACTGGGTGATACGGGTGACCGTTTGTGCCGGCGCAATATTGACCGGCTTTTTCAGTGTTTTTACCGCCGGACCGGTAGTTGTTTACTGGGCAGCCTGGAAGCTGGCTTTATTCGGTGTGGTTGTGCTTCTGGGTATTCTTATCCGCTTTAAGCTGAAGCCTTTCGGCCCCGCTTTTGCAAAACTGGCAAGTGGTCAGGGGGATGCAAATACAAATGCAATTATTCAGAACACTATCGGCGGTGCAGCCTGGCATGTAAAAGGTATCTGGATACTGCTGCTGGTGATATCAGCTTTTGGCCTCCACCTCATTTAATACCACCCGCGGCCATGGCTGGCGGAACACCCGCCAGCACATGAGCCCCGTTTTTACTACGTAGTCCAGTACAATCATGCCAAAAATCCACTCTACCGGTGCATCCAACAGCATGAGAATAAACGCGCCGCCGAAGCGGATGACAAAATTGCTTAACAGCACAGTAAACATGGGCCAGCGGGTATCCCCTGTGCCCTGACAGGCACCTGTCAAAACAAAGTCGATGGCCATGACCGGTTGGGCAACGGCAAAGAAATAAATAAACACACTGGTGTAATAGGTAACGTCGCTCTCACCAATTAACCACAAAGAAAGCGGCTCGCAGAATATGCCCAGCAGCAGTCCCATAATTGTCATTACGGTCAGTGAAAAGCCAAGGGCAACGTGAAGAATGCGCTTTGCCATCGCCAGATCATTTTTCCCCACTGCCTGACCTATCATTACATTGGCACTCACAGAGAACCCGTAACCCACAACAAAGGAAACGGAAATAAGCATAATGCCTGCGCCATAGGCTGCATACGGTGCTGTGCCGTAACGGGCGACTACCCACAGGAACGACAACACCGCTACCTGCCTGAACAATTGCTCCATGATGGCGGGGTAACTGATACGCCACAACCGGCGTCCGCCGGAAAGAGACCACCTGGCAATAAAAAACTCCCGCCAGCGGGGATACAGCAAACCAAGCATTAAAATCAGGCCGAGCAGATTGCCAATCCCTGCGGCTTTAGCCACGGCTGCAGAACCACTGTCGGTATAGTATTGCCAGTTGCCTGCAAGTAAATACGTCAGTGCCAGTGTTGTGCCGTTTAAAAAGATACCGGAAGCCAGTGGCAGCCAGGCAATACTGAGTGCTCTTAATGCGCTGGCGATAATGAAATAAATGGCAATGAACCAGCAATACAGACTGAGTTCGCGTATGTAACTGGCGCCTTCATGCAGAGCTTCAGGATCAGTCAGACCGAGACTGTACATAATAGGCTCTGCAAGCCACCAGAAACACACAGACAGCCCGATGGTAATTGCTACGCCAAGCACCAGTGTTACGCGGAGCCAGTGAGAAGCTTCACCATGCTCACCCCGTCCCTGACTCTGGGCGATGAGTGCCATGGCACCAATGTTCAGGCCAAACAGAATTGACTGAATAAGAAAGAACAGGCGCTGACCGGAAGTGACTGCGGCAATGGCTGAACTACCCAGTGTTGCGACAACTTTTATTGTGAGGATCCCCACCACTGCTGTCATTGCCTGCACACCGCCGGCAGATCCTGCCAGCGACATCATTTGTCTGAAATCGACCTTTACAGCATGCACTGCACGGGCGTGTTGGTTATCCATGAATTTATGAGAAAGCCGGTCAGGCTATCGCCAGTAATGAGATTTAATGTTATTATGACATATAGATATTACAATAATCTATGGATTGAAAGCATGACTATGCAGTTTGATGTAGAAATTAGTGAAGTAGGCCCCAGAGACGGATTGCAAAGTATTGCACCAATTATGGCCACAGAAGATAAAAAACGCTGGATTTCGGCTCTGGCAGCCGCCGGCATACCTGAAATCGAAGTCGGATCATTTGTGCCGGCAAAAATACTGCCGCAACTGGCTGACACTGCAGAGTTGGTGGCCCACGCCAGAACTCTCGCTAATCTTAATGTTGCGGTACTTGTACCGAACTACCGTGGTGCCGAAAATGCCGTAAAAGCCGGCGCGCACAAGATCACGATTCCGTTGTCTGTGTCTGAAACGCATAGTCTGAAAAACGTGCGCCGTACCCATGTACAAATGCTCGAAGAAGTCAGACAAATCCGCGAACTGATTAATACCTTGCCCAAAGGTGAACGGCCTGTGTTTGAGGGCGGCTTGTCTACCGCATTTGGTTGCACCCTTGAAGGTAAGGTGCCCCAAAGCAAGGTTTTTGGTCTGGCAGAGCAACTTATCGAAGCAGGTTGTGATGAAGTCGGTCTGTCTGATACAACAGGTTATGGCACGCCATTGCAGGTGAAGAACCTGACGAAAGGTGTATGGGCCGCAGTAGGCAAAGATAAGCTTACCGGTATTCATCTTCATAATACCCGTGGTCAGGGCTTTGCAAATGTGATGATGGCGCTGGAGGTCGGCTTACGGACGATTGACTCGTCGATGGCAGGGATCGGCGGCTGCCCGTTTGCGCCCGGTGCTTCCGGCAACATTGTGACCGAAGATCTGGTTTTTTTGCTTGAAGGGATGGGGCTTAAAACCGGTGTGCAGTTCGGGAAGCTGTTGCAGGCGAGAAAAATTCTGCGCCAGAGCTTACCGGCAGAGATTGAGTTATATGGCTTTACCCCGGATGCCGGTTTGCCTAAGGGCTTCGATATGGTCACCCCGCAGCAACTGGCCTGAATAAAAAACGCGGCAAAGGAAAAACCTATGCCGCGTTCTGCTTTGAGCTGCTCTGGAACAATTACGCTGAAAGCGATTTCAGGTAATCAATGACTTCCAATTCTTTAACTACATCGGCGTACTTCGCGTTCATATCGAACAGGTTTGCCTGGTGCGGTGCTTCGTGACGGTCTCCGCAGGCTTCTTCTACAACAATGGGAATAAACCCGTGGGAGCAGGCGTCTACACAGCTGGCGCGAACACAACCACTGGTTGTGAGGCCGGTAAGCAATACCGAATCAATACCCGCTGCTGTCAGCGTTGAGGCCAGTGATGTGCCGAAAAACGCACTGGGATACTGCTTTGAGATAACCAGTTCGTTTTCTTTTGGTGCCAGGCCTTTTGCCCAGGCGCCCATGGGGGAGCCTTCTGTTAAGTAGCGCAGCGGCTTTGCCTTCTTAAAGAAGGTGCCGCCGTTAAAGCCTGAAGGATGATAAACCACATTGGTATAGATCACCGGAATACCGGCTTCACGGGCAGCTTCAAGCACACGGATTGCAGATGCCAGTGCATCTTCAACATCGGCGTACAGGTCGCAGGACTTATCATAGTAAGCTTCAACGAAGTCTATCAGTACCAGCGCCGGTTTCTTACCGAAGCCGATGCGGTTGTTATATACGCTTGCATAGTTAGCGTCTAAATTTTCACTCATTTTTCAATCCTTACAGCGTGGCTTATTTCGCCCACTTCTTCTCAAATGCCCATACATCTTCAAAACCAATGAGTGAACAGAACTCTTTAAAGTTATTAATCGGCACGCCTGTTGGTTCAGGGCTGCCTTGCTCTTTCATGGCAATCAGGGCTTTTTCAACGGCGTTGGCTGCTGCAAGGGCGGGCAGAGAAGGGGCAATAGCGACACTGAAGCCAATGTCCTGCATTTTTTCTGCGCTGTACATCGGGGTAAAGCCACCGTTTGACATGTTAGCCATCATCGGCGCATCGACGGCCTCACAGGCCTTACGCATTTCTTCTTCGTTGGTAAGCGCTTCGAGGAAGATGATGTCAGCACCAGCGCGGCGGTAAGCGTTACAGCGTTTTATTGATGCTTCAAGTCCTTCCGCATGCAGAGCATCGGTACGGGCAATGATCATCATATCTTCGTCAGTACGGGCATCCACCGCCACTTTAATTTTTTCAACCATGTCATCTACCGGAATGACACGGCGACCAGGAGTATGGCCGCATTTTTTAGGAAACTCCTGGTCTTCCATCTGAATGGCTGCGACTCCCGCTTCCTGATAGCCTTTCACCGTATGGTGAACATTCAGCAGGCCGCCAAAGCCGGTGTCGGCATCTGCCATAACAGCAGCGTTACTGGTTTTAACCAGTGTCGCCATGCGATCCAGCATCTGGGTGTAACTCACAATCCCTGCATCCGGCAAACCATAGCCTGATGCAGTCAGCCAGTAGCCACTGCCATAAACAACATCGAAGCCGACTTTATTAGCAACAACGGCAGTGATCATATCCTGAATACCGGGAGCAAAAACAAACTCTCCCTTACTGATTTTTTCTCGCAAAATTGATTTAGACATATTGAATTCCAGGTGAGTCAATGTGGGTTGGGTGGCCTACCAGGCCGCCTGATAAATGGCCAGTGCATCGGCTTCACTTAAATAACGCGGGTTATTTACCAGAAGACGTTGTTGTTGCATGGCTTCGTTTGCCAGTTTTGGCAGATCGGATTCGGGTATATTCAGCGCCGACAAGGTACGTGGAATAGCCACGTCAATCAGCAGGGCTTCTACCAGCTCAATGAAATGAGCGCAGTCGAGCTGGGCGTCGCCACAGGAGTTGTCGGTGGTAACACAGGTCATCAGTTGCGCATACTGTTCTATGGCCCAGTCATCGCTGGCATTGAAGCGCAGCACATGGGGTAACACCAGCGCATTACTGAGTCCGTGGGGAATGTGATAATTGCCTCCCAGCGGATAGGCGAGAGCGTGCACTGCGGCTACCGGCGCATTGGCAAAGGCCTGTCCCGCCAGCATCGCGCCAAGCAGCACTTTCGAACGGGCTTCCACATTATTGCCCTGACGCACAGCGGTAAGCAGGTTTGACGAAATGAGTCGTAAAGCTTCTTTCGCCAGCATATCCGAATACGGATTTTTCTTTTTCTTGCTGGTGAAGGCTTCGATGGCGTGCACCATGGCATCAATGCCCGTAGCGGCTGTAATAGACGGTGGTAAACCAAGTGTCAGTTCTGCATCCAGTAGCGCAATATCCGGTAACAGTTGATGAGAAACTACACCGGACTTTGTGGTTTCACCGGTGGTGATAATAGAGATAGGCGTCACTTCAGAGCCCGTACCCGCCGTGGTAGGCACCAGAATTAATGGCAAGCGCTTTTGCTTTATTTGATCAATGCCGTACATTTCCTGCAGAGGCTGGTCGCCGGGCACCAGTGCTGCAATCAGCTTTGCCACATCCAGGCTGCTGCCACCCCCTACCGCGATAATACCGTCAGTGCCGGCGTCTACCGCCGCCTGCTTTGCTGACAACACAATATGCTCAGGAGGATCGGCCTGAATATCACTGTACACAAAGGGGGCCAAGCCTTCAGCTTCCAGTTTGCTGATGACCGGCTTCAGGATGCCGGTTGCCAGCAAACCTTTGTCGGTGACCAGCATGGGACGTGTTATTGCGAGTGCGCGGCAATGTTCAGCCAGTGTGCAGGCTGCGCCGGGGGAACACACGATTTTCGGGACTGACATAAACTCAAAATTAATGCTTGTCATGGGGTATCCTGTTATTCCTGAAACTGCTAATTACATGCTCTGCATCGCGCGTTTGTAACGCGTGAAAATCAACAGGCTGATGGCCATAATCGCTGCAGGTACAACCGAATAAAGCAGTACCATGCCGTGAATGGCTTCCGGCGCCTGTTCAGTGGCTCCGCCGGTTGAAGATTGAAATCCTGTGTAGCTTAAAAATGCACCTGCCAGGACCGGACCGAGGGCGAACGCCAGCTTTTCTGTGGCGGAGAAAAAGCCTGAGAACAGACCTTCATCCACCGTTCCTTTGTTTTGACGTTGTTTGTCGATGACATCGGTAAGCAGTGAGAAGACAAGCAGGGCAAAGCCTGAATTGGTACAGCCGATAAGCACCGCGCGGCAAAGCACAAGGAAATGCTCTGTCGACATCTCACCCCAGCCGGGTAATGTCATCAGCACGTCGTCGCCGGGTTTAACCCAGAGCCAGGTAATGGTGATCAGCATCCAGCCAATGCAGGCTATCCAGAAGGCAGCTTCTTTGCCCCATTTGCCGGACAACTTCACCCACATTGGCTGACTCAGTATCGAACCTGTACACATCACGATGACAAAAGGAAACAGCAGCGAAATATCAGCAACAGCATATAAGAAAATGAAGCCAACAACGGCGTAGCCACATGCCTGAGCAATGGTTTGTACAAGATAAGTGGCAGCCAGTACCATGAAGGGCTTATTTTCTTTCACGGATGCAAATCTGCTGAGTAATTTGCGCGGATCATCCTGTGAAATCTGTCCGAAATTACGGGGTACACCAAAGGCTGTTGCGAGCATGGCAACCACACAAATGCCACCGAACAGAATGGCCATTGTTCGCCATGCGGCGGCATCACCACCGAGTTTATAAACCAGCGGCTGAGCCAGCCCTATGCCCATAATTACGCCAATGATGACGAAAATCATACGCACAGACAGTACCTTGGTCCGTTCATGGGCATCAGATGAAAGCTCGGATGCCATGGCGAGGTAAGGCACTGAAAACGCACTGAATGCTGTGGATGCAATCAGGAACAATATGCCGATAAATACCGCTGCCATAGTTGGCGAGGAAAATTCACTGAAACTGAACAGCGCCATAAAACTCAGGCCGGTAAGCAGGCCACCGGCCGCCAGGAAAGGGCGACGGGAATGATGTGGCTTCAGTTTGTCTGACCACACGCCCATTGCCGGGTCGCAAATAATCACCCACAGTTTAGGGATGAGAACAACTATACCGGCAACCCAGGCAGAAACGCCCAGCATCGTGGTCATGAAAAGAGGTAACAGCGCTGCCGGGGCATCACGGAAAAGTTGGCCGCCAATCTGACCGCTCCCGTAGAGCAGTTTCGTGATAAGCGGTACTTTTGAAGTACTGATAACAGCCTGATCAGCTGTACTTTCGACGGCTTGTGTCATTATGTGTTCCTCGCGGCCACGTGTAAAAAGAGTGTCGCGGTCATACTGGCTCGCTTACACAGTCATAGTTAAACAGGCCCAGGGTTTCTTCATTGCGAAGATTACCCAGACCATACATCTCAGCTTCATTTCCTTGTAAGCGATCTGCGTTCTCGTTAGATTCCTGTTGAATGAAACTGGTGCGGTCAAAGCGTGAGGTCTCATACCTTTTAAGGGCTTCTTTCATCGAATCAGCGTCGTTAATGGCACGTGTTAGCATGATGGCATCCTCGATGCCGGTAGCTGCACCCTGCCCAAGAAATGGCGTCATGGCATGGGCCGCATCTCCGATAAGGGTGACGGAATCATTTTTTGACCAGCCGTCTGACAGCGATTTATGAGCGTTGATAGCCCATTTGAAAACCGTGCCGGGCTTGATTTCATTCAGCAGGGTTTGTACGTCAGGGCACCAGCCGTCAAAGTGTTGCTTTAGTTCGTCAAGATCAGCAGGAATCGACCAGCCATCTTCTTCCCAGCCACTTTGGCGAACGAAAAACACCAGGTTCAGAATGTCGCCTTTGCGAAGGGGATAGCGAACCACCATTTTACCAGGGCCGATATGCATGCCGGGCTGATCAATAAGTTTCTGAATAGCCGGTGACGCCGGCGCCAGTGCACGGTATGCGATGTGGCCGGTAAAGTGAGGAGGCTGCGGGTTGAACAGCTGGCGGGTTACCGACTTAAGGCCGTCAGCACCAATGACCAGATCGGCATCGTATTGTGTATCGTCGGCAAAATATAAGGTTGCACCACCGTCACGGCTGTCGATGGTTTTCAAGTGCTTACCAAGATGCAATTGAGCACCTTCTTTTTCGGCTGCAGCGACCAGGATTTTGTGCAGATCTGCACGGTGAATGTACACATAGGCTGCGTTGTACTGTTGCTTTGTACCCGAGCGGTCCACGGTCAGCAGGTTATTTCCGCCAGACCAGTGATCGATGGTCTGTGTAGACGGCTCCATACCAGTTTCAACAATGGCATTGCCAACACCGATGTAGTCCAGTCCGCGCATTGCATTCGGCGCCAGAGTGATACCTGCACCCACGTCTCCCAGTTGCGGTGCTGATTCAAACAACTGAACAGTATGACCTGCTCTGGCTAGAGCGATGACAGCCGTCAAACCGGCAATACCTGCACCAACCACAGCAATGTTTAACGTTTGCATAATTCTATTCCTTCGTTACCGTAGCGTATTCGCTTTGGGAGCGTATTAACTGTGCTTCTAGTCTCCATATTCACAGGCCGCCAGCCATGACAATTGTCAAAGACGCCGCGCGCCGCAAAGTAGTATGTTTGCTGGCATACACGCAGATGCTCCGGCACCCGCAAACGAGAAATACAAAATCAGCAAACAAGGTTTTTTATGACGATCACTACGCCTGCAGAATCACCTGAGCAAACTCTGAAATCAGACAATTTTTTCGATGAAATACGTCATGCGGCAGGGGCTGAGAATGTCATGGATGCATCCCGGGCGAGACATTTATATACCGACGTTTATCGTCAGAAAGCATCTCCGGTTGCAGTGGTTACCATCCGTGGTACAGAGCAGCTGCAGGCGGTTATGCGCGTGTGCTACAAAGAGCAAGTTGGGGTGTCCATACGCGGTGGCGGTGCTTCTTACACCGATGGTTATCTGATTGAACAAGGCCCGCAGATTTTGCTGGATATGAGCAAAATGAACCGGATCCTGGAAATCAATGAACAGGACGCTTACGTCACTGTAGAAGCAGGGGTGACCTGGGCAGTACTGAAAGACACACTGGCGGAAAAAGGCTGGCGGACGCCATTCTGGGGACCATTTTCAGGAATGCACGCTACCGTGGGTGGTTCAGTGTCACAAAACACAATCAGTCACGGTTCAGGTGCATACGGCATTTCTGCACAAAGCGTGCAGGCGGTTAAAGTGGTACTGGCTAACGGTGATATATTGGATACAGGTTCTGCAGGTGCTGGCAGCACGCCCTTTTGCCGTCATTTCGGCCCGGATCTGACGGGATTGTTTACCGGCGACTGCTGCGCCCTCGGTGTAAAAGCCACCGTTACACTCCCGCTGATAAGGCCACGTCCCGCGCACCAGACTGTTTCCTTTGCTTTTAACGATTTTGAAACCATGCATGAGTCCATGCGACGCATTTCGCTGGAAAGACTGGAAGACACGCATTTTTCCCTTGATGGCGCATTATCTCAGGGCCAAATTGCACGACAGGATAACGCGGGACAGGTCGTTAAAATGGCACTGTCGATCCTGAAAAGTTCGCCGTCGTTGTGGTCTGGTATAAAACAACTGGTCACGTCTGCGGTATCTGCCCGCAAGGTCATCAGTCAGTCACCTTACATGACGCACTACATTGTTGAAGGGGTGAATGATGCGGAAGCGAAAAGTCGTATCCACCGTATCCGTGAAATTAACCAGTCATTCGGTCAGGAAATTCCGGCCACAGTGCCTGCGGTAGTCAGAGGCATGCCCTTCGCACCGTTTTACAACACCCTGGGGCCTGCCGGTGAGCGCTGGGTCCCCCTTCACGGTATTCTTCCCCATTCTGCCGTTGCGACTTTTCACAAAGAGCTGGAAGCTTTTTATGCGGCCCGCAAAAATAAGATGGACGAACTGGGGATCTGGTACGGTGGTATGTTTGCTACCGTAGCGTCTTCGGGCTTTCTGTACGAAATAGCGCTGTACTGGCCAGATGAAATTACTGATTATCACAGACAGGTTGTGCCAGCGGACTACCTGAGTAAATTGCCTGTCTATCCGGCAAATCACATTGCCCGCAAATATGTGCATGAACTTAAAAGCGCGCTGACGGATTTATTTGTGAAACACGGCGCGATTAACTTCCAGTTGGGTAAGGCTTACCCTTATCGTGACCGGTTGCAACCGGTCACATTAAATATGGTCGACGCACTGAAGGCCCATGTGGATGATAAAGGTATTCTGGCACCGGCTAATCTGGGATTCGGTGATAAAGCATGACGGTGGCTGACAGGGAAGTGATTACCCGTCATTTTGTGCAGGTTGCAGATCGCACTGTGCATTACCGGCTTGCAGGCAAAGGTCAGCCTGTGGTGTTAATACATCAGTCGCCAAAGAGTTCTGCTGAACTTGAGCCGTTTATGCGTCAGCTTGCGCCCCACTTCAGTGTTTTCGCCCCCGACACGCCAGGCTACGGCTTGTCTGTACCTCTTGCAGACACGAAGGCAACCATCGATGATTTTGTTGATGCGCTCATTGCCTTATTTGATGCCTTGTCTCTGGATGCGCCGGTGGTATTTGGCAGCCATTCCGGGGCGATATTCGGAGTCAGGCTGGCCGCCCGCTATCCTGATCGCGTAAGCGGACTGGTGGCAAACGGTATTTTAATTAACGATCAGGCCACAAGAGACGAACTGGTCGCGCATTATTTTCCGCAATTTCCGCCTTCCCGGACGGGTGAACACCTTGCCGGGGTGTGGTCCAGAATTCGCGATCAGCATTGTTACTATCCTTGGTATAAACAGTCACCGGAGCATCGTATTCACTGGCCCGCCAGTGTGGAAGAAATGCATGAAAGTGCGCTGGAAATTCTTATGGCGGGCGAGCATTATCAAACCGGTTATCGTGCTGTTCTGGATTACGATATATCGCCGGACGTCAGCGCCTTATCTGTACCGGCAATGCTGATTGTGGCCAAACCGGACGCACTGGTGCATTACGTGCCCCATTACCCGCCACTTCCGGCAAACGTTTCTGTGACGATAACTGAAGACTACCCGGCGATTCCGCAAGAGACCATTGCGTTCATTTACGAGCGTTGTGCGAATGTGAGCCTGCCGGCAGACCCTGTGGCAAAAAACTCTCATCCCGAACGTCAGTTTATCCGCGCCGGAAAGACCGGGCTGTATTGTGAATTCAGCGGAGACCCGCAAGCTACCCCCGTGCTGGTGGTGCATGATCTTTTTCAGAGTGTCCGGCAATGCAGAGAGTTAATCAGTGATTTATCTGAAAATCATTTCGTCATTGCCCCGGATCTACCCGGGCACGGTTACACGGCCGGCGAACCGCTGTCAGCTGCAGAAACGGCAAAGACACTGGTTACATTGATTGAGACTTTGAAAACACCGCATATCGAACTGGTGTTTGTTGGGCGCAGTGGCTATCTGGCCGGTGAATTTGCCCGCTGTAAGCCACAAGGAGTGCAGACAGACGTATTGTTTGTACCTGACCATGCCGGTATTGCACTGGGTAAGCTGCACTTCGATGATGATGCGGATGTTGCTCTGGCGAAAGCGCCGGACCTCACGCCGGAATCCTCAGGCGCCCATTTTCAGACCGCCTGGTATTACTTGCGGGACAGCTATTTATTCTCCCCCTGGTATCGCAGGGAAGAAGCATGTATTAGTCAGGGACCTGGCGAGCTAAATGTCCCTGAACTGCAAATTGCGCTGCTGGATCTCATGGCTGGCTGGAAGAGTGGTAACCTGTTGCTGGATGCCGTGCGTTAATGCCGCGTAAGCCGCAGTTCAATCCAGTGGCGTAAATTCCATTTCAGGGCCGCTTTGCAATTGCCCGGAGGGCGGTCTTTCCACCAGATTAAGCAGAAAACCGTCAGGATCCCGCAAGCATATTTCACGCTGACAAAAGTGTCCCAGTTCGAATGTGACCGCTGTGCCAGTCCAGATGGCGCCAGCATCACGGAGCGCCGGCAAAACAATATCTAAATCGTCCACATAGAAAACCAGCGCACTTTCTCCGCACCGGGCAGGGCCACTTCGCACCGGTTCATCCGTGTTTGAGCGGGCTATTTCGAAAAGGC
>Ga0209452_1000245_pt1 | contig 13820 bp, 4 predicted proteins | sample WorMetimpBELIZE1_FD_187388 | JGI IMG/M metagenome (GOLD analysis project Ga0209452, IMG submission 187388) | Marine gutless worms symbiont microbial communities from Max Planck institute for Marine Microbiology, Germany - Olavius imperfectus... | ecosystem: Host-associated > Annelida > Digestive... | reverse complement strand
ACACGCCCCTGTTTAAGAGGAATTGCCGCATACAAAAATTCCTATGAATGCTGCATAGCAGAATAGGTTAAATTGTCTGTAAATGAATGCTGATGTTGTTCGATTGAACGTGAAGGCCTAGAAAGTTGAACGCCGTTTGAAAATGGCCAAGTTCATTTCATGTTCAAGCGGAATTTTGCCAATGCTGGTATCCAATAGGTCACCAGTGATTTGGGCGACAAACCACTAGGGCGAAAGACGTTTGGCCGACAGGGCTTTAACAGTAGGACATTTGGGCGACAAATTCTTGAGTCATCTGGGCGACACCGACCAAATCGTTTGAGCGACACGTAAAGACAGGCCTAGTAATTACTAATAATTAATGTTAACATATAGAAACTGTGGTTATTTTATGGGTCTTTGCAACTAATACTTCGCGTGTCTACTTGGTTATTTTTAAAATAATTAAACTGAACTTATGTACTGGTGCCTTCTCAAATTTAGTGATGTTTCAAAATACATCCATCGGACGTGTGAAGATTGACGTGTTAACTCTTTACATGTCGCCCAAATGACTCGGCTGGTGTCGCCCAGATGACTCAGAATTTGTCTCTCAAACGTCCTATCGCCCAGATGTCTTATGGCCCAAACGTTTTATGTTCATTTGGCCAGCATAGATATTTAAAAATAAAGACGAATGGGTGATAAACCTACCAATAACTGCATTGAGGCTTGGATTTGTTAAAGTTGATTTATCTGAGACTTTAATAGATCATAATATAATGAATTAAAGTACGGTAGTCCAGTTTGGAGTGAATAATGGAAGCGACGCGGGTAGTGTGACAGAAGATAGGTTAGGCACCTACTGGGGTTGTGAGACGGAAGGTAGGTTACTTTGAAGTCGCCGCGTAGTGCTGGGGCGTTGTAGGCGTGGCTTAATAGACGCGGCGGCCAATGGCAACAGAGATGTAACTGACACTGAGTCTGTATGTACATGTTTAACTGTATATACACAATACAGCTGAGTGTATGTCAGCCCATATGAACACTTCCTAATACAAAATAAAATACACAAACAATCCTGTAAACGTCAAGCAATTATTAGGAAAGAGCAAACGGTTAATACAACAAGTACAACATTCCGCTGATACTGGTTGAAAACCATGTACAAATTAATGATATCAGGATTCAGAAAGTTACGATATTTTGTAAAGTCTGTAAACTGCATCGAAACATTAAGTTATTAGAAGCTTATACAGTTCAGGTATGCAAAGGGTAATAGGCTACTACAGTGTAAACCACTAAACCCAGCTATACTGCATGATCACGCGCCTATGCGGTAACTGATGAGACCCAGATAGTCAGCAGTAAACTGATGAAATGAAATTGCGTCCAAGCGGCAGGGTGAGGAAAGACAACAGAAAATACATGTCCATTGCAATCTGCAGTCCGTAATTCAGCTTTGCTGTCTGCACGTTCGATTCCAACTGAACATACTCAGCAGCTTTCTGCTTTGGAGGTCGTCCAGCCGTCAACTGGATAACTCGGCACTGCGTCTCATACTGGCACTTTTGGAGCCAGTCAAGGAAGGTACAAATAGATGGACTGGACTCAGTCGGTCTCTCTCTCTGGTAGTTTCATGCTTCGCCGCTAGGCGCCGCCCTCAGTCGCAGCCGACGTCGTTCCCACGCGCCGTCGTCCCGCTCCATAACCTACCTACTCAACACTCCAGACATCAAAGGAAACCTACATTCTGTCACAGATCAGTTTAGTACAGTGGAACACCGTTAAAATAATATTCATTTGATGTAGAGTTGTACTGTAGCAATCATCACTATAATCGTCAACTTATACAGTTATATTTGTTGGCACAAAGCAACAAACATGACATGTGAATAAATGACATGATACATAGTCAACACATGTGTTAGGACTCGAAGGTCATGAGACACTAACACGAGCCTGATGGGAAACAAACAAAATACACCGAGTAAACAACTAGCTGATAGAATGTAAATCATTGAACAAGTATCATCAATGTACAACGCTGACTAGAACACGCGAAAAGTATCTTTTAAAGGAGTCCAGAGATGAAGCACTGATGACATGATAAGGTAAACAGTTCCAACAGTCTACATTTGAAAAATAAAACTTGCGTGTATCAACGGAGGAGTGCTGCTTCTTCAAGTTGTAATTATGGCCACAAGTAATGGAATTCGCCAGGCTGAAAAAATCATCAAATCTTAAATTAACTGAGCCGTGTTAGCAAAAAAATCAAATCAAATTGTCGTCTCTTTCTTATTTTATGTGCAAAACATTTTGGTATAGCAAGGTGAAGTTGCCAGGCATCGGCCCAACTACATAGCCTGTTTAATGCTTCCTGTAAATTAGGCGAGTGGGAATTGTGTACATAAGAGCAATATAATTTTGCATCATCTGCATACAAGATGATACAACTTAATATGCACATTCGATAACATTAAACAATCTGGGAGGTCGTTGATATATAACAACAATAGAGTAAGACCTAATACGCTTGTTCGGGACACATTACTAATTATATAAATTGTTTTAGAAATTGTACCAGAAATGCTCACTGCCCGAGTGCGACCAGAGAAAGGCTAAGGTCCCAAGAAAGAGGTCTCCACAGATACCATATGTAGACATTTTAGCAAGAAGCTTTGTGTGTGAAACTGTATCGAAGGCCTTCACAAAACTTCACAAGGTTTTTCTTCAATATGGCATAGGCCTATAAAGGTTGAGACAGCAAATCTCATACACACTGACGCGCCGTTATACGTTACTGATCTTTATCATATACTGCAATCGTCAACTTCAGCCAACCTCCATCTGCATTTACTTTGCTACAGTCTGCCTTGCAGTTCCAGCTCTTTCCACACAACAGTACCAACTATCTGGAATACTCTTTCATCATGCATCTGTTCGTCCGGAACCATAAATTTCAATTCAATCTAAAACCATAAATTCTTTCCGAAAGCACCCAAAACCCAGATCTGTAGACTGCTTTTAATAATCTCTAGTGACCAACACAGCACTTTTGATTCATTTATAGATTTCGGCGCTTTACAAACGTTTTACTTACGTATCTACTTACTTTTGATTCATAAGGAATATCAGAATCTTTGCAGACAGATGCGTTTCTGCAAAGACAGACTGCAATACATAGGCGCAACTTTGTATGTGACGGTGGTGACATGTCACCACCACTTTTAACAGTGGTGGTGACAGTCACCACCACTTTTTCACGTGCAATCTGAAATTTTTCACACTGTTTCTTTGCTGAGAATGACTCCAGAAGGCCGCAAGTTCTGCAATATTACAGGAAACACATCATAAGCCAATAACAGTGTCAGCTGCAAGTTCACAGTATACAGTACATGTAGTAAGCCTATTGTTTAGTATTGTGAAGTTCATTTGTTAGAAAACTAACCAAGATGGGGCAAGCTTGCGTAGGTTTATGTGGGGAGCTATTCGCAAAAAGCCAGGTTGCCAGCTTGCAGCAACACAACTTTCTAGCAAGGTTAACAGCCTTGTGTTTATGTGACGTTTTGAAGAAGCGACGCCTATTGGAAGTGAGAAATTGCCATACCAATGAGTAGAATTTAGCGCTTCCCGAACCCCGAACAAACGTGTCATACTTGTTTTTTGTCGGCAAAGTAGCTCACCAGCCCTTGCGTATATGTAGTAAATGTGGAAAATTTGTGTACAGATTTTGACGTTGTTTTGCCAAAACCTTTCAGCTTCAGGGGGGCTTCGCCCCCTGACGCCCCACATGGGGCTCTGCCCCCAGATCCCCGTTATGGGCTCGCGCTCCACGCGCTCGTCATATGTCCCGACCCCTGTCACGACCACTTTTTGGTGTAAAGTTGCGCCCCTGCTGCAATAGGTCAATCCCGGCTGTAGAACATTAAGGTATAGAATTCACGATGTTCTTCTTCTTTGATAGTATAACTTCCGCTCAATAATTTCGTATCCCATTATCAGTGCTTAATACCTATCTCCCGTTATTAGGCATAGTTATTTCCATGGGTCCGCTACTAAATGTGTCTGCAGAATATTAGTCAACAACTGCATATTAGTTTCGATATAATATCAGTTCTGTTAAAGCAAAATGCAAAAGTTAACATAAACACCTCTAACGTAAAAGCTTAACAAGATGTAAGCATGGACTATAAACATACAAAAAGATATGCACAGGTACCCAGATTACAAAAAAATAAAAATAAAAACATGCACAGTTATCACAGCAAAATTTGACGAACACGACAGCCAATGCTAAACTACTTAGCCAAGCATAAAGCTCAATAGTCTAGGTTAAATAAAATTTGTGTTATCCTTTCATGTCGTTAAAATCCAACAAGAAAGTAAGCGAGACTGGCATAACACGACCATTGCGCACACAATTATGCTACGTAACGGTTATCGACGGTAGCGCACACAAACAGGCAAATAACCGGTTATCATGAATATTATCAAGACTTTCACAATGTTTCAGCGCCGCGGTCGCCATATTACGTGGACCGTTTGGCGGTACGATTCTCGGCAACATTGAGACAACTAAAACGGCATTGAAATTGGTGATACGTTTTGTTCGATACTCAGTAATCGGTAAAATCGCCAGAGGCATTGTGTACTGTGAATCACGATGTCTGGGTTCGGCGTCATTTCGATGATGCTGACATTAATCCTTCATGCCAGTAGTTCACTGGTCCATTGTGCTGATAAAAAACCTGAACCAGGAGACGCTGACTTCGGACTGTCCACCTACTGCAAGTCAATGTGTAAGTGGGGGCGTGGCGGCAACCTCTGCAACTGTCACGCTGCCTACTTTGCCGGCAAGCGATCGTCACCGTCGTCGAGCGGCAGTGACGCCGGACAAGCGAGGGTCGCACCGAGCAGCTCTACGGACGTGGACCTACCGTCGACCGACGACTGCAATGACGACGCGTCGACTACGATGGCTGTAGAACATCGCCCGCTGACGAAGCTGCCGGCAGGACGCCAACGAAGGAGCTGGACAAAAAGCGATATACTTAAACGACGTCTGCGACCTGTCATACCGAAGTCACTAGGCATATTGCTGCAAAACTTCGTATAAACTTATCTCAGCGACAGTACTTGAACCACATGTACTGTACTCGTTGCAGATGAGTCTCATCAACATTGGCCTACTGGAGATAGAATAATCGGTATCCTCGCGTTAACTATACTGAATACGCGCTAAAATTATTTCTAATTCAAACTTCGCAGTTGAAATTTATAGGAGACGGCATATTATAAGTTAAATTGTCAGCTATAAACTGTATTCGTAGTTTTGTAATTATGATAGGTTGAAGATCTTCAGCCGAACGTTGCAATATGTTTTATGTGTATTAATCACTATGCTACCAAGACTGCAGCCTATAGCCCCCGATTTTTTAGGGGCCCCAAGAGCCATATAGGGCCTCATTCAGCTGGCTATATATAGCATGTAACAGAAGGCGGACATAATTTTGACACCCACGACCGCGCTAGTATTGCCGCGTCACGGGGTAATGAAATGAAAGCTCTTAAATGAAAGCTCTAATTTCAAACATTTATCAAAAACCACTAAATAAAGATTTTTCGTTCTGTTGGTTAATCGCCAGGCACGGTAGAAATTTTTCCATTCCCCAGTCTTTTTATTAAGTATCGGCATTCGGCACGTTCATAGCCTAAGGCTATAAGCACATCAGTAGGTACCTTGCACAATACAGTTTACTACAACTGCATAAAACATCACTATATTCATTCATAAAAAGATTGCAAGTAATTAAAGCTTTGTATAGAAATTCGAGGCTATGAACGTGCTTAATCATTACCGTGCGACGCGGCACGTGGCATTGCTAGCGCGGTCTTGGGTGTCAAAATTATGTTCGTCCGTCCGTCTTCTCTTACACGCTATATAATAGGCCCAGCTGAATGAGGCCCTATATGGCTCTTGGGACCCCTAAAAATCGGGGGCTATAGGCTGCAGTCCTGTTACCATAGTGGTTAATCCGGTCTGGTTACACGCGTGCTTGTGACAAAACGAAAGAACCTAGTGCCGATATTTTGATATCATATGAGGAGGCCATCACTAGTTTACTGATCCCAACAGTGGTTAGTGGATGACGTCAATTTCTAGATTGCCTAAAATTTGCGTTAATCCTCAAAGTGACCCACTCCCTTCAAAAACGCCGCCTTCGACAGATTTCTTCTCGTAAGGTCTCAATCGTAAAAGCTAATGACAACATTCAATTATGTCTATGATGAATAGGAAGTCAATACACAGCTTTCCAACGAGCTATGAAGCGTATACCTTGTACGTTACCCCTACAAGTCCCAAATCCCACAGATGGTGTCTGCAAACCGAATTTGCCATTTTTGTGAATAAAACTCAATTTCTATCGAATAAAGTCTGCTACAAAGTTTCTTTGCGAGAAAACTTTCAGCGACAAAGTTGTAGTGTAACCATTCGCCTGTTTAACGGTGCATATAGACTTTGGCGGTAAACGTAACCCTTCATCTTAAATTTTAGCATAAAAGTGACTCACCCCACCCTCTTGACCATGCGCCGACTTGGAGAGATTTCGGCTTGTGGTGTATCAGCCGTATCTAGCGAAACATGTTAAATTATCACCTATACAGGAAGTCGATTACGAGCTTTCTAACAAGGTATAGATAAAGCGCATATTTTACCTTTAAGTCCGCCAAACGGTGAAACGTTACTTTGCATTTTTGGCGAATAAAACTGACTTTTCATTGATAAAAGTCTGCCATAAAGTTTTTTATGTTACAACTTTTAGCTGCAGTGTTACAGAAAGTCCCTGGCCTATACAACGGTGCAAAATTGTTGGCGAAAACGTAACCGTTCAATCAAACATTTTGCCGCAGATTAACCAACCTCCTTCGAAAAGCGCCGACTTCGACGTTATTCCTGTTGTATAGTGTACTGCCACGGGCATACGGTACAACATGAATTAGCCATAAAGTGAAATTATCAGTAACTGTTTCCGACGCCCTAACGATAAAGCATTTACATTTACATTACCCCTATAAAGTCCAAAGTGGGTATGCCTATAACTCTCAAATGCAATTCTTGCCGTTTTGCGAAGTGAAGCATGTGTCGCGCGGTCTCTCCGTCATGGCTGCATGAGCTACTTGTAGAAAACGTTAAAAATGATCGACATTGGCTGAGGTTATTCATAATTTTACTGTGATTAAAATGTCGGACCCTTGTTGACAACCACATCACGTCGCTAGTGCATCATTAAGGATGAATTTGAATGCAGGAATGGAATCATACGTTGATGTAAAACTTTTATCGATAGAAAAGTTGATTTCTATACCTGTTGCAATTTCTGCTATACCGTAATCGTAATGTGTTATTGAAGTGAAAGTGAAATGACTAAATCGTGGCTGATGTCGTCATCATGTTTTACGTTGAGAATCCGCTCTCGTTGATTGCCAACTGCCAATAAAGACTGAACAACAATAAATATCGCAATAAACAGAGTCCTAGCGGAGGACTACACGGTGATTTCTTTACTGAAAATTGCTGGTATCAGCCGGCATTTCTTGGAGTTATTTAAAAATATAACAGACGTCCGGTCCAGGCTGTAGCAAGGATTTTGTTATTGGGGTATATTTATTCGATATCCTCATCGCTACGCTCTTGGTCCGGTCTTTCGAAATTATATGAGACCAAAGAACAGCGTTGATGCCATTTATTTTGGCCGTCACGTATAAACGTCGTCAAAATTGCTTACATCGACAAATAAGCAGTATAATTATAGCCTAGCATAAAGGCTATCGACACGAATTCAACGTATTTAATTCCACACATTTCACACTTTATCGAAATTGTTATTTTTTCATTATTTTCTAACGAGTGTCAATCGCATAAGCATTAACTTGGAAAACGATCACAGTGAATTAACTGCTTCATATAAAAAACGATCTATGTAGATGACTGAATGAAAGCATCGCATCACGATCAGAACATACGAGTAATGCAGTGAAATTTGTACCAAACAGACGACAAGTGACGTGGCAAATTAATTTGCGTTCTGCTGACAAAAATGTCAACACGACGGAGACCTATAAAATTTATATCACATAACTTAATTGAATTAATACATTGCCAGATGGAAAGAACATAAAATGCAGTCGTTTTTAAATAACAAAGTACATATAATAGCATAAGTTAGCATAGAACGCACGATCTGTCAGAGACATAATGAGAATCTGATAGTTAACATCGAATGCACTGTCAGAGTTTACTGCTCTGTGTCTGAGTTAGCAACGCACACTTTCTATGACTAATGTAACTCGGGGATTGGTAACATATGACGTAACATAACGTAGCCTTTAGCCCCAGCGTCCACTGACTCTGCCATATCCGTTGTTGGCTCTCCATTCCAGGTATGAATCAACAATGGCCCGGGTCTCTGCTGACATGTTCGAAGACGTCTGGAACGGAATCCCGTGCGGCGTTATGGCACGGCGCATGCGCCTGCCACCGGAAGCGACTAGCGGCGACATCTTTCCGTTATATTTATCGTTTCCACCGGCCTTCGCCGCACTTTCCACGTCGCCTCTTTCACTTGAGTGTGCTTCCTGTCTAGCCTCATCAGCATTTCGCTTCTTTCTCATACTGCCGGCAGTCATGCGACTCTGATGCCATTTCCGGAAGTGCGCAGCGAGTTGCGGGAAGTGATCCAACAGGCGCACAGCTGTTGCGTCATTGTCGGCGTCCGAAGGCATCGAGATGATGTTTTCGAGGACACTGATGAGTGCGGTGCACTGCGTATGAGTCAGACGCGAGCATGGCTGGAAGGTCAGAGCCGCACGTTGACCTAGACACTGCACCGTGGAGCAGACTTCACCCGATTCGCTTTCAGTCTTTGACCACTCATCACGCGCCACTGCCGGTGCGTCGTCCATGTTGGAAGTGTCTGGTTGGAGGGCGAGCAGCTGACGCACGGCATCATCATCATTGTAAAACTGCTGCGGCTGAATGCTGATACAGGCAAAATAGAGGCGCAGATCGTCAGCGGGCAGAAGCTGGTCGGCGGCGATCAGAGAGTCGACGCGAGTGATGACGGATGAGCATGACTGCAGCGGCAGAGTTGCGACGTCATCAGTAGACAGTAGACTACAGCAGACGACGACAGCGACTACCACTCTCCATGGATCCATCACTCTGCACCTGCAGTATACATCGAAGTTAGCTAACGCTCAATTCCTTACAATTAGCTCAGCAGAGAGACCACCCGACGCTTGCTGTACTTTCATTTAAGATTGACGTCGAGCTTTATTCGCAAAAGGCAAAATTGCATTTCTGAGCCATCCTTTGGGGACTTTATGGGTATGCCTAGGCGCTTCATCGTAGGTCTTTATATAGTGATTCTTGAACTCACTCCTGAGCTGAGATAAATTTGTCTATCACTGGCGCTCATTTATGTCTACTGACCACCACGAACGAAATGCTGAGTTAGCTATGTAACGCATTACGACGCGGGTATCTTGCGTTATATTGGACAATTATTGCAGACTAGCTATGCAACATTGCTGAGTTTGCTATTAAGACCGTTAACAATAATTCGTTGGTCTGCTGACAGGGTTAAACTCAGTGACCATTAAATACACTTGCAAATTAAAACGATGCTAACGTAGATGACTCGAGTTAACCACGCACCAATGAAGATGCTTGATCGCAGGAATTCTATTGCTATTAAGCAGCTTAACAGTCCGCTAACCTAGGCCCTAACGTCAACTGTTCCAGCGTAAAATATGGCGTCACGGCGCGACTCGGTGGGTTATATCTCGCTGCCCGAAAACCAGTCGACGATATCGGCGTAAGCGCGAGATTGCGCGCAGGACTTGACCGACTCAGGTCTGGTCCACCTCCCCTGATATCTGCATAATAGGCTGCTTAGCGCCTAGCATTTTAGAAACTATACCGTAAGGTCATCTGACAGGCAGAATGTTTTATTTGGTTACAACACCGACGTGCAAAGCGGGCCAATAAAATGCTACCGGTACGCCTAACCTTTTAATGACTGACAGGAGACCCCTTGCATTACTGTAACAGATCTTTGGCGTGATTGGACTAAACCATTTTAATAAAAATTTTGACAACATCACCAAAACTAAACCGCAGCCATGCAGAGACCAATCCGTCAACTATTGTCATCAAATAGCGTGTTTTATATTGTGCTCCCTGCAGCAGCAACTTCCACCAAGTTAAAGGTGATATGTCCTTTCATTACCGAGTTATCATCACATTGTTGCTCATAAAACGTACTAATCGTCTTGCAATGCCATTGGAAATCGATAGGTTTTTCAGCGGAAAGTTGCAATTACATTGCAAAGTTCCGCACTTCCGCTAGTCGTAGGATGTTGTCTGTCTGTCGTCTGCCTGTAATGGGAGTGTATTGTGACAAAGCAACTGTAAATGGGATAACGCTAAGGGTCTCAACTGTTAGCATGATAAGTCTGAAAACGAAATTCGAAGGGGTCCCCTCGATCGGAGGATGGCTCAACTTATGTTGGGGGCTTAGAACTTTGCCAAACTATACTCATTGCAGATTACATACTTCCGGACAGCCAGATCGAGCCAATGATCATCTAGATGTATGTGCGATAAACACGCGGTGACTGTACGGTCATCCGCTGTCAGATGCAGTAGTCTATAGCAATAGGTTGGATAAAACAACTGCTACCGTGAGACGCCCTGTGCCGATGTGCTACAGGTAAATAACGCATAACGGCGTAACAGTTATATGGTATATTTGAGATGAGCCTAGTAGGGTTTATATACAGCCTATGCCTACTTAATACTCATTCCAGCAACTTTACTGCTAGCATGCATGAATTCGGTTAATTCAAACCACAGGCAGCTAACCTCGGTCTGTTGTTTTTCTAATGGCGCAACGCTCGGCTTATATTACTTTTGCTGATAGTCTAGTATTTTGGATCTCATGTGAGCGACTAAATGTTCTCGTCTGAAAGTAAAATGCAGGTGCACCCACAAAATGCTACACGTTCATAGTTTCGCCACTGCGGTTCGCTATATTGACTCAAATAATTTATGTGCGTTCTATTTTAGCTCTATACATTCTCGAATTCTTTTCCGGCATTCTGTCGATAGAGGCTTCGTGATTCTATTTCCGTAATCGAAGTCAGTGGAGCGGATTCATGTTATATGTATTATCAAAAAGTGTTCTGTCTTGCATTTGACGTCACGTTCGACTCGCCGCATCTTATCTGCGCGTGGGAGGTTTTGTTTTCATTCCTGTGAGGTTGACGTGTCTGCCATGCACTTACTAAGTATACCACTTCTTCGACGAACAGTGATAGGATACCGATGCATTTAAAAACTATATAACCTGTTAATGCATTTAAAGCACGGTTAGATAAGTTTTGGTTGTACCAAGCAGTTAAATACTGGAACCGGAAACCGATCAGAAAAGTTACAAATTGATAAAGTTGTTAGGCCTATATACGAGTTAGACATATTGATGACGACATAAGAAGTGTCAGCACCTACATCCGTAATGTGCTGTTGAGATGAGAGTTGAGTTTAACAAATAGGGCAACAATTAACAAAAAAACATATTATATATGCGTTTTGTATTGTTAGTTATTTTCGGAATTTCGTTCTCCTTTCGTTCATTAGAGGGACATAGGACGAAACAAGAAGCTCCGCTATGCGGACGTTGCAGAAATATTAAAGGGGAACCCCAAATACTTGGCAGCTTCCCTAGCCCAAGGCCACACCCACATTTTCCTCCATTGTGGTTTTTTATGGTGGTCCTTGGCGGTGGCCAACCCCAGCTGCATGCCAAATTTGAAGTTGCTAGCTTTACCCGTTGCACAAATGTGTATTCTTGAGTTGTATGGTGACGTATTGGTAACGTCCCCTCTACAGTTTGGCTTCAAAAAAAAGTTAAGTACCAGTCATGCTTTGTACACGTTGCGAAGAACAGTTGAATATTATGTCAATGGTGGGTCAACCGTGAATGCTGCATTGTTAGATTTAAGTAAGGCATTTGATAATGTACACTATGCAACACTTCTGCAACGGTTAATTGATGTAGGGATGCCCGTAGGTATCGTTGCTCTGTTGGCTAGGTGGTACGGTGGTGCATATGCCTTTGTGAGATGGGAGTCATGTTTGTCAACATGTTTCAGTCTCTCTGCTGGTGTTCGGCAAGGTGGAGTCCTATCTCCTGTATTATTCAATGTATATGTGAACAGTTTGATACAGAAATTGCAAAGATCTAAGTGTGGTTGTGTGATTGGGTCTGAGTTCTTAGGCTGTATTATGTATGCTGATGACCTTGTACTGCTTTCACCAAGTCTCTGTGATCTCCAGAAGATGATTAATATATGTGTTGATGAAGCTAAATGCTTGAATTTAAAGTTTAATGCAAAGAAAAGTTGCATAATGCATTTCGGAGCGCGATATATGCGACATTGCCAGAAGTTACTATTGGATGGTAATGAAGTTGTGTCTGTTAGTACTGCTAGATATTTAGGTGTCTTGTTGCGAGCTGGTAAGTCATTTGGTGTTAGTCTGCACTATATGAAGTCAAACTTTTATGCCAGTTTTAATAGCATTTTTCATCGTGTGGCTAAGTTTCAGAATGAGCTCATTGTGTTACATTTAGTATCGGCGTACTGTATGCCATATTTGTTATATGCTACTGTCTTGGCCTGAATGTGACTCAGCTACGCAGTATTGAGCATACATGGCAGTGTGCAGTATCACATATCTTTCACATAACTGGTGCTGATGTTCAACTGGTATGTAATTTTACGTCGGGTGTGCCTTTTAATATTAGACTGCTTCACAGAGAAATTAAATTTTTGACTGGTCTGTGTCATGTTGGTAATCCTGTACTGCACTATTTATTCGGTGTCATGGACATGAAACGGGTTGATGAGATTAGACATTAATGTAAATAGGTTTAACCCTTTCATGGGTAACAATACCTATCATTGTGTGCAATATGCTTCCTGAATGTGTATGTTGTGCGTAATGTGTGTGTGCGTGTCTTCGTCGTTTTTATCGTTTTTTATAATTTCTAGCTATTTTTGTATTTTATGTGTCACTTCTCTCGTCTCTGTCTCGTCTGTTTTTGCTGTCGTTGGTTGATGACGAATAAAGATTCATATATATATATTAAAGGAGAACCCCAAAAATTTTGCGGAGCTCCTATAGCACAGGGCCACGCCCACTTTTACTTAGATGTGGAATTTTATGATGGGCCTTGGCAAACCCCATCAGCATGTCAATTTTGAAGTCGGTAGCTTCAGCCGTTGCTTTTAAACGACAAATTCGCTTTTTGAGCCACCTTTTGGGGAGTTAGGGAGTAACGTACGGACTTCATCAAATACTCGTTGGAAAGCGCGTAGTCGACTTCCTATTCGTGATAATTGGACTTTTTCGTAGCTCTTACGGTTGAGACGTTATAAGCAGATATTGGTCGAAGTCGGCGTTTTTCAGAGTGGGGTGGGTCACTTTGAGCGCAAATTTCAGGTGGAAGGGGACGTCGCCCCCCAACCGTTGTTGGTATCAGAAAACTAGATTGTTTTTGCTACCTCACAGTGAATACCGCGTGATCCGGTTTTCATTCGTCTGGATAGGGTACCAGCGTGTTACAGACAGACAGATTAACGGACAGACGGACAGACATGCGGAATAGCCGTGGCTAATACAGCGCTCTGCATTGCAAACGATGCGGCTGCGATGTAAAAACAGATGGATTGCAATGCACAATGCGACCTTTAAGAGCAGGGGCGTGTGTAGG
>Ga0209452_1000244_pt1 | contig 13864 bp, 2 predicted proteins | sample WorMetimpBELIZE1_FD_187388 | JGI IMG/M metagenome (GOLD analysis project Ga0209452, IMG submission 187388) | Marine gutless worms symbiont microbial communities from Max Planck institute for Marine Microbiology, Germany - Olavius imperfectus... | ecosystem: Host-associated > Annelida > Digestive... | reverse complement strand
GATGATTATTGTTGACTGACACTGACAATGATTATTTGAATGAAGCGTTTTGTTTCTGGGCGTGAAACAAGCTCACGTGACAGTAATCGACCATACAGGCCAACTCAGCCTGGCCGTCGCTCCGTGGCTAAGCGTAATAAACACGACGGCCTAGAGGGTGGTGATGTAGTTGGAAGTACGTATGGCTCATGTTAGGTGGTTTGCTGGACAGAAGGAAAGCATTGGCACATTGGCGTTCCATAGCACCAGTTTCTTGTTTCTAAAAATAATTTATTATATTATTAGGTTATACGTTGTGGACTAGAATAACAAGCAGCAATGTATTAGTGTTACTAGATTTAAAGCTGATTTTCAAGAGTTTAATATCCTTGATCTGCCTAATTGCTGTATTTAACCGTTTGTGGGTATTTGGTACTGTTTTCACTTCGCCCTTGTTGCTTCTTTCTTCGCTTAGTTATTTTTTAACCATGTATTGCTGTGCGTAGCCAGTTAATCGGGCTACATGCTATATGTTATGTTATATGTTATAGTCGAACTGTTCTGCTGAGCTATTACGTTGCTTGCTTGGTTCCCAAGTGATACTGTCGTCATTTTCTTTTTTTGTATGTATTTATTGTTTAAATTCATGTTTTTGTTGTTTGCATTGCTTATTGCTACCATTATGGTGAATAAACGGCCGGACTTGACTACGACATGGGCGCACTTTACTTACTTACTGGAACTGTTAGCGGGTTTTTGGTTGAAAAAAATGTAATTTACTAGTTGGATATTGTCAGAGATATTTAATAGTGTTGTTGCGAGATCAGTAGACAACACAATATCCGTGATATCGTATCGAGTTTCAGACATGTGATGACGACCCATCACTAATGTAAGACGGCTGTGTGGTCATGTAATGACGTAAATTCGTCATCTCTGTGTGTATCGCTAGGTGTCTGTCTGTCATCTTCTGTCAGTCTGCCTACTGCTGAAACATGTCAACGCCTTAACTCAGTCGATTTCCGCATCAAATCCTTTCTGTCGTTTGACTTGGCATCTAATGCTGTTTCTCTGTTAACTCTACTCGTCCAATCCAATGATTTCGTTCATTTGCATATTTGAATATTCATACAAAACAGCATCAACAACACTGTACTATGTAAAAAGCGTTACACTTTGGTTGTTGATAGGATGATAAAAAGTCAGCAGTAAGAGTCTTTGTATGACATTCTGATAAGTGTAAGGTGGCGAAGGCCACGAAACTAAGCAAACAATTAAGAAAAGAAACTAACTATAACAGTTTCACAACTTAAAATAATCAAATTAGGTCCATAAAACTGGTCGCAACACATGCGCAACATTAGTTAAGGATAGAAAAATATCTACGGTCCAACAACAATTTGGCCTCTAAAAATAGTTCACACTTTAATCCCTGAAATTAAAAACGGCAAGATTTATTAAAAACAAACAATAAAATAATAATAAAACACTCTAAGCAACGATTACCCACATATAGGAAGTCACTAAGTCAATATCTTGTCTTAAAACTAATTTATCTCCGAAATTTTATATCATTTCCAGTTATAATCCCCAGGTATAGTACTTACGCGACATCCGGTGTGACGGAACAAGTAGCCTTCATTATTTCACAAGTTTTACAGCAAAAATTTGGCTCAAAAAGCTTCAGAATTCACTGAGATATAGTAAAAACAAATTCAAGCCTTGATTGCTTACTTCTTGTTCTCATCCAGATCCACAACTAGATTCAGTAAAAAGAAAAGAAAAGAAAAGAAGTCGCATAGTTATCCATAATATCCTATCTATCCTGAAGATTGCTCTCCATCCGATCTCCAGACTATGTATTTCAAGTAGAATCTCGAACCAGAAAATACTTCTAACTGTTACATACTAATATTTTAATTTTTTTATGAAATGGCACAGGAACTGTGCCACTGGAAAAAGTGCGTAAAAGTTCAATCTGGAATACCACTGGATCTATTCATCGGATTAGATCCATTCTATTTCCATAATGTCCGTAATATAATTCCCTACGAATCTTTATAACACCATTTTTACCAGAAACCTACCCAAATAGGAGTAATGGGTCAAAAATAGCTTATTGTGTCGACTCATATACACGCGAGTGTCTAACACAGTTGCCACGTCATCATCCTTTTTCTTGTGAACGAATTCACGGTGATTTTCGGATTTTTCTACTAAATTTTGCTGTTTTAACTACTGTGATTGATTGGCAGAGTAAGGATTTGATTTAGGACTAGTTTTTGAGTGTTAAGAAAGCTCTTACAAGATAAGAATTCGTTCTTTTTATCTTCTTTCTATCTCAGGCCTTGTGTCGCTGGATAGAAAGACCGCCATACTTGATCTAGAGCTGGGATTAGCTCAGCTATACTATCCCACCACTGGGAAGGAGGTTTAGCGAGCTCCTCGGGATCCTGTCTGTCTCACCTAGGGACCTCGATCTTTAGGATGTCTGAGAAAGACTCCCCGGCAGGTGATCCGGTACCGGAACCCGTAGCTGCCACTGCGACTGTCGACCAGCCGGTCGACCAGCCGCAGCCTTTCCATTTCTATTACCTCCGATCTAGACCTCTTCCATCTTCGGACCTGGAAGTTGTAGGGGGGTCCGAAGCTCCCTTGGCGGGTCCCCAGTTTCCTGAGGGTCCGCAAGGGCCGGAAACCGTTGTCCCAAGCCGGCTGAAGGAGCCTTCTGGTGGTTCTATTGCACAGGAGACCGAATCTCCATCCGTCCAGGAATTGGAGGGAGGAATCCCTGGTCATCGATCTACCTCACCAGTGGGATCGCTGTCCTCTGACAATATTCCAATCCTGTCCCCAGTGTCTGTTACCATGGAATTGCCTGATATTAGTCATTCACCTCCAGAATTAGCACCTGAAATGTCAGATAAAATGCCAGAGGCCACTGCATATACCACCACACAGGCACACCCAGTCTTTTCCTCTCTCTCTGCTGCCGCGACCTTGGACCGCCAATCCAGGGAACCGTCCCCAGAGAGAGAGGACCTCAACTTCCCCACCCTACACGTGGTTCCTACACTTCCGTCTGGATTGTCCGCCATTTTGAGCTCCACAGAGCCTCCACCGGTCATGGTTACCGATGCACAGCCTTCTGTTGTGGCATCATACGCTGTCACCTTGAGCCAAAGAACAATGTCTGTCTCTGCTACTATAGCAGATAAGCGGGCTCATACAATCCCTGCACCTGCGCTAGCTGAGCATCTTTCTGAAATGGAGCCTCCATCTTTGGACGTCCTGGAAAACGTCCGTCCGGGTAGCATTAGTTTGGAGAGCTTAGAAGGACATGCTCAGCTCGCGCCGGCGCCAATACTGCCGACTATTCCGGCGCCTGAAAATGAGAATTATTTTCAATCTATTTCACTAAATCGGCCGCCTTCTCCTGCAGCCAGTAGTAGCAGTAGTAGTACACTTGCTTCTGCAGCCAAGACTGGCCGGCGCCGACACCGTGACTTGTTGCATCACGGTACTATTGCACAGCATGCAAGTCATGCACGCCATGGCAGCCGAACGTCGCGCGCACCATCGCATGTTTCACATGCTTCTCAGGCTCTATCGCAGATAACGCGGTCGACGCGTTCTACTGCCTTAACTGGTAGTCAGCTGTCGAGACACTCTCGCCATTCAGAATCTGCTGTTACTCCTGCATGGATGGCTAGTGTGTTAACTGGCCAGCAGCAGCTAGCTATGCAAATGCAACAGAAGGAGCTTGAAGCACAGCGCTTAGCACATGAAAAGGAGCTGACTGCACAGCGTTTAGCAGCTGATCAGGCAATGGAGCGAGAAAGACTTGCAACTACAGAGCGGCAAAAGAAAGAAGAACTTGCAGCAGCTGAGCGACAAAAGCAGCTAGAAATAGCGCTTGAGAAAGAAAAGTTAGCTGCAGCAGACAGACAGAAAGCAATTGAGCTGGCTTTAGAGAAAGAAAAGGCTGCTCTAGAGAAAGATAAGCTTGCAGCTAAGGACCGGGAAACTCAAACCGAGTTTCTTAAACAAATGCAGCAAGCCCTAGACAAGGCTAGTACCTTGGCAAAGGAGGACCGCAGCCAGCAATACAAGCTAATGTCTGACTGGCAAGCTAGCTATGCAGAGGAGCGAGCCACACAGGTAGCTAGTGTAGCTGAACAGACTACACAAGCTACAGCCGCTGCAGCTGAAGAACGCTCAAAGCTGACTGAGATAATGGCCAGCATGCAACAAAAATTTACTGATGCTACAGTGAAACAGCAAAAGCTTGCAATGCAGGAGAAGGAAACCACTGAACGCAGACTCCGGTCTGATTTGGAAAATTTAAACAAAACACAGTTACAAAAACAGGCCCTGGAGTTTGAGCTTAACTCTCTTAAAGCTCAGTCGCAGTATACCGTCCCTGTGACCTCAATCTTGGGTACTCCCACACAAACAAACATACAAACGACTGTTGACAGTAATCTTCGCTCTTCTATTTCTGCTATACCTTTGCAGACTGCTAACACAAGCGACAGCGAACAATCACTAGGAGATAGGCCTATTCTGCACGGAAGTTCTCGGCTTCCACCTGGCGCTTTCTCCTTTATGTCAACAAATATTTCACATGCACCAAACACTGCAGCACTTTACGATATACAAATAAGTGGTCAGTCGCAAACGGAAACTTTACCGCAGCATGTGAGTGTTCCTTGCACTTTGAACACTCAGACATACAGCACGTGTACTCATTGCACACAGGGTACACCATCACAGCCACGAGTGATGTACACAGTCACTCGTGCTGTAAATACAGATCGACCATATACAGCTGCGAACACAACCATGCCGTCATCATTTAAGATACCAAGTCAACCTCAGGCTGTACCTCAATCATGTACAAGTAGTGACAACATTTCACTGTTGGGTCAGACTCCTGACACAAATGTGGTAGCCGGTAACACAATCTCAGTGGACGCAAACACGTCAATTGGCACACTGTCGTCACGTGTGAATCAACCAGAAGTTGTACAACAGACAATACAACTGGTTTCAACTAATTCCACTACGACAGCTGTACCAAACACCAACGTTACACCAACAATGGCACCACCAGTGCCACCCGCAGGATCGACCGTACCTGTCCTGCAGGAAATAACAACACAGAGTGTTCCACTGTTACTTTCACAACCGCTACCAGTGACATCTATTGTCACATCAATTGAGTCTGAGCCTGGAGCAACTGCAGCAGTGACAACTAAAGCAACTGATACTGCAGTTGTCCCAAATAAACAAGAAACTGTTACTACATCACAACTAGTACAGCCTGAAGCACCAGCTGCAACAGTCACTAATGTATCTACCCAGAAAATTAGCGTGGGTAACAATGATGGATCAACCACATCAACAATCATTGTGGTTCAACAACCACAAACAATCAAACCTTATAAAGGTACAACATCTTGGCAGATGTTTAAGATGCATTTTGAACGTTGTGCGAAAGCTAATTCTTGGTTGACAAACGCAGAAAAAGTCCAACAGTTGGCTTTACACCTTGACGGCGCCGCGACTGAAGTGCTTCGTGACATTGACGACGAGTCCCCAACTGCCTATGATGACATTTGGGAGGCTCTCAAACGACGCTTTGGTGACATTGACGACAAGCGCGATGCACAAAAGAAGTTTCAAAAGCGGGCTCAGCAAGAGCATGAAACCCTAGCTGAGTATGATCAAGTACTTCGTACTCTCTACAAGCAGGGTTGGCCTGATGCGACAGCTGCTCAACGTGACGCTGACTTGAAAGCTCGATTTGAGGAAGGGGTAACAGTCACTGGTCTTAATGCATACCTGTTACTACACACCAATAACATGTCTTACCCGGACACGGTTAAACACGCCAGACGCTTTGCAACCACTGTGGAACCCAGTAGGACCACCAAAAAGGTAGTCCGAGTGTCCACCCCACCACATGATTCCTCCATCAACTTGGTAGAGGAACAACAGAGTCACATTTGGAATAAACTTGACCATCTCGAGCAGATGATCCGTAACATCCAATGTGTCAACACGGGTAGTGGAAACCAGGGCAATCGTTCCCGATCACAAAGCCCAGCTAGTGGTACAGGTAACACTCGTGGTAATGGTTCTGGAAACCGAACGGGAAACAATGGGGACACCCAAAGGTTCAACCAGGGTCTTTCCCCACGTCCACCGTCTCCCAGACCATCACCCGAGCAGTCAAGAAACCAGTCACCAAGACCTCCACAGTTTAGGTCACAGCAACCTCAACGAGCTCAGGGTCAGCCACGCTGGCAGGACGAAAACAGGCCTCCGCGACCGCCACCGCCACGGCCGCAAACGCCGCCCGCTCAAAACTTCAATGACAGGCAAGACTGGTCACAGTCAAACAGACAGTGGTCATCTGGACCACCGCAAAACAATGCTTGGCGACAACCGCCACAGCAGCAGCAACAGCGACAGTGGCAACAGCAAACGCCACAACAGGGACAACGCCAGTTTACTGGCAACGCCCCTAACACACCGACTGCTGCACGATGCTTTGTATGCAATCAACCTGGTTGTTATGCGGCATTGCATCGACGAAGACCGCCAGGCAGATGTTGGGTCTGCAACAGACGCGGGTGCCATTCCAACAATCATGCCGGTGGCACTTGGCCGACTGGACCGCAGCGATCGCAGTCGTTAGAGCGACCGCCTGCATTGCAGACTAACCGTGACCTTGACCAGCCAGCACCTGCTCAGAACCGTGCTGATAATACCAGCACGCGTCAGTCACCGCAGCGCTCACAGTCTACGGCAAACAGTGCCAGGGATGCGGAACAGGGCGACCGCTTCCCACCACTGTTGCGCCCAAACTCAAATTAACTGACTTACGCTGGGACCCAGACACTTTGCCATCTGTCTACCCCATACGCAACGGCTTCCGTTCATATATGTTACTATCGCCAGCAGAGCCGCAGCTCAGTTTACAGTTGAACGGAAGAACAGTAACTGGCTTGCTTGACAGTGGCGCGCATGTGTCTGTGGTACCCTACGCATTTATCGCCGGACTGAACCTCGTGCAGACCGACCAGCTGCCAACCCGTTCCATTCGAGTCTTTGGTGGAACACCACTGACTCTACAGGGTCCCTTGAATCTCACAGTAACCATTGCTGGTGTGCAACAGTTGCACCCATTTTATTTTATCAATGCCGAAGTTCCTTACATATTCGGTTACGATTTTATGAAGGCCTTTGGCATAGTTTTAGATGGTGCAGGCCATCGTTATTGGCTACGAGGCGTTATGAATTCAACCCCGTACTCATCATTCTTGTCAGGCAGACTTCATAAACCGTCTACGACTCCATATCATTCGACACCAGTTGTCCGTCATATAGCCAATGTTTGCTCATCATCAAACATTTCCGTTGTTTCAGCAGACAGTAGTTTGTGTCGTTCATCACAGATGTCTGGTTGTTTTACGTCGCCCCAGGTTTCCACCGTGGTACCCCTAGTTGTCAGTCAGCAGCAGTCGTTACAGTCGACGTCAGTTAATCACAGTAGTGATGTTGTCCCCGTTGTTCATACCTTGGTGGATCCCCTGGTTACCTCGCATTCGTCAGAGACATTCTGTGTTGACCGTCAGCAGTTGTATTCTTCACATCAATCAGGGTTATTCGATTCTCATCATCCGTCCAATGCTGTTTCTTCAATGGCCACGATGATACCACTAAGTAATAACGCCGATGAGCCTTGCACCTACCCACAGTTTGACATACCACACTGGTATGATTTTGAACAGACGTTCTGTAAAACGTCTCTGGCCCACTCACTGGACCCTGAAGCCCCATCATTCACCCCTCAAAATCCAGCACCACATGGTACCCCTTTTGTATACTCAGCTCAGGCGCAGCCTGACATCATTATCATACCACCACATCTGGTCGACCTGTACGAGACCACGACTGATGCCGCAGACTTGACAGACGAGGTCGATTGTGCTTTTCAGCAGCTACTAGCACGGCACGCATCGACATTCGCAAATAGCAAAATGGATTTTGGGTATTGTCCCTTAATTACACACGATATTGATACAGGTGATTCTCCACCCATCCGTCAGTCACCCCGCCGTCCTCCACTTTCTTCTGGTACAGCAGAGGATGATATCCTCGATGAAATGTTGGAGGCGGGAATTATAGAACCTTCCATTTCACCTTGGGCATCACCTGTATGTCTTGTAAAGAAACCTGATAATACTTATCGTTTCTGCATTGACTACCGTAAAGTCAATGCAGTAAGCGTTAAGGACGCTTATCCAGTACCCGATATCCGTGATGCTTTGGACAATCTTCGTGGTGCCAAATGCTTTGCCACTATAGACTTGTTGTCTGGCTATTGGCAGATTGGCATGACAGAAAGAGCCAAAGAACGCTCCGCATTCTGCACCCGACGAGGATTGTTCCAATTCCTGCGAATGCCGTTCGGCCTGACTGGTGCTCCTGCAACATTTTGCCGTCTGATGCACAAAATTTTAAATGAAATCCTATACAAAATCTGCATCTGTTACATAGACGACGTTATTGTCTATGCTGCAGATAATTTACAGTTATTACAACGCATTGATTGCGTACTCACAAAATTCCAGCGCAACGGACTGAAGGTTAAACCTTCAAAGTGCGTACTTTTCCGCACCGAGATCGATTTCCTCGGTCATTTAGTGAACCAACATGGCATCTTGCCACAGCCTGAAAAACTAAAAGCCATCAAAGAATGGCCCGTGCCTCGATGTCTGCGCGAGGTACGTGCTTTTGTAGGCTTAGCTTCCTACTATAGGCGATTTGTAAACGATTTTGCCTCTAAGGCAGAGCCTTTAACAGCCCTCACCCGAGCTGGGCTCCGGTTCAATTGGACCGACAGAGCCCAGACCGCATTTGAAAAATTAAAGGACGCACTTCTAGAAACTCCTGTCCTTGCGTTTCCATATCCAAACAAGCCGTGTATTTTGGATACGGATGCATCAGACGTTGCAATAGGCGCAGTACTTTCTCAGGTCGTTGATGGACTGGAAAGACCTATTGCTTTCTTTAGCAAGGTCATGTCACCAGCCCAACGAAACTACTGCGCCACGCGCCGAGAGCTTCTGGCAGTAATCGCAGCTATGCAGCACTTCCGCCATTATTTGCTTAACAATGAGATAATCCTCCGCACAGACCATCACAGCCTTAAATGGCTCCGCACATTCAAACATCCGGAGGGCATACTTGCCCGGTGGATTGAGACCCTGGCCGAATTCAGCTACACAGTTGAACATCGACCAGGACGAGTCCATTGCAATGCAGATGGTCTGTCACGGCAGCAATGTAAACAGTGTTGGGGCAAAGTCATCAAGACCCCATGGGTCGACGAACTCCAGCGAGCTGACGACATTGTACTGCATGCTATACAGCTACTGCCAGAGCTCACGAGCGAAGAAGTCGCTGATATGCAAACCGCAGACACTGCTTTGGGTCCTTTAATGGACATGCTGGACAGCAATACACAACCAACCACCGATCAACTTCGTGAGCTTCACCCTGAAGCACGGAGATTATGGAGCCAACGTCATTTGTTGACTATACGTGACGGTGTATTGGTAAGAGTCACTGACACCATGACTCAACTTGTCGTACCGCATCCTTTACGACAAAGGCTGTTCCAGCATGTGCACGCGGGGCCCATGGCAGCACATCTTGCAGCTGAACGCACCCTGATACAAATCAAACAGCACTACTATTGGCCATCCATGGCACATGATATCAATACTATGTGCCGCGCATGCGACACTTGCGCATTGGGCCGTGGTCCGCCGACCCGAGCCCATGGCAAACTTCAGAAAGTGTTTGCCTCTGCGCCCATGGACTTAGTAGCCATTGACATACTATCAGGGTTGCCCACTGCAGATGACGGCAGCACTTGTATTCTTGTGGCAGTGGATTATTTCACTAAGTGGGTCGAAGCTTACGCTTTGCCCAATGAAGAAGCTGCCACATGCATGCAGGTGTTGTTCGATAATTTTTTCGCTCGTTTCGGTCTACCTGCACAGCTGCACTCAGACCAAGGACGGAATTTCGAATCAAAGTTGGTAGCAGAATTAACAAAATTAACCGGCATTCGCCGTACACGAACTACCAGTTTTCATCCTCAATGCGATGGTCAGACGGAACGGATGATTAAAACCATTTTGCAGATGCTACGTGCAACTGCCCACGATCATCCTTCCCAATGGCCATCGAAACTACCAACTATTCTCGCAGCTTATCGAATGTCCCGCCATAAAGTCACCGGTACTACACCGAACTTTAGCATGTTGGGCAGGGAAGTGCGTTGTCCTGCAACGCTTATCGCAGCCCCTCCCGACGATAATAAGCTGCCAGACTCTCCCTTTAATCAGACTTTCCAACAGAACATGAGGCAAGCCCACGAGAAAATTCGGTCTGCTACACGCCAGGTAGCTAAGACTCAGAAAAATTATTTTGACGCCCATGTTCGTAGCTGTACCTTCACGGCAGGACAGCTAGTCTGGTTATTCCGTCCTCGGCCACTGCTTAGGCAACGTTATCGCAAGCTGACATATAACTGGGAGGGACCGTACCGCATCATCAACTTCCGGACTGATGTCATTGTTGACATACAGCATGTCACAAACCGGAAGAAGCTGACGGTCCACATAAATCGTCTTACTCCCTGCAACAGCAACTTGCCTACAGCAGCACCAGCAGCTACGCAAGACAGCACAAGACCTCAGACTGATACGCCGAATCAAGACAATACTAACCCAGCTACTTCTTTCAATCAGCCATTGCAAAGGGAACCGACTGATCGACCAGCTAGGCGACGTAAGCCGCCTGTTAAGCTGGCTGATTACGTCACTGCATAGGACTAACGGCTTAGCCATAGGCCCTTGAGGCAGGCTAATCCACTCTTGGGCGGCCCACAGCGTTCTTTGGAACCGGGGTCATAAACATTTCTGTCTATCTCTTTTACTGTTTAATCTGTCCTTTTGTACTGGATGACCCTTGAGTTAGGCTAATCCACTCTTGGGCGGCCCAGTCAGTTCTTCGGAACTAGGGTCATTAATTCTTCTGTCTATCTCAATTTATTGCCATTCTGTCTTCATAACTAAATCTACCTGTTCCAGTTAGTTTTAACTATCTGTTGATTTCGTAGACAATACTCACCAAAATGTTCTTATATAAAGACTAGGGACGAAAGTGGACTAGTCTTCACATTTTTATTAGATTGCCATTCTTGAAACCGGATTCAGCCCTTAGGCAAGGCCAATCCACATTAAGTACTAGGATCTAACCCTTTGGCAAGGCGAAATCCAAATTAGTACTTGGATTATGCCCTTAGGCAAGGCTAATCCACAAGGTAACATCTGTACGTTCCAGACAGACATTTTGTCTTCTGTAGATTCCGCAGATACACCTTCTTTCTCTAACCCACGGTTCCGTCATTCTTAGAATGATGGACAGAAGAGGATAGCTTTAAACATTTTTTTTATCTATTATGACCTTTACTTTTATCTTAACTCCTCAGTACAGCTTATACAGTTACTCTTCTGTACTGAATCTTGCCCTTGAGCAAGGCCAATCCACTCTTGGGCGGCCCAGTGAGCTCTCAAGAGTTAGGGTCACATAAAAATTTGCGTGTACAGCCGATCTTTCTATCTCTCTATTACATTGTATAATCTGTCCATATGTCACAGCTCAAGGGACAGGCTAATCCACCCTTGAGTGGCCCAATAATGCTTTCCAAAGCTAGGGTCCCGACATGATATGCCCTTGGATTAGGCTAATCCATCTGTGGGTGGCCTAACATTGTTCTTCGGAACATCAGGTCATTAATTGCTTTATATTTACTCTGTAAATATGTTAATTTCCACCATTATTACTGAACATTTTTGTGTTCACTATTTACCTTGCTATGCATCAATGGCAACCCAATCTAGTACTACCTACAGTACCATCATAAGGCAATCCATGCAAGTATTGCCAAGAGCATGCAGATTGCCTAAGGCAATGCCTTACGTTATACTTTTGAATTGCCATAGATACTATTCTGTCTATTTCTATTGACCGTATAATCTCTCCTATGTCTTGGATCATACCGTTGGGCCAGGCTTCTCCACCCTTCGGCGGCTCAACAATACTCTTCACATTATGAGTCAATTAATTTGCCACTATATTTACTCTGTAAATATGTTAACTTTGTATGGATATAACCACCTTATGTCTGTACATACTGCAATGACCCATTGTACTGCTCCATGCACAAGCAGTACATGACTAACACAGTAGTGTTAGACAAACTTATGGGAACAATTTCTCATACATGTTTGTAAATATTGCACTGACTGAATTGCACTGCAACGTATACCGCAGTTCACATAAAGTATATCTGTGATACAGATATCCTGTACATATCTGCGTTTGTTACATAAAAACACAAATATCAAAAACATTGTAATTACATAGAGTACTCTCTATGTACATATCGAGGCGAAGCCTCAGGGGAACGATGTTATGACCTCTCGGGGTTATCGCATTGTCACCTCATTGCGGACATTTTGTTTATAAACACTCTAAATACAATAATAACTATACAATGCACAATTCATTAACTCACAACTCATAGCATATATAATGCTGCAGCAAGCATTATATCCTCTTAGTATGCGAACATAAACACTTGATCGCATGCAAGTTACCTAATGTGTAACCTTTTTGGCTTCAATAGCCACGTCTTATGCACTCAGACTTTCTTCTGACAGAGTAGAAGACGAGTTGATCTCAACTACTTCTCTCTAGTGGCTATAGTTCGCCTAGACTGTTATTACTAGAATAGCTGAAATCAGTACTAAATTACTGATGTAGAATGCTTACCTACACATACTATTACTACTAATTGTAGTACTGTGCTCACCCTTTTATATTCCCTAAACATTTTGTATATGTACAACAATGTATATACATTATTTAAGTCAGCCCCGTATTTATGCCCCTTAAAATGTTACGGACGGCCTTGGAACTTCACAAGACCGACATTTTATACCTTTCCGTCTAGCATTAGCTATAATTCTAATAGACGAATAACCCCTAGGAAATTAAATTCCTATGTCCTTGTGGATCACTTCACTCTGTTGAAATCAGCCCTATATCCAGCAGTCAGAGTGAGAGTTAGCAGATGTAGTATATTTCCGGGCTCCGGTGACGCTCCCTGGAGAGTTGACTTCACACCTCCAGGCAAAGCTACCGCTCCCGATGTTATAGAATCCCCTTTCCGTAGCGTTCCGGCAGACAGCTGCCGATAGTTATTCGGTTGTAGAGGGTAGTTATCCACACTCACATAGACTTATCATTATTATATCCCAACTCCCATCGTCATTGGAAAACTTAGCTACACCTAGACATCTATTGCAAGTTTTCCTGCAACTTAAGCCAAACATATTGTGTATTATACACAAGTTGTTATCAGACCCTTAAGTTGTACAACAGGACGCTGCAATAAAAGAAAACTAAACCCCACATAAACTATCTAGTATATATTTATACATATACCCCTCCTTATTATCAAGCGACTACAGTATTGCCTGAGAAAACTTTTTCTCAAACATCAAGTTTCTACAGTTTGAGAAACCAAAATTCAATTCAAATTTATTAACACAAAATCATTAAGTCAAATTTTTAAGTCAAATTTCTAAGTCAAAATTACGAGCACACATACGTAGAAGTCAGAACGTCAGAACAACGGTACTGCCGAAAGTTATTGTCTGTGACAGAGACATTATCGAAAGATCAACTATCGATCAGACGACGTTGGAGAAAGAAAAAAAAAAAAAATCTT
>Ga0209452_1000241_pt1 | contig 13922 bp, 9 predicted proteins | sample WorMetimpBELIZE1_FD_187388 | JGI IMG/M metagenome (GOLD analysis project Ga0209452, IMG submission 187388) | Marine gutless worms symbiont microbial communities from Max Planck institute for Marine Microbiology, Germany - Olavius imperfectus... | ecosystem: Host-associated > Annelida > Digestive... | reverse complement strand
GCGCTACACGACCGACGACGAGGTTCACTGTTCTTCGGCGTTCTCGCATCTCAATCCTCTCGAGAATGGCGAGGTAACTTAACTGTGTGCACTTTCACCTGCTTCATCTAATTGCATTCACTGTTGGAATGACGCTAACCGTGACACAAGCTTATTCGGTTATTATTATAGCACAGTTTAGTGTAATTAAAGGAAAAAACTATCAACACGCAGTCTACATAACTGTGAGGGCAAGAATGACATTTTGTTCAACTTACTTGTTGTCTCCGAAGTCTGGAAGCACCTTGTTGGGTATACACTGTACACCACTATTCCGACACGTTTCTGAGCAAAAAGGACATATACGTTAGGGTTAGTTAAGTTTTACGGTTATTATGGTACCTAGTCCTATCCTAACCTTAACCCTAACGTATAGCCTATACCTATACAGTGGTTTTTTGCTAATAGATATCCCCGTTGTCGGAATAGCGGGTGTCGGAATAGTGGTGTGCTCCTCACTTTTGTCTGCCTTTAGTTATATTTTTAAAATGTGTGTTAGCTATATTCACGTATAGCATTTTTTCGTTTTTGCAGTCTGCAGTGCAATGTAGGCCTATGTAATGATTGCTAGTATTAATTGCAATTTGTTGATGGTGTGTAGATTCACATTTCACTAGTGAACGATCGTCCAGGCGTTGAAGGACCATCAAAAGAACTCATTGTAAGTTATCTCACTTTGTTTTATGAGGCTGTTAATTCCATTGTATGTCGTCGGATAAATGCAAATTCCTGTCGTCGCGCTGTTCAAATGCAAGTGCACGAGGTATGCTTTTGATTCTGTGCATACAGTGAAAACATAACTGCCTGATCTGTAACACAGAACCACACAAATTGTTGAAATTAATTAACGTTGAATCATTGACGACATACAGAACTAAAAAGAAAGCAGTATAGGCCTATTCATTATAACAGCATTCTAAGTTCGACATCACAAATGTGTATTGTATTGTAAATAACTGGATGCTCGCCTAGTCTGTTCTCTAAGTTTGTTCTCTCGCTGTTGGGACAGCTTACTGCTGATTTATGTGGAAGCTTCCATATCCCTGTCAGTACACTGTAAAAAAACACCGTATAAAAATATACCCTTTACCGTATCCCATATTTTCTACCCCTAGGGTATAATTATTCTACCATGATCAGACCGTAGAATATTCTACCCCCGCTCAATATACCCCCCGTACACAATTCTACTCGTTATGGTATAAGAAAATACCCTACCCGTGTATAAAATTCTACCCTTTATGGCATAATAAAATACCCTATTGGTATAAAATGCTACCTTACATGTCCTAACTTTTGTCCCCTAACTGAAATAATTAGCTATGGTGACAAAGTGGAGGCACGTACCCATGTCCCTCAAGCCACTGGCCATGTGCAGGAATAAGTTGCACCAACGGCAGTCAAGCGTATAATACATACCTCCTAGCTTAAATGCGTCATTAGTCTGCATACTTAGCATGTCCTCTATAGTGTCATTGGGCAAAAGTATCTCGTCAAGCACAACACAGTGCCTATCATTCGGCAAATGCACAGAAGGGACAGGCACCAACTAGTTGCTGTGTGATATGTGTAATGCAAAACCTAAAAAAAACTATTATGCAAATCGTTTCATGACCAGAACAAATCAACCTTAGCAGCAACAGTTCAAAATGTAAAAAATTACATGTAAATGACTATTAATCGATAATACTTTGAAATAAAATAAAAGGAACGATATGTTCTGAACATTACTGTACCACATGCTGAAAAATGTGACCAGCTAATTAGTTACATAGCTGGTACGGTACTGGAGCAATCAAATCTGCACACTTCAAAAAATTCAGCAAACTGACAACTACTGATGAGAAAGAAAAAAACAGACGCAAAATGCAAACAACAATACAAGTGACATAGTTCACCTGAAGTCAATATTTAACTGGTACATATACACCATGTCTCAAAAAACATGTGACTACTTTTTCAACAATAACTTCAATAAGAACTCTCCGATTACAACCATTTTTGCCTTTTTTAGACATTTATTAGTGAAAGTGTAGATCATCAACAGGTGGTTTCACTTTCCCCCTCACCCATCTATACTACTGTTCAAACTAATCATTATTTTATTTTATTATTTCTCCAGTTTACAAAAAAATAACAAGATTTACTGCAGACAATAAAGGTGTTCTGTGGATCTTCTGTAACAGACCGTCAATACTCCACAATTTCCAACCTTGACGAAAATTCACTCAACAACCTCTGTGCACCGTACCCCTATAATAGATAATAGTGACCAAATTGACCAAATTCATGTCTTTCTGTGATGTATTCATAATTTAATTATTTTATTTTAACTGATATTTAACCAACTGTAACACCTGGCACTGTAGCAATGAGAAGATCACAATATGAGGCTAAAGATCAAGATTTTCAGGGTTCGACAGATTCCCGAGGTAAGGCAGCTGAATAAACAGGTAACGTGGAAAACCGAAACAACCTGATGACGACCTATACCTTCACTAATAAACATGCAAAAGATAGTTATAATACGGCAGTTTTTGTTGAAGTTATCGTTGAAAATGTAGTCACAGTTTTTTTTTCAGACGTGGTGTAGGATGTAACTTGGCACACTGGATAACGTCAAGGCAAAGCAGTAACAGAAAACCCACTTAAAGTCAGACAAAAACAGTAAAACATGTAAACTTACAGGTTAATAACAGGCAAACCTGAGAGCACCATTCTTACACAACTGCACAACAGTAAAATACAGTGTATAAACGGTAACATTATGATATCAACCTCAGGTGATTTGTACAACGTACATGACATATTAAGTTCAAACACGCTCAATTGCAAAAATCAGACTGATCTTCACTACAGGTATTGCACAATGCACACAAAACAAATAACTATATGGGTGTGAGGGTACTAAAATGGCCGCGATTATAGTTAGCAAATTGGAATCGCGATTTTTTCAATTCATATTGTGGCAGATCCAAATTGCGATATTTTCCCTGTGGGGATGATTTTTTTCTACCATTTTTAACGCTTTTTTGTCTTAAATTGCGTACTCAGTGTCCATGCAATATGCACGGCGCCAATGCATGTCATTTTGCGGTTTTTAATAGTGACTCATACCTTGCGTTTGAGCGGAAAAAACATCATGTGCTAAAGTGACTAAAAATTGTTATTATTACCGCCATTTTCACCCCCACAATGTTTGTTCCGGTGCTTCTGGTATCGTATTGCTGTGCAGTGATCAAAAAATGTATAAATGTTAGTGACAAAAATTCGACATTAAAATTGAAATGGCGATTCTATTTCAAAAGCCGAATGGAAATCGATCGAAAATAAAAAAAGCAAAATCGTGACCACACTAGCAGGTACCCGGCCCACTACCCAGTTCCAGGTTGGGTACTGCACTAACTGGCATCACTCAGCCAGCCAAAAACCAATACAAAGTCAAAAATATACTGTGGATCAAAAAGCTGCACCAATTTAATTTTTTCCAACTGGGTGTTTATTGTGGCATTTGCGTACTGTTACAAGATTTCAATAGGTGGGTTTTGAAACTTAGTCTGTATACAAATAGTTTGTCACTTTTAAGAGAGGTTGGGTGGGTTTGTATGGCTCCAGCTGACAGACGTGAGCAGTCAGAAAGTGCAATGTTTTTTGATGGTCTCGAGCAAATGCCACATTAAACACCCAGTACATGGCGATTAGTGAGGCCACAGCAGTCAAGTAATCGGGAGGCGTCGTCACCGCCCGACCATCCAGCATGGTCTTCAAAGTGACATGTTGGAGGTCAAAGAGCTTCTCCAAGTTCTCTCCCTGAACTTTCATTGATGGTGTCAGTGCTTTGGGTTCCTAAAAAAGTACATTCAAGATGTTTCTATTAATCAAATTGTTTAGTTTGTGAAATACATTTCGGTTAAATAATTTCAGGTTTGTGGCATATGATAGATGGAAATGTCAGAATTACACGAACAAACAAACACATAAACACAGAAGTAAAAAGTAAAGGTAAAGTTCTCCCATACTCGTTACCCAGCGTTGGGTCCGGAGCTGATCCCGGTGTACAGGCAGTCAGTCCGTAGGTGACTATAAGTCATCCACCCGGCGGTAGGCTGCCATTACTTTCCGCCAGGCCTGCGTTTTACCTTCGTTCGCGTTCACCAGATGGCGCCTGCACTAAATGTGGTGGCGAACATCTAATTGCGGCTCAGTACTCATTTATCGACCCCGAGAGGATGAAAGGCTGAGTTGGCCTGGTTGGTTTACCTATAGCGGACAGCTTACCCACATAAGTGGTTACCCGTCAGCTACAGGTTGGGCGCAGGACGGTGAAAGAACGCTGGCCAGAGACTGGCGTTCTACCACAGAGCCACGCAGACCAACCAAACAAGTGAAAAGAAATAAATAAATAATGCCCTTAACCCCGTCTACGTCTACGAAGGAACAATGAGGAAAACCCACTGTGACTGAAAGCTCATTTATGAAATAAACAAACCAACATTATTAGCCTTCTCCTGTCTTGAAAAGTCAATCGACAGCAGGGTGCAGTATAATGGAATATTACCTCATTCCAAGCATGCCACTGCTTCTCTTTGAACGCAGCTGGAAGCAGGACGAGCACACAGCTGAGGTTTTGGGCTGTACAATACAACAATAGCACACATAACATATAGTAACAGTCACCAGACACTGTACATTTTAGAAGTAAGCTCCTTAAATCCAGCTAGGAAGTCTGCGAGCACTGTAAGCTCCCGCAGCGGGGTATGGGGCTTAGCCCCAGCCGAAAAATTTTAATGATTTTTTTTATTAGCCTCGCAACATAGTTATGCGTGGCTACTGCCAGAGAAAGTCTGTCCGTTTGTCTGTCTGGCAATAACTTACATGTAGTGGAAGAAAATGAGTTATGCACCGTTGTGCCACCATGTCAGCAACAGATCAGTTCTTGTTTTCTTGGCTAAAAAGTTTTTGTTCACTGAACCGCCTGAACCCCCCCCCCCGGTATCTATGCCATGGCACGTGCTTTCAGTTGGTACCGAAATCAGTTACCTTAAACAGAATGAGCCAATGCCCGTCATTTTGCATTTTAAATTTCCTACAATAGTTGCAGCAGTGAAATGTTCTGTCTAGATAGCAAGCTACATCATGTCACACAACATACTGTTCATGTCGTAGTCTGATGTTTGTCCAACAGCTGCCAGTATGGACTGGTCGACTCTCTTGGTCCCTGTGATCAACTGCCGCAGCTTTGTCACGCGGCCCTGGGTAAAGAACTTCACCAGTGCAGCACGAATGTCCTTCCCAGTCAACCGTTCAACTTCCTTGTTTATCTGTAAAATACACATCAAATAAATGGCACTCACTGTTAACTACAAGTCTTCAAGCAATGGTAGGGTATGTCTGCTAGCAGCGTATAGCACACTGTGGTATCATTCACTGTTGCTCAGCACTCAGCAGTTGCCATTTCCTGCTAATGTTAAAGTTATGCAGATCAGAGTTTAATTCTGTAAGTAGCAGCGATGGGACCAGAGCTAAACTTTTCAAAATTGCCTAACTTTCGCACTAATCAGTGAATAAACTCAAACACGATGAAACATTCCGAAATTTATATTTATATATATTTATTAACAAGAGTAGAAACTTAATGTGAAGCATCATCCAACTAAACCAAACGTTGTCTGCCATCTGCCAGCACACGAGTTAATCAATCAAGTAACAAGCAATGGCAGTATCATAGATTACACTTAACCGAGCTAATAAGTCACAATCAAAATTACCAAATTTTCTAGACTGACAATTAGCTTAAAGCAAATGCTAGTTGATTATAAACACAGCATTAATAACTTACTTGTCATATCGATTAGCCAACGAGCTTAATTAGCTCAATTGATTACCCACTACTGGTCAGCGGTGCTATATAAATGCTCAAACTTTTATCTTTACAGTATGGTAATACCATCCCATGCAGCTAACCTGTGAATCCAGTTGGAGAGCAGGATACTTCTCCATAATATCGGACAGTGGTAGTTCTGCTACATCTTTCCGGCGTGGCTGTAGTGTCCGTGCCATGCGGTCATCCACTATGGCCATATTCGGAGTGGACCTCCTCATTTCCTGCTGGATGGCTTGGATGTGTAGCTGAATGCTGGTGTCATCCTCCCCATCCAGACATTCTGCTTGCAGAGTCTGTAACAATGAATAGTGTGTTTAGTTATCAACAGTGGCATTCGTAGCATTATAACTAAGCCAATTTCAAGCATAAGCAACAGATGACTTCAAAGTCATAATCATGACTCATAATGCTGATACTAGCAGTAGCAAACAAAAGCAGCTTTCAGCATTAGTCTTTCACTATTAAACCAAAATTCACTGTTTTTGTTATAGTACAATACATTAAGTACTTGGTTTTAAGTGATATGGTTTAGATATTCTTAGTAGTGTCATATTTAGTTACAGTTCACCATTAGTTTTGGCAATGACAGTAATAATTTTTATATCCCTTTCACAATACCATCATGGCATACGAATTACTGAAAAATGTTGTACCTCACAGCGATAGCAGCGTTTCGCTGTACTCTCTTGTGCAGCATCACTGACTGTAGTTTTGTGCTTTGCACCAAACTTCGCCCGAGCTGCAAGAACCTCTGAATCATCTCGCAGCTTTCCACGCTCTGCTTTAAATTTGGTTGTCAGCATGGTATGCCAAGTCTTCTGTGTAGCACACACAATGACAAATTCTTGCACTACAGTCTAAACATAACAAGGCAGCTAACAACTTGCAGTCGGACTATTGTTCCTCGTAGTAACTCTTTGGCAATTAACCACACTTATGAATGCAATAAACAATTAACAGAAATAAGAATATATCAATTAATTACATTCAGTCAATAATAAGAATATTGTAACATTCATGTTGAATTCGCAAAGTAACAGTCAGTACATTAGTAAACATTAATAAGAAACTGAATTGCATCTTTGCCCTGCCTTGGATTCGAACCAAGACTTACCACCAAAGATTGTTAATACAACAGTCTCTTCATTTGTTCACAGATTGGCTTTAAAATAAAACCAATTACAGTCAAAAAAGTGTATCAGAAAACAACTCTTACATATGGAGCCATAGTCGTCTTCCCATCAAACACTATTTTGTCACGCAGCAAAGGAAAGTTGCGCAGAATTGCTCGGCAGACATCCTGATACTGCTGGTATGTTGGATATCTGAAAGAAAAACATTAATTTTTGTAAAGTATATCACTGTGACATCGAAACAGAAGAATTTGCTCTCAGAAAAACAACTGCGAAATGAAACTTACTAAAAATACTTACTGAATAGGCTGCCCGAATTAGAGTACTAGGTTCAAGTCCCAGGTCAGGTCACAGTTGTCATAATTTTTACAGGAACTGGACTACATTACATTCTGGTATTTGTCATCACAATTCCGTCTGTCTATCTGCTTGAAATATCCTGGGCAAGTTTGTAATAGTGCCTTTTTGGTCGAAACTAAACTGAACCAATTTGTAAATACCACAAGCGATTCATCGCGAGGAGACAGGCAGTACTACAGGTATGTTGCTAGTCATAACACAAGAGAAATGCTTACAGTGTATACTGTGACATATCGTCAAACAGGACACGAACAAATCTATGCAGTGCAGACGAGTTTATATCCACGATAGACTTGGCTCCCCGCAGCTCGTTGTGCAGCAGCTGCGGTATCTGTGGCAGGGAGTAGACATCAGGCCAATTTATTCCTGCTGATGCTGAAGATACTGCACAGGTTGACTGTGAAGGTGACGGAACTGCTGCAGATGTTGATGGTGAAGGTGAAGGTGATGCATGAACTGGTGGAGTGTGTGGCTCCTCTGCTGTACCTAAGTCAACAATGCCAACATATATATTCTATGCCGGGCCCGGTCAGTACTGGGATGACTGTATCAGGGTTCAACTCCCAGTGTGGGATATTTATCTAGGTCTAACCAACCAGCCAGGTCAACTCAGCCTTGCATCCCCAGGGTCACTAAATCGAGTACCAGCTTCGGCTGGGTAAAGGCTGGAATGTTAACGCTGCCGGGTAGCAGTGCAGGTAACACTGTGATCCCATAAGACAGTGTGGTGATTTCCAAGAACTGCTATATCCAATTTACTTACTTTACTTACTTTCAATCACTTGTATTTCAAATAATGCACTACACTTCCGAACACAAAACACAATTGTCGCTGACAGCCTTGCTCGACAGTAGATACAGTTAAACTGCCATAAGAACAGTGAATTATCGTAAATGTAAACTACAATCACCCGTTATCAGCTTGGAAAAGTGTGCAGCTACAGAAAGCAACACACAAGTGTACCAAGCTGTTGCCTAAGGTACAAAAAAGTGCAAAAATATTCCGGAAACTGTAACTCCCTGATCAGTGATCAGGATGAATCAAGGTTACAGATGGCAGACAAAATTGCGATAGCAATACCCAAGCATAACGTAAGTCAGAAGATGAACAAGTGTCCATCACTAACCGGTCAGTAACGGCTCAGGCACAGGCACTGGCAGCCACATTTCTGTGTGTTCCAGCCCCAACAGGGTTGCACCGGAGAATGCAAGCAACTCGTCGTCGCCGTCGATGTCAGTGCCATCATTCTCCAGTACAACCCTACTGACTGGAAGGCCCAGTTTTTCAGATGCTACAAAACAGTACACATCTCAAGGTCACTAAAGCTGTAAAGCACAATCAATAAATTTGCAAACACGGAATTATAATGTACATTGTACACTAAAAATATACACTGATACTCAAACCGTACTGTAAACCACTAATAATGCATCTAGGCTCGGCTATCGAACCATTACTTTTTAATTGTGGTAATTATGTGATGCTACGACAGCAGAATGCACTCGACCAATCAACAGCGTCCACTCACTGCAATTATCACACATGTGACATGTAATTAATTACAATCTCACAATCACTTCTAGCACATCAACTACCGACTTAAAACAATTTCAGCCATCTATCAATGACACATACGCACACTTACACAGCAAATCGAACAAGAGATCTGGACTCAGAGAGCACAGTAACGTCACCAATGAATAATCTCAGTCTCGAGGTTTCTGGTCTCAGTCTTGAGACAGTCCAAGATGCATTGAGATCAGACGAGCCTCGAGACTGGTCTCGTTAACATCCCTACCGCTAGACAGGAATTTTCAGGAGTTTGTCCTTATCTTGAGCTTTCAATCAGAACGGAAGCACTTTTTGGCATTCATGTAAGGATACGACTATGCAAGTATCCAGGGAATCAGATTTCTGCTGTGCTTATTATTATTAGCAGATAGATAGACACAGACAAACTACCGTAGAAACATAATCTCATACAAACTTCATTTGTGGAGGTTATAAGATAAACGAATTGTACACACTACGTACCTTTAGTGACAAGCTCCTGCAGCGTGGCAGCTACAACAACCTTTTTCAAGTTCCTGCTGCCATTCCACACTTTGAAGGCAGGCATTATTCAGAAAAATTTGAGAAGAGCCTGCTACAATTTAACAACATGTCTCATATTTACACATTTCAGTAAGCACTGTACAGTTGGCTTGAGAATGCCATGAACATATGCACATAAATGAACTATGCAGATGAGCGAAGTATGTTTTAAAATTCGAATTCAATTTGCATATATTCGGTATTTGAATCTTGGATTGAAATTTGGTCAAAATTTTCACTTCGTTAAGATCGCCAACGCATACAGTAAATAATACATCGATGTTGTTGTTTTTGTTGTAGTGCTCTACGAACATAGAATGTTATAAAACATGCAATCAACAAAACCAAAATGCGACCTGGCCCCAAAATTGAGCACCATCACAAGATAGCCATGTTGTATAAAATACTGTAGGCATACAGTCAAAGTCAAAACAAAATCGCTACCGTAGGCCTAAACGAAGTTCGAATAAAATTCGAATTTTAGAAAGTTCGAATTTGGAAAAAAAACGAATTTAACATCCCTACTTGTCGCCACCCCTACCAACAACACGATGTGTCAATATCACAACTTCTTCAGGGCCATACTTATATGGACTCAGACTCTGAAAATCTGGCATTTCAGAGGGACGCACAACAACGTACTTCTGAGTACTGACAACTGTCCATGCATGCAAATGTGACACAAAGTGCGAAGGATGCTGCAAAATGCCGCAAACAAACCAGTCACCTCTAACAGACAAAATGTGCCTGACATGCACAAAGACTGGTATTTCTTCCACATCAACAACATCATACACCATGTAGCCACCAACTTTAATGCTAAGGCCCTGGAATGACAGACTTTTTGTAGATGAAACTATTTCATCTACACTAATCACAAAACCACTCTGCATTGCAAGCAAGTGCACAAGATCTGCATCCAGTTGTTTCACAGACACTTGTTTCTGCGCAACTGGTGGCACGGAACCACTCAGAAGCAGGATGTTTGCTGACTGTTCAAAGCATTTCTTTGCTTGGTGTCTTTTTGCCAAGGTTGATGTGACATTTTTGAAGTTTCGGGCCCGTTGGGTAATACGCTTAAGATACTGATGGGCAGCTTCGAACCGCATTACCCAAAAATGTCTCAGGGGTCCGTATTCCATCATCAACCTGGGGTAGTGTGTAATGAAATGCATTTTTGGGATAAATGCATGTGGTGCAATTCTTGCAAGTAGTTTATGATGCCTTGAAATTAGCACTTGCAAATAAGGCGGCCATGACGGGTCAACAACGGGTGCCAAAATAATTTCACAGATTTCTCTGCTGAGCAAATGCAGTTCCCAAAATTCATCATCAGGTGTAACGACATCTCCCACAAGCAGTGCTAACAGTCGAAACATTGTCCACTTTTCAACAGCTTTCCCACTCAGAGACTTATTCTGTGCTACAAAGTCTAACGGAAGAGGCCCAAATTTGTTAGCAATATCCATGGATCCAAATTTGAACCTTGCCAGTGTCTCATTGAAAGCCTTTAAGGTTATGAGTTTGCGTCGGACAAGAGATTTCACAACAACTCCTATGTTTACTGCCATCATTCCTTCAAGCACATCATGCATCACGTCTGGAGGGAAAAATGCAATGGGACTGAAATGGGCTAGGTCAGAAAGAGGACTTTGAGACATAACACCATACACCGGTGCTAAGCTGCGGTCAGATTCAACTGCTGCCACATGGTACTTGTGGTTTTCAGTTGTTCTGAGAGTGCATTGCGTCTCGCAATGTACATCTGGTAACGTTAGCTTAGTTACCATACACTGGCGGCACACTCGTCCTGAAGAAAAACAAGTAGTAAACCCACCAACAGCATGGCTTGTTAGGTTGTCTCCAGAAAATGTCACCACACTGCCATAAATCCTGTGTTTGCTACCCTCAATCTCAATTTCAACCCCTTTTGATTCCAGAATTTTGATATCGGCAATGAGTGGCTCAAGGATTTTTCTGTAACCAACTTGTTTCACTGCACTGTGACGACACAGCAATGCTAAGTGTATATTGGTGAGTGAAGACCAATACTTAGTTTCAATGTTTCCAATGAGAATATAGAAAGCTGACAGTTTGTGAATTGTTTTTCTGCTACCAATCGGGTTGCACATTTCCACTTCATCACTGTAGAGGTGTATACGGACAAAATTTTCCTGCCCTGACCTTGCCCAAATTTGACCATCAGTGAAACTGTGCAGTTTTCCATCCTGTGGCCTACTCATGTTACAACTAGCCCACACATCAGGTTGCTCAAGATAATTTTTAACGGTGTTTAAAATCGGTACGTAGTGAAATTGGTAAGTTTTATGGAGCTGAACTGGTATGGTGGTCGTAGCGGCGGTCGTCACAGCTGCAGCCATCACGGCAGCCGTCGCGGTGCTGGCCGTCGCAGCGGTGGCCGTCTCGGCGGTGGCCGTCGCGTCGGTGGCCGTTGCGGCGGTGGCCGTCTTGGCGGTGGCCGTCGCGGTGGTGGCCGTCACGGCTGCAGCCGTCACAATCACGGCTTTTGGCGGGTTTAGCTTCATGTTTTTTGCAAGGTACTTTTGAAACAAGTAATCGGTGCAAAACTTGGCCTGTATTACTTCAAACAATGACTCGGTAGTCAACACTTGGTGCAATATATGATCTCCATCCAAGTCCAGGCCTAGTTGTTGCAGCCTAACTCGTACAATTTCAACAAACTGCTGCTGAAACAGGTCAAATATTTGTTGCACATCTTGACAGATGGAGTCGGCAACAGATCTAGGAAGCATATATGATTCTGTAATTTTCAACCTGAACAATGCTACAAATCTAGCCAGATCGTTGAGAAAATTAGTCCAACACTGCAAGCCGTCGATTTCCATCGGTTCGTTATTGACACTGCTAACATAATCACCAACACTGTCAATTTCATAAGTACTGTCAAAGTCAGCACCATTGTCATGCTCACTGTCAATTTCCTGCTGCCAGTGGGATGAGTGGACACAACGAACATGTTTTCGAAAGGTTTCCACTGCATTGTAGGCATACAAGCAATTGTCTAACCCACAGACAAGATTAAGTCTTTTGTTTTCAGCATGCTGCAGAGTCATGTGATTCACCAATAATTTCAAACTGCGGAAATGTTTTTGACAATCATTCACTTGACAATAATAAAAAGACATTATTACAATACACCAATTGGCAACAGTTAGACAACTGCTTATATGCCTACAAGTTAATGTTATCACAGAATAATTGACAATAATTACGACAGCGAGAGTGCCGGTGTGATAATGTTAGGATTGTTAGCAGTGTCAAGAACGAACCTATAGAAATCGTCGGCTTGGGGCAACTATCAGTGCTGCTGTTCTGTAGCCTTGTTGTCCCGCCCTGTCACTAACATAGAGGACTAACCCTAACCCAATGCTAACCAATCACCCAGGGTCCACTATTGTAAAACAATGTCCAATAATAACAAATACAATAACTAATAATGAAAAACACCGACTCTTTATCGCTAGCTATACCAACCAAAACAAATTTATTTACAATAAGCCCGCGAACGTTCAGTGCAGCGCCGCAGAAACTGGGCATGTACTTTTCTATAAAAAGTAAATAACAGCTTCTAAACATCACTGAGTGTTAGATTTTAAATACATATTTTAAAACACATTCAGTAAATAATAATTTTAGAATTGTGTGCAGTTTCTGTAAAAAATGGAGCAAAGTCGGGTTGAATGATTGAATCGCAGTGGGTTTAATATTCTACCCGCAATGAGGCTAGCGCGGCCAGCGTTGGCTGCGCGGCCTGTATAGCACTACGTCAATGGGCCTGTGGCGTAGGCAGCGTAGCTTTAGCTTCGCCCAGTGAACTGTAGGCCGGAAATACTACGGTAGCGTAGATTACTCTACGTATTACGACGGCCTATTTCTAACAGTGTAGGGTCAATTTGTGCGTTACGATTGACCGCGTGCGATTGACTGCATTTACAACCGATTTTATACAAAATTCCCCAACTGGGAAAAGTACATTTTCTACAGAGTTAAGTGTTAAATTATTCAGCATACCTGTTTCTGGATAGGGTCAAAGTCGAAGTTTCGCTCGTTGCTAAGCGACGTGTAGCTATGTGCGTCCATCACTATGGTAACATGTTGGTTGATTAATCTCAATGTAAACACGTTGCCATGGCGACGTTGAGTGTTGTGAAGGAAGTTAACAGCGTCAAGTGCAAAGTCTGCTGCACTGCCCCATAAAAGACTTCCACAGACGACCGCTGGCTCTCCGGCACGACTATATATACGCAACGCACAATCTTTCTTTGAAACTAAAGTTTGAAACCAAAAACCGATTTGAAAACGCCACTTGGTAGCTGGTGCAGCTTGAACGTACCTAGGTCGTTAACTACGGTGTGACCCGCGTTGTTAC
>Ga0209452_1000234_pt1 | contig 14033 bp, 13 predicted proteins | sample WorMetimpBELIZE1_FD_187388 | JGI IMG/M metagenome (GOLD analysis project Ga0209452, IMG submission 187388) | Marine gutless worms symbiont microbial communities from Max Planck institute for Marine Microbiology, Germany - Olavius imperfectus... | ecosystem: Host-associated > Annelida > Digestive... | reverse complement strand
CTATTTGAGTCTGCCAGGGCACGGCTCTGTCGCGCCGGTTTATATTTTTAATCACATAATCCAGTTGGGATTCGGGAAAACCCAGCGCCTTACCTGTTTCGCGAAATGCGCTTTTAAACCTGAAGCTGATTACTGTCGCTGCCAGCGCTGTGCGTTCACGGCCGTATTTGCTGTAAATATACTGAATGACTTCTTCCCGCCGGCTGTGTTCAAAATCCACATCAATATCCGGCGGCTCATTTCTTTCTTTAGAAATGAAGCGCTCAAATAACACATTAATCTGTCTGGGATCGACAGCGGTGATTTCAAGGCAATAGCACACAACCGAGTTCGCAGCAGAGCCACGACCCTGATACAAAATATCGTTCGCGGCAGCAAACTGAACAATGTCGTAAATGGTCAGGAAGAAATATTCGTATTGCTGTTCCTCAATCAGTGTCAGCTCCTTTTCTATGATGGCCCGCACAGAGTCAGATATCCCTTCCGGAAATCGCCTTGTAATGCCTTCTTCGACGCATTTCCTCAGCCAGCTTGTTGCGTTATAACCAGCCGGAACCAGTTCCGCAGGATATTGATATTTGAGTTCGTCAGGACTGAATACACATTGAGACGCAATTCTGGATGCGGTTGCAAGCCAGGCTGCCGGATACAGCTTTTGTAATTTACTAAGCGGACGGAGTGCTCTTTCTGCATTTGAGACAGCATTAAGACCCAGTTTTTCTACCGTGGTATTTTCTTTCATAGCATGCATGACATGTTGTAATGCAAGCCGCTCGCTGTGATGAAAAAGGGCGTGGGTACACGCTGTTACCGGCAATGATAAACTATCATGAAGTGCCTCATACTGAGCGAAACGAAGATGATCTCTGCCATCAAGGTGACGGACAGCGCCGATGTATGTTCTTTCAGGATGAAAGCGTTTGAACCATTCTCCCCAGCGGACATTTTCTTCATCACTATGGTGAGGAAGCCAGATGATAATACAGTGCCGGACAGATTTGATATCCCACTCTGCCAGCGCATATTCTCCTTTGGGACTGCGTCGTCTGGCATTGGTGATGATACGGCACAGTTCGCTCCATGCTTTTTTATCCGGGCAGAGCAGCACAAATTGCAATGATTCGCCGAAATTAAACAGGCTTCCGCAGATCAGTTTTACCGGTAAGTGATGGCGCGATATTTCGCTGTGCGCCCGCACAATACCAGCCACAGAACATTCATCAGTAATAGCAATAGCCTGGTAGCTCAGAAACGCTGCTGTGGTTACCAGCTCTTCCGGTGAAGACGCACCATAAAGAAAACTGAAGTTACTTTGAGTAACGAGTTCTGCATATTGCATTCAGGCATACCAGCCGCTGATGTACCATCCACCCTGTTCCCTGAATATCTGCATGCGCTGACCGTGTTGATTCAGCGCGATGAAGTAATCTCTTTGTTCCGGTGCATTGTCCCACCAACCGCTTTCTATTCTCACTGGGCCGAACTCAATTTTAGGCGTTCCTGTCAGGCGTTGTGGCTGAGATAAAATAAAGGCAGGAATATGTTGTGCAGCCTGTTCACTGAAAGCGTGAGAGCGGGGCGCTTTTGCCATCGTAAACCGGTGGTCCTCCGGCCAGGCGGCGTCAGAAACTGCCTGATTACCCAACCGGGCGGTGAGTTTACTCAATAGCTGCTGGCGGGCGAAGAAATGCTTCCTGGCATTAAAAAAGTCGGCTTCAGTACCGGCATATTCATTAATTTCACCGGCACATAACGTGAATTGAATAACCGGCTCAGCCAGTTCTGTCGTTTCCAGTTTAAGGGCAATCAGGTTCGCCCATTCATCAAAGCTGAAGCGAAGATCTGATTTTCTGATATCCAGCGTTACAGGGTCTGTTTCTCTGTAACAGAGGGTTAGGATGAGCCACTGCGTGCCGGCATTCCGGAGTCGCAGAAAAATGCCTAAATCCTTCAAAATTTTACCGAGGTACGCATTCAGTTTATCTGTACCGGTTACTTCAAAAGGCAGAATAACCGTTTGTTCGAAGGTCGCAGGCGGATGATAAAACGGTCCTGCACGATAACTGTCTCCTTTCAGTGAGAACAGATATTTGAGTAAATCGCTGTTAAAGCGCTTACCAATTTCAGTGGCAGGTAATTCAAACAGGGCTCCCAGGTGTTTTATGCCCGCTCTGTATAACGCATGACTCTCTTTCTGACTGAGCAGTAATGCAGAAACGGGAAGTTCATTCAGGGCCCGGAGAATTGATGCATTCTCCAGCAGCAGAATGTTTGTTTTTTGCCTTGCAAGTACGCGGGCCGCGTCCGGGCTCCATGCTGAAGCATAATGGCACTGTATGTTGCGTGAGAGGATCACTGCTTTTACGGCCTCCCATATTTGTTCGTAGCTGCCGTAATAGCGCACCAGATTATCGATACGTATTGCCAGTCCATCCGGCGGGCTTACTGATATCTCAGCGACACACTCATAAAGCTGAGAGGCCAGATTTTTCAGTAATGACAACTCCATGGATTCATCGTAATCGATGAGCTCCAGGTTTTCACATAAGGCCGCGGCCTGAGCCAGTCCCATTTCCTGCTCAATGCCTGCTGCACGGGCAACCCGGTTTAACTGAATGAGGGCATTGCGTTTCTGGTGGTAAACCGCAACAGGTAAACTGTTGTCAGTGGCTCCTGCATGCAGTGCGTTATCCAGCGTCAGCCGGTAACAGTATACATACAGCCAGCGCTGATCAGCCATGACGGGCACCATCCTGCTCCGGCAGACGGTTAAAGCGGGACATTGCTGATGCAATAGCACTGTTATCCGGCGTGTATTTAAAGCGCTCTTTTACTCCCCGGACTGGCCAGCCTTTCAATTGCTTATTGATATTCACTTCAAAACCTTCAGTTGCCGGCATAAAAAGTAAATCTAAGGCGATGGGAAGCGGGTGTTGTACATTCATAGGGTGCTCGAAAAGTAGCACCATACATTCATGCTGAGCCGCCGCCACCTGAAGCCGCCGGGCCTGTCCGGGGAGGATAGATTTTGTCCAGCAGCACACGAGTGAGCAGGCATCAGATTTGATGGCTTCTTCCGTTGCCCAGCCACTCAAATCATCCGGTGCGGTGACAAGTTTGCAGTCAGAAGGATTTAAGCCGGTCCGGTTCAGCCAGGGGGCGGTAAGCATACCGGGCGCATTAATAAACACCGCCAGCGTTTCAGCTTGTAATGAATTGAATACAGATTTAAGAAATGACAATTCACCGCAACCCGGCAGACACACGATGCGGATTACCCCGGATGCAGGGAAGCCTCCAGACAATGCTGAATCAAAATGAGTGAATCCCGTCGCAAGCAGACGGCTTTGTTTCATCTGAGCCTGACTGCCACGCCAGACTCCGGGGTGCATTTCAACCAGAGAAAGCGAATTTGCCATAATAATTTACCTGTATATCTATACAGTATTATAGGCAGAAATAAACAGTGATCAAGACACCTGTTTATCTTTCAACAGAGTGATTGTTTTCTAAAGCAATGTTATTCAGACGCGGAAGAAGAGGCGCGGGGAGCCAGTAACCCTGATGTCATAAGATCACAGGCTTTAATAAAACCATCGGCGGTATTTTTAACCCAACTGATACGCACATCATTAGGTTGTTCCTGCATAAAGCTTTTGATGTCTTCCATAGAAAGTTCGGTATCACGCAAAGCGATATTGAGCCCTTCTTCAATTGAATGTCCCTTCTCACAATTATCAAAAATAATCTTTGCAGATGAGGACACAATCAAGATTAAAACATCATACTTTTTACCACTGATAAGGCCTTTGCTACTGGCGGATTCAACCCGTTCGATAAAGATTTGCTGCAGAGATTTGGCCGTAGTACTCAAAGTGACAAAAGCACTATTGGCTTTACTGGCATTTTGCTTTGCCAGATGCTTATTTGAATTGACTAATTTCTGTAAGCTTTGCACTTTAAGCACAAAAAATATCAGGATTAAAACTAATACTGCAATAATGCTAAAAGCCAGCAAAGCAACAACTCCGGTCAGTTAAGGAAATTCAGTCTTTCTTCGGCGTGTAAATCGGGCTTGGGAACGCGGTTACTTTTTCAGAAAGTTGCGTGATTTTTGCCGTGCCCTGTTTTTTGACTGCATCAATGCGTAACACATTGTGCATAGGTACATACGTCCTTTCGACATCTGAAAACTCTGTTTTCAGTTTCTCATGGCTGGTATCAACCACAAGACTGGTATGAGTATCCCAGACAAAATCACCAATTTCTACAAAGCCGAACATACTGTCCTGAGTTAATTCCCTCACATATAACTCATAGCGTTCACCGTTACTGACAAACTGGATGCGGTACAAAGGGTTGTTACTACTCATGAAATTGAAAACCTGAAATGCACATTCGGGAGCATGATTTTACGGTTTTCTGTTAAACCTGCAACGGGGTTAGCAGCGCTTCTGTGGCAATGACCATCTCTTCACGGTTTTCAGCAAGGATGCCGTTTACGGCAAAACCCTGAACATAACTGGTAAGCTGAAGGGCTGCAGACTCAATATTGATGTCTGGTTTTATTTCCCCTGACAATTTGGCTTTTTCCAGACAACCGATGAAATCGAGTTGCAGACGGTCCAGGTAGTGTCTTCCCATTTCTCTGATTGTGGGATCCTGTTTCCCCAATTCGCAGACACAGTTAATCAGCAGACAGCCTCTGCCGTAGACCAGGGGAATATATCGCAAAAAGAAAGTATTGATGGCGGTGATGCCGTGGTGATTTTCCAGTTCACTGACTACGGGCATCAGCTGAGTTTTCTGATAATGCTCTAAAACTTTGTACAGGAACTGTTGTTTAGAACCAAATTCCAGATAAAAACCGCGCCGGTTAAAAGAGGTGCGGGCGATAATTTCATCCATGATGGCGCCGTGGAAACTATATTCAAGGAATATGTCCACAGCTTGTCCGAGTATCTCGTCTATATCGTATTGTGCGCTTCTTGGCATAGCGGTCGCATTAGTGTGTACTTCTATTGAGCGTAGCGTAAACCATGGAAGTATCAAGGGATAGGGTTAATCGCCTTGCTTAAATCATCTTCCGGGTTAACATGCCCGTGGTTTATGCAATTTTGAAGATGATTATGATAAGAAAATTAATCCTGAGCGGGCTGTTCGCTGCGTCTGCTATTACGGGTGTGGCGGCGCAGGATGATGCCGTTAGCAGCCATTTCAATCCTGACACGAACAGAATCAAATCTCACCTGTTCTTCCTTGCTGATGATTTGCTGGAAGGCCGTGATACCGGTTCCCGCGGGCACGATATTGCTGCGTTATATATTGCCACCGAATTTGCCAAATATGGTCTCAAACCGGCTGGTACGGATGGCTTTATGCAACCAGTACCTTTCCGCAAGGCCAGTCTGGTGCAGGAATCTCCCGAATTTACTTATCAGACGGAAGGCGGGACGTTGTCTTTTGCTTACCCTAAAGATTATTTGACCGGTCCAGATTTAATGGCCACCGATTCTGCTCTGAGCGGTGAGATGGTCTTCGCCGGTTATGGCATCATTGCTGATGAACTGAATCACGATGACTACGCCGGTCTGGATGTGGAAGGCAAAATAGTAGTGGTACTCTCCGGTAAGCCAGCCTCTTTCCCCAGTGAAGAAGGGGCGCACTTCGCGTCGGGTTATCAGAAGCAGTCTTATGCTGCACAGCATGGTGCCATTGGTATGATAACGGTTTCTACGCCAGTGGCTGAAAAAGTACGCCCGTATCAGAATATGCTCAGCTACATTCATACTCCCCGTATGGCATGGGTGGATGAAAACGGCGTACCGGCGAACACGTTCGCACAGTTGAAAGGCAGTGCTTATCTTAGCGAACCGGCCGCACAGCAACTATTTGCTAATGCTCCTGTTTCTTTGAATGATATTTACGCGGAACTGGAAGAAGATAAATCGCCGGCAGGTTTTGTGATTCCGGGTACGATTTCTCTGAGTAAGAAGAGTCTGCATTCTCAAATTACCAGCCCGAATGTGGTGGGTATGATTGAAGGCAGCGATCCAACCCTTAAAAATGAATATGTGGTTTTTTCTGCTCACTCCGACCATATCGGCTTTGCCAAAACAGTTAAGAAAGACAACATCAATAACGGTGCCATGGACAATGCTTCAGGTACTGCCGTGATGCTCGAAACCGCAAGGCTGTTCAGTGAATTGCCCGAAAAGCCATCCCGGTCAATTTTGTTTGTTTCCGTAACCGGCGAAGAAAAAGGGCTGCTGGGCGCTGATTATTTCGCCCGTAATCCAACGGTGCCGGTAACATCCATGGTGGCTGACGTAAATCTGGATATGCCAATCCTGACGTATCCCTTTGCTGATGTTATTGCATTTGGTGCCAGTCACAGCGACATGAAAGCGTCAGTAGAAGAGGCAGCAGGCAATGCCGGCATTACTCTGAGCCCGGACCCCTGGCCAGAGCAGGCATTGTTTACCCGCTCTGATCACTATGCTTTTGTAAAGCAGGGTGTGCCTTCGGTGTTTATGGTACCCGGTCTGACATCTAAAGATCCTGATATAGATGGCAGTAAAAAATTCGGTGAGTTTCTGGCAACCCATTATCACAAGCCCGGTGACGATATTAACCAGCCATTTAACTGGGAAGCTGCAAAAACTTTCACTCGTGTGAACGCTGAAATCGGACTGACACTGGCTACTCAGGCTAACCGTCCGGAGTGGAATGACGGAGACTTCTTCGGCAATACATTCAGTAAGCAGTAGTTTCAGAGTTTGTAAGCATAACGAAAAAGAGCGCGGTATCGCGCTCTTTGTATTTCCGGTACAGACAAATCAGATAAAGACCTGTCTGAACATCTGCCATTGTTCGTTGAACTGCTCAGTAGGCTTGCGGGTGAAACCACTGCGAATGAACTGGTTTATCCGGCCGTCGACATAACAAATCATCATATTAGCTACTACACCTTCGTCTGCAGCCAGCGTTTTACCTTCCCGTAACTTGCGTTCACGCAAAATTTGCTTCAGTTGGGTTTCCAGCCTTTCGAATAACTTGGCAATCCGTGCACGCAACCGGTCTTGTTCACCCATCAGGGCATCGCCATTCAGGATGCGGGTTATGCCGGGATTCTTCTCTGCAAAGCCCAGTAACAAGTGCAAAATGAGCTGGCACCGTGCTGCTGAATCCTTTTCCTCGTTCAGAATTTTATTGATACGGGAGAATAACGTTTCTTCAATAAATTCGATGAGCCCTTCGAACATCCGGGCTTTGCTCGGGAAGTGACGATAAAGTGCCGCTTCTGATACACCCACCTTTTCAGCGAGTTTCGCGGTTGTGATGCGCTGGCCCTGGTGCGTTTCCAGCATGCCGGCCAGTGCTTGAAGTATCTGGGCCCGGCGGTTTGTTTTCTTTACAGCAGGCATAAGGCGAGTGTTTCCTCTGCTTCAGGATCAGTTCTCAATCCCGGTTCCATTTTAAAGTGGTCTGTGTTTTTGATTATCTTATGTCGGTTTATCGACCGGCAGACCATTAATTTGATTGTTTATCATTATATTGTTTTGCAACCAGCGCGATTAGCGATTTGGCTAACTCTGTTTTATTCGCCGGAGGCAACTTTAAGTCATCCTCTTTCCAGATGACATGCAGCGCATTTTCGTCACTGTTAAAGCCAAGCCCTTCCAGGGTGATGTCATTCGCAGCAATCATGTCGAGGTTTTTATTTTCTAATTTGCCCCGTGCATAAGCTTCCACATTCTGGCTTTCAGCAGCAAAACCTACCGTAAATGGTGGAGAGGGTAATGCTGCTACAGTCTTAAGAATATCAGGGTTTTTAACAAAAGTAAGTGTTAACTTATCATTAGATTTTTTAATCTTATTTTCTGCCTGATGATTAATACGATAATCGGCAACGGCTGCCGCTGCAATGAAGATTTGCGCTGAGTTGATCTCACTCATGACTGCTTCGAGCATATCATCAGCAGTTTGCACACTGATGCGTTTTACCCCGGGTGGTACTGTCAGGGAAACCGGGCCGGACACCAGCACAACCTCTGCGCCCTGCTCAGCCGCAGCCTGTGCTACGGCGTATCCCATTTTGCCACTGCTGTGATTTGATAAGTATCTGACCGGGTCAATGGGCTCTCTGGTTGGTCCCGCAGTAATGACAACTTTTTTACCTTCCAGCTTATTACCGGTCAGGGCACTGGCTAATGCAGATACGATAAGTTCCGGTTCTTCCATTCTGCCCGGTCCCACATCGCCACATGCCTGTTCGCCTGCTGCCGGCCCTATGAAACGGATGGCACGAAGTTGCAATTTTTGCAGGTTATCCTGCGTTGCCCGTGCCTGCCACATTTGCTGATTCATGGCAGGAGCAATGAAAACCTGAGCTGTGGTTGCGAGGTATAATGTTGAAAGCAGGTCATCCGCCAGGCCATGCGCCAGTTTAGCCATGCAGTGCGCCGTGGCCGGTGCAATCAATAAAACATCGGCCCATTTCGCCAGTTCGATATGACCCATTCCGGCTTCAGCCTGCTCGTCCAGCAACTCGCTGTGAACCTGATGGCCGGAAACCGCCTGTAACGATAATGAACTGACAAATTCTGTTGCACCACGTGTCAGTACCACTCTTACGTCAGCGCCCTGCGCTTTCAGTTTTCTTACCAGATCCGGTGTTTTATAGGCAGCAATACCGCCGGTAACACCCAGAAGAATTTTTTTATTGAATAAGTGCATAGTGCATTTTTCAGACAATAAGATTGCGGTAAGCCTACCAGATGTTTTCTGTTACCGGTAGACAGAGCGATCTGGCATTGCAGCCAGTAGTGAGCTTGTTTGTTAAAGCGTAGGCTGTTGTTCCGTATGATAAAGGAACAGATATGACCGGGTTAAAAACATGGCCGCTGGCTGAAAGGCCGAGGGAAAAGTTGTTTGAAAAGGGCGTGGCAGCACTTTCTGATGCTGAAGTGCTGGCAGTGTTATTTGGCAGCGGTATGGGTGGTGCAGGGGCGTTGTGTATCGCGCGGAATCTACTGGACGAGTTCGGTTCTCTGCGGGAAGTAGTGTGTGCAAAAAAAGCCCGTTTATGTGATATCAAAGGGGTAGGCGATATGCGTTATGCACAAATTGCCGCAGTATCGGAAATATCCCGCAGAGTGCTGGAAACCCCGTTGAAATCGAGATCGGTTTTTAATCATGTCAGTGATGTTGAAGCCTTCCTGCTGGCATCCTTGCGTCATGAATACAAAGAGCACTTTGCAATTATGTGCCTTAACAGTCAGCACCATCTTATTGCCTTCAGAACACTTTTCACAGGCACATTGAATGCGGCAGCCGTTTATCCCCGTGAGATCGTGAAGCAGGTCATTGATGACAACGCCGCTGCGGTCATTCTGGTCCATAACCATCCTTCCGGCGTATCAGATCCCAGCGATGCCGATATTCGTCTCACCCGGGATGTAAAACATGCGCTCAAACTTATTGATGTCAGTGTGTTAGATCATTTTATCGTAGGAGATAATTCTGTGTTTTCTTTAGCACAGAAGGGATTGATGTAATTTTGAACCTTGCTATACTGAAGTCTACGATCCTGACAGATCGTCGGCGATCCATGCGACGAGCATGTGAAACGTATATTTTTTACGACCAAATTATGCCTGGAGAGTAGTCACTTAGTGACAAATGCTTTAGGATAGTGCGTCGGTGGATTTTTAATAAAGGACAATTATGAAACAGTCATTAATTTCATTAGTCATCGGTGCAACCATGGCTTTTGGTGCTGTTGCACAAGACAACTCTGATAACAGCTCTAACGGTGCAGAAGGGAGCCTGACTGCCGGTTCTATCGCTACTGGTGTTATCGGCCTGGGCGTATTAGGCGCAATCGTGAGCAACAACCGTGGTTCAGCTGACCTGGACGATGGCGTTGTAGATCCAGATCCAACTTGTAACGATGGTGACGAGCTGGTTGACGGTGTATGTGTTGGCTCAACAACTACAGTAACTGACACTGTTACTGTATCTGGTACGCAAACTATTACAGTTACTACTCCTATCACAGTAACTTATACTTACGCACCTCAGTAAGTTCTGAATGTATTTTGAAAGCCGCCCCTTAACCGGAGCGGCTTTTTTATTTCTGGTGTACCCCGCCGTTTTTTCATCGCTTTACTAATAAGATGTTTAGGAATATGTTCCGCAGGATTCTTTCTTCTCTGTTCGCCCTAGCACTGGTCAGCGGTTGTTCCAGCACGAATAAAGCTTATTACGACACGCTCAAACTGGCCTTCACGCAATCTGACAACACCGTTTCCTCTGAAACTCTGAGACAAAGCAAAGCGGATTTAATGGCCGTTAAACATGGTGATCGTGTGCAGATCATCATGGCGCTGGCCTATATCGAAGGTGAAACACAAACCTGGGTATCCGCTGATCATGCCTTACTTTCTATGCAGAAGGGCGTGATTACCGAAACCCACGGGCTCGCAAACGATTTAATTTATCACTCAGATCTTTTGGCTAATCCACTGTTTGATCCAACTGGGGCAGCGTTGTCATGGGATTATCTGGTGGACGTTGAAAATTATGGCTACGGACTGGATGTACAAACTGTCTGGCAGCGCAGTGAGGCAAGCCAGTTAACGATTATGGATTATGAATTTTCTGTGTATCTGGTTGAACAAACAGTCAATTTTAACGGCGCCAGCCCTTTTTATGAAACGGGGACACAGTGGGTAAACCGTTACTGGTTTGATGATAAAAGTGGTGAAATGCTGAAATCTGAACAACTGTTATCGCCGGCCGGAGAGTTAATTACCATGACGTATCTGAGCCGTGCCCAGCGACTGATTGATGGTCAGGAGGTGAAGCCATGAAAGGATTGTTGGCGCTAATCATTATCTCATTATTCAGTGCATCCACGCTGGCATCGGTGAATGTAAAAGTAAACGGTCAGCAGTACCGTTATCTGAATCCGGTCAGGCTGTCTCTTATTTTGCAGACAACCGCAAAAAATGGTGACTGGTACTGGCCCGCCTGTGCTATTTACAGCGAGAACACTGCAGACGTTGAAGCCATGCGCAAAGACGTGTTGCAGTCCATTGATGCGGTAGCTGTAGATTTAAGTGTGAACGACGATAAAGCGATTGCACTGAACGCCCTTAAAAGACAGGTAGAAAACTGGACGCTGGCAAAACGCCTGCCTGTAAAGTTGAACCGGAACGCGGCCCGGCTTGACGTGAAGCAAAATCCTATGCTTCAGGAAGGGAATTACGCCATTTACCTTACCGGCAGACCGGATACCGTGTGGCTCAGTGGCATGGTGAAAACGCCGGGGTCATATGAATACCGCAATCAGAGTACGCCGGCAGATTACGCTGAAGGGGTGAACCTGAGAGGCTATGCCGACCCTGATTATGTGTATGTTATTTCCCCCCGCGGAGAAATCACTAAACAGAATATCGCGTACTGGGGGAAATCTTATTCTCAAGTCATGCCCGGCAGTCAAATTTACGTGCCGTTGTTTACCTGGTTGTTATCGCCTGACGTTGATGATTTAAATGAAAAAGTGGCCAGTCTTGCTGTTCACAGGGTGCTGCCATGATGAAATTTAAAGAAACGCACACACGTTGTGCGGTAGCTGTTGCTGCAGCCTGTTTTAGTAGTGCTGCGATGAGTAATGACAGCGTAACACTGCAGGTTCAGCCTTCACAGATGGTGCAGGGCGGAACCGGACTGATTCAGACACCGACTTCGCGAATGGGTGAGGAAGGTGACTTATTTATTAATTACACCGACAATCAGGAATACCGGTTCTGGTCGGTGAATTTACAGTTGTACGACTGGATGCAGGCCACTGCCCGCTATACCGACGTACGTACCCGGCTTTACAGCGATGTACCAAGTTTCAGTGGTGATCAAACGCTGAAAGACAAAGGTCTGGATGTAAAATTCAGATTATTGAAAGAAGGGTTTTATTTCCCTGAAGTGTCGCTGGGTTTCCGTGACTTTGGTGGCACCGGTTTTTTCGAAAGCGAATATGTCACAGCATCAAAAGCCTGGGGGCCGTTCGACTTTCACCTTGGCCTTGGCTGGGGTTATATGGGCACCGCTGACGATATTACTAATCCTTTCTGTAAGCTGAAAGACAGTTACTGCGACAGACCAGCCGGATTCTCCGGCCGGGGCGGTAAAGTTGACTATCAGCAATTCTTCAAAGGCCCTATGGCTGTATTTGGTGGTATTGAGTATCAGACTCCCTGGGAGCCTCTGCGCCTAAAGCTGGAATACGAAGGAAACAATTATACCAATGACCGCGCGGGTGCACTGGAGCAGGATACCCGCTTTAACATCGGTGCCGTGTACCGTTGGAAAGGATTCGACTTCTCTGCAAACTATCAGCGCGGAAATACATTCGGATTTGGTGTGACTTATCACTTCAATATGAATACCGCTAAACAGGTGAAAATAGATAAGCCGCCAAGAGATATCGTGCAGTCAAAACCTGCTGCAGGTGTGGATTCCGTTAATAAGCGCCGTTTATACCGTGACCTGGCATTTGATGGCGGCTTTATTCTTTCTGATGCCTCTATTGAAGAAGACAAAGCCATTTTCTACGGTAATCAGATTGCATACCGTGATAAAAATGAAGCGGCTGAGCGTATTGGGCGTATTGCTGCGTCTGAGTTGCCTGAATCGGTGAAGTCTTACCATATCGTCGAAAATGCCGGTCGTTTACCGCTGGTGGATACTGTCATTGATGCGGATGCATTTAAAGTGGCTGCTAAATACGAAGATATCGAAGCAGATATTAAGCAGACATACACACGACAGGCGCCGGAAGACAATGTACTCGATAAGTACGACCCGGAAAAAACCAGCGGATTGTTCCATTCTGTCGACTTCTTCTATACCCAGACATTCGGTAACCCGGAAGATTTTTATCTTTATCAGGGCGGCCTGATCCTGAGTGGCGGCTATGCGATAAACCAGAACTGGACCGCAATTTCCAGTATCCGCGCCACACTCTTCGATAATTTCGACAAGTTCAGCTTTACCGTTGACCAGGATACATCAACCCTTCCCCGTGTACGAACCTACGTGCGTGAATATGTGGAAAATGACTTGTGGGTTGATACCGCCTTCATGCAGTGGAATGACAGCCTTGGCAACGATTTCTTCGCCCAGGCTTACGGTGGTTACCTGGAGACCATGTACGGCGGTGCTGGTGGTGAAGTTCTCTGGCGTCCTGTAGACAGTTCTCTGGCGTTTGGTGTGGACGTAAATTACGTTAAGCAGCGTGATTATGATGATCAGTTCAGTTTCCTGGACTATACAGCCTTCACCGGCCACATCAGTGCTTACTGGGAACCTGAGTTTCTGGATGACACCATGCTGACGGTGAGCGCCGGACAGTTCCTTGCTAAAGACAAAGGGGTGAATATCGATTTCGCCAAGCGCTTCGACAGCGGTATTGTGGTGGGAGCGTATGCTGCATTTACCGATGTATCGTCAGAAGAGTACGGAGAAGGAAGCTTTACCAAAGGTTTCTATATTTCCGTGCCGCTGGATTTATTTACGCTGAAGCCGGCGAAAGGGCGTGGTACGTTCCCCTGGATCCCGATTTCACGTGATGGCGGACAAATGTTAAGACGGCCGGCGAGACTGATTGATTTCACGAATGCGCGATCGTCATTCCTGGATTGATCTGATCATTGAGTAAAAGATCTGCGATCAGATCGTTACAGGATCGATTTTAGGTGGTATTATGCGCCCCCGATTGTGCGTGACGGATGAATTTTCATGGTCTGCGCGCGGCTAAAAAATGAGTTAGCGTAAAAAATGTCGCGAAGAAAAGAAGGTTTTTAGCCTTTTTTATTGAAATCTGCGTCTGTTTGCTGTATAAAATGCGCCCTCTAATTTATCGTAATATCGTCAACTGACCCGGAATACTTATTAGGTGGGATCGATTGGCGCGACAGTTTTGTAGTTCTGGAGACAAATACAATGTCAAGAGTATGCCAAGTTACTGG
>Ga0209452_1000232_pt1 | contig 14062 bp, 15 predicted proteins | sample WorMetimpBELIZE1_FD_187388 | JGI IMG/M metagenome (GOLD analysis project Ga0209452, IMG submission 187388) | Marine gutless worms symbiont microbial communities from Max Planck institute for Marine Microbiology, Germany - Olavius imperfectus... | ecosystem: Host-associated > Annelida > Digestive... | reverse complement strand
TTACTACATAGTACATAATTGACTGCAGTGCCGCTGGCACCTCTGTCATATTTATGATTGCTACTATTATTATTAATAAACCAATCGTAATGGCTGACAGAATACACCAAACAGGAAAGCTAACAACAACAAACCTTATGATTCTCAAAGCAGTGCATGAGCCGATGTGCACTAACACAGCTCGGGCAAAGAAATGCACAGCAGTCAACACAGTGGGCAACAGCATTTCGTTGTGACATGCAACCAGTGCATACGACCTTCCCGCGGCGTACATCTGCAACGTCGCGAGCATGCAGCATCACTACATCCAACGGCAGACATGATACGTTTCCACTGTCTGGAAGTGCAGCACGCTGCTGGCACACTGGACACTCTATCACTCCACATGGCTCCTCTTTCAATGCCAAACTCACCAGGTGCATAATGCATTCTGTGCAGAAAACGTGAAGACATGGCAGAACACGAGGATTGGTGTACAGCTGGCTGCAGAGACGACAAATTAGATTATCTTCATTGCCTGCATCACCTGTATTATCCACTTTCAAAGGTTCACAATTGTCATTTGTCTCTGTCAGGATGCAAGCATCATTCTCTGACAGCTCCATTGCACTATTGTAACACAATCGTGAAACTAAAATACACAAATATACCAACCAATTAAATTAATTACAGAAACACTGTTGGCATGATATACAATACATATGACAACTGAGTTATAATGTATATGCCAAGTGTACAGCGACACATAATTATAACGTAGTGCATTCACATTAGCGTCAACAAAAGTAGTATTCATAAGTTTCACTGTCTTCAACCACTTCAACAGCCAAGAGACTGAAGTTATTAAGTGGACCCAAAAATTTCTGGTCCCAATTTTTGCTCCTGAAAGTGGAAATAATAACTCGGGAAATGAGTCCCTAAAATCATTTCTTGGCAGCGACCGCAAACAGAGTACATGATGTAACATGGTAACAGCCTTCACCACCTATGCACTTAACCATATTATGCACGACCATATGCACTTATCCAAAGTGACTTGCTATTAAGACACCATGAATTTAAATGGGACTGCTCAGTCGCTATGCAATTAACTAGGGATGTTAAATTTGTTTCTTTTCCAAAATCAGACTTCGTTTGTAAAATTCGAATTTTATTCGAACTTCGTTTAGACCTATGGTAGATTCAGTTTCTTTGACTGTACGCCCTTCAAAAGATAATAAGCTACCAGTGGGATCTTGGCCATGGTGATCAGCAACGGCAAAAACAAGTGCGTAGATTAAAACCGGAAATAAACGAATGTGCAGTAGAACAAGTGTGCACTATGTACATGGTGCAGGATGCAGATGATCAGAACTGCTGATGTCGGCTCATGTGTCGCTTGAATATATCTAGCGAGTCCGCCTCAGCAACTGCTTGTGGAAGAGCGTTCCTATGGTGGCATAGAGTGGCCACACCTATTCTGAAGTGGAAACACCATTCTGAAAACAAAACGATATTCTGAAAGTAAAACGCAAAATTCTGAGACACAAACGTTGTTCTGAAATAGAAACGACATCTTCCGAAGCAGAAACGACATTCTGGACATGAAACGCAATTCTGGAACAGAAACGCGATTCCGAAACAGAAACGGTTTTCTGAAACCGTGATTCATTGAACTGAAATTACGAACGCAACCATAAGATTGTTACTTATTTACTTTGCCACCTACGGAGCTATAATTAGGCATGACGCTGTCGCCGGAACTTCCAGCGCTCTCGGAATTTCCCATATTACAGCAATGTAGTCAGTTTTCATCAATACTTTTACGGCAGTTACAAAGAAAAGGTAAGCATGACAGCCTGTGAACACGCTATATAGTAAGTGTTGTTACTAAATAAAGGTGCTAGTGCTGTTGTCATCAGGTTGCTCTTTGTGTAGTTCGTAGTATCGTATTGTATTGAGGTCATAGGCTAACTCGTAGGTCGTAACTCGGCTCTGTGAAAACAATGCAGGGGTGTCAGGGGGTCTTTGAACCCAACCCCCTAAGATTGTGAAATGTACATTTTTGTGCAGCTGGGAAAGCTCAAAGTGACAGTTTGACTGCTAGCCTATACTGCAATAGAACGTAGGCTGATTGACTGAAATGACGCCACTTGAACAAGTAACGTTATAGGCTCAGAGCACATGCCACACCCACGGGCTTGCCCGTGCTTATGCAAGCTGTTGTGAACTAACTTGTTATGCAGCCAATGCTTTTGAAGTGAAAAGTAGTCCATTTAAATGACAAAGGTATTGTTGAGTATTTTGTGTTGCCATGTATAGCAAGTGGGCAGACTGCATGTAATATAAGGTGCACTTTGTCAGCTTGTACAATAAATGAATAGGCCTACAATAAATATAACGGCATTACATCTGTATTTCAGAGTTGAGGCTGCATAATACTGGACACTGCATTTCAGTACTGTTCAACTGAGTGATGGATGTAGACAGTGAAGGGTGAGATTTGTCATCATTCTTAGACCTCTCTGTCTACATGCTGTCATGAAGTCAAATATGAACAGTATCAGTTTAATCTTGAATGTTCAGACACCATGCTTTGGATATGTTACAATGTGGAATATATTGCATTGTTTATAATATAATATTAAAGTCAATTTCAGTCATCATGTTGCTCATCATGTTGCATCATACTGTGTTACAGATACGAGAGACAGATAATAGAAACATACTTCCGTGAAGGATTTCAGTATGCAACTATAGTACGTTTTCTGTCAGAGTATCACGGTATCAGCATCAGCCATAGGACATTACGCCGACGCCTGTCAGATTATGGGCTTCACCGTCGTATGCAACCATCTCCACTGCCAGAAGTGTGGCGTGCTATACGAATAGAGTTGCAAGGTCCAGGTATCATGTGTCTTATTGTCTTCAGTTGTACTTAAGACACTGTCCGGTAAGACGCTTTTGTATGGAAACATGTGCAATGTATTGCTTTGATCACTGTATTATTATTACAACTTACGGTTGCCAACTTTCCTTAACAAAACTTCTAGACGTTGAGGCCCATAGAGCCAAATTGCGAGGCCCAAAGGGCCAAGAGTATAGGTTGGTTTTTGACCCACATCAAAAAGAAGTCACACCAACTACACCAAAACAAACCAAACAAATTAACAAATAGAAACCGAATTAAAAAATACAGTGACAATTGAAGTAAAGTATTATTGTTGTAGTAACATTAACAAAAGCAGTATACACTACACACTGCAGCATCACACTGTAAATTGTACTTCATGAATTAACTGTTGCACTGTAGGTTAACTGCTGCGTGCCAGCAATGAGATAAAGTCACCAAGGTGTTATGCACTATTGTGTCAAATCTAAGTATTCAGTTTCAAGCCGTATCCTCAATATATGCTATCATAACACTTGTTGTTTAACACACTTCTTACAACCAGAAGAGAGCTTACACAGTGTAATTACAATGTCATATAGTCATGCAATATGCTTAGAACAAAGTAGGTTTATCATCCAGCGAGCATTTATGTTAGTTACTACGAACATATTTAGAATCTGTACAAATTGCAGCAGGTTATTGCCAAACCTACACTGTGGAAAAACATTAGCTACGACTACAGTATGCTGATTACGGTGAAAACAAAAAACACCATACATTGTGTGTCAAGTGTACATTAATACTGCTTCTCAAGAACAACACTGACATTGAAATCCCATCCTCCATAAAAGAAGAACGTCATCTGTACATGCCTACACATTAACTAGCGTACCACCAACATAGCAGCCAATAACAGCAACTGATGCAGACCAGATGCACTCTTGACGAGTACCACTGCCAACAGTGTGTTGTTTATTATACTCAGTTATTGGTAATAATTGTGATTTGTAATCACTTCACAAGTGATTTTACCATCACTGTATACTTGGTGTAATTACTGAGTAGCAGTGCATTGCCGTCTGCGGCTGTGGCAGTATACATAAGAGCAGAGTTTATGCGGACATGAGTGACTGCTACATAGTAGCTTTTACATTGCTTTCAGGAAGACTGGGTGGATACCGTACAATGTGGCGGCTGCTTGTACGACAGCATCACTTGCGGGTGACGCACGACACAGTACGACTGATGTTACGCCAGATGGATCCTGTTGGGGTCGCTGAACGGCAGCATCATCGACTTCGGCGTAGAACGTACTCCAGTCAAGGTCCGAATGATACATGGCATGTGGACGGCTACGACAAACTGGGGCCATACGGCATATTCATCAATGGGTATGTTGCAGCAATAATTAGCCTACGCAAAATGTTTTTCAGAGTGCAACATCACCACAGTAATTCTTGCTGCATTTTCTTGAATGCACAGTGTAAATCAGCAGCACTGAAATCTTACACCAGTACAGGCACTGTGTAAGATATTCATGCTGCCTGCAGTACATGCTGCTTATGAAATTGCTTCACAGGAATGCACTGCACTCAACTGAAACTCAAACTCAACTCAGCCTTCTCTTCTGTGGCCAGATCACTTGCATTCAGTATGAATATCACAGCATATAAACCGAAACGTCACAATGCTGCATGAAACACATAATGCAATTCACTATGTCGAAATACTCGTAATTATTTACATTTAATTTTCACGTTTTACTTTCAACTTGTAGCTTACATGCATGATAGTAATACATGCCAATGCGTTTGCACAGGTGCATCGATGGATATTCGAGAAAGATCCTGTGGCTAAAGTGTGCTCACAGCAACCACCATCCTGGCGTCATTGCATCCTACTATCTGTCATGTGTTGACTTCGTCGGTGGCTATCCTGCCAAACTGCGAACTGACTGTGGTACTGAAAATGTGCTGATAGCTACTATTCAGTCATTTGCAGCAGGTCGGCACATTTACGGCACGTCACCAGGTAACCAGCGCATTGAGGCCTGGTGGTCGTTTTACCGCCGTCAACACAGCCAGTGGTGGATAGAACTGTTTGAAACGTTGGTTGCTGCTGGGTCCTTCCGTCCAGGGAATGTGCATGAAACTGACTGCCTGCGCTTCTGTTTCATGCAAGTCATACAGCGTGATCTAGATGCTGTTCGCAGGCAGTGGAACACGCACAGAATACGGCCCACTGCAGGTGCTGCATGTCCGGCAGGTGTACCGGACGAGCTGTATTATTTGCCACATTTTCCTGCTACAGACAGGTTGAACAGGAACGTGGAACCCCTGCCAAACGACGTCATGCAGCAGTTGGAACAGCCACGCACATGTGCAGATGCAGATTTTGAAGACTACCTGCAGTACATGTGCAGCTTTCATCAGCTGTCATTACCCTCGGACTCTGAGTCTGCAGTGCAGCTGTATCACCGTCTGTTGCCATTCATGTGATTCCGTACGTTTCCGTTCTGCTGCACTTGTGCGTGTTCTGTCAGTCTGCTCATTGACCCTCCTGGGTTTGTACCGTGACAGACCAACCCACCCTTGACAGTTTGCTCTTAGATTTCCAGTAAAATGCTGCAGTTAAAAATGTCAGTGGTTTGACTTATAGCAGCTCAGCTGTTTCAAAATCTGGGTCGCACATTTTGGCACTTCCCCCCCCGGGAGATATAAGTATGGGTAGTGGGATATTTTAGATATCTGGTGAAGTTCAGCCAGGGCTGCCAGTGACGCCGACCATTTTTTAAATATTGTGTGTCTTTCAGTTTCTTGTAATTGATCTGCTTGTGTAACAAAACTTGATCCCAAATTGTTCTGATCACACGCTAGTTACTCACAGTGTATTTATACTATCATGTACTGGAAGCATTGGTACACATTAGCATGTATGTTGTACATTGCTTGACATAATAGTGTGCAAACTATATGCCGTGTACCAGAAAGTGGGCTACCTACAGGTGGCAGTATCTTTGTCAAATCTTAACCTATTTTCCGAAATCCTTACACCACTGGAAAAGCAGCAAATTTGAAACGAAATAACAGCCAGAAGTTACTTCAACCACGTCGTATGCATGTGGCTGGCGCACGGCATATGCAAAACAACTTACAGTTGTCTCACTTAAAGAAGCCACTCCGTACCCAGATCTGCAGATGCAACCCTTGAAACATCCGTGCACTAATTAATGCTTGCGATCTTAATGCATGCAGGCAATAAAAAATGACAAATGCAGCAGCAGTTGTAAACAGCAAGCACCAGATGTGAACTGTTGGTCATGCAGCACATATGCATATAGCACCATGGTAATACTGATACAATGTAACAGAAGAAAAAGGAAACAAACCATTTGGCACATAGGCATCTATGCAAGTAATCAAGTTCAGCATTTTATCCCGAACAGACTTGTGAAACACAGCAAAATAATGGACGAAAAATCACAGCAAATTAAACATTGAAAAAGACTAGATTTCTGACCGCCACAACTCTGCCAAAAAGCAAAGCAAACCTAGGACATTCATTGTTGTGTAAAAACAGCAGGAATACAATAGCACCAACACAGTCATTGACAATGTGACCAGTAACAATAGAAAACCACAAGCTCTGTAGTTTGACTAATTGGCCAATAAAAGCAGCACCATTATGTCATCATAACTATGCCACAGTTAACACTTTGTAACCTTCGTTTGCACGACTAGACAGATAACCGTAATCTGATAGAATCTGCATGTTCTGTTCTGCAAATGCATTTGAAATGCAGCAGTCAAAATACAACATTTGCAGTGGATACTGCAAATTTTGACACACGTGTAACAACTAAGCATAGCCAAAGCCGTGGCTATTCTTAATGCCGAAGGCAAAGGCCTGCACAAAAGCATCATAGGATGCGTGCTTCACTGGCAGCAGGAGACAGCAGGAACAGGTGTGGGCTTTCGGAAATGCTGACTGCTGCCCGTCTTGTTCACACTCGTGAAGAAAGGCAATACTTGGACTTGGATGAAGTCCTGCAGGAGGAATGCGTCTCACGCCTGTGGCGAAAAACAGGACCTCTTCGAAGTTCAGACTGCTCTGTCCACCTGTGAATTACAGTAAGGGCAAAATGTTAACACATCAGTACTACAGCACCGGATATTTTGCATTTGTAATACAAAATCTAAATTGTGGGTGATGCGTGCAGCAGGCTGTGCTTCGGGCGTACTAGATCAACAAGATGCCCTTTCCCATGATGTACGTGCATGCTGATATTTGTTGATATTTATAAAAAAAGTTGTCATATTTTTATCTCTGCCAATGGAAAACATCCTCATCTTTTTGGGACATGATATGCATCGTGACAAGCAATGTACCTTTTATGTCCTCCAACATGTCAAGCCACCAGGCGTAGACCAGATTCTCCTGGGTCCGCCTGTTGCTGCCTGGTGTTGACAACTGTGGGGCAAACATTGCCTCAACCGTTTCTGCAGTCAGACTCTCAGATCTGCTGCACATCAAGTGCTGAAACACATCTGGATGTGCCTTCATTGCATCAAGCACACCCAGTGCTGCCAGTCCCTGCTTGAAGCTGCAAAGCAGGACAACAAGCACCGTTCACACGTAGTGCATAAATGATTTTGCAAAAAATGCTTGTTCACACTGTTTTGATGAAGTATAACGATTAGCCTGCAATGACAGCATGTAATGAGGACTACAGTGGGTACACTGAGATTGCTCCAGCGGGTGTACAGAGTGTCTCCCTTCACATAAACAAAAAGGAAAGATGCCTACCGTTCCAGAGCTGATCTGGTACGCCCGAAGCACAGCCAGTTGCACGCATATGTCAGCATCTTGTCGCGATCAGCAATATGTCGTATGTGTGGCGACACACCAGCTACTTCCAGCCACTCCACGTTCTGCAGACGCGCGTTGACTTCCGCAATGTCAGTGGTCAGCTGCAGCTGTATGACATTGCAAATACATACTTGTAGTACACAGTGGTCCAAAGAAACCCGGTCTACTCTACAAGTGCCGTAGTTTTCTTCGTGTTTTTATTTAACTTATTTAGCCAAAGTCATGACAGTTATGGCGCTTCAAAGTAGGCTGGGATTTCTGGAACCACTGTCCTGCTGGAAACTTCATGCAGAGGGATGCCGGTAATGACTGAAGCAGTGGAAAATGAAAGTGAAAAGGTTGGACTGTACACGAATGTCGGAAAATGCAGTCTTGATCTCAAACGATTGGAGAGATGATACAGAAATAAAGATAGGAGGTTCAGCAGTTGACACAGTTGAAGATTTCTGCTGACAGGGAAGACCAGTTGTGTGCCAACTGACGAGTAGGTCAGTGCATGTTAAGCTCACCACTTTAATTTACCTGCAGCAAGTCCTGCTTCATGCTGGAATCGGGCAGTGACTGTAGTGGTACGTCCACATTTTCCGGTTGCCCAATCATTGCCTGAAACAGTTCTTTGGCCAGAAATGAAGGTGCAGGACCCTCATTGACCATAGACACTGCCAGGACTACGCCTGCGACATAATAGTCGTCAGCATGGGCAGCTGAAATTACAAAACCCAACAGCATACAATGTTATTCCGGTGAAGTGTGCTGTAAGTTGTTGACTTTAGTTACATTGGGTGACTTGCTAAAAAAGGGTTGAAGAGTACCCAAAATGGATTGTCTAAACAGAAAATCGACTGTTTCAGATCAAATTTGGTCTTTTTGGTTTTTCTGCTCATTAGAATTATCATAAAATTTATGGATAATTCCCAAGAGTTCCAAGACATGTTTATATCAAGTCGTCCATTGCATTTGACTCGTAATGAGTGCATACGTTCTTACAGTGATGAAGTCTGTGTCCGTATCCATAACAGTATGAACTGGCACGAGATTATTCGAGGACTACGCCTGCGACAATACAGATCCGCACATTTTCAACAAAAAAACACTTCCATTCGTTACCTTGACTGACAACATTCAGGTGCTTAGCGTCAGCTGGGCCAATGAAGACGGGACTTGACGTTGCTAAGAAGTCAGTAAGCAGTTGGAGGAACTCGCGTCTGGGACCGCCCTGATCCACAGCACCCTCAGACACACCGATGTCATCTGTGAATTTCACGGACATGGCATGCCGAGGGTCAAATGTTGGGCGCAAGATCGTGCGTCTGGCTCCCTCCCAGATGTGAGCGCGGCTGATACTGAACCTAGTAACGCCAAGGTTGGCGTCCACGGTGGACCGCAACGCTGCCAGAATGTCTCTGGCTGTGGCGTTACTGTTGTCATTGACCTCAGTAGCACTACACAACGTAAATTGACAACACCATCAATAGCATCAGCAAGTGGTTACAAACCTTCTAGCTAATAGCTGATGCAATTGAGTTACCAGTACAGCACAACCACGTGACTCGAAACAAATTCAATGCAGGTACACAGAGACAGTTGCTGCTGTTCCAGGGCAACTAAATCAGCACATCTACATCACCACCACCAACTGGCAAAACGTGCAGATTTCTTCAAATATAACAAAACGAAAAAACACACTGATGGAAAAGCATTGCAAATGAATGAAAGATCAGTGTGGCAATATCGTCATAGCTTACTGTGAATCCAACAGACTGGCAGTCACAGCAGCCTGCAGTTGCACATCGTCATCATTGTCTGAGTCACTGTCTGACAGCAGCGACACGTAAGACTGGTAAGCAGTGGGCATACCGGTAGCATGTCTGTTGCAAAACACCAGCAATTTCCTGACAGTCATGATAGAAGTACTAAGTAGCTGTCATCAAACAACTGTTAAAAAAGCTGTGTGCAAGTAAGGCCTAATGCTTTGTATATATCTTTATTCGCTTCAAATCGCAACACGTAATGAAGGAAAAAACTGCAGTGCACTATACACAATTACAGGAGAGAAGGTTTCTTATAGAGTAAAAAAGTAGAATCATACACAAGTAGCCTAATGAGAGAGATGTAAAAAACACACACAGTTACACAGACAGATTGTACACACTGACAGATACAACAGCAGTACAGCAACGCAGCCTATCACGAGTAAGGGCAGCATAATGTCGTCAAATTAATGTAAAAGGGTACATGTAACAGTATATCAAGTAGCATATATACATTAGCTAAAGCACTAACATCGTATCTGTCATGGCTCCAGTTGATCTTGCTGCAGCGGTGAGACGCTGTTGGTTGTTAACGAACAGTGGCCGTGCCCGTACCTGCACTTCACCCTGTAATACGAGGAGTAAATTAGCACCTACAAAAAATTATCTCTGTTCAAATCAGGACATTATGTATCACATGAAGAAACTAGATTGCTGTTTTATTTGAAGATATTAGGACATGTTAAAATGGTTCATTTTTTACCGGTGAACTAACTTGATTCACAAAAAAATGTACAGATAAGAAGAAATAATAATGGCTTACACACGTATGCTTGTGCATGTTCAAAATTCAAGCTGCATAGCCATACATTACGGTAACAGAAACTTTCGCTTTGGGAAAGAGGCATATGAAGTACGCTATAAGGCTGTCATACCGAGGGTGTAGCAGCTTGTTGAGTAGTTTCGTCGGTGGTCTCCTAATGACAAACACAGTGACAAATTGACAGTTTACAATACTGTCAAATGCTGACAAGTAATGTACATCTGGACAGCTGGATGACAGCTGTGGAAGGATCAGAAGGTGGAGAAAGGGAGAACAAAGAAAAGAGAGGAACGGGAAATAAGTGAATGCAGAATGCAAGCAGAATGGAATGCACTGAAGGCATATGACCCTGCGGAATAGTTACTCCAATTGCAATGCCATGTCTGTAGACAGGCTGTGTTATTACAAGAAGCTGACGATGGTAAAAACAAGCCCATGAGCATGGACGAGCTTGCGCTTAGAACGTCAAGTGCTGGTGTCAACATCAAGTACAGCATGTCTTTCTGTCATTACAACACAAAATTTGAAAAGGAGCTACTAAATTATAAGTGCTAACAGTTGGTACAGCTTACCAAAGACTGATCAGAGGTTACTGGTAGCGAAGTTGCTGTTTCGGTGATATCACCTTGATTTTGATCTGCAGAAAATTGCAATGATAGTGATATGCAAATTGTGGGTTAGGTGACGTCATCCATACGCATACCATGGAATAGATAATTAGATAGTGGCAAATATATTTTCACACAAACATGTAGGATGTTTAAGAAATAACTGTGAAAACTGAAATTTATTAAATACGGATTCTGTCATAGTGAATTGCAAAACTTTTTGATCGCCCCTCGTACACTGTGTATTGACAAAGATCTGTCACCGATAGCTAGTGTTGCCACTAATTACCGTATGAAACACATATAGTATAATGTACCACTGTAAACATTTCAGGTCATTTCTACAAAACTTTTACACAGTAGACGGCCTCACCAATAGATGTAAACAAGAGCACTGCATAGCAGTGCATTATATGCCTGTGACCTTGACTGTTGAAGTTTTGGTCCCGGAGTCAATACCTAGTGTGGTCCATCCTTGACTGTGTATGACGTTTGCTCAGTTGCGGTGCAGGAATGCAAGTTATCTTTCAGATGGCAAAAGATATGACAGATGAAGAGTGTCATAAGAAGAAGAAAATGTGCTTTGTATTATCTATGGACTTGTAATTCAGCTCGGTCATATCACTGCACAAAACACATTTTTGCAGCAGAAAATAAACAAACCGTCAGCTGGAGAACTGTTACATTCTAGCTGCAGTACAGTTGATGATGCATCAGGATCACTGTCAGTGTCGCACTGAACTGAAATAACCGACAGAATACAACCAATGTCATGTACATCAATATTGGTTTTACTGTCTTGGAAACCCGGTTTTTCTGAATTGATGCATGTTTAGACTATAGCGTTATCCCAGTATGCCATTCATACAGTAGGTACAGTAAGTACTAAGGGCTGAGTCATGTAATTACTGAAAATAAGTATACTAAACAAACACTAAATGCTACATGACACAATCTGCAAAACTGGCATAGGATTTACTTTAGTTATAGTTTCAGTTTGCGTAGTTTGAGTAACATGAAATACCTGTGATTTCTGAATACAGAATTTGAAGTTGCAGCACTTATTTATTTGCAGACAAGAAGCAGTGGCTATGTCAAGAAGCAGTACTATATGTATATATCCCACAGTTCACTAGACTATTGATGACATGCTGTGTGACATTTGTTTTATGTTATACATACCATTTTATTACTTCTGTTATGGCATGCGTTCTGACATGTCATGTTATCAATAAACGAATATGTATGTATGTATGTATGTGACTATCATGCACTTTTCAGTACACATACAAGACAGTGTGCTGATAACTGATAACAATATTGCAGAAATGCACCACACCTGCTGCATGGTCTTCAACTTCACAGAGATACAAAACAAGCTTCTGAAATGCTTTTCCAATGAAAGTCTTGTATCTCTGTAGGGTGAAGACTTCAGCTGATGACCCGGGTATGTGTTGCACCATCTGACCATCCGGATACAGCAGCATGTATTCGGTGCGTGGCAGTGTACAATCACAAGCACAGTGCTTGTCAACAGCACATTGCAAGATGTGGTCTACTGTTGACTCTGGATCAACAGTCAGCATGACTGTAGCACCCCTGACCTTTTTGAGGCGACCATCTGCATAGTGCATACGTCCTACCTGAAACTGAAAACAGTGCACAATAATAATATTGTCATTAACGATATGATGAAGCTTAGCAAACTATGAGCATTAAGTGGTGGATATAACCTTATGCTGTGACAGTAAAACCTAGCAGCTGATTACAAAAGCATACAGGAGTCAGCAGCAAATTTGTTTACGGAGAGAGAACAAATCAAAGCATACAAAAACTGCAAGAGAAAACAGTAGCAATGCATCCTGTGACAAGTTCACAGCTCAGCTAGAAAGCTAAACTTTACAAAGCTGTTCATAACTACTAAGTCAGCAATCTAGCAAGCTCTAATTTATTTATTTAATATGAACATGGTACAATAGTACACAAATAAAAAGAAAATAAAACGTTAATACAATATTAATAATTAGTAGCAATACAAGTAATATTTTCAACATAAACTTGCATATACAGATCAAGTGGTGAAAATATTTTGATGCAGTGTATAAACTTCCTGCTAATGCAAAACATGACACTTACAGAGACAGCCTGCTTATTTTTCTTCTTATTCTTGGTAGTCTGGAAGTGACTCTGCCTGTCCACTTCTTTGGATCGGCGATGTGCCAGGAAGTCATCGTAGCTCAACACTCGACGACTGTCCACTGCACTGTTACTGGCACTGCTTGATTCCTCTGCAAAAGTAATTAAGTGCACACTGCATGTGTAGGTTGACCTTATTCAAAATCAACAAACATACAAATTAATGCAATGCTGTATGTCAGATTTGGTGCTGCTGAATTTACAAGCTGATATCGACCTACCTAGACAGCTTAACTGTCAAAATTGCTACAATGCCAGCGTTGTCAGCACTCAGCAGTGATGGAATCAGTCGTTTTCCAGAGTACAAGACTTGTAGTTGTCCAGAATGACACGAGCTCTATATTACTGCTACTTTTACTACCAGCTTCAAAACACTTTAAGACAATGAAAGACTACTAAGGAAGATTTGTAACACCAGCACATAAATGGCAAACGTTACAACACGTCGTAAAAATGCAAGTGTTACCGGTAACTATGGAGTGACTGCGAAGACTCACTCCACATTGAGCACAAAACAGGTCGCCGACAGCGACGCTGTTTCCGCAGCTGGGACAAAACATCGCTGTCACAGTCACAACAAGCGAAAAAAACAAGACTCAACGATGTCAACAAATTGCGCGGGTAAACAAAAACGTTGCCAACCACAACGAATATGTATTAACTACTAAAAGGTTATATTATGGTTGCGTTCGTAATTTCAGTTCAATGAATCACGGTTTCAGAAAACCGTTTCTGTTTCGGAATCGCGTTTCTGTTCCAGAATTGCGTTTCATGTCCAGAATGTCGTTTCTGCTTCGGAAGATGTCGTTTCTATTTCAGAACAACGTTTGTGTCTCAGAATTTTGCGTTTTACTTTCAGAATATCGTTTTGTTTTCAGAATGGTGTTTCCACTTCAGAATAGGTGTGGCCACTCTATGCCACCATACTGATATGCTAATAGGC
>Ga0209452_1000231_pt1 | contig 14087 bp, 12 predicted proteins | sample WorMetimpBELIZE1_FD_187388 | JGI IMG/M metagenome (GOLD analysis project Ga0209452, IMG submission 187388) | Marine gutless worms symbiont microbial communities from Max Planck institute for Marine Microbiology, Germany - Olavius imperfectus... | ecosystem: Host-associated > Annelida > Digestive... | reverse complement strand
GTTCACTTTTATCAGGGCGGTATTGATAGCAGATTCAGCCCGAATATATCTCCCGGCACCCTTATCCATTATTTAATGGCAGAATATGCCGCAGGGCAGGGGATGACGGAATATGACTTTCTTAGCAGCGGTGTGAAACAGAGCTATAAACAGTCGCTGACGGAGTTTTCTGAACCTGTTTACAGTATGACAGCTTATGCATCAGGATGGCAGAAGCTGGTAATAAAGGCTTTGGCATTCGCCTCCGGCGTTGCCCGTAAAGCCGGATTGCGTTAACACAATCCAACTCACCGTATTGAAAGCGCGCTGAGGAAGCCCTGCGCGCAATTTTCCCATGTGTACTCTGACACTGAATGACGCAAGGCAGCGTTATCCCAGTCTTTCTCCAGCGCTTTTTGCATAGCATCAGCCAGCGTTGAAGCATTGAGCTCCTGCACCAGGATGCCGTTTTCTCCGTCACGGACAATTTCAGGGATCCCGCCTACTGCGGTGGCAACAGGTGGCACGCCTGCCGCCAGGGATTCCATGATGACATTAGGCACCCCTTCACGGTAACTTGGCAATACGAGGGCTCTGGCTTTCGCCAGAAGAGCCGGAATATCATCATGCAGAACAGCGCCATGAAAAGTAACGATATCGTCAAGGTTATTGCTGCTGATTTGTGCTTTAAGCTTATCGCTCTCGGGCCCTTTACCGACAATATCAAGGGTAAAATCAAGACCTCTGGCTTTCAGTAGGGCTGCGGCACCGGCCAGTTCATACACCCCTTTTGTCGTCAGCAGGTTGCCTATAAACAGGAATGACTTGCTGTGGGTTGTGGCATTACTCAAGGTGAATTTATCGAAGCTGACGCCGTTGTAAACCACATTGCAGCGGGTAGACGCGGTAGCCAGAGGAACGATTTTCCCGGCAAGATCGCGACTGACCGTTATCACTTCATCTGCACGGTCAAATGCACGCAGCATCTGTTTTTGTCTGGCAGAGTGCCGGAAGTGATAATTGATATCTGTGCCCACGCAATGAATGGCGACTTTACGATTTCCCCATTTTTTGAACAGGCTGGCAATCACGCCTTCAGGATATGCCCAACTGGCAACGATATGTTTTGCCCTTATCAGTCTGATGAGGGGATATACAGATAAGAGCATGGACAGGAACAGGGTCAATGCGTAGGTACGCCGTCCAAAGCCGGGCAGAAAGAAAAAAGGAAACAGAGTGGCTTCTGAGTTTTTCAGTTTACCATTCAAAAGCTGCCGGAACCACACAGGAGCCGGCACCGGTGTCAGTACATCCACATCGCAGTGCATTCTTAACGCTGATACGATTTGCTTATTGTAAGCGGCCCGCGCCGGCTCCCAGGGAAGAGGGTACAGGTTGGTAAAATAAACAATGTGTTCTTTCTGCATGGATTAACTGACTGCGTTCAAATAAGTTCGGGATACCTGCTCTATAGAATAGGACTCTTCCACGAGTTGTTTACCGTTTCTGGCGAGCATTTGCCATTGTTCAGGACTGGAGGCCATGGTTTTCATGACTTCGCTGAGAGCGGCTGTGTCGTCTTTACTGAAAAGGCAAAAATGATAGCGTTTGTCGAGGTTCGGTATTTCACCTACCGGCGTTGAAATGGCAGGCTTTCCTCTTGCCAGCGCTTCAATAAGGGCCATCGGAAGCCCTTCAGTGGTTGAATTGATCACCAGACAATCCACATGCCGGTATATCTCATCTTCATCAAGAACATTTCCATGCAGCACAACACGATGTTGTAAATTGTGTTTTGCCACAGCAGCTTCCACCGCCGGCCTTTCCGGTCCGTCACCAAATAAATGTAATTCAGATTGCGGTATATCAGCCTGTGCAAATGCGTTGACCACTTTATCAATTTGCTTCAGGGGAACCATCCGGGCAACGCAAGCAAACTTAAACGGTGTAGCAGGTGCGGTAATGTCGCCCTTGCTTAACAACACCCCATTAGGAATAACGTCTGTTCTGGCCGGTTCCCAGCTATAGCGCTGTTTTACGCTTAGTTTAACTTTCTCTGATACAGCGAAGTCTTTATTAATATAAAGCGCTGCAATCCAGTGACTGAGGCGCATACCCTTTTGATCCGGTGAGTCTTCACCGTGATGGGTGTACAAGACTTTTTTACCCATAAGAAAAGGGAAAACAGGCATAAAGGCGCGGATCACAGCCGGAGAGTGAATATGTATCACATCGAATCCTTTCAGGATCCTGACCGTTCTGACCAGTCTGCGGATAATGCTCTCGTTATTATTAATGACGCGGATCCCACGGCTTTCCAGCACTGACTGAAAAGGCTCTGCCGGTTTGCCAAAACTCAGTGCTGCCACTTTATAACCAAGAGCGTGTTGACACGTTAATAAATTAACCGCGCACTTTTCTGCGCCGCCAACCTGAAGGCTGCTCACGCAATGAAGGATTCTGGGGTTTGTCATGGCTATATCCGCTTTGCGTAGGTCAGCATTTTCTTAAGTGCTTCGTCATCCATCATATATTCGATGGGGAAACGACAGAGGTCATAGCGGTTCTTTGCCAGATTTACATTGACGCCGGGATGAAAGTTGAAGGCAATCTCATACCCGTTATCTTTAAGCGCCTCAATTACGCAATCGTTGTAGGTGTTCTTGCTGCCAACGGGATAACTGAATGCTTTTACCGGTTTTCCCAGTTTTTCTTCCAGAATCGCTTTAGAGTGGCTGAGCTCAAACAGCATCTGATCGTCACTGAGTTTGGCGAGTATGTCATGACTGTGAGAATGGGCACCGATATCCATACCATTATTACTTAACGTAATGACATCGTCCCAGGACATAAACTCTGCATCCGGATAGGGGGACGGCATACCGACAAAATCTTCCAGCTCTTTAATTTGTTCGCCAATAGGGGCAGCGCAGCGCTTAATCTGATTCAGAATTAACCGGATAAAGATTTGCGGGTTAGTTTTAAACTCAACCGTCTCTTCCCAGCCGGGTAATTTGATTTTTTGAATATGTGAGCGCTGAATAAGATACGCGACCTTATCCCACCAGGGGAGTTCGTTGTTTTCAATGAGCCCGGTAGCAATAAAGAATACAGCAGGAATATTCAGCGACTTCAGAATAGGGTAAGCCAGCTCAAAATTGTCTTTGTAGCCGTCATCAAAAGTAACCAGTAAGTAACGTTTGTCCGGTTTCGGACTGGTTGATATTAACTGGTTTAATTCCGCCAGGCTGATGATTGTGAAACACTCCTGTAAAAAGCGCAGGTGTTTATGCAGGTTCTCAGCGGAGCAGGAGTATACATTCGGATCGAGTTTGCTGGTCGTCATATCGCCGATACGGTGTAAGTTAAGTACATATACACCGTCCGGCAGGTGTTTCCAGCGAAAAGCTGAAACACCTATCATAGACTCAAGCTTGGATTGTATCCGTTTCGCGAGCACGTTAAATCCTTTTAAATGCAGGCTTCTTCAATATAAAGTCACGGTAGTCGTTCGGGTCGCCTTGCTTCCCGGCTTCCGCCGCTTTAGCAATATTATACATTTCACGGGCGCTGACATAGTGCAGCTTATATTTTTCACCGTCATTATACTTTTCATTCAGGTGACGGTGCATTATTTCAACCGGTTCGCCCAGCAGGGCGCCCATGTCTGTGTCCTGGGCTCCGTGGGTATGGATCTTAATGAAAATCCATTCAGGACGGCCTTCAACGTGGATATGCTTATCCACCCAGTTATCTACTCTGCCAGGAGTCGGACGACAGTTGTCCCTGATATCCGCACGTTCAATTTTAGGTAAAATACCGAACTTGAAGGCTTCTTTGTTAAAGCCCATCGGGCCTTGCATGATAAGCAGATCGCCCCAGGCCTCACCACCGGTCTTCATCAGCTTTCCGGAATTATAAGACTTAGGCTTAGCCGGATCGTCCTTCGCGTAGTGGAAGCAGTTGGTCAGTGCGGGCTGTGTAGCGTCCGGCGACGGGAAAGTCATATCCACATAACAGCCGGTTTCTTTCAGTACAATGAGTTCATCATTCACACCACACCAGTGACCATGGGGATGAGAGTTATCCAGCGCCCAGTTGCCATGAATAAATGCATAGACAGGTTTGCCGGTTACCGGATCGGTTGCCAGTGCGCCATGTTTCTCATGCAGCGTTTGCGCGAAGTTTGATAACACGGTGCGCAGGTTGTCACTGGTATCATCTTCATGGTGAAGGTGAATTTCGATTTCACCAAATCCGCGGGCACATAAGTCTGAAAGCTTGTTCAGATGCTCTTCCCGGTATTCTTCTTCCGGAAAGAAGAAAGAGTGTTTAGGGTGGTAACCATCGGCGTCGGTAAATTTGGACGCCATAACAGGGTAGTCCTGCATCCAGCGGTCAACCCGGGCACGCTCCAGTTCAATGTTATCCTTATTCAGCCATTGGGGTTCGTAGTGGTCTACGAAACAAAACATCACGTGGGTTGTACCTTTGACTTCCGGCTTAGACGAGAAGAATGCATTTTTCCAGTATCCCAGGATCCAGGTCTGCATATCTTTTTGATAAATCAGCGCGGTACCTAAACCGGCAGCAATTAATATCAGAACAATGAGAGCGAGAACAATATAGGTGATCATTAGCGTGCCGTACTTTTCCAGGTTGCAGACTGTTTAGAAGTTAAAAATCGGATGAAGCCCTGGCCGAGGGAAATATTCATAGAAACAAAAAAGGTGACCAGTTTAATTATGCTGGCTAACTTGCCTTTCTTATCATCATTTAATGTCAGGCCATAATAATAAGTAAAATAAAAAAGTACCTGGCCGGCAAACAGCACACCGTACAGAGGACTTGTGAATGCCAGCAGCGCACCGCTTACCAATGCGACAAGCATAAAATGCGGCACAAACCAGCGTAAGATTTTGTGACTGATATAACTGAAGCACCGGGTGCCAGCTAACGGGTTCAGTGCCCAGGTCAGGCGCATCATCGCCTGGTAATTGCCTGCGCCAATTCTGATGCGACGTCCGGCCTCTTCTTCAAGGTTAGGCGCAATCTCTTCCGTTGCCCGCGCTTCAGGGTTATAGGTCAGTTTATAGCCCTGTCTGGCAATACCCATAAACACGCAGAAATCATCAATGATAGTATTTTCCGGTAACGGCTCATACAGTGCTGTCCGGATAGCATAAATAGCGCCATTCGCTCCGAGCATGGCATTAATACGGGACTCATGAAACTTCAGTACCTGCTCGTATTGCCAGTATAAACTGTCTTTATTTTTTCCGGAAAAGGCATCTACAAGTTCCAGTTCTCCGCATACACCGCCAACTGGCTCCTCACGGAAGTCCGCGACCAGCTTTCTGACAGCATCGGGTTGAAAAAACGTATTCGCATCAGAGAAAACTGTGACAGGTGTCGATACCCGTGTCATCAAATCGTTAAGCACATTGATCTTTCCGCGGTTTTGCTCAAAAACAACGGTTTCCAGACAGGGAGCAGAGAATGATGTCAGAATATCATTGGTGCCGTCTGTGCTGCCGTCCGAACCTATGAGGATCCTTAACTTGTCCGTCGGGTAATCCAGTTCCAGAAGGTTCTCAATACGCGCCTTTATGCACTTCTCTTCGTTAAATGCAGCGATGACGATAGTGACGTCAGGTAAATCGGCTTCACGCTTTCTGCGGCCCTGTTTACTAAGCACAAAACGGGTGTCTTTAATTGCCTGATGAAAACTGCTGACAGCAAGTAATATCACAGGATAAATCAGGTAGGTATAAAGAATGGCGACTACACTTAGCCAGAAAATGAATTCCATGGTTGTACTCATCAACGGGGCTTCGCAGGAATGCCCAGCGCAGTGCAGCCGGAAGGGATGTCTTTAACCACCACAGCATTAGCGCCAATTTTCACATTATCGCCGATGGTTACCCCACCGATAATTTTTGCGCCGGTACCGATGAATACGTCGTTGCCGATAACCGGTGACTGACCTTTTTCATCGCCAATCACTACGCCACTTTCGATAACCACACGGTCACCGGTTTTGACCTTGCTGTTAATGACTACACCCACGGGGTGCATGATGACAAGGCCACGGCCAAACTCAGCTTTCACGCCAATGACACAGCCGTTGATCCACTTATTCAACATTTGAAGCAACAGACCTGCAGGACTTAAAATACCGTGGCGACAGCGGTGGGACATTCTGAACAGCAGTGTTGCACTGGTACCGTCGGTTAACAATAACCGGGGCAAAGATAAATGCGCACCGTCATCAGCAAACACTGCCTGTTTGTATCGCAGATCACTTTTTACTTTATCAAACACTAACTTTAAAACCTTTACTGTAACAACAGAAATAACGTTCGCCGGCACGAAGCTTACCCGCCGGCGCATTTAATACAATGATTTACTTAGATTTGATCGCTTCTTCGATACGTTTTTTTGTATCCAGAAGCGATTTATTACTGGGCCGTAAGTTCAGTGCTTTCATAATCCATTGATAGGCATCACTGTATCGCTTCTCTTCATAGAGTAACCAGGCGATATTGTTCATGGCCTGCCAGTTCTTTGGTTGGGCACTAACCAGTTGCTCGTAGAAGCTGATTGCTGCCTGCTTATCGGTTTTAGCCAGCTCACTGACATAGAACAAATCGGCTTCATCATAGCCCTGTGATATGTCAGCAGCCTTTTTCAGGACAGCGAGTGCCTCTTCATCCTGACCGTTATTTTTTAATGCTTTATAAAGTAGCTGCGCTGACTTAGGTGTTTTGAGTTTATCGAACGCTTCCTGCAGGGCTGGAATAGCTGCTGAAAAGTCTTCGTTGCCCGCTTGTGCCCGGCCTGTTATCTCCATCGCTCTGGCGCTGTTAGCAAACTCCGGCGGTAAACCTGCAATAATAGCCATGGCTTCGTCATAACGCTTTTCATTCACCAGAATATGGCTTTTCAGTAACTGTAACTGAGGTGCCTCAGCCACACCTTCAGGCATATTTTTAATTGCCCGTAATGCGGCCTTGCCACCTTCAGCCTGCATCATGGCTTCAGCATAGGCTTCAAAAACCTGAATAGTTGCAAAACCCGATTTTATAGAGTTTCGCAGTACATCCAGAGCAGCCAGGGGCTGACCCATCGACATATAAGACTGGGAAAGTAAAAAATCCACCTTGGGTTGTTCACCGAAACCAAAAATAGAACTGCGGGACAGTGATACCACTTCCTTGTAGTCCTGTTTGAGGAAAGCCGCAAACAATGTGCTGAAAGCACTGGTTTTGCTATTTTGCGCTAAAATACTGTCAATCGTTTTGAAGGTCGCTTTTTTATCTGGGAGTGCCTGAGCAGACACATAGGCGCCGGTTAAAGCAATCTGATCATTCGGCTGTTCTTTCAGTACCCGGCTGTAGGCTTTCAGGGCTTCTTCTGCATCACCATTTCTGAATGCTTTTTCTGCAAAATACTTTGCCGCTTCAATGTTAGCAGGTTCAAGGGTACGCACCTTAGTATACAAAGCCTCAAGTGCATCTGTGTTACCGGTATATGATTCAAATTGGGCTGAAATCAGATAGTTTTCGGCATTGTCCGGCTCCGCTTCAATCCATTCATTAATAATTGAACGGGCCTCTTCTTCATCCCCGTTAGTGGCTTTCATGGCGACCAGGAACAACTTAGATTGTGTACTGTTACCTTCCGCTGCATCTTTTACGATTTGTTGCGATGATGTTTCCAGTAAATCTTCGCCGTCACTGTCACCCACAGACAGCTTCAACAGGCCGAGTTGCTGTTGCTGCACCGGATTTTGAAAAGCATCATTTTTGACGTTGGAAAGGATTTCGGCGGCTTTATTTCTTTCACCGGAGAAGATCAGCGCTGAAGCCGCTTTTGTCGCCAGTCGGGTATTGCTGGTAACAAGTGACGGATACTTCTTATATAAAGAATAACTGTCCAGGGTATCACCGGCAGATAATTTTGCTGCAATATACATTTGCAGGCCCGGATGATTGGGGGGGAATTTATCGACGACCTTTTCCAGGTAGGAAAGTGCCTGCTCGTAGTTCCCGATCTGGAAATGTGAGATCCCTGCGATATACACGGATGTCATATTCACCATATTCTGGTTCAGTGAAATATCTATGTGTCTGGCGGCACTTTCAAAATCGTGCTCAGACAGGGCAATAATTGCCATTTGCTGATTCGCCAGCGGTTGGTCAGCAGACAATGAAAGCACTTTCTCTACATAAGTTTGTGCCTTTTTGAACTCTTTCGCTTTTATGTAAGCTTCTGCAATATTCAGATTAAGCTGGGCAAAGAAAGGCTTAAGTGCCAGCAAAGCTTCGTAGTTCTCAGCTGCTTCTTTAAACTGACCTGATGCCTGGAGAATTTCCGCAGTCAGTGACCGAATCATCCAGTCATCCGGGTATTTTTCTGATAGTGCTGATAAAACAGTTATGTCGCCGGGGTTATCCGAAAGCAAGTACCCGTTGATTATTAAAGCATAGTCGTCAATTTTGCTTTTTATTGCTGGCGTTGCGTTTTCTTTAGCCAACTCCCCGGCGACTTTCAGGTGTTCTTCAGCCTGTTCCTGCGATCTTGAGCGACCCGATATTACGGCAGCAATCAGTTCTGCAGAAATACGCTGCTCGTTGTTGAGTTGCCCCTTAAATTCTTCAAAGGTAACTTCGAAAATATCCAGATCAGCCATGGAATACAGGGATAAAAAATACTCATCCGCAAAATCGTTAATATCACCGCGTTGGGTGAGTACCTTGTCGAAGGTCGTAATGGCGCTGACCATATCACCAATATCGAAATAGACTTTCGCTAATTCAATACGGGGGCGAACATCAGTTGGGGATTGCTGTACGGCTGCTTTTAAATGAACAATAGCTTGCTTGTAATTGTCTTCACTAAGTGCATCTTCTGCTTTATTTAATCGTTCTTCTACAGTCATTTGAGAACAGGCGGTGGTGAGCAGCGTTGCGGTGACAAAAGCGGCAATTCGGGTTCGTTTCAATATATCCATACTATACAGCACATCCGGGATTTAAAAATGAGTGAATACTTTACGGGGTATCGTCTGAAAAGAAAAGTATGCAAACGTATCAGGGGTTTTTAAATTGAAGACACAAAAAAAGGCGACATTCGTCGCCTTTTTTCAGAGTGTAAAAACAATCTTATTTGTTTTTACGACGAGCAGATACACCCAGACCCATCAGGCCAAGCGCCAGAACTGCAACAGTTGAAGGCTCTGGAACAGATACTGGAACTGCTTGGAATACAGCAGAAACGTCACCAGTGATGTTCTCTAAGTCAGACAGACTGTCGTAGTCGCCGTTTACTGTCAGGTAAGAGTAGAACGGAGCAGGGCTCACGAAGTAATCCATACCAGCAGTAGTCAGAGTAAAATCTGTGAAGTCGAAGTTATAGTTACCAGTACCAGCTGCGAAGTCGTAGTTACCGTATGCATTAGTAACGTCGTCAGCAGTAGCGATAAGAATATCGTCGCCATTGTTCAGAGTAGTACCTGCTAACAGGTCGTCTGAAGTTGTGTCGCTGTTTACGTCGATGTACAGCTGCAGGCTAGCTGAAGTCGCTGCGAAAGACGTACCTGAAGTGCTTGTACCAGAAGCAGTCAGGATTGCATATACACTGTAACCAAAGTTCAGGTAAGATGAAGAACCTTTGTATACGTCAGTACCTTCGTTAGCGTACAGTGCAGACATAGTTGCGAATGCACCAGTAGTGAAGCCAGAACCGTTGAATACCAGCTCTTCAACGTAACCACCGTTGAATTTGTCAGCAGTCAGTACTGAACCACCGTAAGGGGTTTCGTCAACCTGGAAATCCATGAACTCAGCTGAGCTTGTGAAAGAAGCTAACAAACCAGCAGTCAATGCGAAAGATTTTACAACTTTATTAAATTTCATAACCATCTCCATATTAAATTCGTTCGGCTGTTAGGCCTCGCTGATAATAAAGCATGTGGTGTGCCAACTTTTTATCTATATGAATTTGTTGGTTTTTTTATTTTTATTGCCTACTTGTAAAAACTGCGTGTAAAAATCTCTGACACAAATTTTGTTATTTTCCGCTAACTACTTTCTCAGCGATTTTGAACTTCAATTTTTGTAGCCAGCCACGGTTACCAAACGGACACCAGGTCTTACTGAGCTTATTCTTGTAAGCATCGAAATGCAGGCCATAAGGTGCACACAATACTTTGCCTCTTCCCAGCAGAATCTTCAGTGCATAGGTCTCAGCAATACCAGCACATAAGTTTACCGCCATGGCTGTTGAGGGGCCGCGCTGCTCGTGGAAATCTACAGCATCCTGATCAACAAGATAGTTACGTTGGAGCATCGCCGGTGATAAGCCAATCAGAAACTGGATTAATTGTCCTTCTTCAGTTTGCTTGTCATTAAAGCGGAAATATTCTTCATAGGTCATTTTGCCGGGCATAAAACAAAGCAGGGCTGCGCCCATGCCAAGCGGTGCCGCTGTCACAACGGGTATACCTTTCTCATAGCATCGGCTGAAAACCAGTTTCCTGGCTGCCAGAGCGAAGAAATCGAGACTGTCTATATAAAGGTCGACGCCATGAAGAAATTGATCAACATTCGTTTCATCGATTCCGGCAGGAAAGCTGCCAATCTCTATTTCCGGATTAATATCCTTCAACATAGCAGACATGACTTCAATCTTGTCCTGATCTTTTGTCGACACAAAAGCACCGGATTGGCGGTTAATATTGTGTATATCGAACTGGTCAAAATCAGAGATGTTAATTTTTCCGACACCCAGTCTGGCAAGTGTCAGACTATGCAGTCCGCCAACACCGCCACAACCTGCAATTGCCACCCGTTTTGTGCGCAGTGAAGCTTGTTCATCATGCGTTACCCAGCCAATATTTCTGGAAAACGCTACATCATAGTTAAAATCCATACGCTATCCGGTTATCCTGCGCGAAGCAGTTTGTCATGAACCTTTATAGGGTAAGCTAATATCATGACATGTAAAATGCTATCATCAGAAAAAAGCCGGATTACCTGATAGGGACATTAGAATGAATATAATAAGAGTGCTGTTCGTCAGCATGACAATTGTGCTGACTTCACTTCCTGTTTGTTATACTGCTTTTGCAGAAGCATTGCCTGGGGTCGTAAAAAAGGTGAAGCCTTCCGTGGTGGGGGTGGGCTTTTATGCGCCGCTGGCCACCGTCAGCCATCAATTAAAAGGGACTGGTTTCGTTGTCGGAAATGGAAAATATGTAGTGACCAACCATCATGTGATCACAGCATTTCCTACAGAAGAAAATGTAAAATTTAACCAGGTCGTGTTCGTACCCGAAGGCCGTAAGATGGGAATTGCGCGGGTAAAACAAGTTTATAAAGATGAAGAGCATGATCTGGCCATCCTGGAAATGGCCCATGAATTACCACCTGTCAGTCTGCTATCAGCAACAGATGTGGTTGAAGATGGTACTGCAATCGCAATGACCGGTTTTCCCATTGGCGCCGTATTAGGATTGTACCCGGCCACACACAGAGGCATTGTTGCCGCGTATACGCCTAACGTGATCTCGGCTTCGAATAGTGCTCAACTGTCGCAAGCTTATCTGGACAGCTTACGCAACCCTTTCATGGTATATCAACTTGATATTACCGCTTACCCCGGCAACAGCGGCAGCCCCGTGTATGAAGCGGCTACCGGAGAGGTGTTAGGGGTAATCAATAAAGTGTTCGTTAAGAAAACAAAAGAGTCGGCAATTACTTCGCCCAGCGGTATCACTTATGCCATTCCGGTGAAGCATGTTTACGCACTGGCTGAGAAGCACGGGATAACGTTGTAAGCAAAGGTGCTTATTTTTATTAAGATGTAAAAAGCGGAGTAATTCTTGCTTGTGGTCATGGTGACAAGTAGTCGCTTTAGAAGTTTGATTGAGTATCTTGCTCATCATGCAGCATTTATTTCAGGGAGCACGATATGAAAGTGTTAGTAACCGGAGCCGCTGGCTTTATCGGATCATTTGTTGCCGCGCAATTAACGGAGCGTGGCGATGAAGTCGTAGGGATCGATAATCTGAATGATTATTATGAAGTGTCATTAAAGGAAGCCCGGCTTGAAAGGGTATCGTCTTTACCTTCCGGCCATCTTTTTACGTTTATTAAAATGGGCGTTGAAGATCGTGCTGCGATGGAGGCCCTCTTTGCAGAACACAAATTTGATAAGGTGGTTCACTTAGCTGCCCAGGCAGGAGTGCGTTATTCGCTGGAAAATCCTCATGCTTATATTGATGCGAATATTGTCGGCTTTATGAATGTGCTCGAAGGTTGCAGACATAATCAGGTTAAACACCTGGTTTACGCTTCATCCAGCTCTGTTTACGGTGCCAATGAAAGCATGCCTTTCGCCGTCGAAGATAACGTGGATCATCCGGTATCTCTGTATGCAGCCAGTAAAAAAGCCAATGAGCTGATGGCCCACACCTACAGTCATTTGTACGGGTTGCCGACCACAGGACTGCGGTTCTTTACCGTTTATGGTCCTTGGGGACGTCCTGATATGGCGCTGTTCCTGTTTACCAAAGCGATTCTGGAAGACAAACCTATTAAAGTGTTTAACTACGGCAACCATCGCCGTGACTTTACTTACATCGATGATATTGTGGAAGGTGTCATCGCCACGCTGGACAACGATGCAAAAACGGATGAATCCTGGTCCGGTAAGTCACCAAATCCGGGCTCAAGTAAAGCACCGTGGAAAGTTTATAATATTGGCGCTCAGACGCCGGTACACCTGCTGACTTATATCGAAACTCTCGAGAAGGCGTTAGGAAAGGAAGCAGAAAAAGAAATGCTGCCAATGCAAAAAGGTGATGTGCCTGATACCTACGCTGATGTAGAAGCACTGGTTAAAGATACTGGTTATCGTCCGTCAACAGACATTGATACCGGTATTGCAAAATTTGTGGAATGGTACAGAGGGTTCTACAACGTATAACCCGTGAGCGGAGCGGCAGGGGATCAGTCTTTGATAAACTGCCGCAAATATTCTTCTCGTTCTTCCGGCATCCCCGGAATTTGTTCCCGTAAACTGAGCCGGATCTCATTAAGCATAGAAGCAAAACCCGGCTTCAGACTCCCCTCAAGTAACGGGCGGTTGATGTAATAAGGCGCCCGTTTCCCGTGATAGTCCACTACCGGTCCTATCTGCTGAAATTTAATGCCTACATAACCCATACTTCTTGCAAGTCGGGGCTCCATCATCACATAGGCGTGCTTCACACCGAACTCCAGCGCCGAGGCGGCAGCAGCAAAATATAAACCTACAGCAATAAAAGGAAAACAGCGTAATTCCGTTTCCGAGTAGGTGACAGGGTTGATAGCACCGGTTGCTGAACCGTCGAAGTCATCTGAACGACGTCGCCGGAAGTATTTTGGCACGGCAAGTCTGGATATTTCGCACACCTCGTGGCGTTTAAAATTATCCGGACTCAAATCGTTCCGGGTGATAGAGGAGCGGCAATACTTTTCAATGGGTAATAGCTGATCATCCTGTAATGGTCTGACTGCACGCACAGTGCCGGCCATTTGCTGAGTGCCGATATGGCGAATCATGCAGTGTCTTGAGTAAGCATCAAATTCGTCAGTTTCCAGACCTGACTCTTTCACCGGCTCAAACGCAAGCTCGTCACAATAGACGTTATGCCTGATTTTGTAGACAGACTCTCTCAGAGCATCATCCACTGCCAGAACGGGTTCCAGATACGTACTGAAGTGTGAGGAAATATAGTTAGCTTCCCTGAGCTGCTGATAGCCGGAAAACATCTTTCCTACGCTGGTACGGCGGAACTTTTTATTGATTGTGTCAAATATCGAACGCTTAGCCATAATGGTTTTAACTTCTCACTGCTGCTGACGTCACAATACACCAATGATAGTGCAACGTGACAGCTTAAAAGTGCTGTGTTAGATATCGCTATTGATACTATAGAACAAATTTTGATAGTTGAGCGTTTATCATAAGAAAATCCTTAACAGCCAGCAGAGGCAGGGGATACAGAGGAATAAAGCGTTGCCGGGTAGCTGTTTGACACCGGTAAACAGATATCTGAC
>Ga0209452_1000230_pt1 | contig 14300 bp, 10 predicted proteins | sample WorMetimpBELIZE1_FD_187388 | JGI IMG/M metagenome (GOLD analysis project Ga0209452, IMG submission 187388) | Marine gutless worms symbiont microbial communities from Max Planck institute for Marine Microbiology, Germany - Olavius imperfectus... | ecosystem: Host-associated > Annelida > Digestive... | reverse complement strand
GCTCATTTACTCCTCCATCCCTTCTCTTTGTGCATATTTGTATTAAAGATCAATAAATCACAAAGAGGTTAAGAGGCGCTTCGCTTTTACAGAAGTACCTAACATCTTGCGCGAGCGTGTTTCTCTGTGTAGCGCGAAGCGCCTCAGTGTACTCGGTGGTGGAATTAATGAGAAGCTGCGCTTCTAACGTGAGCAAGCTCAACGTCTACAAGCGCGGTATAAAATCGCGCCTACATTGAGCCTTAACAGCAGAGCTGAATGACCCTGTAGACGCGCAGCTTGCTGGCGTTTTAAAAGCAACGCTTTTACCCTAGTGCTTACCCACTTAATTTGAGGCGGCTAAGTCCGCTTCAGCATCGGCTAGCATGGCAAACTCTTCATCTGCGCTTTTAGCAACTAAATGCTTAGCACTGTACCCAAAGTAATAAGCTGCCCCAATCACAAAGAGCACGACTGTATACAAAAATGCACGAGGGTCAAACGCATACACACCCGTTAATGCAATAAGCGATAACACTAACGCAATACCCGATGTAACCACGCCACCTGGCGTTTTATAAGGGCGAGCTAAATTAGGTTGCTTAATACGTAGCATAATATGGCTCAGCGCCATTAATGCATACGATACCGTCGCACCTACCACCGCCATGGCGAGCATTAAATCGCCCTCGCCACTCAGTGAGGCAATAAATCCAAAAATAGCGGGTACAATTAATGCACGCGCTGGTACTTTACGCTCTGTAGTAATTGATAACGAACGCGGTAAATAGCCCGCACGCGAAAGCGCAAACACTAAACGGCTATAACCATAAATAATTGAGAAAAACGACGCGACCAATCCCGCTAAGCCTAAAATATTTACCACAGTGGCTAAGCTTGTATTGCCCGTGGCGTTAAGCGCATCAACTAAAGGTACGGCACTTGCGCCCATTGCGTTTGCACCACCAGCAGCGGGAACTAATACCACTACAAGTAAAGCGGTAAATAACAAAAATAACATAGCGCCAATAATGCCTTTAGGTACATCTTTAGCCGGATTTTTAGCTTCTTCTGCTGCAAGCGGCACGCCTTCTACGGCTAAAAATAACCACATAGCAAAAGGCAATGCAGCCCACACACCATACCAACCAAGTGGTAAAAATTCATTTGCACCTGCGGCATTAGTTACCGCAACATCAAATAAATTAGCCGCGTCAAAATTAGCAATTAACGCCACTGCGGTGGCAATAATAGCCAATACTGCTAAGCCACTTATCACCATCATCACTTTTAGTGCTTCACCTACACCCGCTAAGTGAATACCCACAAACGTTAAATAAAACAGCGCATATACCCACGGTCCATTAAAACCCGTTAACGCCTCAACTGCCGAGCCAATAAATATAACAATAGCCGCAGGAGCTAATGCATATTCAATTAATACCGCAAGGCCGGTTAAATAACCCCCTGCTGGGCCCATTGCTTGACGCGCAAAACTATAACCGCCACCCGCAGCAGGAATAGCAGCCGACATTTCAGCAAGCGATAGCACCAATGTTAAATACATTATTGCCATTAAGGCGGCAGCAATGGCAAATCCGCCCCAGCCGGCTTCGGCTATGCCAAAGTTCCAGCCTGCAAAGTCGCCCGAAATTACATACGACACCCCCAGCCCTGCAAGCAATAACCAGCCCGCAGTGCCACTTTTTAACTGCCTTTGTGCAAGATACTCTTTATTGTTATTAGACATTTTGACCTCTTTTTATGGTTTTATTCTGCGATTAAAAAATTAGTGGTTTGAACCTGATGCTCTATTACATCGTCTTGTGTTCTGTCTTTTAAGTTAACCCCTGTAAGCCCAAGCTTTTTAGCCTCTTGTAGTAAATACACAGCCCTGCGCGCCGCTTCAAAGTAACTAAGCCCTGCGGGGCGAATATTAGAAATACAATTACGACAGGCGTCATTAAGCCCCGTTTTTGGCGCCCACGTTAAATAAAGGCCTAGGCTGTCGGGGGAGCTAAGCCCTGGGCGCTCACCAATGAGTACCATTACAACTTGTGCGTTTAACAGCTCGCCAATGTCATCACCAATCGCTACGCGGCCTTGCTCTACAAGGGTTACAGGCGCTAATTTATAAGGCATTGAATCACTATGTAATTGGTTAAGCAGCTCGCTAATAAACGGCGCAGCATTTTTCTGTACCGCCAACGACGAAAGCCCATCTACCACTACAATGGCTAAATCGTATTGCACCTGCGCACTGCTTTGCTTACTGTGCATTGTGTTTAAAAGCGTTGTACGCCCTGCTTGGTTTAGCTTTCGGCCTAAATCGGGGCGCTGTAAATAAGTAACACGATCAACAGCCTCACTTTGTACACTTAGCGGTTTTTCAACCTCGCTAAGCGCATCAATAGCACTGAGTGCTTTTGTCATTTCGTTAATATCTAAAGGAAAGTTAACCGCATCGCGCGCCTGAGCATGCGATAGCTGAAACGCTAACATTTCCGCTGTAGGTAAGCTTATACCCGCTCGGCCAAGGCCAATTCGAGCATCGGTAAAGCGGCGTAAATCGCTCCATGGGTTTTCAACCACTTTGCCGTTAGCGTGATCGCTGCTGCTTTGTGTGCTTAAGCTTTTAACCACTTTCATTACATGCCTCCTTGTACTGCTTTTAATGGCTTAGCAAAGGCAGTTGGTAAGGTATTTGATAAAATAGTCTCTGCGGTATTTTCCATAATTTTCATTTTGCTAAGCCATGCTTCAAACTCGGGGGCTGGGCGCGAACCTAAAACCCGGCGCACATACAAGGCATCATGAAATGAGGTCGTTTGGTAATTAAGCATAATATCGTCCGAGCCCGGAATCCCCATTACAAATGAGCAACCCGCTACGCCTAATAAGGTAAGTAAGTTATCCATGTCGTTTTGGTCGGCCTCGGCGTGGTTGGTGTAACACACATCACACCCCATAGGTATACCTAAAAGCTTGGCGCAAAAGTGATCTTCAAGCCCTGCGCGGGTAATTTCTTTGCCATCAAATAAATATTCGGGGCCAATAAACCCCACAACGGTATTAACTAATAAAGGGTTGAACTTGCGTGCTACGGCATAGGCACGCGCCTCACAGGTTTGTTGGTCAAGTCCATGATGTGCATTAGCCGAAAGCGAGCTGCCTTGCCCTGTTTCAAAATACATAACATTATTGCCAACCGTGCCACGCTTTAAGCTCAGCGCAGCATCTTGCGCTTCAGCTAACGTATTTAAATTAAAGCCAAAGCTTGAATTAGTAGCCTCTGTACCGCCAATAGACTGAAAAACCAAATCAACCGGCGCGCCTGCTTCTATACATTCTATGGTGTTAGTTACATGGGTAAGCACACAGCTTTGTGTTGGAATTTCGTATTTTTGAATAACATCATCCATCAGCGTCATAAGCTTAATGGCTTGCGCTACATTATCGGTGGCGGGGTTAATGCCAATTACCGCATCGCCATTGCCGTATAAAAGGCCATCGAGCATACAGGCAGCTATACCATTTATGTCATCCGTTGGGTGGTTAGGTTGCAAGCGGGTTGATAAATGCCCTGGCAAACCTATGGTATTTCTAAATGCGCTTTTTACGTGGCACTTTTTAGCAACAAGTATGAGATCTTGATTACGCATTATTTTACTTACCGCAGCAGCCATTTCAGGGGTAATGGCTTGCCTAACACTTGCAAGTACCGCAGGTGTTGCATAGTCACTTAATAACCAGTTTCTAAAGTCTCCCACGGTTAAGTGCGATATAAGCATAAAAGCGTTCGCATCGTGTTCATCAATAATTAAACGTGTAATTTCGTCTTGCTCATAGGGAATAAGTACATCGTTTAAAAATGTTTTTAGCGGTACTTCGGCCAATGTCATTTGTGCTACAGCTCGCTCTTGTGCCGATTGTGCAATCACTCCCGCTAACCTATCACCCGAGCGCTGCGGCGTAGCTTTAGCCATTAACTGCGCTAAACTATTAAATTTATAAGTATGTGTTCCTAACGTATAACTGTACGTATGCCCCATGATTTACTCCGCATAACTCATATTACAAGCCTTGGTATAGGTCTTGCTTTGTACAAGCTATAAATCAATTTTGAATAGCCACAAGGGAGCTTAATTTATACCAAGTGACTATCGAATTTTGGCAAATCACGTTTTACTATTTTATTTCAGTAAGTTAACGCCTTTATTTGGCCTTCACTTAAACTAAAAACATGTTTACTTTAAAAGAGCATCACCTATATGGCGCAGCAAGGTAGCAATAATGCACCACAAAAGAGCAAGGTACATACGTACGATATTGATGAGCAAGCTCACAACCTCACGCAATGGCAGCAAAAGTATGACCAAGTAAGTGATGGACGCTTTTATGGCTATATAGAAGGTGTTAAGTACAGTAATATTCATGCTTTTAAAGAGTACACCGAGCGCTCACTTCGCCAGCAATGCAACATAGCGCCTAACTCTATTTGGCTTGGAATACCGAGTCAGTCGCAGCAAAGTAAAATTAATGGCCTTGATGTAGCGGACAATCAATTTATGTGCCGTACCAGCAACAGCGACTTTGAACTAATTACCCCAGAACGATTTGATATTTACGGTTTGGTTATTGATTGGCATTCAATTGAGTACATGGCGCAGTTACAGGGCGTAACAATCAAAAACCTGTCATCAGCGCAATCTGCTCGATTGTCGGTGACTGAGTCATCGCTGCAAACTGCAAGGCAAATTATTAACAGCATGGTTTTAAATAAGGGTTTTGGACTAAAACCAGAGTCTCAGCAAGATATGCTTAGTATGCTGGCACTACACTTATTGCAAGCCGATACCCCGCAGCAAAATATAGCCCCAAGTTTCAAACACCGTAAGGCAGTGGTCGATAAAGTAAAAGAGTACGTAGCAGCCAACCCACAAAAAACAATAACCATAACCGAACTTTGCGAGCTTACTTTTGTTAGTAGGCGTACGTTGCAATACAGTTTCGAAAGCATTTTAGGTATTAACCCGCTTAGGTTTTTGCGTTTAACCCGTTTAAATAACGTAAGGCGAGAGCTCAAAGTGGTCGGCCAAGCTAAACCAATTTCAACTATAGCTGCCAACTGGGGGTTTTGGCACGCAGGGCAATTTACTAAAGATTACACGCAGTTATTTGGCGAAAACCCCTCTAAAACCATTGCAAATAATTTAAAAGAAGGTGGCTTAGATTATTAGATGCTTCGCATCCTCGGTGGTGGAATTAATGAGAAGCTGCGCTTCTAACGTGAGCAAGCTCGACGTCTACAATTTTGGCTGCTCATTTACTCCTCTATCCCTTCTCTTTGTGCGTTTTGTATTAAAGATCAATAAATCACAAAGAGGTTTAGAGGCGCTTCGCTTTTAGAGAAGTAACTAGCATCTTGTGCGAGCGTGTTTCTCTGTGTAGCGCGAAGCGCCTCAGTGTTCTCGGTGGTGGAATTAATGAGAAGCTGCGCTTCTAACGTGAGCAAGCTCGACGTCTACAAGCGCGGTATAAAATCGCGCCTACATTGAGCCTTAACAGCAGAGTTGAATGATCCTGTAGACGCGCAGCTTGCTGGCATTTTAAAAGAAACGCTTTTACCTAAGCATAAAGTGATCGTTTTACCACCGAGAAGCGAAGGAGAATACCTGGAAAAGTGACTAAAAAATACGGGTGTTTTCTCTGTGTAGCGCGAAGCGCCTCGGTGTACTCGGTGGTGGAATTAATGAGAAGCTGCGCTTCTAACGTGAGCAAGCTCAACGTCTACAATTTTCACCTCTCATTTACTCCTCTATCCTTTCTCTTTGTGCATTTTTGTATTAAAGATCAATAAATCACAAAGAGGTTAAGAGGCGCTTCGCTTTTAGAGAAGCAACTAGCATCTCGCGCGAACAAGCGTAGCGCCTACAACTTTCACTTCACGTTATGGGTTATATCCTTTTAAATTTAAAAAATAAGTGTCGTTAACCCTACTTTAACCTTCTATAGTTTAAGCTAGCCGCATTAATGTTGATTACTCAACTGTATCGCGACTAAGCGCCACTTTTTAAGTTAGGAATAGCCAAAATGAAACTTACAAAAGATACAACAAGTACGTTAAGCAAAACCACCATAAGCCTGCATTGGATTGTAGCTATTTTAATTATTGGGTTATTAGGCTCAGGCCTGTATATCGAAAACTTTAACGCGTTTTTTCTAATGAGTTGGCACAAATCATTTGGCGTAATACTACTTGCTTTTGCATTACTAAGAGTAACATGGCGCATTATGAATGGCTGGCCAAAGCACAACGTTAAACACCCAAATTATGAGCAAGTGTTAGCTAAAATTGTGCATTACGTGCTTATAATAAGCATGTTACTTATGCCTATTTCGGGGTTGATTATGTCAAGCTTTGGTGGGCACGGAGTAGAAATGTTTGGGCTTGAGCTTATACCGCATAACCCTAACCCAGAAAACCCACAAAGAAGCCTTGCATTTAATCAAGGCTTGGCAGAGTTAGGTAAATCCATTCACGGTATCACAGCCAATGCGCTTTTAGTGGCGCTTGGGTTACACATTGTAGGTGCTTTAAAACATCATATTATTGATAAAGATAACACCCTAAAGCGTATGCTTGGCAAAAAGTAGGTAGTTAAAAGTCTTATTTGATCGGTGCTATTTAAGCCGCGATTAAATAAGACTCTCGTCCTACGTGTTTGCTCTTGCGCTTAAAAGAGCCCTTGCCTTTTTTAGCTTTAACCACTTGAGGTTTAAACATTTTAGAGGTTACTAGCGCCGCCAGCGCATTATGATTAATAACGCCTCGTCCGGTATCAACCGCACTATTATTAGCGGGCTTATTTTTCGATTTTGTAGCCATTTTGGTTCCTATAAGTTAAATACTCACCAACATTAGTGAGCATTTTAAGAAGTGGCGATTGTATGCTTAATTTTCAACCTTGCAAGTGCTTTAACGCTCTTTTTCATAATAAATAAGCATAAAAAAAGCGCAGTAAAACACTGCGCTTAGTAACCTGAACGCTGGATAATAAATCTATCTCTAGCAGCTATTTTCAGCGCTAACTGCGTTAAATTTACTTGCAATAGGCTAGCTATTGACGCGTAAATTTGCCTTGTTTTCACTGAAAACCTCTGGCTAGAGAAATAAGCTTAAATATCATCATAATAAAATATGTTGGTATATCTCTTAACCAGAGTTCAGGTTAAATAGTTTTAGCTCAATTAATTAAAATTCAAAGCTTACTTTTGCATAGTAAGTACGCCCGTCAAAGCCGTAAGGCAATGCACGTACAGGGTATTTAAACGCGCCGTTGGTAATAAAGTTAAGCACTTCGTCATCACCTAGCTCATCTGGGGTTTCATCAAAAATATTATCAGCCCCTACAGATACGTTAAATATTTCGTTAATTTGGTAGCTAACGTTTAAGTCTACTAATACAGCCGATTCAACCGTACTTGTTGGCTTAAACGACCCCGTAGGCGAAAGCTCTCCTGGTAGCGGAATATGGTCATTACCAAAGTATTTAACGTCTGTTTCGCCAAAGTAGTTAAAGCGAAGTGTTGTTTGGTACGCATCACGCTCGTAGTCAAACGTAAGTGTTGCACGCTCGCCTGGTTGCCCATCGGTAAAAAAGCTGCGTTGTAAATCATCAAACGCCACCGACTCAGGTATGCCCTCTTCTGCATTTACATTATCAATTTTAGTGTCGTTTAAGTTACCCGCAAAGGTTACGCCAAAATTACCGCCTTCTACATCTGTACGGTAAGATGCAATAATATCAACGCCTTGTGTTGTTGAATCTACTGAGTTTGAAAAATAGTTCGCCTGCACAGCGCCGGTTGCTTGCAAGGCAGCAACCGCTTCATCGCTAAAGGCCACATCATTTGCAGAAAGTAGGCTACCTAACGTAATGCGGTCTTTAATTTCTACGCGATAAAAATCAACCGTTAACGACAGCTCGCTTGTTACATCGTAAACAAAACCTGCGCTGTAGTTTGTTGATGTTTCAAGCTCTAGGTTATTTACACCCAATGCACTTGGAAAAGCAGTTCCTGTGTTTGCTGTAAATGATTGCGTTAATGTGCCATCAGAGCCTAAGTTAGTGGTGTAAGCTGTGTACCCACTTTGCTGTAGCGATGGTGCTCTAAAGCCAGTAGATACCGCACCGCGCACTGCAAAGTCATCGTTAAATTCATAACGTGTCGCTAATTTACCAATTAAGTCATCACCTGCGTCTGAGAAATCTTCATAACGCAGTGCACCACTTACGTTCCACGCATCTGAGATCATAGTTTCTACGTCTACATAAAACGCGTAGCTGTTTCTATCGCTTTTATTCGTTGCCTCTGGGCGCAAACCGTTATAAGCCTGAAAACCACACTCAGCAAATTGATCAGGGTTGTTTACTGATGGGTACGAAGTATCCATATTTGCCAAACCACATGCGTAAGAGGCTTCATCACCAGGTACTATTTCGTAGTTTTCTTTACGGTATTCTGCACCAATAGTTACATATAAAGGCTCGCTGCGACCAATATCAACTATACCGTTAAAATCAGCGTTAACTGTTGTTTGATCAAATCTAAAACCCCCCGAATAACCACCGGTTGGGCCTGCATTTGCTGCTATATCGGCATCGCTTGCATCTGGGTTATTAAATACGTATTCCGCCGCATAAGAGGCATTTATTGTATTGCGTGAGGTAAAATCGTATTGGTTTTCGCCATACACTGCCGATACATCGTATCCCCAATCTGGGTTTATATCGCCTCTAAAACCAACCGCTACAGAAATATCTTCAGCTTCATTATAAATACGTGGCAAAAAACCATCGCTGTATACTTGCGTTACATTTTTAGACGCTTCGTTAAAGTTGCGATAAAAACCGTTCCCCAATGCGGTGCGCTCAGAATAGCCGCCAAATGAGTACAATTCGCCCTCACCCATTGGCAAAGCCATGTTGTAAAATAACGAGGTAAATTCACTTTCTGAGTTACCTTGCCCCCAGCGTACATCTTCACTTAGCGTGCCTGGTTCAACATTAAGCGACCCGCCGGTATCGCGCTCAGCACGGTTAGTGCCATCGGCATCACGATACTCAAGTGATAAATTAATAAAACCGCCTTCGCTGCCAAGCTCAAACCCTCGGTTTAAGCCAGCTGAGATCGTATCACCATCGCCTTCACTTGTTCCGCCGTACTGTACGTAACCTGTTGTTACACCTGTTGAATTATTAAGTGATAAATTAATTACACCCGCAATTGCATCAGAGCCATATTTAGCTGCTGCGCCATCGCGTAACACTTCTACCCCTTTAAGTGCTGTTAGCGGAATAGCATTCATATCGGTGCCTGCAGCGCCTGCACCAACCGTGCCGTTAAGGCCAAAAATAGATTGATTATGGCGGCGCTTACCGTTAACTAACACTAACGTTTGATCGGGTTGTAAGCCGCGCAGTGTTGCAGGTCTAAATAAATCTGAACCATCAGACACCTGCGTACGAGAAAAATTAAATGACGGTGCAGTGGCTTGCAAGCTTTGACCAAGTTCTGTAAAGCCGCCTTTGTTTAAATCATCAGCGTCTATTAAATCAATCGGTGACGAAGACTCAGTAGAGGTACGGTTAGAAACTCGCGACCCTAATACAGATATTTGCTCTATGTTTTGTTGTGCCTGTACAGGCGCTTCTTCAGCGCTTACAAAACTTGGCGCGCTTACAGCAAACGCTACAGCGGCAGCTAATGTATTTAAACGATATGTTGACATGGTGAGGACCCTGTTTAGTGTGTTCTTTAATATTTGTTATAGCAATGTAACGCATTGCATTGATGAACATCCTAGCAACATATGCAATCAAAAAGAAATGAAAAAAACTAAATAATAGGTCTAACTATGCAAAAAAAAGTTAAATAGAAAAAATATCACTTAAACCAGTACAAAATACGTGCTTTTTAGAATTTTAATTTCAACACACACCAAAGTTAACACTTTATTTACAATGGCTTTACTGAGTATTCTTGTTCTTTTATCGGTAACCAGCAACAAATGGTAGTACCTGTTCCTAAATTGCTGTTAACTTCGAATTTTCCACCGTGATCTTGCAAAATAAAGTTAACAACGCTCATACCTATCCCTAACGCGTGTTCTGATTTATGCGTAGTGAAAAAAGGCTTACAAAGGTTCGCTTTTGTGTGTTCATCCATGCCGCAGCCATTATCCTTTACTTTTATACAAACGCCCCCGTTTTGCTCGATGACACTGACCTCAATAATGGTGCCTTTTTCTAATTCATGCTCGCACGCTTGCTGAGCATTCAATAAAAGCTCTACAAAAATTTGATGAACAGACGACAACTCCCCCCAAATAACTGGAACTTGCTCAAAGTTGGTTTTTATTTCGCAGTATTTAAGCTGTCCCTGCAAAACAGCAAGCGCAGAGCGTGCCACCTGATCAACCTCTATGTACTGCTTTGTATGGTTGCTTGAAAACTGGCTAAGGTTCAATAAGTTATGCACGGTTTGCTTTATATGCTTTAAATTTTCTAAGCTTTCATTTAACTGAGAGTTAATTTCGTGTCCGCTCCAGACCAAAGCGTACTGTTTTTTTAAATCAACCAACATACTTTTATATTGCCCAACATTTAATTGGCCAGTTAAAAACTGCTCGTTATAGTAAAGAGACTTAGATAAGAGAGGGCTTACATATTGCAGGCTTTCTATATTACTTAATACGTACGAGAGCGGATTATTTATTTCATGCGCAATGCTATTTGACAAAACCCCCACACTGGCCATTTTGTCGGCTTGAACAAACATTTGCTGATACAAGGCTAATTCAGCAACATTTTTACTCAGCTCGCCATTTAACACTGCTAATAACTGGCTTTTATCGGCAAGCAGCTGCTCTGCCGCAACACGCTTTTTTTGTTCATCTAAAAAAGCCTGTTTATAGTCTTGAGTTACCATACTCATTATATTCACTCCATAAATACGCATCCATGTATAACATTTAGTTTGCCCAACGTAATTATGCAAACCAGCCGCCATTTTTAGACTATGCTTATTATTTTAAAAGGTAGTTTTATGACCAAACAAGCAGACTCTGCACATTCAATCACTGCCGTAGATGTACTTTGTGTTGATGACGACGACATTGTTCTGCGTTCACTGACAGCCTTATTAAAAAATAATGGTTTTAGCTTTAAGATCTGTAAAAGCCCTTTGCAAGCACTCGACCTATTGAAGAATCACGAATTTAGCTTAATCATTAGCGACATGAAAATGCCCAACATGAATGGGGCACAGTTTTTAGAAAAGGCCCGTACTATAGCGCCCGAAACACAACGTATTCTATTAACGGGCTACGCCGAAATAGAAACCACACTCGCTGCTGTTAACCTAGCGCAAATAAATGGATACATACAAAAGCCTTGGCAAAACGATATGCTGTTGCGCAGCATAAACGACAGCATCGAAAAATTTCAATTAAAAAAACACAACAAGCAGCTTGAGATAAAAATAAAGCAGCAAAATAAAGCACTTTTAGAGCTTAATAATTCGCTAGAGTTGCGTGTAGAAAAACGTACCCTACAGATCAAGCAGGTACTTAAGCAATTAGAAGAAGCCAATGAGCGCGAAAAAAACGAGCATAAAGCGACCGTAGAGCTACTCTACAATTTTATAAATGCAAACCCCTACTTAGATGGTAACAAAGCACAAAAAATTGCCGACACCTGTACTCAAATAGCACTGTATTTAAACCTATCAAAAACAAGTATTGAGCTAGCCCCCATGGCAGGTTATCTAGCCCAAATAGGTTTGCTAGCAATGGACCCTGCACTCTACGAAAAACCAGTGAGCCGCCTAAGCGAGCAACAGCGTAAAGCCTATTACACACACCCTAGCACGGCACAGCTTATGCTAATGCCTGCTATACATTTACACGATGTATCCGATGCAATTTATCATCAATATGAGCGCTTTAACGGCAATGGTTTACCAAAAGGCTTAGCAGGAAACGAAATACCCATTGGCGCTATGGTGCTCAGCGTTGCCCGCGATTATTGGGATGCCTTTGAACAAAGCCAAAGCCCCACAGATAAAGAGCGCCACAGCGATGCGCTAGAAAGCATAAAACTCTATAGCGGCACCTTTTACCACCCTAAAATTGTGCGTGCGCTTGAAGCGAGTCACAGTAAATTAAACGAGCAACTTAATAATGCCGGCTCTATTGTTATATGCAGCGCCAAAGAGCTAAAAGCTAATATGATTTTAGGCCATACATTACACAGCCACAGCGGTATTATGCTGTTACCAAAAGGCCATGTGTTTGGTAAAAAATCTATTGAAAAACTGCAGCAACTCGAAGCTAAAAAGCCAACCCCATTCAGAATTATGGTTAAAAGCGCTAAATGATTGATCTAAATTGTGGTTTTTTTCGTTACAATCACATTATATAAGCTAAACTATTACAAACAATTACCTGCTAACTTAGGTCTAAGTTTAACATTGCTTTAAGGAGCACACCGTGTCGCGATTTTCTGCTGTCACCGACAATCCCCACGACGGGCGTTTTAATCAAAAAACAGGCATTTTACTCACCAATTTAGGCAGCCCTGATGCACCAACGCCTGCGGCTTTGCGTACCTATTTACGTGAATTTTTATCTGACCCACGTATTGTAGAAATTCCACGCCTTGTATGGATGATAATCCTTCACGGCATAATTTTACGTATTCGCCCTAAGCGCTCAGCAAAGTTATACAAAAGCATTTGGACCGAAAATGGCTCGCCGCTGACACATATTACGCGCCTCCAGCGCGACAAATTAAACGCACTTTTGCAAGAGCAAGGCTACACCAACACCGAAGTTGTTATGGCTATGCGATATGGTAACCCGTCAATAGAGGCAGGCCTTGAAGAGCTGCGCAATAAAGGCCTAACGCGTATTATTGTATTGCCGCTTTACCCGCAGTACTCAAGCCCTACCACAGGTTCAACCTTCGATGCTGTTTCAAGAGTGTTGCAAAAATGGCGCTGGGTGCCCGAGCTACATTTTGTAAATGGCTATCACAAAAACACCACATACATTGACTCATTAGCAAACAGTATCAGCGAAGATCTAGAAAAAAACGGCATGCCGCAAAAGCTAGTTTTTTCATACCATGGTATGCCAAAGCTGTTTTTAGACCGCGGCGACCCTTACCACTGCCTATGTTTGCAAACAACCCGTTTAGTGGTTGAAAAGCTAGGCCTTGATAAAGACAAAGTAATTAGCACGTTTCAAAGCCGCTTTGGTAAAGCTGAATGGTTAAAACCCTACACCGACGCTACACTAGAATCCTTACCTAGTGAAAACATTACTGATGTAGCTATTTTAAGCCCTGCTTTTAGCGCCGATTGCCTAGAAACTCTCGAAGAGCTGGAAGAAGAAAACCGCGAAATTTTTGAAGAAGCCGGTGGTAAAAAATACCGCTATATTGCTGCTTTAAACGACAGAGACGATCACATTAACGCTTTATACGATGTGCTAAAACCAATGCTTTAAACGCATCTTAACGCGAAAAGCGGTGTTAAATTTTAACACCGCTTTTTTAATGCCCAGGTAAGCATTTATTAACAGCCATAGCCAATTTTACGCGAGCAAGCTCAACGTCTACAATTTTCACTGCTCATTTACTCCTCCATCCCTTCTCTTTGTGCATTTTTGTATTAATAATTAATAAACCACAAAGAGGTTTAAACTCTACAAGCGCGCTATAAAATCGCGCCTACATTGAATCTTAACAGCAGAGTTGAATGATCCTGTAGACGCGCAGCTTGCTGGCGTTTAAAAGCAACGCTTTTACCTAAGCATAAAGTGATCGTTTTACCACAGAGAAGTGAAGGAGAATACTTGGAGAAGTGACTAAACGTTACGGGTGTTTTCTCTGTGTAGCGCGAAGCGCCTCAGTGTCCTCGGTGGTGGAATTAATGAGAAGCTTCGCTTCTAACGTGAGCAAGCTCAACGTCTACAAACGGGTATAAAATCGCGCCTACATTGAATCTTAACAGCAGAGCTGAATGATCCTGTAAACGCGCATTGCTTTCGTTTTAAAAGCAACGCTTTTACCTAGGTATAAAGTGATTGTTTCACCACAGAGATGCGAAGGCGAACACCTGGAAAAGTGACTAAGCGTTGCGGGTGTTTTCTCCGTGTAGCGCGAAGCGCCTCAGTGTCCTCGGTGGTGGAATTAATGAGAAGCTTCGCTTCTAACGCGAGCAAGCTCGACGTCTACAAACGGGTATAAAAT
>Ga0209452_1000229_pt1 | contig 14312 bp, 12 predicted proteins | sample WorMetimpBELIZE1_FD_187388 | JGI IMG/M metagenome (GOLD analysis project Ga0209452, IMG submission 187388) | Marine gutless worms symbiont microbial communities from Max Planck institute for Marine Microbiology, Germany - Olavius imperfectus... | ecosystem: Host-associated > Annelida > Digestive... | reverse complement strand
CAGCTTACCTGTCTGCACCGAGGGCTTTAGCCAGCGCTTCCCGTTTACGGTTTTGTGCAGAAGCCTGCCAGCCGTGCAGATTACGTTCGATGAGCGTCATTAACGTATCTATATGTGCCGGTGAGTCGTTTAGCGCAGGAATATATTCAAAACGCTTTCCGCCAGCTTCCATGAAGTAGTCTTTGTTTTCCTCACCGATTTCTTCAATGGTTTCCAGGCAGTCCGCAGAAAATCCGGGGCACAGTACCTGCACGGACCGCACGCCTTTACCCGGCAATCCTTTCATGGTTTCGTCAGTGTAAGGCTGAAGCCACTCTTCGCGGCCAAAACGGGACTGGAAGGTGGTCATGTATTCGTCTGATTTCAGATCCAGCGCTTCAGCCAGCAATCTTGATGTTTTATGACACTCGCAGTGGTATGGATCACCATTGGTCAGATAACGCTTCGGGATCCCGTGATAGGACATAACCAGCAAATCAGCTTTCCCGTTTTCCTTCCAATGCTGCCTGACACTCGCAGCCAGCGCTTCGATGTAGGCGGGTTCGTCATTGTAGTGCGTTACAAAGCGCAATTCCGGCATCCAGCGGCGGCGGGTAAAATCGGCTGCCACAGCATCAAAAGTCGACGCAGTGGTGGATGCACAATATTGCGGATACAACGGCAGTACTACCAGCTTTCTCACGCCCTGACTGAGCATTCTGTCGATGGCAGACGCCACGGACGGCTGCCCATAGCGCATGGCAAAATCAACTACCACATCGTCGCCGTATTTCTCCCGGCACTTCTCTTCCAGTGCTGCATGCTGAGCCTTAGTGATCGCCATTAACGGTGAACCTTCGTCTGTCCACACTGTGGAATAGGCTTTTGCAGACCGTCCGGGCCGGAAGTTAAGGATCACCCCGTTGAGTACGAACCACCAAATCAGGCGGGGAACTTCGACAACCCGGGGATCGGAAAGAAACTCTTTCAGGTAAGGCTTCAGCGCTGCTTTAGTCGGCTGCTCAGGTGTACCTAAATTGGTGATCAGCACGCCCAGGCGGTCTGCCTGGCCATGTGTAAAATGGGTAGAGTTAATATATTTCATGCTGCTTTACCTGAAATCGCTGCCAACTAATTAAAAAGACAATTAATTATACTGAACCTTCGACACTTTTGATCCCCGGAATCAGATATTTATAACGATTATTTGATTCAGTTTAAGCGATTACTATCACCGCATGTCGCCAATAAAAAAGGCCGGTATTCACCGGCCTCAGAGACATTACATTTCGTTAAGGTGTATAGAACGTTGCCGCACCCGGTCCAACAGGCATACCAAGCAGGAATACCCAGAAGAAAAACAGCAGCGACCAGCCAAGTATAAACACCATAGAATAAGGCAGCATCATGGCAATCAGAGTGCCCATTCCGACATCCTTACGATACTTAGCCGCCATAGCGAGGATCAGACCGAAATAGCTCATCATCGGCGAAATCACGTTGGTAACCGAGTCGCCGATACGATATGCAGCCTGAATCACTTCCGGTGCGTAACCTAATAGCATCAGCATGGGCACGAAAATGGGCGCAGTCACAGCCCACTGCGCCGAGGCACTGCCCAGCGACAGATTCACCAGTCCGCACATTAAAATAAACAGAATGAACACCGACGGCCCGTCAAGACCCGCGGCCTGCAACAACGCAGCACCTTTAACGGCGAGGAACGTACCAAGGTTTGTCCATTTAAAGAAGGCTACAAACTGGGCGGCGAAGAATACCAGCGTGATGTAGAGACCCATTGCTCCCATGCTTTTCGACATGGCGTTAATCACATCGCGGTCATTTTTCATCGAGCCTGTTACCCTGCCGTATACGAAACCGGGTATCGCAAAGGTAATGAAAATAAAAGCGACGATGCCTTTAAGAAAAGGTGACCCGGTAATAAGGCCGGTTTCCGGATTTCGCAACGGGCCATTTTCAGGTACGACGGTAAGTGCCAGCACAGCACACACTGCCACGAATGCAAGGCCGGCCATTTTCAGACCTTTCTTTTCCAGAGCCGTTGGCGCTTCCATGGACTGGCCTTCCAGTTCCACAGACGCATCCGATTCGTTGTACTTACCCAGCCTTGGTTCGACAATTTTTTCAGTCACAAAGGTGCCCATGATGGCAATCACAAAGGTACTGATGAACATGAAATACCAGTTTACTTCCGGGCCGACCACATATTCAGGGTCAATCATATGCGCGGCGGCTTCAGTGATGCCGGAAAGTAACGGGTCAACGGTGCCAAGTAACAGGTTAGCGCTGTAACCCGCCGACACGCCGGCAAATGCAGCAGCAAGCCCGGCCAGCGGATGGCGGCCGAGTGAATGGAAAATCATAGCAGCCAGCGGAATAAGGACAACATAACCCAGCTCTGATGCGGTATTTGAAAGGATGCCGGCAAACACTACGGCGAATGTGACCACACGCTTAGGTGCACCCATCACCAGAGAGCGCATCAGCGCGGAAAGCATACCGGAGTGCTCTGCCACAGAGACACCCAACAATGCCACCAGCACGGTACCAAGCGGAGCAAAGCTTGTGAAGTTGGTCACCAGACCGGTAACGATACGCTGAAGGCCTTCAGCACTCATCAGCGAGATGACTTCAATCATGCCGTCTGCTTCGCGGCCTTTTGCGCCTACAGGACGGGGATCAGCCACAGCCACATCGAAGTAGCCCAGGATGCCACTTAAGATGACGATGAATACAGATAGTAATGCGAATAATGTGATCGGATGCGGCAACAAATTCCCGAGCCACTCAACGGTAGCCAAAAATCGTGCGAACCATCCGCTCTGTGCAGCATCCCCGCGGGACGGCACCTGAGACTGATTGGAACTCAAGATAAACCTCTGTCGTTTTTATTCAGATCTGCATTTTATGCAGCCTGATTATAATAATGTCGCGCACAGTATAGCGAATAAACAGCGTCTTCGCAGCAAAAGGGCTTTAAAGCGGCTATTTTCCATACTTTAGGACGACTTAGAAATCGTCTGAAAGTGGGTTTTGAGGGCATAAAAAAACCCGCCTGAAGCGGGTTTTTCAATAGGTTACGATTTATTTACCTTTGGAATTATCCAGGTATTTAAAGAAATCGCTGTCCGGTGCAAGCACCATCACATCATCTTTACCATTGAAGCTCTTACGATAGGCATCCATACTGCGCAGGAAGCTATAGAAATCAGGGTTCTTCGAGTAAGACGTTGCATAGATTTGTGCTGCCAGTGCGTCACCTTCACCACGTACCTGACGGGCATTACGCTCCGCGTCTGCCAGCATAACGGTAACTTTCGCATCGATATCTGCACGGATCACTTCAGCTTGTTCCTGACCTTCCGAACGGTGTTCACGGGCTACCGCAGCACGCTCTGCACGCATACGCTGGAAGATCGCGTTACTCACTTCGTTAGGCAGGTTAATTTGCTTAACCCGCACGTCAACAATTTGAATACCCAGTTCTTTAGAGGATTCGCTGGCTTGTTCCATTGCCTGATTCATCAGTGCAGAACGCTCACCGGATACAATTTGTGCAATAGTGCGGGCACCGAATTCAGAACGCAGACCGTTGTTCACCTTCTGTTTCAGAAGCGCCTCTGCCTGCAACTTATTACCACCTTGTGTAGAGAGATAATATTTTGCGAAATCAGCAATTTTCCACTTCACGTAAGAATCGACGATAAGGTCCTTCTTCTCTGAAGTCACGAAGCGGTCAGGCACATCATCCAGCGTTTGAATGCGGGCATCCAGACGACGGACAGAATCGATAAACGGCAATTTGAAATGCAGGCCGGGCTCGAATACGCGTGTTTCGCCGGTGGCGTCATCACGTTGTACTTTACCGAACTGAATAACTATCGCTCTTTCGCCTTCGCTTACCACAAATAACGAGCCGGACAGCAAAATAACAAACAGTACTACTACTGCAATGAGTAAGTTCTTCATGCGTTATTCTCCTCCGTTACCGAAACGACTGTCACGGAAACCAGAACTCTGCGTTGCTGAGCCGGATGAGTTACTGCCGGATGAAGATGGCAGCGACTGATAAGACGAAGATGAACGGGCCGGCGCAGATGATGATTTTTGTTCCATCATTTTATCCAGCGGCAGATACATCATGTTATTTCCACCTTTGCTGTCGATAAGCACTTTACTGGTTTTACCCAGTACCTCTTCCATCGTTTCCAGATAAATACGCTCACGGGTAACCTGAGGCGCAGCTTCAAACTGAGGCAGAAGCTCAGAGAATCGGGCCACTTCACCCTGCGCTTCCAGAATGACACGCTCTTTGTAAGCCTGCGCTTCTTCATTCATCCGGTTAACCTGACCACGGGCGCGGGGTTCAATTTCACGTGCGTAAGCTTCAGCTTCGCGGATGAAACGCTGTTCATCTTCCTGAGCGGCGATAGCATCATCGAATGCATCTTTCACTTCTTCAGGCGGACGGGCATCACGGAAGTTCATATCGGTGATGGTGACACCAAGGTCATAAGGTTCAAGGATAGATTGCAGTTCTTCCCAAACACGTTGACGGGTGACTTCACGGCCATCGGTTAATACGTCATCCATTTGTGAGTGACCTACAACGTAACGGATTGCACTGTCGAGTGCCTGGCTCAGGCTCATTTCAGGGCTGGTTACCGCAAAAGTCCAGCGATACGGGTCTACCACGCGGTATTGCATTTCCATCTGAACACGTACCACGTTTTCGTCTTCAGTCAGCATGGAGCCGCTCGAAGCCTGGTCACGGATAGATGTGACATCAACCGGAATAACGGTATCGATAAAGGTTGGCTTCCAGCGAAGTCCCGGTTCTACCTGCTGAGAATATTCACCGAAACGAAGCACTACACCGCGCTCTGATTCACGGATGGTATAGAACCCGCTTACCACCCAGATTACGGCCAGCAGTGCGATTAGAATAGCGGCACCGACTGTGCCCAGGCTTTTACCTGAACCACCGTTGCCACCGCCCATTTTTCCGAATTTACCAAACAGGTTTTTGAACACGTCGTCCAAATCCGGGGGCCCCTGATCGCGACCGCCGCGGTTTTTCCACGGGTCGTTATTTTTGCCACCCGGCTCATTCCAAGCCATGCTGATACTCCATAAGTGGTTAACCCCCGATAACTGAATATGCTGCCCGCGATGAACAGCCGTTCAATTATTTTGGGATCTGATTTTAAAATCTGTCGTTACGAATCTGTCGTTTAATGATGTACCACATATCCGGACAAGCCGTCATCGAGGCGTTTTTCTAAACGGTTCCAGTCGCTGGTGGGCATTCTTACATCCACTACCCAGTCACCGCCGTCGTCATAGGCCTCATTTGCGATACAGTTTAAATCATACAACACCCCGCGCAATTTACTTTGCGCCGGGGGGATCCGCAGTGTGTAACTTACCATGCTCTGTCCTAAGCAATCGGTAAGTGCTTTACTCAATAAATCGAGCCCCTCTCCGGAATGAGCAGACACCCATACACGAACAGGTACACCCTCGTCGTCTCTATCTATACGCGGTGATATTTCATCAAGTTTATCAATCTTATTACAGATTATTAATTGTTGAATATCATCTGCTTCAATTTCTTCAAGCACCGCATTCACTTCATCCATCGTTTCACGGTAGTTTGCCTCTGCCACGTCAACAACATGGAGCAGTAAATCTGCTTCCTGAGTTTCCTGTAACGTAGCTTTAAATGCTGCAACCAGGTCGTGAGGGAGATGACGGATAAACCCGACGGTATCTGCCAGAATAGCCGGCCCCACATCCTGCAAGTCAATTTTGCGGAGAGTAGGATCCAGCGTGGCAAACAGCTGGTCCGCTGCATACACGTGGGAATTTGTGATGGTATTAAATAACGTCGATTTCCCTGCGTTGGTATAGCCAACCAGAGAAACCGTGGGAATTTCGGCACGTTTGCGCGATCTGCGCCCTTGCTCACGTTGTTTCTGTACCTTCTCCAGCCGACGGAGAATGGCTTTAATACGGCCACGTAACAACCGACGGTCGGTTTCGAGCTGTGTTTCACCCGGACCACGCAGACCTATCCCGCCTTTCTGACGCTCAAGGTGTGTCCATCCACGAATTAACCGGGTAGAAATATGTCGAAGCTGTGCCAGTTCCACCTGCAACTTACCTTCATGTGTCCGGGCACGTTGTGCGAAGATATCGAGGATAAGGCCGGTACGATCTAAGACCCGGCATTTGCAGATGGCTTCGAGATTCCGCTCTTGAGACGGCGATAACGCATGATTGAAAATCACTACATTAGCATCATGCGCTTTCACAGAAGCAGCAATCTCTTCGGCTTTACCAGAACCAACGAAATACTTAGCATGTGGAGCACTGCGCGACGTCGTAAGTACGTCTACCGCATTCACTCCCGCAGAAGATACGAGCAATTCAAGCTCGGCGAGATCTTCTTTGCTGTTCTCGTCAGCAAAATTTACATGAACAAGAATAGCCTGTTCACCGGCTTCATAACGGTCAAACAAGCAATGTACCTTTTAAATTATTCACTTTTACTATTTTCAGCATCCCCTTGGGTTGAGCTAGGCATAGTGATAGCACGTGATGGTACAACCGTTGAAATGGCATGCTTGTAAACCATCTGGCTAACTGTGTTTTTCAACAGAATCACGAACTGGTCGAACGATTCCACTTGCCCCTGAAGTTTGATCCCATTTACCAGATAAATGGATACGGGAATACGCTCTTTTCTTAACGCATTCAAGAATGGGTCTTGTAGTGATTGCCCTTTAGCCATTTGATATCCTTAGTTTTTATTATTTCCATGGCAAACATATACGTTTGCCACCGCGCTTAATGTATAACACACTCCAACACTTAAAGTGTGATTTTTGACAAAATATTCGTCAAATTATGGTTAGCAAACGTGTCAAGCCAGTGCAGTTCCGGCCAGCCTCTTAACCAGGTCAGCTGCCGTTTTGCAAGTTGACGCGTTGCAATAATACCTTTCTCACGCATTTCTGCATAGTCGAGTTGCCCTTGTAAATACTGCCACGCCTGACGGTATCCTACTGAACGTATAGAGGGTAAATCTTCATGAAGATCACCCCGGGCAAACAATGTCTTCACTTCATCAATGAAGCCATCTTCAAGCATCATATCGAACCGCTGTTCAATACGACCGTGTAACACTGCTCTGTCTTCCGGTGCTATCGCAAATTGCGTCACCTGAAAAGGACATGGCTCGCCTTTTTCGGCCTGCCAGTCAGTGAGGCTGCGGCCGGTCGACCGGTAAACCTCAAGCGCCCGTGTTACACGCTGCGGATCATTCGGGTGAATGCGGGCGCCACTTACAGGGTCTACACGAGATAATTCATCGTGTAAGGCTTGCCATCCATGCGCCCCGGCATCCCGGACAATGCCCGCTCTCACCTCATCGTCAGACTTAGGTAAGGGCGAAATACCATTTATCAAGGCATTAAAGTACATCATCGTACCACCCACCAGCACTGGCAATTTGCCGCGCTGATGGATATCGTTAACCAGCGAAATGACATCGCGGCGAAATTCCGCCACGGAATACGTTTCTGACGGATCGATAATATCAATCAGCCAGTGTGGCGCCAGCGCCTGTTCTTCCGCGGTCGGCTTTGCCGTACCGATGTCCATGCCTTTGTACACCAGTGCTGAGTCAACACTGATAATTTCACAAGGTACGCGTTGTGACAGCTCCAGCGCCAGACCTGTTTTACCGGAAGCGGTAGGCCCCATAATACTTACGACGGGCTTCATATTCTGACTTTCACTCATTCCGGCCACGTCTCTATTAATCTGTCTGCAGGCTGGCTGCGCCCCTGTTGTTCCAGCACAATAATCTGTTCGCTGACAGGCATCGATTCAAATCCGTGCCACACTGCTGTAAGAATATCAGCCGGTACGGTTGTCACTGATATTAAAGACTTTAGCACATCATTCAGGTTCTGCCCGCCGGAAGTCAGCATGGCCGGAAACCAGTTCACCCAAGGAAAATGTCTGCATCCTGAAGGTGCCTGTTGTAACCGGTATTTACCTGCCACCAGACTGATTTCAAAGTGGTGATCTTGCAAAACCTCAACGGTTTGTTCACTTACATTCATGTTGGCCACTGATACCGGCATCAGCAATGGTTGCGATGTGCCGGCCAGCTCAATTTGAGCCGCCACCCACTGGGCGATTATAGCGTTTACAGATAAAAGCAAACAGTTGTTTTTATGACAGTAAATTCTTACATATTCATTTAACTGCAAGAATGATAACGCAGAGGTCTCCTGCGTATCAATCTGTGAGCTGAGCAAAGTGCTGTAGCGCTGCCCGTAATCGGCCACCGTTGCGGCAGGCACCGGTGCACTGCGGTGACGGCCCGTTCCTCCTGCCGCCCCGCTTCCGTGATAGCGTCCCTGTGCAGTTCCGGCAGAGGAACCAGCAAAAGACTGTGAAGACCGCGGCACGGATTGCGTTGCTGTTGTGCTGTATCCGTTATTTTCCGGGGAATGCCCCTGATGCGTACCCTGCGGTTGCGCCGGTGTAAGAGGGCGAATGTAATCGTGTTCCGGCTCATCAAACTGTGCAGTTTCACCGGTGTCACCGTCACTGAGCGCATCTGCCACGGCCTTACAGATAAAATCATGTACAAGACGGCTTTGCTGAAAGCGAACTTCATGTTTAGCCGGATGCACATTCACATCGACATCACGGGGATCAACGGTCAGGTAAACCACGAAAGACGGTTGTTCCAGCACACCCCACACACTTTCATAAGCCTGACGGATTGCGTGCAGGATGAGTTTGTCCCGCATACCCCGGCCGTTTACAAAACTGAACTGGCTGTCGGTACTGCTTCTTAGCATGGTCTCATTGCCCAGCCAGGCTTCAAGTGTCATGCCGTCATAGCCGGTTTGCACGTAAACCGCGTTGCTCAGAAACTTTTGCCCCATTACCGCACTGATACGGCGGGTCAGAGGATCAGCTGACGAAGCCTGATAACGCTTTGTCATCTTGCCGTTGTGTTTCAGCAAAAAGGACACGTCGGGATGGCTGAGTGCAATCCTGCGGACCACATCTTCGATATGCTGATATTCGGTTTTTTCAGTGCGCAAGAACTTGCGTCTTGCCGGCGTATTGTAAAACAAATCAGCCACGTCGATAGTCGTGCCATTCGGATGGGCAACCGGGTTTACGGTGACCTCCATGTCACGACCTTCACAGTGAGCCTGCCATGCCTGTTCCTGATCTTCCGGTCTGGAAGTCAGAGTAAGCCTGCTGACTGAGCTGATACTGGCCAGTGCTTCACCGCGGAATCCTAACGACATGATTTGTTCGAGATCATCCAGCGTTGCAATTTTACTGGTTGCATGACGGCTGAGCGCCAGGGGTAATTCGTCTTTGCAGATGCCGCCACCGTTGTCACGCAATCTGATTCGCTTATGCCCGCCTTTTTCAATATCCAGTTCGATACGTGTGGCACCGGCGTCGAGACTGTTCTCAATTAGTTCTTTAACAACAGACGCAGGTCTTTCTACCACTTCGCCGGCAGCGATTTGGTTCGCTAACTGCGGTGGGAGTAGCTGTATAGGCAAGGGAATTCCAGACTTTGTTTCAGGTTCTCGGGATGGTCAGTTCCTGACCAATCTGTACGGTGTCGCCGCTAAGGTTATTTGCCGCTTTAATGGTACTGATTTTGACATTGTAACGTTGCGCCAGCAAGGACAATGACTCACCACTGCGAACCTTGTGAATTAAATTACGGGATTTTTGTGAAGCCCATAAGGTGCCGTCCGGCGGGACCTGACGAAAATACGTCTTGATTGCCTCAAACATTGAGGTAGCCAGCCGCTCGCGGTATTCACTCCAGTTCAGGTTTTTTTCTTCCTGCGGATTACTGATAAAACCGGTTTCTACCAGAATTGACGGAATATCCGGCGCTGTCAGAACGGCGAGACTGGCCGCCTGCGGAGAAGACTTGTGCATACGTGTTACGCCACGCAACTCTTTTATCACTTTCTGACTGAGGTCGTAGCTGGCTGACATAGAATGATCCATGGACAAACCGAGAATGGTTTCTGCCAGATAACGCTCGCTGGCGTTATCAGAAATCACTTCTGCTGCGCCGCCCAGTAATTCAGAATGCTGTTCGGTTCTTTCCAGCCAGCGACCCAATTCAGTATCAGCACGGCGCATTGACAATACCCACACAGATCCGCCTCTCGGACCAGCTGTGGTAAAGGCATCAGCGTGTATTGAAATCAGTAAGTCAGCTTTACTTTTGCGGGCGATTTCTGGTCTGCGGTTCAGCCCGACGTAATAATCGCCTTCCCGTGTCATTACTGCACGCATGCCGGATTCCGCATTAACCAGTTTTTCAAGGTATTTGGCAATACTCAGGGTAATGTGTTTTTCGTAAGTACCGGCACGGCCGATAGAACCGGGGTCATTACCGCCGTGACCCGCATCAATGGCAACAATAATATCGCGGTCCCGACTGTTGTTTTTCGTATCCAGCACGACGGAAGTCGACGCCAGTGGCGCAGCGGGGCCGGGGTTCGGATCAATTAAGTCAACCACGAGGCGGTGTCCGTAGGGGCCATCAGGCTCAACAGGAAAAATGGAAGGCTTTGCCTTTCTCGCCATTTCGATAACGATGCGGGCTGACTGACTGTTCTTTGGTGTTGAGTGGCGCACCCGCTTTACCAGGTCACCGGTGATATCAGCCTGTGACAAATCGCTGCCGTTATCGGTATCCGCAAGGTCAATAACCAGCCTGGCAGGGTTGTCTAATGAAAAATAGGTAAATTCAGGCGCCGTTTTAAGATCGAGCACAACGCGGGTCCTGTCACCGGAAGGTGCAGCCCTGACTCCGCTAATCTGGTTTTGTGCCCAGGCAGCGCATGCCAGTGACCACAAACAGATTGTGTAAACGATTACGCGCAACATATTTCGCCCTGAAAATTTCCTTTCGTCAGCTTTTTTATTTTTTATGGGGCACTCAGTGCACAAACAACAGCATCACCGGCCGCTGATTTCGCGGCAATGTGCAATGTCCGCACATCATCATGTGAGTTAATACTAATCACTAAATCCGCAGATGCCAAGAACTCGGCCCCTTTTTGAGGCCATTCAATCAGACAAACGCTCTTTTCACCGAAGTAATCACGGATCCCCATGAATTCCAGTTCTTCAGGATCCGCCAGACGGTACAGATCAAAATGATAAACAGAGACTTCATCCAGTTCGTAAGGTTCCACCAGGGTATACGTGGGGCTTTTTACGTGCCCCGCGTGTCCGAGTGTTTGAATGAAAAAGCGGGAAAATGTCGTTTTGCCGGCGCCCAGGTCGCCTTCCAGATAAATCACCAGGCCGGCTGGCAGTCTGCTCTTAACAGCGCTGGCTATTTGCTCTGAAATTTTTTGTGTGGCTTCCGGTGAATCTGACCGGAAAACATGTTCTGCGTACGACATAAACTCTGCTTCAACAAATACTACTGGTTGATGAGCACCCTGACGGCGTCAAATAAATCGCTGGCAATCATACCACGTTGGCCGTACAAGTCAGCCAGATCATCTCCGGCTTTAGCATGCACAGTGACGCCATATTTTGCTGCGATATCCCGTGACAGCCCCTGCGCTAGCAGCGCTCCCAGGATACCACTGAGCACATCACCGCTACCCGCCGTTGCCATACCCGGATTACCGTGTTTGCTTACCCAGGTAGACCGCTCGTTATCAATAATGGTTCCCGCGCCTTTCAGCACACAGGTGGCATGATAACGCTGGGCGCATTGTCTGGCATAATTAAAGCGTTCAGCTTCCACATCATCCACAGACACACCCAGCAGGCGCGCCGCTTCTCCGGCATGTGGCGTTAAAATACAGTCATTAATGGTATACGCAGTGGCCTGACGGCTGAGCAAATTCAACGCATCGGCATCCAGCACCATCGGCTTCGGATGAGTCTGACAATGCTTCATCACCGTTTGAAATACGGTTTCTGCCCAGTCATCCTGCCCCAGACCGGGTCCGATCACCACGCAGGTCGCCCAGCTCAACGCATCTTCCAGATTTTCATCTGTCACCATCAGCTCCGGACGGCCGGCGCTGACCTGAATGGTTGACGCTTCATGGGTATAAACCCGCACCATGCCGGCACCGCTTCGCAGCGCAGCTTCACTTGACAGACGGATTGCCCCGGCAGTGCCTTTATTGCCGCCAACGCACAATAACCGGCCGTATGTACCTTTGTGACTGTGTACCGCACGTGGACCCATACCGCGAAACTGTTCGATATCCAGTAAGCTGGCTGACGAACGGGCGAGTTCAGAGAAGGCTTTACCGATTCCGAGGTCATCGTAAACTAACTTACCGCAGGACTGCTTGCCGGCACCGGTAGATAAACCGGGCTTAATACCCACGAATGTGACGGTGACATCAGCTTCAATACAGCGACCTAATGACTGACCGGTATTGGCATCGAGACCGGAGGGCACATCGATACTGACCACCGGAATAGCATGAGCATTGATAGCATCAATAATATCAGCAAATTCATTGCGGATATAACTGGTGATACCGGTTCCCAACATCGCGTCGACAACCAGTCCTGCTTTATCCAGCAAGCCTTTATCGAAGACTTCAATTTTTCCGCCGGCATCAAGCCAGCGTTTTTGTGCCCGGCCAGCATCGCCTTCAAGAATACGGTGAGGTTCGACGGCGCACACATGCACCTGCTTGCCTGCTTCTTTCGCTTTCAGTGCAGCGATATAACCATCGCCGGCATTGTTGCCCTGCCCTACCATCACAAGATAAACGTGGGTGTTTGGCAGCAGGCTCTGACACTGACGGAATACCGAAGCACCTGCACGCTCCATCAGGGTGGCCAGATCACAGCCGGACTGCTCCGCTGCGGCCTGTTCGTGTTCTCTTACCTGTTCGGCGCGAAAGAGTTTATGTGATAAGCTTGTCGCGAGTTTAGTATCCAGCATAGTTTCCATGTCCGCGTTGCAATCAATCGATCTCAATAGATTAACAAACGATATCAAGGCTTGGGGCCGCGCGCTAGGTTTTCAGCATGTGGGTATCAGTGATGTTGATCTCAGTCAGCATGAAGAGAAGTTGATGGCATGGCTGGAAAAGGGCTATCACGGTGATATGGAATATATGGCCGCGCACGGCACCAAAAGAGCCAGGCCCGCAGAGTTACTGCCCGGCACCGTGAGAGTAATCAGTGTGCGCATGGACTATCTTCCTCCGGATGCGTCTTTTGCCCGCCATCTTTCTGATGATCAGATTGGTTATGTCAGCCGGTACGCGCTTGGCCGTGACTACCACAAAGTACTGCGGCAACGTCTGAAACAACTGGGGGAAAAAATATCTGCGCAGTTTGAGGATGCGCAGTGGCGTCCTTTTGTCGACTCCGCACCGGTGCTGGAACACGCTATTGCTGAAAAGGCCGGTACCGGCTGGACAGGTAAACACTCCCTCACTATCAGTAAAGAAGCCGGCTCCTGGTTTTTTCTCGGCGAGTTGTTCATCAACCTGCCGCTGCCTGTAGACGAGCCGGTAGAAGAAGGATGCGGCAGTTGTACTGCCTGCCTGACGATTTGCCCCACACAAGCCATCGTCGCGCCTTATACCGTTGATGCCAGAAAGTGCATTTCTTACCTCACCATTGAGAATAACGGGCCGATTCCGGAAACATATCGCCCGCTGATGGGAAACCGCATATACGGCTGTGATGACTGTCAGTTGGTGTGTCCCTGGAACCGCTATGCAGCAATTACAGAAGAAACAGACTTCCACGCCCGCAAGCAATTGCACGGTCAGCCTCTGACCACCCTGTTTGCCTGGGATGAATCCACGTTCCTGAAGAATACTGAAGGCTCACCTATACGGCGGATAGGGCATGAAAAATGGTTACGTAATATTGCCGTCGCCATGGGCAATGCATCGGCCAGTGAAGCCATTGTATCGGCTCTTGAAGGTCGTTCGGGAAGTGTGTCAGAGATGGTTCAGGAACACATTGACTGGGCGCTGACACAACAGGCAGGGAAGCAAGACAGGGAAACAGTCAGCAACCGGCAACAGCAGCGTCTCACCCGGGTAATAAAAAAAGGGCTGCCGCGTGATGCGTAGCCCCTTCCAAAAAGAAAAACAGCGTCGTTTTTATTTGTGGTACTGACGACTCAGACGGTGAACCGCATCAACAAAAACGCCGGCGTGCTCAGGCGGCACGTCCAGATGGATACCATGGCCTAAATTAAACACGTGCCCTGAGCCTTCACC
>Ga0209452_1000228_pt1 | contig 14493 bp, 10 predicted proteins | sample WorMetimpBELIZE1_FD_187388 | JGI IMG/M metagenome (GOLD analysis project Ga0209452, IMG submission 187388) | Marine gutless worms symbiont microbial communities from Max Planck institute for Marine Microbiology, Germany - Olavius imperfectus... | ecosystem: Host-associated > Annelida > Digestive... | reverse complement strand
AACTGTGTTATTGTGTTGTGTTATTGGTATTTTACGTCGCTTAACATAGCTCAGATGATCAGCGACAACGGAGACAAGTCTAGTTTACACTGTTACACTATTGTTATTACAGTTATTCTAAATTTTTCTAGATAGTGAAGAAAGTATGACATTGAGTAGACGGTTATCGGAGAGCACAGTGTTTATGTTTGGACTTATTTTCAATTTATCACATGCGCCAAGTACAGCTGAGCATGTTACACTATAAGGACATTCTATGAGAAAGTGGGTGACAGTTTCAGGTTTGTTACAAGAATGACACAGACCATCTGGGTGTTTACCAATCTGGTGAAGATAAGCATTCAAGCAGCACTTGCCTAGTCGCAGTCTAGTGACAACAACATCTTTATACCGATATGCGTGAAAATATTTGAGTTTAGTAGAGACAGTTTTTTCTATTTCCCTATAGTGAGATCCTGTAGTTTCAGTATCCCAGGTTCGCTGCCATTTGCCAATGATATGTCTATCGACTAGGTTATATGCTTCCGATAGCTCCAGTCCTACATCTATATCTATGTTTGGGTGTGCTGTAGAGAGATTAGCTAGTTTATCTGCCAGTTCATTTCCTTTGATGCCAATATGACTTGGTAGCCAAATAAAAGTGACTTTTTTATTGTGTTTCGTAACAAGAGCCAATACGTCTAAGAGAAGGTTTGGTCTACAGGAACTTTTGTGTGATGCTATAGCTTGCAGAGAGCTGTAGGAATCACTGAAAATGCTAATATTTTTGTCTAGGGCTAGGGTATTGATGACCCAGAGGAGAGCTAGTTTGATAGCGGCTAGTTCCGCGGCAAAGATTGTTATGTTGTCTGTGAGTCTTGCACTGTGTTCAATGTTTAGTTCTGGAACACAAAATGCTGCTGATGTTTTGTTATCTGTTGTTTTAGATGCGTCTGTGTATACGTGAACAGAATTGTTATAGCTGTCTATTTTATCCAATGCTAAGTTTCTGAGCAGCTCTGGATTTTCTTGTTTGCTACCACAATCTATTAGTGAGGTATCGACACAGCAAGGTTTGAGATGCCACGTTGGCACATCTGGAAGAGCTGTTGGTCGAACGACTTCAATGTTAAAGTTGGAAAAATAATCTAGGGTTTTAGTGTATATTGGAAGATTATTGGGTTTGAACTTTTTACTGAGAGTAGTCCAGTGAAATTGTGTAACTGATTTAGCAGGATGACCTTCGGTTGCTTTGACTTTGACTGAATATTTTATTTCTTGTTGGCTTCGCCGTAATGCTAGTGGCATCTCACCGGTCTCAACTTGCAGTGCCGAGACTGCAGTGGAACAGAAAGCACCACATGCTATACGAAGAGCTTTATGTTGTATTATATCTAATCTATTTTTACTGCTCTCGGATGCAGAATTATATGCTATTGAGCCATAGTCTATAACAGAGCGTATTAAACTTCTATAGATAGTAAGTAGTACTTTTTTGTTGGCCCCCCATGTATTTCCTGCTACTACTCGCATAAGTTGTAATCGTTTCTTGCATTTATTTTCTAGATATGTAATATGTTCGTTCCAATTGAGTTTAGAGTCAAAAATGAGACCTAAGAACTTGGCTTTGTTGTCGATTTTAACTGAATGATTATTTATGGTTAAATTGATATCAGTAACTTTACGACGGCTGAAAACCACTGCGACAGTTTTTTCAAGTGAGATCTTGAATCCCCATGCATCACACCACTCTGAAACTTTATTTAGGTTTTCCTGTATTAATTTCGTAATGTGACTCAGGTTTTTACCTGATTGAAATATACAACCATCATCAGCAAAGAGAGAGGATTCAACGTCGTGCAAGGTGTCTGGTAGATCATTTATCATTATTAAAAACAGTAATGGTGAAATAATAGAACCCTGAGCAGTACCATTTTCTAATACATATCTTTGCGATAGTGCATTCCCCACTTTTACCTGAACGGTTCTGTCTGTTAAGAAGTTTTTTATGAAACTGAAAATGTTACCAGTTATACCGAGGTTTTTTAGCTTCATCAAAAGACCTGTTCGCCACATCATATCAAAGGCAGACTGAAAATCAATGAAAACCCCGACTGTGTAACCTTTATTGTTGTTATACTTATTAATAGTATCTTGTAGTCTGATAATGTGGTCTATGGTGCTGCGACCTTTCCGAAAACCAGATTGTATGTTATTTAGAATATTGTTTTTCTCAACGTGGTATGTTAAGCGAGTGGTTACCATTTTTTCCATTAGCTTGCAGAGCGTAGGTGTGAGACTAATCGGCCTATATGATGTTGTATGTAATGGATCTTTACCAGGTTTCAGAACTGGATGTACTATTGAATCTCGCCAGCTGACAGGAAAATCATCGTTTGCCCATATTTGATTACAGAGATTCAATGCTGCTTTTATGGAGCATTTAGGTAACTTTTGTAACATTTCGTAAGATATTCTGTCAGCACCGGGTGCTGAATGTCTCTTAACATCTCGTAGAGCCCTTTTTAGTTCGTGTAAAGCAAAAGGTTCATTTAAATCATTTAGTTTACTATCACCGATGGAATTGGAAATGTTTTCAAATAAATGTTTTTGATTAGATTCAATATCATCCTTATGAGCAATGAAATTATCAGTGTAGTTTTTGTTGCTGCTTATATCCGAAAATGTTTTGGCAAACGCTTCCGCCTTTTCTTCATTAGATTCTAGAGTAATACCATCAACTAGCAGATTTTTGATTTTACTCTCACATTGGACTCCATTCATTTTCTTGGCCATCCGCCAAACCGTGCCCAGTTTGGTTGAATTATTCAAAGTACTGCAGTAATCCTGCCAATATTCCCTTGCCGTGGTCTTTATTACATGTTGGGCTTTACCTTTTAGCCTTCTGTAATTAATGCAGTTATCTATGGTTTTGTTTTTATGCATGGCATTTCTAGCTTTATTTCTGTCCTGGACAGCTTTCTTACAAACTTCGTTCCAATACGGTAGAGGTTTTGAACGTTTTCCTTTTGTGTTTTTACCTTGAGGAATACTTAATTCTGCAGCTTTGATTATAGCACTGGTTAGAATTTCAGTTTTTTCCGTAACCGATGTAGATTCGGAAATTGTATCAGTTGTTAGTAATTTTCTACAGTTTATTTTGAATGACTTCCAGTCAGCTTTTGAGAGAATGAATTTTTGTGAGTTATCTGTATCCAAGAATGGACGAACATTTATGTGTGTTACTGTGGGAGAGTGATCGCTGCCAAATGTATCATTTATAACTTCCCAATCACAGTTTGCAGCAATAGTATGACAAGCTATTGATAAATCTAAATGGGACCTAGTACCGTTATGATGTGTGTATGTTGGAAGACCGTTATTAAGAACGACATAATTGTTGTTGTCCATTAAGTTTTCAATAAGTGCGCCTCGATGATTGGTATCGGGACTACCCCACAGTGTATTTTTGGAATTTAGATCCCCTACAATTATTGTTTTCGGTGTGAAAATTGAACACAGAATATTTGTGTCTAGGTCTTGCTCTGGAGAAATGTAGAGATTAACAACTGTTATGTAACTATTTTCGGTTTTAATTTTTACTAAAATGCATTCTATATCAGTCTGTGATTTGATTTCGGTGTAATTTACAGAATCTTTGATCAATGTAACTAAACCACCTTTTCCAATACCTTCCCTATCTTTTCGTACTACACTATATCCAGTAAGTGAAAAGTTTTTTGTGGGTTTTAGGAAAGTCTCTTGCAAGCATATAACATCATAATAATTGTATGCCAAGTGTTGTTTCATTTCGTTTAAATGGGCTAATAGCCCATTACAGTTCCACTGAAATATGTTTATCCCACAATTATGTGAACCAGTCATTTTACAGATTGATTTTAGGCCCACGTCTAATCTAGCATCAAAGATAATGATCTGCTGCTACAGGATTAATCCTTACGATGCCTACAATTTGGAGACAGACATGGATTAGGTCCATGCTGTCCAAAAACAGTACAGGCTAAAGCATTTAGATTACGCCTTATGTTCGTAAAATCAGTATCCGGGCAACTGCCGTCTAATATAGCTAGAGTGTAAAGCAAATGATGTGTTATCTGCTTCAGGAAGGCTGTCAGTGGGATGTAGTTCTGCCGTGGTGCATCGTCAGAGGTAGTCTTGGTTGCTGATGCTGTGCGGTCTTGTTCATTAGGCTCCGCAGGCTGAACACTTCGAGTAGACGTAGTAGAGAACAGCTGGCGACTCGCTGGAGAGCGAGTGGAGCTAGGAACCGGTCTCGATGTAGGTGGAACAGGAGCGGGTAGTGGAGTGGACGTGTGCACCGGTAGTCCTCGGACGCTGTCTTCTCCGCTTGGACCCTGCAACACACCAGATTTCACCTTTATTAGGGCATCTCGATATGACACTTTCTGAGTAACAGAGATCTTGAGAGCCTTACTCACTTCTTGATACTTACTGCACCCCTTGAATGCGGCTGAATGCTGACCTTTACAGTTGACACACACTGCCTGTGTGAGATCATCCTTGACTGGGCAGTCAGATACGGAGTGCCCTTCACCACATCTCACACAGCGCACCTGACGCCTACAATAAGCTGCAATGTGCCCGTAACCTTGACATTTGGCACATCGGGTTGGCTGCGGAATGTATGGTTTTACCTTGAAACGCAGACATCCAAGGTAAACATACTCGGGCAATTCACCTACGAAGCTAAGTACAACGCTGCCAGTGCGTACTCTGTTTCCGCTGGAATTGAAAACAACTATACGACGGGCGATATCTGCCTTAGTTTCGGACTGAATTTCATATTCCGTGAGCTCTGTGCTGACGCCAAAAATGATTCCACGATTGAAACGTGGCCTCGCCTGGTTAGTTGCACGTGGACCTACCTTTGCCCACGGTTCAGTAACAGTGATGGGCTTACCGCTCCAATCGCTGAGGTTCAACAGAACAGTCTTCTGTTTGGGTGACGTACATGTGACCCGCACACAACTATTTACCAACTTAACTTGGCCTACTTTACCTGCTATGTTTGACAGTTTACGGCTAAATTCTATCGGCTGTCTCGAAGCTTCCTTAGCAATGTCAAATGTGCTGCCTTTTATAAAGACAGTGAAATCGTTTTCGATACGGTACTTTTTATTAACGTTGTGAGCACTACCGTCGCTACTCACTGACTTACTGCGGCGTCGGGACCTCTTATTTCCAAACTGCCACTCAGACTCAGAAGTATGTAAGTTACCTGCGTTACTTACACTACCATTACCATCTTCCACTGTATTTGAATCCTCCAGCTGTTGGTTCAGCTCACGAACAGTTGAGCCTCCGTCCGATGAGGTCTCCATGCCTACACCTGCTGTCGTATCGCCCGATTCTTGCGAGTATACCGAAAAGTCAGTCTCTCTCTTCTTGCTGGCGCCCTTCGCGCACTCGACCAGCTTCAGGAAGTCATCCGGAGATGATTCCTTCAGCTCAATCAGTGCCTTCAACTGTTCAGCTGAAGGCACAGACACATCGCTGGCACATCCAGCTTCTTCCGTGGGTGGCCCTGAAAAGGGCCGGTTTTCATCCCGAGCCTCGGGACTCCTGGTGATCACCATCTGCGTAGTCTTCAGAATGATTCAAGAAAATCAATGACCTGAGTCGAAAAATCTCTCACTCTCATTTATTTGGCTACCAACGTGTACATGTATTTATGCTTTTTCATTTGCTGCGCTACGATTGGTCTGTTTACGCAGTTAGAGCTGATTGGTTAGCCGTTCGGCGCTGTGATTGGTTCATTTCAATCCGCTTTTGACGCAGGATCCGACGCAGCAACGCGAATATGCGGAATATACAATACCACGATATAGATTACAGTAATCGAAATTTCCAACAAAAAGCCCGTATTTTGTATAGTTATTGCGTTTGATTTCATCTTCATGACAACATTATGTAGTTGCATTGCAAATACTACTCATGAGATTCACAAATAGCTATAAAATAACCGTCATCATAATTGTCATGTTTCAATGTACCACTATCAAACTGAAGCAAACTCGCTGTAGTTACTTGGTCAGGATGGTGTTTGAAAATGTTCCTGTATGAATGAATGAATGAATGAATGAATGACAAAAATTTATATAGCGCGCTTAAAAGCCTACAAATGTATGCTTAATCTACCGCGCTTAGCCGAGAACTAAAAACTAGAACAAAACCGATGTGCGAAAGAAAAACGGTCCGGCCGAGAGTCCGTGAGATCAGTCCAGTGTATCTATGGTGAAGTCTATGGTGGAAAAGACTTGAGGAAGAGATGTATCAAATTTTATGTTGTTGTTGGACTTTGTTGTTGACATACTGCGTTGTGTTTTTTTGTTATCAGTATTTACTATTTAATTTAATTCTGTAAGCATGTGCGTTTGTCACGTGGAGACTATTAAACTTACTTACTTACTTACTTACTTACACTAACAGTGACAATCAGCGCTTAACAACAAACTGTAACTACAACTATGTCGTTTTCTCAGTCCGCAACACGTCGCTGAACGAAGTTTTTTTGTGACCTTCAAAGGCTTCAAAGGACAAATTAATAGCTGTCTTGTTTCAAAAAGTGTTCCTTAGGTCGACGTAGAACTCATTGATTCCGCATCTTTATGATGCTTTTCTTTTGAACTCCGATTTTGTTGTTTAACAGCAAATCAACGCTGATCTTTGTATGTAAGCTTAGCGTATTCTAAATGAGCGATGATTTTTAGCCGAATGCTGCAGATGACAAAACGGCTGCAACTAGAATCATGCGGTTCTCGCTCCAAAAAATATCTGAATGCCTTAACTTTATGCATGGTACGTTTGGAGACCCCTCGAGCGGGAGTGTCAAAGAAGAATAGGGTGCTTATAAACTTAGATGATAACTCATTGGCTATGCAATTGTAACGTTCGGCTAAAAAGAAATCACAAAGTACGAATTACGAAACACGGTACACGGCTTTGGGAATGATTCACTACACTATATAGTGACCAGTCTTGGAGCTTGAGGGTGCTATTTCGATCTCCAAGACTGCAACCATTTTGGCAGTCAAGTTCGTGTTCTTAATCAGTTTTTCACCATATATTTCGCCTTTAACAAATATGGAAGATTACAAAAATAACTGTGGCAGTGCATTAAGACAAACTGGTAGTGCAATCGCATGCTTCGGTACAATAACGTATTTGACACTGGTAGTAGCAAAGAGAAGCTCCGCTAACGCTAAGAGGACAGCGCGGCTGTTGCAGAAATATTACAGGGGAACTCCAAATATATGGGAGCGTCCCTAACCCAAGGCCAGGCCCACTTTTCCTCTGGGTGTGGTTTTATGGTGGGCCCTGGCAAACCCAAGCTGTGTACCAAATTTGAAGTCCCTAGCTTCAGCCATTGTGTAAATATTGAAATGAAACCACAAACTTTGGGGAGCTCCCCTAGCCCAAGGCCATGGCCACTTTTCCTATGGGTGTGATTTTACAATGGTCTTTGGCAAACCCAAGCTGTATACCAAATTGGAAGTCGCTAGCTTCAGCCACTGTGTAAATATTGAAGGGAAACCCCCAAATATAGGGGAGCACACCTGGCCCAGCACCACGCCCACCCTTTCTTCTGCGTGTGATTTTATGATGGACCTTGGCAAACCGCAGCTGCGCGCCAAATTTAAACTCGCTAGCCCCAAAATTATTTTAGGGGAACTCCAAAATTTCGGGGAGCTCCTCTAGCCCAAGGCCACCCCCACTTTTCCTTTGGTGTGATTTTATGATGGGCGTTGGCAAACTCAAACCCTGTGTACCGAATTTGAAGTCGCTAGCTTCAGCTGTTGCAGAAATATTAAACGGAAAACTCCAAATTTCGGGCAGATCCCCTGGCACCTTGCGATGAGGCTTGGCGCCATCCTTAAACCCTTTCCAAGACCTTTACCTCCTTTACCACGTCCAGACATGTTTAACATGAAGTCGCTAGCTTCAGCTGTTACAGAAATATTTTAGTGGAACTCCAAAATTTTGGGAAGATCCCCTAGCCCAGGGCCACACCCACTTTTTCTTCTAGTGAGATTTGATGATGGGCCTTGGCAAACCCCAGCTGCGTGCCAAATTTGAAGTCGCTGGCTTCCTCTAATACGGAAATATATGGGAATCTGTTTTTAAACAACATTTCGCATTTTGAGCGTACGGACTTCACCTATAGCTCATTGGAAAGCGCGTAGTTGACTTCGTATTCGCGATAATTGAACTTATTCGCTAGCTCTTACGGCGGACGCACTAATACGTCGAAATTGGCTTCGTTGAACGGGATGGGTAAATTTGGGGCTAAATATTAGGTTCAAGGGTTACATTTACTGCCAAGATATATACACCGTTAGATGGGGGAATGGTTCTGCTACAACTTTGCCGCTGGACGTTTTCACACAAATAAACTTTGTAGCATAGTTTATTCGATTTAAATTGATTTTTATTCACAAGAATAACAAATATACTTTTTGAGCCACCCTTTGAGGGACTTACGGGTAACATACGGACTTTATCTATTGCTCGTCGGAAAGCGCGTGGTCGACTTCCTATTCGCGATAGTTGAAGTTTTTGGTAGCTCTTACGGTTAAGACGTCATAAGCATATATTGGTCGAAGTCGGCGCTTTTCAGAGGGGGTGGGTCACTTTGAGAGCAAATTTATGTTGAAGGGTACGTCGCCCAGAACCATTGTTGGTATCAGAAAAACTAGTGTTTTTTGTACCTCACAGTGAAGACCGCATGATCCGCCCTTCATTCGTCTGTGACGGACTGGACAGACGTAATTGCTATAGGTATTACAGCGCTCGGCATTGCAAGCAATGCGGCCGGGCTGTAAAAAGCACATCGTACAATTTCTCATCAAGTGAGCTAATAACATCTCCAAAGCTGTTTTTTCTTCATGAGAATGTGGGTGGTCCTGAAAAGGACCGGTTTGTTGTAGTTGGTCTTGGCTGTTTAACCGCCGAAGCCGTACAAAGTACGTCCCTGACGCTTCAGAGCGTAGACGACGTCCATTGCCGTAACCGTCTTGCGTTTGGCATGCTCAGTGTACGTCACAGCGTCACGGATGACATTCTCCAAGAACACTTTGAGAACGCCACGAGTTTCCTCGTAGATCAGACCAGAGATGCGCTTGACACCACCACGGCGAGCAAGACGACGTATGGCTGGCTTCGTGATTCCCTGGATGTTGTCACGAAGCACCTTGCGATGACGCTTGGCGCCACCCTTTCCAAGACCTTTGCCTCCTTTACCACGTCCAGACATGTTTCACACACTAAAGTGCTGAATGAATCAATGAAATGAATGAAACGCGCAGCTTTTTTCAGCCTTATATATTTGTAGCGTCAGCGATCGCGCGGACTCGGTAGACGAACGCTAACAGCGACATGCACGAACACACGTCACACGCAGCTGCTGTTATTCCCGCCAAATGAGTTTTGTAGTATCAGGGTCGCCTCGTGCATGAGCTTGGCATTGATCAATTATCAAGTATCAAGTGTATTAATTTTGACACTTTTGCAGCTAAATTGCTAAATACACATGGTAGCATAAGACAAGTTAATGCAATGAAATCATAGTGATGTTGATAGGTCGTCATAATGAAGTTAGGACATAATCCTCCGCACGAAATCCCTCTTGACACATATGCTGTGATATAGATTGAATAACACCAATATGATATACTTTTCCAATCTTCCATTATACCTCAAATTTTAATGCACATTATGATGGATAAACAGTCCAAGCATGAGCTAATTGCAATGGCCGGAAATGTCGTAAAAGATGTTGACGTTTCGCGTATGCAAAAGAAGTTTGCATTTGCTGCTACAGCTTCAGCGGCAAAATACTCCGAGGGCGACATTTCGCAAGTTTCAGATGTTTGTAGCGAGAACAGCATGGTAATGATTGCTAAGTTTTTTGTCGACAGTTTCTTGTGGTTTGAACCTGTAAACCGCCCCCTAAATATGGCGCTGTTTCGGTACCAAAAATACTTCTGTTGCTGTTCCAGTGCAGATTTTGCTTCGATGCTTCCAGTCGCCACTCGCCAGTTACTCACATTTTAAGCCAGCCAATCATATTAGAAAATGTGACTGACTCAGAGGTGTACATGTAGACTTAAAAGCTGATTTTAGGAAATCATAGCACTGCTGGACAAAAATGGTGGTAAAAATTTGACAGAAAATCGAACTGTGCATCGGTGACCGGACGGGACAATCGTTCCGGGGATACTATCCCTCGAACTTCCTCCATCCGGAACAAAACATTAAAGAAATGTCTCACTACATCTGTTGAATAGTACACTGTAGTACAAGGTAATACAATTAGGAAATAAAATAAGACATTTTCACGCGATTGGCGTATTTACTTAATTTATGTTCTGCATAAAACGTTGAGTCGAATGACGTCAAAAATGGCGTTCCGTGCGCGCATAACAAAACGTATTAGTGAGTGATAGTGAATCGAGTTAATGGGAAAAATTACAGTTTGTGAAAACCGCTCAACGTGGTATGTTTGCTAGGGCGGTACACGGATTGGCGGTTAATCACTGCTAGAATGATGTCGACGATTAGAGATAACACTATTGTGCTAAGTATGCCATTCTGCTGTGGGTAAGCTTATTAATAACAATATATTAATCGACAGACACACACACACACAATGAATGCAGTTTTCCTCTGTAAAATGTGGGTGGCTCTGAAAAGAGCCGGTTGTTGTGGTGGTCACAGGATCAGACGTGTAGTCTACTTGGACGACGTGTACTTGGTGACGGCCTTAGTGCCCTCGCTGACGGCGTGCTTGGCCAACTCACCAGGAAGCAGCAGACGAACAGCCGTCTGGATCTCGCGGCTCGTGATCGTCGAGCGCTTGTTGTAGTGTGCCAGTCGAGACGACTCGGCAGCGATGCGCTCGAAGATGTCGTTTACGAAGCTGTTCATGATGCTCATCGCCTTGCTGCTGATTCCCGTGTCTGGATGAACCTGCTTCAGCACTTTGTAGACGTAGATTGCGTAGCTCTCACGTCGCTTGTGTCTCCTCTTCTTGTCTCCACTACGAGCAGCCTTCGCCTTGCTCGCTGCTTTCTTCGCTCCTTTCGCTCCTTTCGATGCTACCTTAGGTCCCATTGTTGATTGAACAAAAAACTTCAACAAGATATCTGCTGAAAAACGTTGAGCAGCGCCGAAATTTTCGCTTATAAAGCGTGCAGCGGAGTAACTTGGTCACGTGACCCTGCTTGCGGCGTCCTACTTACATGTCAATGAACATCACGTGACTCAGTTACTCCACTGCATTTCAATATAAATACAGCGTGTTCTGTTTCGCGATACGCATGGTTTTTGCTTTGTTGAAATCGTAATTATTGAATCTGAGAATGTCTGGACGCGGAAAAGGTGGAAAAGTGAAGGGAAAGGCGAAGAGCCGATCAAGTCGTGCTGGCCTGCAGTTCCCAGTCGGTCGTATTCATCGTCTGCTGCGCAAGGGCAACTACTCCGAGCGAGTTGGTGCCGGAGCGCCGGTCTATATGGCAGCAGTCATGGAATATCTGGCAGCCGAGGTTCTCGAGCTTGCTGGTAACGCTGCTCGTGACAACAAGAAGACTCGCATCATTCCACGTCACCTTCAGCTGGCCGTCCGCAATGACGAGGAACTGAACAAGCTGCTGTCAGGCGTCACGATCGCTCAGGGTGGTGTTCTGCCCAACATCCAGGCTGTTCTGCTGCCAAAGAAGTCACAGAAGGCCAGCAAGTAGACGTTCTACTGACAACTTCACTACTCAACAACCGGCTCTTTTCAGAGCCACCCACATTCTAGATGAGGAAAACAATATGCACTGTTCGACGTAACGTCGTTAGTGGCAACACGATGTATATACCGCTATGACATAATAGAAATTGTTCTGTGAGCATGTCTAAGGTATCGTGGAAACATGATACGGTTTTAATACCAATTCCTTACAAAATTCAAGAGTGCTGGAATTTTGAAAATCGGTCAACGTAAGCCATAGTTATGCACGAAAGTGGAGTGGCCTCTTTTTTGACTCAGTATATTTAAACGGAATCATCGAAAACATCATAGGACTATACATCTATCGTAAAGGACACGCGGTAAATATATTCAAACAAATGTGAGTTAAATGTAATTACTTGCACTTTTATTTAAATATTTTTAAGGTTTATTAGAAATTTCCGCCCAAATGTCCCAAAACTCAACCATAGCTGCAAAAGCTTGGTGTAACGCATCATTTTTAGCGGAACGTTGCAATTGCATTGCAAATTCCGCTATTGCCATAAGATGTTGTCTGTCGTCTGTAACGCGAGTGTATTGTGACAAAACGTCTGAAGCTAGGATCATGCAATTTTCACTAAAATGTAGCGCTATGCCTTAGCTCTTTGCCTGCCCAGTTCGATTACGAAATTTGACGGGGGTCTCCTTGATCGGAGGCTCAAACGGGGATGCGGTGGGGTGGTTTCTGACTTCGAGATGCTATATCTCGTAAACGGTGCGAGATAGAGCTTAGGTAGCAATTAATCACTAATACGAAGTCACATATGGGCTGTCGATTGCAACTAAAGTGGATGACCTTGGATGACCTTGAACGTTAATTCGCTGTTCTGTCATCAGAGTTATGCGTGTTTTGACTAAACAGTGGAGGCTAGAATCACGCGGTTTTCGCTATAAAGTTGCACTGCACCTCAGCATACTAAGTTTGACGACAAAACTAAAGCGAACCCCATCGAATTTCAAGTATACTTACCGATTCGCCTGCGTCCAAAGTTAAACTGACGTCTAGGTTTGTCTTTATTTGCAGCAAAATTTCGCAGTTACTGAGATTTGTAGCACAAATCTATGGCAACGAACGAACGTGTGATAAACAGAAGTATGCGGACAACATAACGTTGATTTGTAGATCTGTTACCATGGAGCAACGTTTCGCTATTGTCAGATGTACTGACTTCTTGTTAGTTATGTTTTCAGATACTCAAGTTATGGTTTGGTGAAGTTTCTCCTTCCTTAAAACTAGAGCCCAAAGCCGCCGCCGTAAGCCGCCACGGAATGTACTAAGCCTCAGAAGCTAATCTTCCGACTTTACCAAATATTCCGTTAACAGGACGGTAAAATGCACGTTTCGCATACTCAACCGAACATTGAAACCGAAATGATTTCACAGTGTGAACACCGAGATATCGGACTTCGTCTACCCACGGAATTATCTGACCATTTTGCGTTACTATAGCAGCACAAGGTTTGTCATGCCTCGGTCCGATATGCAGGCAGCACGATTTCTTCGTGTTTATCCAGAGAGTCTAAGCATACTTGACTCACATTTAATAATTTTTATAGGCCAGTAACAGAAGGTGACATCAACAAATACAGCGTCAGCATAGAGCACTACAAAGCTTACCTACTTCATCAACGTATATACCGAACATAAACGGTGACAAGACCGCGCCTTGCCTAACACCAGAATAAACTATGAAAAGGGATGACACATAAAAAGCAACTGTACATCCAATTTTCAAGGACTACTAATAACTCATTAGCCGTTTCATATACAGCACGTTTTAAATTTTGTATATGTAAATCAATTTGTTGTGAAGACAGGACAGTGTGCGCAATTAGTACCGTTAGTACGTTATCACCAGTCCCTAAAAGGTGGCTTATGTAAGTCTCAGTGACTGAATTTATTGCATGTCCGAAACGCAGTTATTAACAAAAAGTGAACGCGTATCGTAAAATGTGATAACTTTATTGTACGGTTCTTGTTGCTACATGTGTTAAATATAACGGAACCACATCGTTCCAGGCGTTAGCTGTCTTCGTGAGAAAGTGGGTGGCTCTGAAAAGAGCCGGTTGGTTTGGTGATTGACGACTGGTTTAAGCACGTTCACCGCGGATTCGACGAGCCAGCTGGATGTCCTTGGGCATGATCGTCACTCGCTTGGCGTGGATGGCGCACAAGTTGGTGTCTTCGAACAGACCGACCAGGTAAGCCTCGCTCGCCTCTTGCAGAGCCATGACGGCTGAACTCTGGAAGCGCAGATCGGTCTTGAAGTCCTGTGCAATCTCACGGACCAGGCGCTGGAACGGCAGCTTGCGGATCAGCAACTCGGTCGACTTCTGGTAACGACGGATCTCACGAAGTGCCACAGTTCCTGGCCTGTAACGATGTGGCTTCTTCACACCGCCAGTCGCTGGAGCGCTCTTACGAGCAGCCTTCGTCGCCAGCTGTTTCCTCGGTGCCTTTCCACCGGTCGACTTACGAGCAGTCTGCTTGGTACGAGCCATTTCTTCTCAAAACTTGCCTTGTGTTCACTACGATTCAACGAAGAAATAATGTTGAAATTGAAAATGCCGCCCAACGTGTACATGTATTTATGCTTTTTCATTTGCTGCGCTACGATTGGTCTGTTTACGCAGTTAGAGCTGATTGGTTAGCCGTTCGGCGCTGTGATTGGTTCATTTCAATCCGCTTTTGACGCAGG
>Ga0209452_1000227_pt1 | contig 14503 bp, 11 predicted proteins | sample WorMetimpBELIZE1_FD_187388 | JGI IMG/M metagenome (GOLD analysis project Ga0209452, IMG submission 187388) | Marine gutless worms symbiont microbial communities from Max Planck institute for Marine Microbiology, Germany - Olavius imperfectus... | ecosystem: Host-associated > Annelida > Digestive... | reverse complement strand
TTCTGCAAGATTAAGTAAACCCGCTTTGTGTTTAATAATTGGATTGTTAGTATGTAGCATGAGAGTTACCTCTTATATGTTTTGATTTAAAGATTCGACACCTTTTATCAAAACGGGTAACTCTCACTTTTTCAAGTTGATGTGTCAGATCTTGTCTGAACTAATACAATTTATGAACCAGGATAGGCGTTTATTGTGTTGTTAATTAGGATGAGTATCATCCTAATTAAACCTCTTTTAAAATTAGGCAATACCTAAACCTTTACTAGTCGCCCACTTTAAGGCATGTTCCTATACGCCTTTATTGACTTACTATGAAACTGCTTTTTTGGTTCTTTCTATTGCGCTTAAAAATCCATCGACACCTTCATGCATAGGAGATTTATCCCCATGTTTTTTATCCAATGTATCTGATGCATTTTTAGATACTGCATCAATAGCTGATACAAGTAGCTTTTTCATTAAGTCAGGATCTGATTGATCCAATGCTTCGATCTGCATTTTAAAATTTTGATATGATTTAGCTAATGCCTCTTTATGAGCATACTCTTGTTGTAATCGCTGACTTTCACTCCTTCTCTTAGATGCAAACACAGTAAGCCATAAAACAGGCAGCACAATAGGTAACTTATACAAAATGTTTGAAGCAAGCTTACTTAGATCTGTAATTTCAACAAACTTAATAAAGAAAAGCCCAACTTCTTGAGTAATAGATAAGAGAGCAACCAAAACTAATACGGTTATTGAGCTATAAAATAGCTTTGAATAATTTTCAATCGGTTTATTAAAAGACTCTTTAAGATCGTGGTATGCAGTGGCTAATCCTGCACTTGTTGCTCCTGGTAGTAGGCTTTCAATTTCATCATTTAGAGTTTTATATTTTAATTCTTGTTGCTTTTTAAATTCTTCTAAATGTTTTTCTCTAGCAATGATTTCGGCCTTTAAACCTCCTTCGAAATTCCCTTCATCATTCTTAGTTCCAAATACATCTAAATGATATTCCCTAAAGTCCTTTAGCTTACCTTTAACTTCACTAAGTAAACTTTTAATGGTTTCTGATTCGGTTTCTGCTAACTCCAAAGCACTATTTATTTCAGACGCAATTGATTCGTTAACGCTATCCCCATCAAGCAAATCACTTTTATACTGTTGAATTTTTTCATAGTTTTCTTCGAGTTTTTCCTCAAAACTATTAATTCTGGTACTTAAGCTTTCTTCTTCACCGTCATCAAAGTAATGTGTTTCTAATTCTTTAATACGTTGATTTGAAACCTCTGATTCTGAAACAAGGCTTGATGCACTCTCCTTATACTTACAAATTGTATCCAAAATAGAGCTTGCTTCAGTTTGAAATGAATTTAACTTTGAATTAATTGTTTTCGTGTACGCTACGAATGAGGCACTTGCAGACTTTGCTGCTTTACCTGCAACAACTTGATAAGGCCTAATATAAGTTAATAAATTATCTAGATGCTTATTAGCATTTGTAATATGCCCAATGTTTCGATTACTTTGATAGCTTTTTATTTCCTGTAAGCACGAATTACATTGACCATGATAATTATCCCAAGTTGAAGGTGGTATTAGTTCTGGATCACAAGCTTCTAATAAAGAATTTAAATAATTAACTACTTTTTTAAATCTTGCTATTTCCTCCACACTCGTTACGACAGTTTCATCGTCAACAAGTACCTCATCAGTTACATCAAGTATTTCTTCCCATACTGGTTTAAAAGCATGATTTTCAAATTGTTGAATCCAACGACTCATATAGTTCCCTTATCTTTTGATTCGCTGAAGCTTAAATCCAACGACTACCATATAGCATTATATTGAATAGCATTTTGATGCTTTATAACACACCAAAACGGCGTATATTACATGGCTCAATAATTTCACTTAATAACTTTAATGTAAACAGATAATTAGATGCGCATTAAAGTTGGCTATGCTTTTTTACACCAAAACCACTGTTAATAATGTTATGAGACAGAATTACCTTTGTCGGATGGCGCTTAGCTTATCCGACCTACATATAAAACCAATGCTTTATAAAATTTTTATCACTTCATATTCATGGTTTTTGCCTGCAGTACTTAGGCTTACTTCATCATCAAGCTGTTTGCCTAAAAGTTGTTTACCTAACGGTGCTTCGGGTGTAACAACTTGAATAGTTTGCCCTTTTACTTCTACCGTTAAGCCGCCTGCGGCGGGGCCTAAATAAAACCATTTTTGTGAGGCGCTTTCATCTTCTAGGCAAACGAGTGAGCTTATAATCACTTTATTGTAAGTAGGCTCTTTAAAAATGGCTTCAAACTGTTTAATGCTTTTGTAGCAATCGTTTACGCGCTCAGCTTGGCCTTGTGCTAAATAAGCGGCTTCAAGCCCTAGGGTGTCGTATTGCGTTTCTGCCACGCTTTCTTCGTGAGTTGCAGCGTCATGCGCGGTTTTGGCTGCTTGTTTAGCGCTGCTTAATTGTGCTTCTAGTGCAAATTTAAGGTGTTCAATTACGTGGGTTTTATTCATGAGGGAGCGCTAATAACCAATGCTGTAAACTATGCGGTTAATTTTAACGTTATAAGGCGCTTAAAACCATTATTTTAAGCGCCAATAAATTTACTCAGTTATGTAAGCCCAGATTTAAGGCATATCCATTAATGCTTGGGTTTTTACATCGAGTTTTTCTTCGTAGTTTTCAGCGCTTAACCCTAAAAGCTCAGGCAAGGTAGCGGCAATACAAATAGATGAGAACGTACCTACGACAATGCCAGTAAATAGCGCAATAGCAAAGCCTTGTAATGGCGCGCCCGCGAGGAGCCAAACACTTGCAACCGTAGCAAGTGTGGTGCCCGATGTAATAAGTGTGCGAGTTAAAGTACTTTTTATCGCGCTATTAATAATACTTGCAGGGCTAAGCACATTATTAGATTTAACCCTTAAAAGCTCGCGTACTCTATCACCGACTATTATAGAGTCGTTAAGTGAGTAGCCTATAATGGCCAGCAAACTGGCAAGTACGGTTAAATTAAACTCAATGTTTAATAGCGAAAATAACCCCAGTACCAGTAATAAATCATGCACAAGCGCAACTACTGAGCCCACAGCTAAACGCCATTCAAAGCGCACCGCTAAATAAAGCATGACTGCAACCATAGCTGAAAAGAGTGCTAAACAGCCTTGCTCAAACAGTTCATTACCCACTTGTGAGCCTATATAGGCTGATGATAAAACCTCTGCGTTTATATCTGCGTTTTGAGTAATGGCACTTTGCCAATCATTACTATTTAGAGCTGAAGCGCTGGGCGCTTCGCGTAATTGATAATGGCTATTGCCTTGCGCGGTTAGTTCAAACTCGCCATTGTGATTTTTAGCAATAAATGATTGAAGCTCTTTTAGCTCAACACCTTGGCTGGTGGTAAATTCTGTTAGGTAGCCACCGGTAAAGTCGAGGCCAAAATTAAGCCCTTTTTGACTAAGCGTAAAAACCGATAGCAGCATAAATATGGCGCTCAAAAGCATGCCAGAAAAACGCAGGCGTGACCCTGCCTCGCCTTTTAAAAAAGTGTTAAGCATGTGCGTTTACTCCTGCTTTTTTAGCCCTTTTTAAATATAACGTTTGGCTGAGTACTTTTGATACGTACACGCCAGTAAATACAGAGGTTATTAAGCCAAGTGCCAATGTAATGGCAAAGCCTTTAACTGGGCCGTAACCTATTCCATATAAAATAAGCGCGGTGATCATAGTGGTTATATTGGCATCAAATATTGTATTGGCCGCCTGTTTATAGCCTTCTTGAATTGCTTGATAAGCAGAGCGACCTTTTCTGCGCTCTTCTTTAATTCGCTCAAATATAATAACGTTGGTATCTACCGCCATGCCAATAGTAAGCACAAGCCCAGCAATGCCCGGCAGGGTTAACACAACCCCTGGTAATAACGACATTAGCCCGACAAGCGACGTTAAATTTAATAACAGCGCTACGTTTGCAATAAGCCCTAAGCGGCGATACCACATTGCCATAAAGGCAAGTGTAATACCCATGCCCAGCATTAATGCAGCTAAACCATTACTAATATTTTCGCTGCCAAGGCTTGGCCCTATTGTTTGCTCATGCACAATAGTAACCGGCGCAGTAAGCGAACCTGCGCGTAATAACAGGGCTAGGTCGGCCGCGGCTTGCTGGCTTTTCATATTAGTAATGCTAAAGCGCGAACTTAAATGCTGGGCAATATTAGCCACATTTATAACTTCACTTTTTTTAACGGTTTCGCCGTTTGCATTTTGAGAATACTCAGAGTAAACCGTGGCCATAGGCTTACCAATATTGGCTTTTGAAAACGCCGACATAGCATCGCCACCCTGCCCATCTAGGCTAAGTTGTACCAGTGGTTTCCCCCAATCGTCGCGCCCTATGTTTGCATTATTGATGTGATCGCCGGTAAAAATAGGCACAGGATCAAGTTTAATAGTACCGCCCGACTGCATGTTAAATGTTTTACCACCCACTTCTTTTAATTGGTAAAACCCAAGTGATGCAGTTGCACCTATGATGCGCTTAGCCTCTGTTGGGTCTTGCACTCCAGGCAGTTCAATACGTATACGTTGTTTACCTTGGCGCTGAGTGACGGCTTCGGTAATGCCTAACTCTTCTATGCGTGAGCGAAGCGTGGTGAGTGTTTGGCTCATTACTTCTTTATCAAAGCTGCTGCGCCCTTGCTCTGAATAGCTAAATATTGCGTTTTTAACCTTGCCGTTATTAGCGGTTGTAACCGCTAAATTAGCAAAGCGACTTTGTAGTTCATCAATCACGGGGTTAAGTTTTTGCACCGCATTTGGCAGCGCGCTAATTTCAAAGCCATGAGCTGTTTGCTGCACTTTAAGGCCGTGCGCTTTTTGCTTTATGATGATTGATTTAGCTTGTTGATATGCACTCACTAATTGCTCATCAACGGCTTTGTCTAAATCTACGTCGAGTACAAATAGCACACCGCCGTTCAAATCAAGGCCGAGCTTTATTGGTGATAAACCAAATTCTTGCAGCCAAAGTGGACTTGTTGCATGTTCTACAATTTTAACTTGCGTATTTGGGAACTGCGCCTTTATGGCCGCTTGCGCTTGGGCGCTTTTAGTTGGCTCGTTTAATAAAATATTGATAGTTGATTGCTTATCAAGTCCTTGTTCAACGTTAAAGCCTTGGTTATTTAAAAAAGTAACTAACGCGTTAGTACTTGGCACAGCTTGAGTTTCGCTATGTAGTGTATTGCTTACATGCAACCACGATTTGTTAGGGTATAAGTTGGGTAAAGCGCTAATAGCTAATAAAATCAGCACAACAAGCATGGCTATATAGCTCAATTTAAATTTAGCCATAAATGGCTTTTGATCTTTTTTTACACTTAACATAATTTTCCTTATTGCCAGTAAATTACTGGCAATGTGCTTTTTAAAGCACAATTAATCTTAAGGCTTAAACGTAAAACGTTAAAACCTAATAAAAATTAAATAAGAAAAATTAAGCGTGGTAAGTAGTGACGGCTCTATAGAGTAAGTTGGCATCTTTCCAGCCACTTAACCGAGACTTTTTACTATGGTACACAAGCGTATACCAAGGCTGAATAGCATTTACAGCTTGAGGGCGTATGAATATTTGTCTAACAAGGCGCTGCGCAAAAAACTCAAAAACAACATCGTACTCTGGTTCACTTTGAGCGGCATGTAAAAATAGCGAAGAATTACTGGCCGTTAACCTTGGTTGATGCGCGTCAAACCCTGTTTGATGTGTTCTTTTGTGCTCATTTCCCTTTACCGATTTTGATATAGGCAGCGTTTTAGCTAAATCAACACTGTCAGCAAGCATACTCAATGAGCTGGTTGCCGTGTTTAATTTATGTGTGGCGCACTGCGCACTACTTTGCACACTAAAAAGCGCACAAAACAGCAAAAAAGCAGTTATAAACACACGAACGTTAAACATGGTTGCTTCAAACTAAAATAAGGGATGCGTAGTATATATGGGCAAGTATTTAAAATACAATGCTAATTAATTAAGTATTTAATATAACTGAGACCCTTAATGCGCTCCAAGCACAGTACAGAAAAACGCGCCGATGCCATGACCTTAAAGCAAAGCATTAAAACACTGTGGCCTTACATTACTAAATTTAAAGGGCGAGTATTTATTGCACTTTTAGCGCTTATAGGTGCTAAAGGCGCGACACTGTTAATGCCTTGGGCATTAAAAGAGATTATCGATTCGGTAGATAAATCAATTAATCCCGTTTTAGTTATCCCAGCGCTACTACTGCTAATGTATGGTGGGCTAAGATTCGCCAGTGTATTTTTAGGTGAAATTCGTGATGCGGTGTTTTCACGTGTAACAGAGCACGCTATGCGTGACATTGGCTTAAAGGTATTTAAACATTTACATTCGTTAGAGCTTGCCTTTCACCTAGACAGACAAACAGGCGGAATAAGCCGTGATATAGAGCGCGGTACTAGTGGGCTAAGCTTTTTAATGCGTTTTTTAATGTTTAATATTGTACCCACCCTTTTTGAAATACTCACCGTTGCTATTATTTTTGGGTCGCTATTTTCTGTGTGGTTTGCGTTAATTACTTTATTAGCGGTTGCTATTTATATAACTTTTACCGTAACAGTTACGCAGTGGCGAAACCGATTTATACGCGAGGCAAACACAGCCGATAATTTAAGTAATACCCGCGCCATAGACAGCCTGCTTAATTTTGAAACCGTAAAATATTTTAATAACGAAGAATTTGAGGCAAAAACATACGACTCCTTTTTAGCAAACTGGGAAACCGCTCGTTTAAAAAATAGAATGTCGTTACTAGCGCTTAATTCTGGCCAAGCATTCATTATTGCAAGCGCCATTACAGCGCTTATGTGGTTAGGCGCCAAAGAAGTAGTAACAGGCGCTTTAACAATTGGCGAACTTGTTATGATAAACGCCTACATGATCCAATTATTTTTACCGCTTAACTTTTTAGGGTTTGTGTATCGCGAAATAAGGCGCGCCCTAACCGATTTAGAAAACATGCTGGGCTTACTCAATAAAAAGCCACAAGTCATTGAGCGACCCCATGCCCAAAATCTCATAGTTACTCGCGGCGACATAGCGTTTAATAATGTAAGCTTTAGTTACAATGCCAATCGTCCAATTTTAAAAAACATTAGCTTTAAAATAAAAGCTGGCAGTAAAGTCGCCGTTGTAGGTGCAAGTGGTGCAGGTAAAAGCTCATTGGCACGATTACTTTATCGCTTTTACGATGTGAGCTTAGGCACTATTACTATAGATAACCAAGCAATAGACTCCGTTACACTTAATAGCCTGCGCAGTGCTATTGCTATAGTGCCACAAGACACTGTGCTATTTAATACCAGCATACGAGAAAACATCGCTTATGGCAGACCCACAGCAAGCGATGCTGAAATAGATAAAGCGATAGAAATGGCTCATTTAAAAGACTTTATATCAACATTAGAAAACGGCGATCAAACACGCGTTGGTGAACGCGGTTTAAAAGTATCTGGCGGAGAAAAACAACGTATTGCCATCGCACGGGCAATTTTAAAGCGCTCTCCTATTTTAATTTTTGATGAGGCAACCTCAGCGCTCGACTCGCATGCCGAGCAGGCTATATTGAACGCAATGCGTGCAGTTACTCAAAACCATACCAGTATTGTCATTGCACATCGGCTTTCTACCATTATAGACGCCGATAACATACTGGTATTTAATAAAGGTGAGCTGGTAGAGCAAGGTACGCACTCAGCGCTTTTATCAAAAAACGGGCAGTACGCTCAAATGTGGCATTTACAACAGCAGGAAGATTAATTAACTTGAACTTTGGTTAATTACAGCCATTTACTGGCGATACTGCCGCTTTACCTTTAGAATACGGCCTTGAAATTTTATTCAATAATTTACATATATTAAGGCGAAACGCAGATGGGAAGAGCTTACCAAAACAAAAAAGATTCAATGGCTAAAACTGCGGGTGCTAAAACTAAAGTTTATTCTAAGTACGGTAAAGAAATATACATTTGTGCTAAAAATGGCGGCGTAGATACAGACGGCAACCTTGCACTACGTCGTTTAATTGAACGCGCTAAAAAAGACCAAGTACCTGCACACGTTATTGAGCGCGCAATAGAAAAAGCCAAAGGTGGCGGTGGTGAAGATTATGCAGCCACACGTTACGAAGGCTATGGGCCGGGTAACTGTATGATTATTGTTGACTGTTTAACAGACAACAACAAACGTACGTTTGCTGATGTACGTATTTGTTTTACCAAAGCAAACGCTAAAATTGGCGCGCAAAATTCGGTATCACATTTATTTGATCACCTTGCAATTTTTGTGTTTGACGGTGATGACGACGAAGCTGTATTAGAAGCATTAATGATGGCCGATGTTGATGTAACTGATGTAGAAGTAGAAAACGGTAAAGTGACCGTATTTGCACCGCATACAGAATACAACAACACCCGTACAGCGCTTGAAGAAATGGGCATTAAAGACTTTGACGTGGACTTGATCTCGTTTGTACCACAAGTTGAAGCTCCAATCGAAGGCGAAGACGTAGAAGTAATGGAGCGCTTTTTAGCTATGCTTGAAGATTGTGACGACGTACAAAATGTATATCACAACGCGCAATTTTAAACTTTACTAAACGTATTTATTTTAAGCCAACAGCCATGTTGGCTTTTTTATTGTAAAAGGCATGTAAAAACCTATGAATACCCTTGCAGAGCTTAAAGCTGGCAAACTAAAAGGCGCTAAACGTTTACAACTCGTTGAAGAGTTAGTTGAATTTCCTGCTGAAATTTTTACCCTGGCAAATACTCTCGAAGTACTCGATTTATCAAATAATAAGTTATCGGATTTGCCTGCTGAGTTTGCGTGTTTACACCGTTTAAAGCGGGTATTTTTATCGTTCAATCAATTTAAGCATATCCCTGACGTACTCGCTAAGTGTCCTGAATTAATTATGGTTGCATTTAAAGGCAATAAAATTTCAGAGTTTGCATTAAACAGCCTACCTAAAAATATTGACTGGTTAATATTGACCGATAACAGGTTAAGCGAATTACCAACGGATTTTGGTAATTATACCCAGCTTAAAAAGCTCGCGCTGGCTGGCAATGAGTTAACACATTTACCAACAAGTATGGCTAACTGTACTAATCTAGAGCTTGTGAGGCTCTCTGCGAATAATCTAACAAAACTTGATAATTGGCTATTAGCATTACCAAAACTTGCATGGCTTGCCTTTGCAGGTAACGAGTTTAATAAAGCGCAATGCTTAACAAAAAGCAGCTTACAAAACACGCCTCTTGAAAATTTTCAACTTAAAAAAGTTATAGGCACAGGCGCATCAGGCGTTATACACCTTGCAAAATCACAACATCAAAACGTAGCGGTAAAACTATTTAAAGGGGCTATAACAAGTGATGGCTACCCACTCGATGAAGTAAACTGCTGCTTACAAGCAGGCAATCATAATCATTTAATTAATGTATTAAGTTACATTGAGCAAGGTGCTGATCTTGGCTTAGTAATGGAATTGATAGGTACCAATTATGCTAATTTAGGTTTACCACCAAGTTTAGAAACGTGCACACGTGATACATTTAATGACGGTTGTAATTACCCTATTGAAGCTGTTTATAAAATAGCAAAACAGATGGCTAATACGCTTACTCACCTGCATGCTAATAACGTAAGCCATGGCGATATTTACGCCCATAACACCATGATAAATGAACAATACGATGTTTTATTTGGCGATTTTGGTGCTGCTACTAATTTATCCATGCTTAGCGAACATCAGCAACAAAAAATACAGTTAATAGAAGTACGCGCTTTTGGATGTTTAATTGAGGATTTACTCAGTACTGTAAGCTTTAGCAATAAGCAAACCGAACTGTTTGATAAAATGTCCGATATAGCAGCGCGTGCTCTAAATAGCACTATTGTATCTCGCCCTAGTTTTAAAGCGCTAAGCGCTGTATTAAACAACTTGGTATAAAGTAATTAAAACAAAAAAAGCCTGCATAACGCAGGCTTGGTTGGATAAAGCTAAACTTTTACAGGGTCAATTATAAGTACTGACCTAATGCTTTAACTTGGTCTAACATGCGGTTTGAGAAACCCCACTCGTTGTCGTACCAGGCCATTACTTTAACTAGTTTGCCTTCAGCTTTGGTTTGCGTTGCATCAAAAATAGATGACGCTGGGTTATGATTAAAATCAATAGATACAAGCGGAAGCTCGTTGTATTCTAAAATTTCTTTCATTGAACCTGTTGCTGCGGCTTTCATTACGTCGTTGATTTCTTCAGCAGTTGTTTCGCGCTTAGCGATAAACGTAAAGTCTACTAAAGAAACATTAATAGTTGGTACACGTACCGACATACCGTCTAATTTACCCGAAAGCTCAGGAAGTACTAAGCCAACAGCTGCTGCAGCACCTGTTTTAGTTGGGATCATAGATTGTGTTGCACTACGCGCACGGTATAGGTCTGGGTGATAAACGTCAGATAAGTTTTGATCGTTTGTGTAAGCATGAATGGTAGTCATGCTACCTTGCTCAATACCTACTGTATCGTTAATTGCTTTAGCAATTGGCGCTAAACAGTTAGTAGTACAAGAAGCGTTAGAAATAATATTGCTATCAGCGTTAATAACATCGCTGTTAACACCGTGTACTACCGTTGCGTCTAAATCTTTACCCGGAGCAGATACGATTACTTTTTTAGCACCTGCTGCAATGTGCTTAGCGGCGTCTTCACGCTTAGTGAAAAAACCAGTACATTCTAAAACGATATCTACGTTTAGCTCTTTCCACGGTAAGTTTGCAGGGTCACGCTCTTGCGTCAAAGTAATTACGTCGTCACCAATCAGCATCGTGTTATCTGATAACGTTACTTTTTGAGAAAATTGACCGTGAACCGAGTCAAATTGTGTTAAATGCGCATTTACGTTAGCCGGTGCTAAATCGTTAATTGCTACAATTTTGATTTCACTGTTTTGTGCTGACTCGTAAAGTGCACGTAATACGTTGCGACCGATACGGCCATAGCCATTAATTGCTACATTAATCATTTATTAGACTCCTATTTAACTTCACTTGCTTGTCGAGCAAGCGCTTCAATGGCTTGCCAGTCTTTGTTTTCAATTAGTTGTTTATCTAGCATCCAAGTACCACCAACACAAATAACGTTGTTAAGCGCTAAATAGTTAGGCGCCGTTGCTAGACTAATGCCACCTGTTGGGCAAAAAGTAATGTGTGGTAATGGGCCACCAATCGACTTAAGCATTGCCGTACCGCCTGCAGCCTCTGCAGGAAAAAACTTTAAGTACTTAAAGCCGTGGCTTGCAAGCTGCATAACTTCGCTTGCAGTTGCCGCCCCAGGTAAAAAAGGAATGTCTGAATCTTTAGCTAACGCTAATAATTCATCACTCACACCTGGGCTCACCATAAAATCTGCACCCGCTTCTACTGAAGCATCAAAGCTTTTTTTATCAACCACGGTACCTGTACCAACATAAGCCTCTGGTACTTCTGCTTTCATTAATTTTACAGCTTCAACTGCAACGGGTGTGCGTAGCGTAATTTCGAGGGCTTTTAAACCACCGCTGTATAACGCTCTAGCGAGTGGTGCTGCATCTTCTAGTTTTTCGATTACAACCACTGGCACCACAGGTGCCGACGCTAAGATTTTTTCAATACTCATTACTTGTTCCTCATTACCCAGTGTGTGGCAATTATTATTCAAGTCCAAAAGCACTCGCACCTAAATCGGCGCTGCTTACAATATTTCTAAATCCAGTAAATAGTTCTCGGCCAGTACCAAAGGTTAAGCTTGGTTGGCTAAGTTGTACGTCACGCTTAGCAAGGTCTTCGTCGCTAACGTGTAGTTTTAATATTCCCTCAGGTGCATTGAGAGTTACTAAGTCACCTTCATGAATTTTTGCAATAATGCCGCCTTCTACCGCTTCTGGCGCTAAGTGAATAGCAGCAGGTACTTTACCTGAAGCACCCGACATGCGGCCATCTGTTACAATAGCGACTTTAAAGCCTTGATCTTGTAGGGTGGCCATTACAGGCGTTAACTTATGAAGCTCTGGCATGCCTTTCGCTTTAGGGCCTTGCTCTTTAATGACGGCAATAAAGTCTTGGTTTAACTCACCACGACTGTACGCGTCTTGCAGCTCACCTTGTGAGCTAAATACCTTAGCTGGTGCAGTCACCACTTGGTGCTCTGTGGCTACCGCAGAGACTTTGATTACGGCTTTACCTAAGTTACCAGTTAAAAGCTGCAGACCGCCTTGCTTACTAAATGGGTTATTAATAGGACGCAGTACTTCTTCATCGAGTGAGTTTTCTGGGCAGTCTACCCATTTAACTTTTGAAGGACCTGTTGAGTCGCTCATAATTAAGTTGTCGTCTTTATCTAAACGCGGCTCCATCATGTAAGGCGCTAAGCCTTCGCCAAGCATCGTTTTAACATCGGTATGCAAGTAACCTGCGCCGGCTAGTTCACGGATTAAGAAACCCATACCACCTGCAGCTTGAAAATGGTTAACATCGGCTGAGCCATTAGGGTAAATACGCGTAAGTAGTGGAACGACTTCTGATAAATCAGACATGTCTTTCCAGGTCACTTGTATGCCTGCCGCTTTTGCAATGGCAACAATATGAATAGCGTGGTTAGTAGAGCCACCTGTTGAAAGCAGGCCAACTAGGCCGTTAATAATGGTTTTTTCGCTAATAACATCTGCTAAACACGGGCTTTCTTTATCGTCTGTAAGCTGCTTAAGCATGGTTTCTACAGCATTACCTGTAAGTCCATCACGAAGCTCTGTGTATGGGTTTATAAACGAGCTACCAGGAAGGTGTAAGCCCATTATTTCCATAAGCATTTGGTTTGAGTTAGCAGTACCGTAAAACGTACACGTTCCTGCGCTGTGATACGAGGCGCTTTCAGCTTCTAGTAAGTCTTCGCGGCTTACTAGGCCTTGTGCAAACTTTTGACGAATACGTGCTTTTTCTTTATTAGGGATACCCGATTGCATTGGGCCAGCAGGCAAAAAGAACACAGGTAAGTGACCAAATGATAAAGCACCAATTAATAAACCAGGGACAATTTTGTCACACACACCTAAACAAAAAACGCCGTCGAATACATCATGTGATAGTGATACCGCAGTAGACATTGCAATAACGTCACGAGAAAAAAGCGATAATTCCATGCCATCACGCCCCTGCGTAACGCCATCACACATTGCTGGTACGCCGCCTGCAACTTGTGCTGTTGCGTCGTACTTAGTTGCAAGGTCTTTAATTAAATCTGGGTAGTCTTTGTATGGCACATGGGCCGAAAGCATATCGTTATATGAGTTGATAATAGCAAGATTAGGCTGCTCATCAGCCTTTAAGCGTGCTTTGTCATCGCTGCTACATGCAGCCATAACGTGAGCGATGTTTCCGCAACCTAGTCCAGCACGGACTCTTGTTTGTTTTTTTGCGTGCGAAATACGATCTAAATAATCTTGACGGGTTTGTTTACTGCGTTCAATAACGCGCTGGGTGACTTCTTCAATGCGAGGGTGCAACATAATTTAGCTCATCTCTATTAGTTAGAGGAAAAAGGCTCAGTAGCAATTACAGACTCCACGTAAATAACTGCACTGAGCATCTTTGATTTACCCGTTCAAAGGTACGCTATCAGGGAGCCTCTCACAACAACCCTGACACCGGTGTCACTGTATTAACTCATAGCATTGACACCGGTGTCAACCCTGAGTAACAAAATTAGTGTAAAATTTTAACGTGACTAATTAATGACCATGCTAATTTTAGTGTATTTGTTAAATTACGCATAAAAAAACCCGAATAAGCGTCACTCATATTCGGGTTTACTGTGAAAAACAAAAATTATTTTAAAGTGGCTGTCGACTCGCGAGTGATTAGTCGCGATTCAAGTGTAACTTGAAACGGCTGCTCTTGAGGTTGCGAGATATGCGATATAAGTTGGGTTACCGCTTGCTTGGTCATTTCTTCTACAGGTTGTGCAATCGTCGTTAAGCCTGGCCATATATGGCGCGCAATAGGTGCATTATCAAACCCGGCAATAGATATATCATCCGGTACCCGCAATTGGCGCTGTGTGGCAAGCTTTAGTACCGCCGCGGCCATGTAATCATTTGAAGCAAACACTGCAGTGGGGCGTGGCGATAAGTCTAAAATACTCCGTGCGCTGTCAACACCTGAGTGATAACTAAAATTACCCTCTTCGACTAAACGCTCGTCAAATTCTATTCCATGGCTTGCCAGTGCACGTCTGTATCCTTTAAAACGTTGCTGAGTTGCACTGTGATCAGGGTGACCTTTAATAAACGCAATTGATTTATGGCCAAGCGAAATTAAATGTTCTGTGATCTCAAAGGCGCCCTGCTCGTCATTACTACGTACAG
>Ga0209452_1000226_pt1 | contig 14531 bp, 15 predicted proteins | sample WorMetimpBELIZE1_FD_187388 | JGI IMG/M metagenome (GOLD analysis project Ga0209452, IMG submission 187388) | Marine gutless worms symbiont microbial communities from Max Planck institute for Marine Microbiology, Germany - Olavius imperfectus... | ecosystem: Host-associated > Annelida > Digestive... | reverse complement strand
AGGTTCTACGCCTGACACCTTTGCTGAAAAGCAACCCGATGCCCGGGTGGTGAAATTGGTAGACACAAGGGATTTAAAATCCCTCGCTGGTAACAGCGTGCCGGTTCAAGTCCGGCCCCGGGCACCATTTCATGTTTTAAGACACTCCATACCAGTCAATTTTCGCCTTTATTCCTACTGTTTATCAGGCCTTTGTGTCTTACTACGTCCAATGCGGTCTATTGTCATCCCTAAGCACATGGTGCTACATTCGGTGCTACACAGATTCAATTACGACTAAATAGCACCAGCAAGTAAGCATGTTGGTAGCACCAGTCGATTAATCAGACGATAGGTAGCACCACATGCCCTTAACAGACATTCAAATAAAACAAGCTCAAGCAAGCACAAAGGATATATGGCTCACAGATGAGAAGGGCTTGCGCTTGCTCGTGAAAAAGAATGGCTCTAAGTACTGGCGTCTTAAGTATCGTTTTCAGGGTAAACAAAAGACATTGGCAATTGGGGTTTACCCAGAGGTGTCACTAAAGGATGCACGAGAAGCAGTTTCAGAAGCTAGAAGACAATTAAGAGATGATATTGACCCTAGCGCTATAAAGCAGGAAAAGAAGCACCTTTCTTCTGTAAGCGAAATAGAATTGTTTAACACTCAAGCACGGCTTTGGTGGAATAAGCAAAAGGGCCAGTGGAGCGAGGGCCATGCCGCCCGAATTTGGACGCGTTTAAATGATAATGCGTTGAAGACGCTAGGCAAGCGGCCCATTGGTGAAATCACACCTCAAGACATAATCAGAACCGTTCAAAAAATAGAAACGCGTGGCGCGCTCGATGTTGCACAAAGAGTACTTCAAGACATAAGGCGCGTGTGTCGTTTCGCTGTACAGACTGGCGTTCTACTTCATAACCCTGCTTCTGAGTTATCTGGAATACTGGAAAAGCGTAAAACATCGCATAGGGCCTCTTTACCAAGGGAAGAATTACCACAGTTTCTACGTGATTTAGATGCTTACCACCAGCAAGGCCGCTTACTTACCAAGCTAGCTATTGAACTATTGGTACACACTTTTGTTAGACCTGGTGAGTTAGCCGGTGCCCGTTGGGATGAATTCGACTTAGAAGAAAAGCTATGGCGCATACCAGCGCATAGAATGAAAATGAAGTCTGATCATATCGTGCCACTTTCTAGGCAAGCACTTGCAGTATTAGAAAATACCAAGCCGTTCAGCGCTCGTTTCGAGTTCGTTTTTCCTTCTGAAAGAGACAGGTTTAAAAAAATGTCTGACAATACAATGCGTATGGCTATTTTTCGCATGGGGTACGATGGTGAAACCAAAGGCAAAAGTAAAGCTAACCCTCATGGCTTCCGTGCTACGGCTTCCTCAATACTGAATGAAACAGGCTTTAACCCTGACGCAATAGAACGTCAGCTTTCACATATGGAAAGGAATGGGGTTAGAGCTGCTTATACCCACCATGCTCGTTACTTAGAAGAACGTAAAGAAATGATGCAATGGTGGAGTGACTACTTAGATAGTCTTAAGAATAACGGTAACGTTACGCCCATTTTTAAAAAACAAGCCTGATGAGTGTCGTACAGGGTCAATTAACTACGGTAGGGAATTAATATGGAAATCAATAACAGATTGAAGAGTTACTTAGACGCAGGTGAGCATGAGAGTCAGCTAGTAGCGTTCACCAGTTTGTATAACACCATGCAGCTTGTTATAGATGGTGGTCGCAGCTATACAGACTCACAGTCTCAGACGTTATCAGAAACGCTCAGCTTAATGTTACCCACATTTAAAAGTACGTTAACACAGCTTGAAAGCATTGGTAAGGGTGATAGTTCTAAAGACCTAGCTTTAATCATTAGGACAAGAGAAGCTTCAAGTGCACTAGCAGATGAAATGCTGGGAATTCTAGAAAACGGTGTATTCCAACAAAAAGATTCATCTACAGAGTACCAATCTTTTAGAAGTGCCTGTTATAGCGTTAGTTCTCAGATATGTGACGCTTCACACGAATATCATGCGATTCTTCACAAGTATATCGACCCTGACTATAAAGTGCTGACTATCACCGCAGCTTAGCCTCATAAACTGGCGCTAGGGTAGCTCCCGAAAAGTGACCCCAATCACCTGTGCCAGTTTCTCTTTATGGGATTCCGTAGGGGTACGGTATGACAAAAATGCTCGGTTCATTAGATGAGGTATTCTCATCGTGGGAAAATGAAATTCTTCCAGATTTACAACATAAGGCCAGAAGCATAGAAAGCCTAAATAAGGAATTAGCTACGACACAAAGCGAAGGTAGCCGTGAATATCTTAGTTTACTTATTGATAGGGCTGGGCGCGCTTCACAAGCTATTAGCGACATACCCAGGCTCTTTTATGATAACCCTGATAACGCTTATATCTGGAAAGATGCTATATCCTGTAGCGACTACACAACTCCAGACTTACTCGCTGTAATTGTAATGGGGTATTTAGGGCCTGATAACCCCCAAGGCAAGCTAACAACAAAGGACAGGCAAAAGTGGAAAGCTGATGTGGCTCAAACGTCACAGAAACTCGCAGCCCTTTTATCTGGAAGCGACTTACAATTAGTATCTGACGAAAGAGTATTTAACCTATACAAAGACCTTGCGTGGCTTATTGATTTTCATGTAACAAACAGAGAAGAAGCGAAGGTATTAAAAGGTGCATTAGAGGATAGAGTTTTTCAGTCTTCATTCGGCTTTATGTGGGATTTAGAGAGACTTACTGAGGTTGATTCTGCTTCTAAACGTTTCAAGTCATGGCATGATTTACAATACACCTATGAGCCTTTCTGGCCCGAGATTGTCCTAAAGAAACCTAATGACGCCAATGCACCACGGGCTTACTTTATCCGGTATGTCACTTACTGCTTGCTTGGTTTAACTAATAAGGCCAGCCCGTACCTGGTAAAGCGTATTTCTGACACTTTTTATAGTGAGGTGGACACCAAATCGGTGAGGGACCTCACAGCTGATTTAATAAGAATTAACCAAAGATCACTTTAGCTATCAGTTTAGATAGTCTTTCGTTTTTCAAAATTGCAAAGGAAACCTAAGTAACGAGTAGCTTCTCTCGGACGTTCAAACCAAGTTTGTTTTTCAACCTTTGAAGATGTTGCGTAGGACGTTTCTTAGTCAATTATGTTTTCATTGTCCGTCTAGTATAGAGGGCTATAGGGCGTCATTGAATTAAATTTGAGCAACTAGAGTCTATGTTGAGACAAATGAACTTTGTATAGACATGATTTTTCGAACTAGTAATTCGTTTTGACTCAATACATAGGATATTTCTGTTAAGTTACTTTCACCTACTACCGCAGTTAAATTTGCATATAGTCTATTTAACTGCCCATGATATTTTAAAAAATCATCGCCATAATAAATTGAAGGGACATCATATTTAATATACGTCATCGCGTGAATGGTGATTGATTGAGACAACAATTCTAGCCTCTTTAGCTCGTTTGTAACTTTCCGCATATCATTTCGTTGCTTCAGAACATCAGATATTGAACTTAACTCAGTGTCACTGTAACTAGTCACTGACAATAAAGAAAACTGAGTATATAAAGTTTTTCCACTTTCACTTCTATAGTTCACGCTACAAATATTTGCAGAAACTGTGGAATCAAACTTACTTATCGCCTCATCAAATTTCTCTTTTGTATTGATAAAAATTTGCTCTCTTTCCGTGCGACGCATAGTTTCTTCATGTATTTTCTGGGTTTGCTGCAAAGCGATGGCTGACTTTTTCGACTGCTCTGTAGCAGCACCCAATTCTTTTCCTTGGATGCGAATAGACCATAGCAATAATCCAATTGTGATGAATGTTAGAAGCGGATTTAGAACACCGCCTATCAAATCACCAAGAGTACCCAAATCCGATTTGGAGTATGTAAAACCATCATTGTCATTAGGTGTATGAATATGTAGAAAGAAGAAGAGCAAATACGTTAGCAGAACGCTTGATAAAAATACTAAAGCGGTAATAATGATGGGATAGTATGAACGTCGCTCTTGTTTCATAATAATCACTTGCTTATGATTTATCGTTCAGAATCTCTTCCATTGTAGAATTGCTTTTCCACAATCTAGTTAGTATTTCTACATACCGTCTCATTTCATCGTTTTCACTGCCCCATATTTTCGAAAGCTCTAACAGACCCTCAGTTCTCGCTTTCGATGTTTCAAAAGATCGCTTATACAAAACTAGGGGAACTCCATATTTAAAATATGAACCCATCAGTTCATTAAGATCTGCAGTAAGGTGTAGATACTGTTTTTGCATATTGTGTAAGTCTATAAGCAACTCGCCTGATTTTATTATCCCTTCAGAAAATTCTCCTTTTTTCCTGACAAACGTCAAAAAGTCATCGAAAGTTACTCTTTGCTCTTCAAATGTACCCCTATCAATATAATAAACTGTTCGATTTGCAAACTCTTCTAATTTACAGTTTAGTTCTTGGAATCTGACTTCTGTTTTTGAATAGACGACTTCAGCTAGATTGTTTTTAACATTTTCTTCGTGGATTTCCGTTGTTTTAATGAGCTCGTCTCTGGTAGCTTTCAGCTCATCACGTTGGTAATTTAGTTGCCTTAACAAAAGTAGAATTGTGAAGAATGTTAAGAGTGGATTGAGTATACCTCCGAAAAAATCTCCAAATGTACCGAAATCACCCTGATTCCCAAAGCCAGAATTGAAGTTTAAAAAATAAATGATGAGCATCGACACGAAAATTAAAGCTATGACATAAGGGTAAATACTAATGATTTTGTCTATTTTGGCTTTGATGGTATTCGGTACATGCATTCCTTCGCTCATTACTGTTTAAATCCTTTAATTGTTTTTTAGCGTTAAGTTGCTACACATAATCTTCATAGAATGGCTTTTATCACGAATTTATGCAATAGCAGCTTGTAGGTGCCAATGCATTGAACAATTGACCTAAGCAACAGTGGGAGGCTGCCCACCTGGCTAATCGACGTGGTAAGCAGTCGATTATTTAAAAGGGCTTCCTAGGTTAATGCGCTCTCTTTTTTAGGTGCTATCTGAAGCAATCTAGGATGGCTTGTAATATTGTTTGCGGAAGCGATATCGTCGTATTTGTTCTAACAAAGTCTGTCAGCTAAGACTAACGAGCGTTGGACATAGGTCACTAGCACGCTTTTGACAGCCTAAAAAACTAAAACTTTACCATCATGCATTCGTCTATCCAATACGTAATAGAAAGGTGTCTATTTATAAACCGCTTCTATTAAAAGAATTATCATAGTTATCTTCTATAACACTACAATTAAATACATAACATAATGCATATACCACTCATTCTATGTTGCTTTTTCTTCGCTCAATGCACTATTACTTTTCAAACACATTTTGATATGAGTCCTAATTTAGTTTTCATGGCAGATAAGAGGACGCAGGCCAACGTTAAGCTCATCCAATTAGGGGGATTTCTCTCTATTTTCCTATTTATCCCCACTTATTAGGTATTTCGGTTTTATCTAGTATTTCCACTCTAAACAATTTTGGTCTTAAGTGGAGATATTTGGAATGAATAACAGCGCATCGGCATATACCCCGATAACAGATGACCCAATTCTAAGAATGCCAGAGGTTGAGAGGACCACTGGCTTAAAGAAAAGCACAATATACCTACTGATAAAGCAATCACAGTTCCCTTCTCCTATAAGCCTAGGCGGTAGAGCAAGCGGCTGGCTTCTTTCTGAAATCAATCAATGGAAAGCTGAACGTATAGCAATATCACGGGGGCAGTAATGCAAAAGACTATCCCGTATAAGCCTGATCACTTCTATTTTATCGGTTCTACCGTAAATCAAGTAATAGGTTTTCGAGCTGCTCGCGGTACTGGCCCATGCGAAGTGATGGAAACTAAGAACGAGGGCTACTATTTGGAATATGCCCCCTCTAGTAACTTAGAGTTTCAGTTCAAGTTTAAACACCATCCATTGGCTAACGGTGGTGAATGCCTGGTGTACGACATCCCCGAAACTTTCAACCTTTCTTCTGTAAGCAACAAAGCTAAGCAAATGGGGTTAGACCTATGAAATTACGAGAGCTAACAAGTAAAGAGCACCTCAAACCCGAACACGTGTATATCATTGGGGATAGTGAGCATAGAGTACTCGGTTTTCTCGAAGTGTTACGCGTGGCCCGTCAGCCTATAGAGCAATTCACAGTTAACAACTTAATATACCTTTGCTATCCACCAGCAACCGAAATTAAACAGTTGCCTAGGGAGGTTATCAACTTACATTGTGGTGCTACGTGTGTGGTGCATTGGCTAACCTTTAAAACAAAAAAACGAAAACCCCAAAAGCCTGTGGCTCTTTTCTCAGCTCATGTTAAATCGCAATCAATGAGCAGAATAAACAAAGCTAAGTCTTGCAGTAAGAAGAGGTATTAATGGGTAAGTTAGATTTTAAAGGCCTAAATGAGTATGCGTTGAGTAATATTGATAGCGTATTACATCATTACTTACCTAACGGAAAGCATGAGGGCCATGAGTACAAGCCATTAAACCCAAGAAGAGCAGACAATAAATCTGGTTCATTCAGTATTAATACCAATACAGGTGTTTGGGCTGACTTTGCAGATAACGAGGCGAAAGGTCAAGACGTTATATCTCTGGTGGCATATGTTACAAACAAGCCTCAAGGCGAAGCCTACAAAGAGCTTAGCGATTTACTCAACTATGGTAATAGAGTTGCAACAAAGACAAACAAAAGCGCCACACATACCCGTAGGAATAGTGAAGAATGGTTACGCGTAACGCCTGTGCCGTCCGAATTTGTTAAACGCTGCTTTAAAAAACACCTAAAGCACGGCTTACCTACTTTTACATGGGAATACAGGGACGCTAACAACCAGCTCATTCTTAAAGTACTGCGTTTTGATAAACAGATAGACGGCAAAAAAGAAAAAGTATTTGCACCGTTAGCCCTATATAGAAACCGTGATACTGGTGAAATCAAATGGCGATGGTCTATGCCAAAAATAAATCGCCCGTTGTACGGATTACACGAACTAGCCAAGCGCCCTAAAGCTACAGTAGTTCTTACAGAGGGTGAAAAGGCCGCAGACGCGGCAAAAGCATTGCTGCCTAGCTGTATTTGTATGACGTGGCCTAATGGCTCTAAGTCTATCAGTAAGGCCGATTTCACACCGTTGGCTAAGCGTAATGTAATCATATGGCCTGATAATGATAATGCCGGCATTAAGTGCGCCAAAGAGCTTAAGAACTTACTCACCTCACTAGATGCAGCAAGCATTCGAATTATTGATTTAGGCAGCTTAGCTAAAACCCCTCTTTCTGAAAGCGAAGGGGGCCCTTTATTTGGTGAAGATTGCACGTGGCCCGATAAAGCGGATGCCGCAGACGCTATTGAGCTAGGCTGGGGCGCTACACACTTAGAAGCGTTAAAGAAAAGTGGTGAACTATTCATAAAAGAGGCGGTTACACACGCCCCTAGCGATATTAAGCCTAACGTGCCTCAAGGCTTTAAATTAACGGATAACGGTGTAGAAGCATTTTACAAGTCTGATGACAAAGGCAATGAGATATATAAGCGAATATGTGCCCCTTTAGAACTGTTAGCCTTAACCCGTGATGCTGGTGGCTCTGGTCAAGATTGGGGTGTACTTGTGCGCTTTAAAGACTATGACGGTCAAGAGAAGCGCTTAAATATTCCTAAGCGCCTGTTTGCTACTGACGGTGGTTCAGACATTAGAAAACAATTGCTTTCAGAGGGGCTTCATATAGAGCCACGCTCGCAAGAGAAAGGAAAACTCATTGATTACCTAAACTGCCCTGACATAACCAACAGAGTAGGTTTAGTTAAAAAGTTAGGTTGGCATAAAAACGCTTTCATTTTGCCCGATCAAACAATAGGTGAAACAGTGTCGCCGCTTCTCTACGACAACGAAAACGCCCGTGATTGTAAGTTAAAGGCCGCAGGCTCTATATCAGAATGGCAACGTGAAATAGCGTCATATTGCGAAGGAAACCCGTTACTTACTCTTGCTGTGTCTCTGGCCTTTACTGGCCCACTAGTTAGCTTAATGGGACTTTCTGAAAACGTTGGGTTTCACTTCTACGGTGATAGTTCTTTGGGTAAATCAACATTAATGAATGTTGCTTGCTCTGTGTATGGCAAGCCTAGTGAATTTAAAGGTTCATGGCGCACCACTGATAATGCTCTAGAAGATACTGCAGCTCTGCACTCAGACATGCTATTGGCGCTCGATGAGCTGAACGAAGCTAACCCTCTTACTATTGAGGGAATTATATACATGGTTGGTAACGGTAAAGGAAAGAACCGCTCTGGCCCTGACTATGCTAAGAAGAAAACACAGCGTTGGAACTTGGCGTTCTTATCAAACGGTGAAAAGACTATTGATGACTACTTAGGCAGCATTGGCAAAGCGGTTAATGGTGGTGTCCATATGCGTTTTCTTTCTCTGCCAGCTTCACAGCACGAAGACGAAGCACTTAAAAAGCGTAATGGCATATACACAACCACACATAATTTTATAAACGGGGCTGCATTGTCTGATCACTTGAACAAGGCATGTGAAAAGTACCACGGTGAACCGTTCTTAGAATTCATCAAGCAATTAACCAGTACCGACTTAGGCGAACTAATCAAAGTGCATCATGCAGAGATTGCAATTTATAGAGAACGTGTGCTTGGTAATGATGCTGGTGGACAAGCAGTAAGGGCCTTTCAGAAATTTGCACTAGTGGGCTTAGCTGGTGAGCTTGCCTCTACTTTTGGCATTACTGGATGGAGCGAGGGCCATTCTATTCAATCGGCTATATCGTTGTTCAGAATGTGGGTAGATATTCGGGGTGGTACTGGGAACGTGGAAGAGATACAGCTTCTTAATCACCTGGCGAAGCAAATAAAGCTTTATGGTGAAAAGCACTTTAAACGGTGGGATAGAAGAGGGGCAAAAGACCCTATGGTCATTGATGAGCATGTACCATCTAAATTAGAAATGTGGGGCTATAGAGAGCAAATTACTATTAGGCACCCTGACAAAGACGCCACCACAGACCATATGTATTACGTCTATAAAGATATTTTTATGGATGTTATGTGTAAAGGGTTTGATGGTAAGAGGGCCGCTCGACTGCTTAGAGATCTAGGCGTTTCTATGCTTAGACCGTCAGAGCTAGAACGTAAGAAGCTAAACACCTCTGAAGCTCTACCTAATGCTGGTGGTAAGTCTCAACAGGTGATTAAGTTCAAGGCATCTTCACTCTTTGAAGCTGTAGATAGAATGGCTTTAAGCGATAGTGAACAAGACGAAGCTAAACAAGCTAAGTCAGCCTGACTATGTATATATATCAATGGATAGTGCCTAATGTACTAAGCCTGTTTAGATATACAGGTTTAGTATTGTTGCATCTGATTAATCACCTAAACCCATTACTCCAACTGCTCATTTCTTTCTCTGTAAGCACCTTTAATACGCCATTTATCTTATTAAATTTGCACTATGCAGTACGTATTTGCACTTTGTTTATAGCCGTTAGCAGCAGTGCAAATGCTAAATACTTATTTATATACATAGAGTTACGACTTCCGTTTGCACTATTTGCACTATTTGCATTCCATTTTACTACGTCTGGGGTTTCTCCCTTCTACCCTGCGTAACGAGGCTCAACGCGCTTTCAGTTGTAAAGACTTTTAAACAGACTTCATTTGAGTGAGGTGCCATGGTGTACACCCACCACCATAACCTTTGCCAACGAGCTCACTTCACTATGATATTTGCCTATGCTTTTTCTCGGGTCCTTTTGGGAAGGGGGGGTTGTACGGCACACGGAACCGCGTATCTTTAACAGCTATAAAAAATTTCAAAGGGAGGTTATATTGTAATTGAGATAACATAAATTAAATCAATAATTTAAATGGTATATAAATTAATGCTTAGTTCGATTTATATGCTTAAGTTCGTTTTAATGGTGGGTATATGGCACCATTAAATTGAACGTTTGCACTAAGGTATTGTATACCAGACCTAATTTATAAATATTACCCAAAGGATAACTGGGTTTTACCTCGTTATGGTGGTTCATACCCAATACAGTAAGACCAAAATATAGAGTGCCGAATCGGGCTTCTCTTCGCGTGAAAGCAAAAAAGTTAAGGGGCACGGGGTTAGATAGGCATATTTCGACTGTAAAAAGTGCAAATAATGCAAATAATATAAATAACTGTATATTTATCAGCTAAATAAAACGTTTGCACTCTTGCTTGACGTCTAAAGCACAATGCAAATTTAGAAACGATAGTGCAAATTTTTAGAAAAGTAAGAGAAAGGGAGTTAGGGCATGGCTTGGTGGGGCTATTTAATAGTGGCGGCTATTTATACTGTTTCAACGGTGTATTTGACCAGCTACATTAAGAAAAAGGCAAAGGACTTGGCTACGAAAGAGAACTTAGAACATTTGAAATTACAATTACATGAAACAACTGTTTTAACGAAGAGTATTGAACAACATATCACTTCAGATGTTTGGGTTGCTCAGCAAAGGTGGCAGATCAAGAAAGACTTTTATTCAGATGCTCTTGCAAAGTTCGAAACGATTGTCGATGGTCTTAGACTTATAGAATTAAGTGTTAGAGGCGGCGATGATGATTATGAAGCTGCACCTAGTTCAAAAATAAAAGAGAAAGAGCAGGCAATAACTAGAGCTAACATAGAACTTGAACATCAGTTACAAACAGTTGGTGTATTGTTTTTAGATAACGTAGTGGTTGATGGAATTAACAATTATCTAAATGCTGAACGAACTAGACGTGGGAGATTGGAGCAAGAGCTTCTAGATCCTAGTTCCTCCGGAAAAATTGAGATTGGAGAGCAACTTTACAATTATTCATCGTATTTAAGCCACCAGATAAGTGAATGCTCGAAGGCTCAAGTCTTGCTAAAGAAATTCGCAAGAGAGGACTTACAGGTTATTTGGAAAAGTCAAAGTATGGCTAACGCAAACTCAATTAAGTAAGGAAAGCGCTAATGGAAAAATTAAGGGCAACTACGTTTGAAGGATCCTCTGAATCTTTTTGCGAAGTATTGGACGAAGCTCAGTTTAAATATAACAAAGTATTTCATCTATCTGAAAGCGTAGTGGCCTCAGGGTTAACCATAGAGATTATATTACACGGCGGCTTTGGAGCACTGGCTGTGGCTTGTTTGGCGTGGGTTCGTTATAAGAAAAATAGGCGTATTAATATCAGAACGAAAGAAGGTACCAGTGTTTGGTTAGAAGGTTATTCAGCAGAGGACGCTACAAAAATCTTGGCGCAAGCTGAAAGTATCGTTGTTATAGAAACGGGGCAGAATGAAAGCTCGAAAGAAAAAGCAGAAAAATAATACCGTTTCGCTATATATAGTTAATTTTTTATAACCACCAGCGATGCCTTAATTATATAACGCAAAGCCAGTTAATTGGTGCTATATTTGGTGCTATAAGTGGTGATAGGTCTAAAAAATAACTAATTAAATCATTTTATTAGAATCGTTTTTTATCTCCGGCCCCGGCACCATTTATCTACTCCCAAACATTCCAAATTTTAATCAAAAAATTGATAAGATAATTGCGCTCTTTTATCACAAATTACTATGGTAAAATCCATAAAAATTTTGGCAAAGACGTACTATCTTGAATTCTGTTATGTCACTTCGTTTAGACGAGTTATCTCGTGCTGAACGTCCATTCCACGCTCGTGGGAGTAAAGTAGTTCGCTGCGACGCATGTCTGCTTCCAACGCAAAACTGTATTTGTGAATTTAAGCCTGAGGCTGGCACTGATGTGGCGGTTTTGTTCTTGATGTACAAAGGCGAATATTATAAGCCTACTAATACCGGTCGTTTAATTGCGGACGTGGTTAAAGATAACCACGCATTTTTGTGGAAGCGCACCGAGCCAGAAGAGGCGCTATTGGCGTTACTTCGCAACGAAAAATATTTTCCTATCGTGGTATTTCCACACGAATATGCTGCAGCTGAACGTTGTATTGATACGCCACCATTGAATACTGGGAAAACGTTACTATTTATTTTCTTGGATGGAACGTGGCGTGAAGCAAAAAAAATGTTCGTGAAGAGCCCTTACTTGCATGACTTTCCTGTGTTGGGCGTGAGTATGGACGTAGCGTCAGATTATCTACTACGCGAATCTACCCATGATTTCCAACACTGTACTGCTGAAGTTGGTATTAGCGTTTTAGACCTAGCAGAACAGAAGCAAGGGGCACAAACCTTAGCGCATTATTTCAGTGTGTTTAGACGGGAATATTTAAAAGGTAAGCCGCATTTGCAGCATAAGCTTGCGTTTGCAGAGTCGCAGGTTAAAAGTAACATTTAAAAAGCGTCACTTTTATTTGCGAAAGTATTGTTTTACATCCACTATTTCATATTAACAAAACACGGAGAAAGCGAATGGCATCAGTTACTTTTCAAGGCAATACAGTTACGACAAAGGGTCAGCTTCCTGAAGTAGGCACATCTGCACCAGACTTTACATTAGTGAAAGCAGATTTGGGTGAAGTAACACTGTCTGAGCTTGCAGGAAAAAATGTGGTATTAAACATTTTCCCTTCTATCGACACGGGAACATGTGCAATGTCTGTCCGTAAATTCAACGAAGAAGCGGCAAAATTGGATAACACTACAGTTATCTGTGTATCGGCAGATCTTCCGTTTGCAGCGGGTCGCTTCTGTGGTGCTGAAGGTATTGAAAATGTACTTACAGGCTCGACTTTCCGCTCAAGCTTTGGTGATGACTATGGTGTTACCTTTGAATCAGCGCCGCTTACTGGGCTGCTGTCTCGTTCAGTAGTGGTTATCGATGCCGAAGGCAAAGTGGTTTACACAGAGCAAGTTGCAGAAACAACAGAAGAGCCGAACTACGACGCGGCTATCGCAGCTCTTAGCTAAATAGATCCGCAACATAGGTTAGTTAATTAGCTAACTATGTGATGTGTTTGAATACGTACCGATTTGTTTTATCGGGGTATTACAGGGCACTCACTGATGTGGGTGCCTTTTAGGAGAATGTAATGGCATCGGTATTGCTCTCAGTTGGTGAATTAGCCAATGTAATGCAACAAAAGCCGGTAACGCTTGTACGAGCGTTAATGGACGACCCCGTTTCAAAAACACCAGATACGCGCACGGCAATGGTTTTACCTGCGTCAGTCGACTTTGACTTAGATAGTGAAGGTAGCGATCACACTACAGGTCTCCCTCACAGTATGCCTTCTGCAAATGACCTTGCAATTTATCTTGGTAATCAGGGTATAACAGCGAATACACCTATTACGGTATACGATACCCGTGGAATATATTCTGCGCCAAGAGTGTGGTGGATGTTAAAAGCGTTGGGCCACCAAGATGTTTATATATTAAATGGCGGACAGCCTGCATGGGAAAAAGCAGCGCTGCCGGTTTCAGAACAACAACAATACGGAAAATTAACCTATCAAGCTACACCTAGGCCTGGTTGGTTCGCAAATTCCGGTGCAGTTCTTCAGGCAATAAATACTGAAGCACAACTTGTTGATGCGCGTAGCGCGCCGCGATTCAAAGGAGAAGTGTCAGAGCCTCGTGAAGGAGTACGTTCAGGTCATATGCCTGGAGCGTTTAATATTCCTTTTGACACCTTACTCAAAAGCGGGCATTTTTTGCCAATTGATCATCTTAAGGCTATATTTGACCGCGCTAATATCGATTTACGCAAACCCATTATTTGTACGTGTGGTTCTGGCGTTACCGCCTGTATAATTGGAGTGGCGGCATTATTGTGCGGCGCTACTCAGGTTTCAGTCTACGATGGCTCTTGGTCAGAGTGGGGCGCTGATACTCAATATCCTGTGGTCAAAGATATGTAAAGAGTCGCGGCTTTTAACTAAGTAAATATACAACATGCTAATCGTATAATTAGCGCTATAACTACAGAGTAAGAACAACCTGATGCCATCTGATCAATCTCTACCCAATATTGTTATTCTTACCGGTGCGGGTATTTCCGCTGAATCTGGATTAAAGACATTTCGGGATAATGACGGCCTTTGGGAAAATCATCGCGTAGAAGAGGTGGCCACCCCAGAGGCTTTTGAACAAAATCCTAGCTTAGTTTATCGCTTTTACAACGCTCGACGTGCGCAGTTACAGCAAGACGACGTGAATCCTAATGCAGCGCATGAGGCGCTGGCCAAACTTGAGAAAGCGTTCGGTAGCAACCTGATGTTGGTTACTCAAAATGTGGATGACTTGCATGAGCGCGGTGGAAGCCAGTCTGTTTACCATATGCATGGCAAGCTGCTATCTGCGCGCTGCGCTATAAGCCAGCAGACTTTTGACTGGAGTGATAGTTTTGATCACACCACTAAATGCCCGTGTTGCAACAGAGTAATCTTACGACCGGATATCGTGTGGTTTGGTGAAATGCCCATGTAC
>Ga0209452_1000225_pt1 | contig 14728 bp, 14 predicted proteins | sample WorMetimpBELIZE1_FD_187388 | JGI IMG/M metagenome (GOLD analysis project Ga0209452, IMG submission 187388) | Marine gutless worms symbiont microbial communities from Max Planck institute for Marine Microbiology, Germany - Olavius imperfectus... | ecosystem: Host-associated > Annelida > Digestive... | reverse complement strand
CGTTTACCTGGTTCGGACACTCCACCATTCTTATCAACACCGGTTCAATGACTGTGCTGACGGATCCTGTATTTTACCGCGCTTCACCTGTGTGGCTGATTGGCACACCGTATCCGGCGGATAAAGAGCTCACTATCGACGGTCTTCCGTATATCGATGCGGTGCTGATTTCTCATGACCACTATGATCATCTGGATGCGAAAGCCATCGCAGAGCTTGATAGTAAAACGGGTCACTTCTATGTACCTCTTGCTGTGCGTGCTCATTTACTGAAATGGGGTATCGACGACAGTAAAATTACTGAGCTGGACTGGTTCGGGGATGCCATGCTGAAAGACACGCGGTTTGTTTTTACGCCGTCGAAACATTTCAGCGGCCGCAAACCCGGACAACGCAATGACACATTGTGGGGTTCGTGGGTTGTTCAGGCACCTGAAGTGTCGGTATATTTCAGTGGTGACGGTGGCTACAGCCCCGATTTTGCCGAAATAGGAAAGCAGTTTGGTCCTTTCGATATGGCATTTATGGAAGACGGTGCTTACAGCCCCTACTGGCCGGAAATCCACATGTTGCCGGAAGAGTCCGTGCAGGCATCGCTGGATGTAAAGGCTGAAAACGTGATGCCAATTCACTGGGGTAAGTTTGACCTCGCTTTTCATGACTGGAACGAACCGGTGATCCGGTTCACCAGGGCCGCCGAAAGCAAGAACCTGAATGTAGCAACACCGCACATTGGCGAAACTTTCACGCTGGACTCGCTGCCGCAGCAAAAATGGTGGTAATGACTAGTTGCTTACACTGGAAAAACATGTCATTAAATATTTTAAATGAACAAAACTATTGCGATATCGTTAGTCGATCTGCACCTGTACCCGAGACAAAATAATGCCACACTCCCCGGATGTTTCAGTTTCCATTATTAAATCAATTGATTCCGTACCCCATATTTTAAAACTTGTGGCTGAAAGTACCGGGGTTGGCTTTGTCTGTATCGCGCACGTAACGCCAGATAGCTGGACCGTTTGCGCCATACATGATGAAGTGGACTTTGGCCTTACAGTAGGCGGCAAACTGGATGTGACCTATACACTTTGCAACAGTGTAAGAGCAATGGAAAAAGAAATTGTTATTGAGCATGCGGACGAGGATCCGTTATATGCAGATCATCCTGTTCCAAAGATGTTTAACTTTCAAAGCTATTTTTCCTTTCCACTTCATGATGAACAGGGAAGATTTTTTGGCACTCTTTGTGGATTAGATAAAAAAGCTCTTGCTTTAAACAATGACAAAGTTTTAAGCCTACTAAGTTCATTTTCAGCCCTAATCACCAGACAAATCGAGTATGCTGCAGCATTTTCTGAAGCAAAATACCAGTGGCAGCACCAAAAAGAAGCTGTTCAATTGCGCGAACAAAACATAGCGATACTTGGTCATGATCTACGAACACCGCTCTCTACTATTTCCGTTGGATTAGATGTAATAGAAAATATTACGAACGAACCACAGACTGCGAAAGTAGTTAAAATGATGAGAGCGAGTACATTTCGCATAGAGAGATTAATTAGCGATGTAATGGATTTCGCTCATACCCGGGCTAGCCAGGGCGTTATCGTGCAACGAAGAATGACGGATGAATTGGGAGACAAGCTTTCTCATGTAGTGGCCGAATTATCGAATAATTATCCCGCCGCGAAAATTACCGGCGACATTGTCATTAATGATGTGATCTACTGCGATCCGGATCGACTTTCGCAACTCTTATCCAACCTTCTGATTAATGCATTGATTCATGGTGAAGATGGCCGCCCCGTAACTGTTAGCGCTCAAGCTGAAAAATCAATGCTTTGTATTGAGGTAGCAAATTATGGCCCTACAATCCCGGTGGAAGCCATTGACAGATTGTTTCAACCTTTTTGGCGGCAAGAAGCCGGACGGGAAAGTGAAGGTCTGGGGTTAGGTTTGTTTATAGCCTCAGAAATTAGTAAAGCGCATGATGCAAAACTATTCGTGAGCTCTGAATCTTCTCACACAGTATTCTCTTTTCATATGCCGGTACTACCAGCTTCAATGACCACCACAAACGATAATCACTAAGTCTCACACAGCGTTATTAGTAAAACTCATTAATGCACAGTAATCCTTCGGGTCGATTTACCAGAGCAAAAATGTCACACTAGACGTTTTGCAATGAAAGCCTCACAGCCATGAAAATACATCGAATTAATCCCACCCGACGCTGGTCTGAAGTCACCGTTTTTAACGGTATTGCGAACTTCGTTGAAGTACCGGAAGACGAAAGCGCCACCACTATCGAAGCACAGGTAAAAGCCGTGTTTTCTCAGGCTGAAGCCATGCTGGCACTGGTGGGCAGCGACAAGTCCCGTATTCTTACTGTCACTATTTACATTACCGACTTTGCCAATGTTGACCGCCTCAATGCCGTATGGGACGAATGGTTTGACGAAGGGACAGCCCCCAGCCGCGCCTGTGTGAAAGTGGAACTGGCTGATCCGGACTGGCTGGTAGAAATGGCGTTTACGGCTGCAGCCGGTGAAGACTACCTGTAAATCCGCCACCCGTTTACCCTCTGAGTGGTGCAAATATGTACCACTTTCTTCCACAACTGACCCGTCACTTTTTTTGCAGTTCTGCTTTTTAGCCACTACGCTTTTATCAGGTACAGCAGGCGACCTATGCTCCCCTGCTTTTTGGTTCTGAGCACTGAAACTGATTTGACGTACATGAACAAAGCATTTGAAAATTCATCCTCTCAAACAGATCAGGAAAAGCAGTTTGAATCTGAAAAAATGGATGCAGTGGGCGGACTGGTCGCCGGTGTTTCCCACGAAATCAACACGCCCCTGGGTGTTAATATTGCAAACTGCACGCTGTTGATGGAACTGCTTGACGAACTCAAAAAGGACTTTGACAACGGCGAGCTTGATACCGATAAATTCGCAGAGTTCCTGGAGACTTCTCAGGACATCACTTCCAGTATGCTGAAGAACATGCAGCGCGCATCGAAGCTGCTGACCAGCTTTAAGAAAGTTGCGGTTAAAAAGTCTGAAGAAGCCAGTCAGCTGGAGCAAGTAAACGTATCAGAACTGGTCACAGAATTTATCGCCTCCTATGAGCATCATTCTCAGAATAAAACCATTACTTTTATTCCAAGATTTCCACCGAAAATCATCGTTACCACCTACCCGGCCGTGCTTATTCAGATCCTGACGGCACTCACATCCAATGTGATGATCCACGCCTCAGGCCCGTGTCATGAGCATTGCAAAATTACCATCACCATTGCCCCCGCCGGCGACGGGTATCAGTTTACTTTTGCCGATGACGGTGTGGGGATCACCGAAGAAGAGCTCAAAAAAGTGTTTGAGCCTTTCTACACCACCAAACGGGGTGCCGGAAACGCGGGCTTGGGACTAAGTGTGGTGTACAACCTGGTAAAAGTAACTCTGGCCAGCGACATTTATAATGAAAGCAAACCGGAAGGCGGTTTTGTTGTGTCGTTCAAACTGCATAACCTGATGGCGGAGTAATCACTCCGCCTGAGGCTTTTTAATTCTTTTCCCGCTGCCGACCAGAATTAATGACAATACAGAGAAAAGAACACTACCTGCAAATGTCACCCTGATACCAAAATTGTCGAGCAACACCCCTCCCGCTGCAGCACCCAACAATATAGCGGCCTGAATAGCAGCAACAATAATACTACCCGCTGCCTCTGGCGCATCATCCACATTATGAGTCAGCCAGGTCATCCATCCTATCGAAAGGGCCGTATTGGCAGCGCCCCATAGTGCAAGCAAAAGCCCCACGAAAAGTACCGGTGCTTCAGGCAGAAGCAACCCGGTTGTAACCAGAGCCATAACCATTGGCACGCCCTGCAGAAAACGGACAGTGCTTGTTTGAGCATACCGGCCCCCGAGCCACGTACCTGCAAAACCCGCTATTCCAAGAACCAGCAACAGTTCAGTGAGCAACATTACATCAGCTTTGATGACAGTCTCTACGTAAGGGCGCAGATAGGTAAACATTGAAAATGCACCACACCATGCGCAAACTATTGCGCCGGTTGCCCACAAAAAATATCGGCGTCTGAACAGAGCGAACAGCTCCGAAAGGCGTTGCTTCTGACCGGCAGGCATTGAGGGTAATGAAATCATCTGCCATAAAAGATTTACAGCAACTAGTGGCACCATTGCCCAAAATACGCCTCGCCAGCCAATGATATCACCAAGAAAACTGCCTAACGGTGCAGCAAAAGCAGCGGCAACGGCCTGTCCGGTGTACATGATTGCCAAAGCCTCAGATACGCTGTCTGCCGGAACAAGTCGCATAATGACTGCGGTCGCCAGCGACCAGAACCCGCCGACACAGATTCCCAGTAACGCTCTGGCCACCATCAGAGTAAGAAAGTCAGGCGCCAGAGCAATTAACATCAGTGAAAGCAGCATACACCCTGTCATCGCCAGCAATACCCATTTCCGGTTCAGTGTTCCTGCTACAGTACTGGTTAACAGACTGGCGACAACGGCAAAAAAACCGCTGACTGAAATTGCCTGACCGGCTTGCCCTTTGGTTGCATGTAATCCGTCCGCGATAGGGGTCAACAAGCTGACCGGCATAAACTCAGAGGCAATCAGCATGGCAACACACAGTGTCATTGAGAACACTGCACTCCAGTAACCGGCTTTGTTACTGTTATCGCTTTGATGATTTCTATTCATTACAACCTGCTCGATAAAATACATGTTAATTATATTTGTGTTATTTAGAGGGAACAATTGGCTCACCGTCATCTAAACCATGAATTAATTTCATCAAAGAAGATGTTTTTTATGTTGGCACTGCGTACACTGGATGGCAGATTAGCGAAAGAGATAATGTGATGATCAGAGACGAGCTGGGCGATTTGTCACTTTTTATGGTGGTCGCAGAAGAAAAGAGTTTTACCCGTGCTGCTGTAACACTGGGCGTATCACAGTCGGCAGTAAGCCACGCGGTGAGAAGACTGGAGGCTTCGGTGGGGATCCGCCTGTTACACAGAACCTCTCGAAAAGTGTCGGTAACCGATGCCGGTGAGAAGTTACTGGCTGCACTGAAACCCGGTATCAGCCAGATAACTGCCAGAATAGAAGAACTGCGGATGCTTGGCGATGCGCCCAAAGGAACAGTGCGGATTTCAGCCAGTAAACCTGCCGCCCGTTTTCTCTTGTGGCCGAAGATATCGGGTATTGTCCGGGATTACCCCGAAGTAAATATTGAACTGAACCTCGACAGCCGCCTGAATGACCTTGCTGAAGAACGGTTTGATGCCGGAGTCAGGCTGCGTGAATTTGTCAGCCCGGACATGATTGCAATAAAAATTGGCCCCGCTGTATCACTGGCAGCAGTCGCTACGCCGGACTACTTCCGAAAACATGGTGTCCCCGAACATCCCGACGAACTGGATCATCACGCCTGCCTGTCTTTGCGGTTTAATGCGCTGGCACCGGCCTATGACTGGGAGTTTGAAAAGGACGGTATTGAGATCGTGAAAAAAGTATCTGGCCCGTTCATTTTCAGTGAAAGCGATATGTGTATTGATGCGGCACGTGAGGGCCACGGCATTGCCTTTGTTACTGAACAGGAAGTAGAAAATGAAATAGAAAGCGGTGCATTACGCCGTGTACTTGCGGACTGGTGCCCGCCTTTCGACGGCTACCATTTGTGTATTTCCAGCAACCGGCAGATTAGTTCCGCCATGCGACTGGTTATCGACCGGTTGAAATATCAGGAATAAAGGCGCGGTGATATTCACTGTCACCCCGCCTGCAGAGCGTCTTTTTCACCTTCGATCATTCGCCATTGCGCTTCCACATCCCGCTTCGGAGAGTTACCAAAATACCGCGAATATTCTCGGGAAAACTGGGAAGGACTTTCATAGCCCACACGGTATGCAGCGTCCGAAGCGTCAATTTGTTCGCCTATCATAAGGCGTCTGGCTTCCATCAGTTTAAGGCTTTTCTGATATTGCAGCGGGCTCATAGAGGTGAGCAGTCTGAAATGATGATGGAAGGTGGATTTACTCATTTGCGCACGTTCCGCCAGCTCTTCCACGGTGTAAGATTGCGTAAAATGAGTTTTCAACCAGTCGATGGCTTTCGCTATCCTTAAGCCCTGGCTTCCTGCTGAAATAATATGACGGAGTCTGTCACCCTGCTCCGAATTCAGAACCCGCCAGTAAATCTCTTTTTTAATCAGCGGAGCCAGCACTGAAAGCGATGCCTTATCGTCCAGCAGACTAACCAGCCGGTCACAGGCATCGAGCAACTCCGGCGTAGTATTACCAACCGACATACCACTGTTAGAAGAGGCTAAGGTTTTGGTATCTGCAGACGCTTGCATGAGCAGTTCGCTCATTGTGGTGAAATCCAGCCGCAGCGCCAGACCGAGATACGGTTCAGCACGCTCTGCTTTTAAAATTTGCGCCTGCGCCGGTAAGTCCAGTGAGGTAATTAAAAAGCGGTAGCGGTTATAATGAAAGATATCATTACCCAGCGCCATCCGTTTTTCACCCTGCACCACCAGCGCGATACTTGGTTCAACAAAGCAGGTTGTACACTCCGTCGGCGCATCTTTGCGATAAAAACTGAGTCCGGCAATGTCCGTGATCACATTTGACTGACCGGCGGTATGCCGGCCAATCCGGTCAGCAAGTTTATCGCTGATAATATCGATGGCTGCAGAGTGAAGCATATTCCTGATCCCCGGTGATAAAAAAACGCTGTTTATAACGTTATTTTTAGCACAAGGCAGCCAGAAACGGATAACGTAATTGTCCGGTTTTATTGCCTGATTGTCCGGGGTTCCGGATTTTAGTTACTTTTAATTTCTGCAGTTGCTACCGATTATACTCTGAAAAGCATCAGTTCTATCGCCAGTAAAATACTGAGCGCTATCAAAAAGCAATATACATTCGGGTCGCGAACAACATTGCGAAACCACTGATGCAAACCTGAATATCTGGATTTTTTTATAGCCACGAGCATCATTTGCCTCCGCATTTGTCAGGTGAGAATAAATAAGCGCGAACAAATTGTCGCTTTTTCATACTAAGAAGCTAAATAACTTCCTGTCCTTGACATTTATCAATGCTGAAATAAAAAAATTACGCGCAATCACTAACCCTTTGTATTTAAAGGTACAGAATTATTTCCAGTCAGGATTTAACGTAGAAAGTTCTCTGCGGGTCTGCTCTTCGAGGATTTCCAGCGTTTTACCATGGGGAGCCGGACGACGGGTTTCTTTGTCTATTCGTACGAAAACGATATCGTCAGCCTGGCAAATTGACGTTTTGGTCGCTTTGTTCCTGACAAGGCAGCTCACGGTAATTGAACTGCGGCCTACGGCAGTTGTTTTAAGGCCAAACTCAACAACATCACCTTGCAATGCCGGACTGTCAAAGCTGATTGCGCCAATATGCTTGGTCACCAAGCTGTTTGTCTCTAGCTGACAAGCCGCGTAAATAGCGGCTTCTTCGTCAATCCATTCAAGAATACGACCGCCAAATAACGCGTTGGCATAGTTAAGGTCATTGGGCATGACCAGTCTGCGGGAAAGAAATCTCATTACTACCTCTTGATCTATTGCTATATTTTTATAGCATAAAGATCATCTCAGGTTTTGGCAATGTCAGAACCCGGGGATTTATCCTGCTCCAAAATAGTGCACAACGCCCCAATTAAAAACATTGACATATCATTATGTTTTAACATATTAATAACAAACATGGTGTGCAGGCGCGATTATTACGCGATTTTTGTGCGGTTATTCAGACTGGCGTAAATTATGCTGTAACCGGTCTATGTAAAGTTGGTGAGTTTGACAATTTCGAGCTCAACCTGAATGAGGTTTACAAGATGTCGACGATATTTATTCCCAAACACATCCGGCCGGTTCACTCGCAGCCAGCATACAGTGGCAGCGTGTTGTTCAATGATATGACACCAAACGAACTTGAACAACTAGACATGTGTGCAGAACAAACAAAATGTGGTTCAGGTGAGTACCTGTTCAGGCAACATGATCGTTCGGTTAATGTATTCAACGTTATCAGCGGCACAGTTTCCATAGAACGGGTTTCCAATAATGGCCGCAGACAAATTCTGGGATTTCTCTTCCCCGGCGACTTTGTTGGTGTAACCAGCTCACCGTGCTACGACTACGCAGTCCGCAGTCTGACCAAAGCTGAATTCTATCGCTTTAACCGCAAGAAGCTGTACGATCTGGCAGAAGAAATGCCGCACCTGAAAACGAATCTGACCGAGATTAACTCCCGAATTCTGAACCGTACTATTGATCAGTTATATATCCTGGGGCAGAAGAAAGCCCATGAAAGACTGTGTTTTCTGTTTATGCATCTGCTCGAAAGGCTGCCGGGCGCAAGACCTGACCGCATCGAATTGTATATGACCCGTCAGGATATTGCTGACTTCCTTGGCCTGACAACAGAAACAGTGAGCCGCTCACTGGCAAAGCTGAAGCAGGATAAGCTGATTGCAGTACCTTCGTTAAACCACTTGCAGATCCTGGATATGGAAGCGGTGAGCGAAATGGCCTCAACCTGATATTTCATTCCCTTTAAGCAGATGCAGTGTAAAAGCACTGCTCTGCTGCCCGCCTCTTTTTTGATAATAGTCATAGAGTCTGACGGACGGTCTTCATACTATCTAATACAGAAGACACCACTGATTTTTCAATTATTGTCGTTCAGGTTTTCCTGACCTGTGGTTAAAAATAAAAGACTGACAATGAATGACCCCGAAGACTGGAGTAACCTATGAAACAAGCTAAGCATGCCCTGCTTGCAGCCGTTCTGTCTTGCACGATGAGTGTATCTGCTATTGCTGCGGATGCTGAAAAAGGAAAAGCCAAAGCCACCATTTGCGCCAGCTGTCATGGTGCTCAAGGGATCAGCCCGAGCCCTTTATGGCCGAACCTGGCGGGTCAAAAGGCCCCGTATCTGGAGAAGCAACTGAAAGCCTTTCGTGACGGAACACGTAAAGATCCCATGATGGGCCCCATGGCGAAGCCATTGTCAGATGAAGACATCGCCAATATTTCTGCCTACTTCGCGGCTATGAAATAACACTGTACACTGCTGGGTCAGCAACAGACCCGGCATATTTATAAGCACTTATTTTTTTCTATTTCACCAACGCGATCCGCGATTTTCCGCTCATTATCAGCAATATAACCGTAGCTAACAGAAACGGGCCCGCACGTTGTAATAGATCCCCGGGCGTATGCGGCATCATGCTGAACACAAAAGTAGAAAGGCAGCCTGCCAGCATTGCGCCCACTACACCGTTTTTCGCAATTTGTCTGCCCATGAGAGAGATAATAATAACCGGACCAAAGGCAGCACCAATCATATTCCAGGCAAAAATAACCCGGTCAAAAATGCTGCTTGGCAGCGAGATGGCCAGCATAACTGCGGCCGTTGCCAGCACAGTCATGGTAATTCTGGACATAAGAAGCGGTTTGTTTTTAATAAACCTTCCGGCACCGAGATCATGTACAACGCAAGCGGCCGCAACCAACAACATGCTGTCTACCGTCGACATAATGGCTGACAGCACGGCTGCCACCACAATGGCACCTGTGACACCTGGCAGAAGATCAGAGGTAAGCGCAAAGAAAAGGGTTTCAGGGTTATCCAGCTCTGGCAGAAGTGTTCGCCCTGCCAGTCCCAGCATACACATACCGCCAAATACCAGCGCAAACCAGAACACACTCAATACGCTAGCCTGACGAAGAGCCTTTTTACTTTTTAATGCCATAAAACGGTTGAGTAAATGAGGTTGACCAAACGTACCAAGTCCCACTGCAATGCTACCTGCAATCGTACCCAGTGCCATCCATCCCGTGTTGGCTCCTGTAAATGAAAGCCAGTCTTCAGAAGGCGGGGAAGCAAGGATTGCCTGAAAACCCTCTGCGCCGCCTATGGCAATCCACGACATCACCGGAAGCAGAATGGCGGCAAACAACATGAGAATTCCCTGAATAGTATCTGTCAGACTTACCACCCAGAAGCCACCTAGCAGGGTGTAAATCAGTATGATTGTGCCGCCCAGTAAGATACTGCCTGAAGAGGACATGGCAAACGTACTTTCAAACACATTACCCGCCCCCTGAAATTGCGATGACATATAAATGATAAAACAGAAGAGAATGATCAGGGTGGCAATGACCTTTATGCGGCCGGCGTCATTTTTTGAGGCACCGTCAGCCATAAAGTCGACGACCGTGAGATGACCTTTTCTGGCGGTGACCTCCATCAGACGCGGAGCAATCCAGAACCAGGCAATGGCTGCACCGGCGACGGCACCTGCAGCAACCCATACAGCGGTCAGTCCTATTGCATAAGCCAGACCGCTCATGCCAAGTAACGTCCACGCAGAAGCAGAACTGGAACCGTAGCTGATTGCCGCAACAACAGGGCCGAGTTGACGGCCACCCAGAAAGTAGTCTTCCTGGTCCTGATTCAGGTGCTGTGCCCACAGACCCACAGCAAGCAGGACGCACTTGTAAACAATTAAAGTGATAAGGATAGTTGTGCTCATGATGTTCACTCCCTGATGTGCACAAGGAAAAAGGAAGAAAGCGAGGCTTCCCCATCATGCTATTGCTACGCGTCCTTCAGCGCTTTGATAATTGTCAGTTCTCCCGGCAACCCCCTCCTTCAGTAGTTAGGCGGAGGAGTAAAACGCGACTGCCGCGTCATCCAGTCAGGCAAGACCGGCTGGTAGGCCTGATTGTAATTAAATCCGTGCTGGACTTCAGACCACTGATTCACGTGCTCACCGCCTACAAACCGGATAAGAGACAAACTACCGCCCCGTGTACCAAACGGACCGTGAGGAATATGTGGCGGCCGCCAGAAGTAAGCGCCCGGATACATGGTCCCCACATGGCCGGTAAGGTCACCATGTAATTGATAAGCTTCTTCCGGCGTGGGATGCGACTCCTGCGCACCGTGAAAATTAACCGGGTGCGACTGGGGAGACGTCATAAATAAAAAAGTACGCTGACCTGTGACCGGGTCAATACGCAAATTCTTACGGGCAAACCCGAGGTGGGTCAGTTTGATGTCGTGCACGCTGCTGTCCCAGGACATCCGGTAAGTGTCGAGACAAGGTATCGCTTCACGTCCCTCTGCCCGTTCTTTTGCCCCGCCGGCATCCTCTGCCAGGGGTACCGGAGCGTGATCGAAGAAACGCAAAATCACTGCATCTTCAGGTACGTATAGCTTATTGCATTCGAATCCGGCAGGAAAGAAGCCATAACACCCCGGAGAATAAACAAAGTGATTAAGGTAAAAGCAACCATGTAATACATAAAACTCTTCGTTACAGGCCAGCGCATGCGGAGCCGGATTCTGATAGCCGGCAGGATACTTTTGCAGTTGTGTTCTGCCACCGCTGTCTGTGTCGATACTCAGCAACTTGCGCTCGGTACCTTCAAAGCATTCATCGTATTCCCAGGCTAATTCCTGAGTCTGTATAAATTCCACGTAGTCTCTTGCCATCACTTAACAACCTTATTTTTATACTTCATCAGTACTGTGCCACGGTCATTAACCGGCAGATTTGCGCCAAATCAAAAGTTATATTGATAACACATTAATAATTTTACTTGTTGACTAAGATATATTGTTATAGCATTCATAATTATTGTCAGAAAACGGAAAAGACTGTGAGTGAAACTGCCGGAACAACGATGCCTTTAAAAGACTTAGTCGTCGTTGAATTTACGCACATGGTAATGGGGCCGACAACAGGTCTTGTATTAGCAGACCTTGGCGCAAAAGTGACCAAGATTGAGCCTCCAGGCGGAGATAAAACCCGTCGCCTGAAAGGCTCCGGCGCCGGCTATTTTCCGATGTACAACAGAAACAAGCGCAGTCTGTGTATTGACCTTAAATCTGATGAAGGCAAAGCCGTCGCGCAAACACTGATCAGCAAGGCCGATATTCTCATTGAGAATTTCAGACCCGGCGCAATGGACAAGCTGGGCTTTGGTTACGAAGCCATGAAAGTGCTTAATCCGGGACTGATCTACTGCTCTTTGAAAGGCTTTCTGAAAGGCCCTTACGAAAACCGCACCGCGCTGGACGAAGTGACCCAGATGATGGGCGGACTGGCTTACATGACAGGTCTGCCTGACCGGCCAATGCGGGCCGGTTCATCAGTTATTGATATAACCGGCGGCATGTTCGGCGTCATTGGTGTACTTTCGGCTTTGCATGAACGGGAAAAAACTGGCAAAGGCCGGCACATCACCAGCTCATTGTTTGAAACCACTGCCTTCATGGTAGGCCAGCACATGGCGCAACAAACTGTGCTGGGAGAAGAGCCGCCTCCTATGTCAGTGCGACGCAGTGCCTGGTCGGTATACGACATTTTCCATTGCAAGAATGATGAACGGGTATTCATAGGCGTCGTCAGCGACACCTTATGGCAAAAGTTCTGCGAAGAATTCGAACTGCATGATTTTGCTGCCGATGAAAGGCTGAGCAAAAACAACGACCGGGTTAAATATCGCGATGAGATTTTGCCTGTGATCAGTGCCATGTTCGCTGAACTGGATAAAACCACTTTGATGGCAAGACTGGAGCGGGCTGGCATTCCCTTCTCACCCATTAATAAGCCATCAGATCTGTTTGAAGATCCTCATCTGAACTGTGGCGGTTTACTTGAAGTAACGACCACACAAGGTAAGGCCAAACTCCCTGCATTGCCTGTTGAATTCGACGGCGAACGCACAGCACTGCACCACGATTTGCCTGCTGAGGGCAAAGACACGGTAGAAGTGTTAAGTGAAGCCGGATTCAGTAAAGAGGAAATAGAAAGATTATTGAAACAGGAAGTCGTCATTAATTAACTGTACAGCGTTCCCAAGCTTAGTCAGCCTTGCTGAAACAAGCACTCCCGAACAACAGATTCTGTTGTTCTCCGTTCAGGGGCATGAATAATGCCCCTGTTTTTTAACGCTAGTCGTTAATTTCCATACTCATCTGATACTGGAATATGGCGGGGTTATAACTGCCCTGCATAATATCCACCAGCTTTCCGTTTGCATCGTACGAGCGTCTTGATACCACAAGCAGCGGACTGAACTCTTTGAGATTTAATTCTTTCGCCACATCAGCGGGAGCGGCTTCTGCACTGATGAATTGATCGATACGGGACAATACTGTGCCCTGCTTTTTCAGCAGTTCAACACGGGTGTGCTTTTGCAGCGCCTTTTCAGAGAACGTATCACTGTTTGTCAGTGTCCAGCTGACGTAGTAAGCAAACGGAAGCTTTTCATCTTCGGTGAGTCTTACCCGCACCAGACGACAGGCCGTTTCACCTTCCGTTAAGCCAAGATCATCACGGACATCAGCTGGCGGTACACGGTCAGCAATGTGGATCACTTTTGCAATCGTGTGGCGACCCATGGTTTCAATGGACTCAAGCATGCCCGTCAGCGGCGCTTTTACCGGCTTGGGTTTGTATTTATACGTGACCGTTGTGCCACGGCCACGACGACGCTCTACCAGCTTTTCTGAGGCCAGTTCGTCCATGGCCCGTTTTACGGTGATTCTCGACAGACCGAAGGCTTCACCCAGTTCGTGTTCCGTTGGCAATTGCGCGCCATAACTGATGGTGCCGTCTACAATTTGTTCTTTCAGTAAGCTGTACAACTTATGATACAGAGGCGTAGGACCGTCCCACTCTAACCCCTGCTGTACCTCAAACTGCTTCAGTATTTCAATAATGGAAGATTTATCCAAAGTGAATCTCCTGTCCGTGCCGTTCATATACCACGTGTTTCAGCACTGTTTTCTATCTTAACCGCGTGTCATCTGTGACCGCGATTGTACATGTGAGCTGACGGATAACCTATATCCGGCTGCAACCTGACGTTTATAACGGATAGTTTCGGCCTGAATACTATCATGACATCTCTACAAGAGCATAATGATAGGTCATTCAAACTTAAGAGGACACAAAGACAACCTTAAATCACAGCGCATCCTGCGCTAAATAACGGATTTAACAACAATCAGAATGGTTATTTGACTTAAAAACAGATGTTTAGCCAGATCAGCATAAACGATGATGCCTGCTAAATATACTTTTATATCATTTAGCAGGCGTATGTATATTTGCAGGATCAGGCAAGCTGAGGTTTTTTCACCGCAAGGACTTTTGCCACTACACTCAGCACTAAATAGCTGATCATAGACATGAGTAATCCGTACAGCGACGGAAACAGCACGTCTGACAATGGCAATACCACCTGATAAGTAATGGCTGTCGCACAGGCTGCACCGATAAGATAGGCCATGACCGCCAGCGGATTCCATTTGTGCAAATGTGCTAATTTTTCAGGATTAAAACGCTTCCGGTTAACCAGATAATAGTCGACGATAACGGGGCCAATTACGGGCGGAACCAGCGCTGCCAGCAAATTAATCCACTCGAGGAAGTATTGATAAACACCCAGTCCGAGTATGGTTCCGGCCAGCCCGCACAGTAATGTTGTTACCCGCTTAGGACGTTTAAATACACTGGCTGTTTGCACGGCCGGCAAATACAGATTGGTGTCGCCTGTGGTCCACAGCGCAAGACTCATGGCAATCAGACCGAAAAAGCCAATCCAGGGACCCTGCTGGAGCATGTAG
>Ga0209452_1000224_pt1 | contig 15171 bp, 10 predicted proteins | sample WorMetimpBELIZE1_FD_187388 | JGI IMG/M metagenome (GOLD analysis project Ga0209452, IMG submission 187388) | Marine gutless worms symbiont microbial communities from Max Planck institute for Marine Microbiology, Germany - Olavius imperfectus... | ecosystem: Host-associated > Annelida > Digestive... | reverse complement strand
TCTCAAATGCACTAGGTGCAGATGACAGTGTGCGAACAAGCTCGTTATCGGCATTAAATATATCAATGCGTAGCGTTTGCTCTTCTTCTAACGCGTCTTTCAGGTAATAACGGAAGGTAGCGCCACGTGGTGGGTTTTTCGCTTGAGGCTGGTCAGTCATGCCACCGCCAGATAGCAAGCGAATGCCATCTACGGGTTCAAACTGAAACAGCACTTCGCCATCTAGCGACTTGTGCACTTCACGTAGCGGACCCATGTCGTCTAATATCCAAAAGCCTCGCCCTTGGGTTGCAATGACCAGATCATCACCTTTAACCTGCATATCGGTAATCGCCACAGGCGGCAGGTTTAAGTCTAATTCTTGCCAGTGTTTACCGTCGTCGAAACTAATAAACATACCGCTTTCTGTACCCGCGAACAGCATACCTTCGCGCTCTGTATCTTCACGCACTACACGAACAAAGGCGTCCTCTGGTAGGCCTTCGTCAATACGGTTCCAGCGCTTGCCGTAGTTGTCGGTTTTGTAAATGTAAGGCGTGTAGTCATTTAATTTATAGCCTGCTACCGCAACGTAAGCTTTGCCTTGTGCATGAGGGCTAAGTTCTATGGCATTGACCTGCGCTTCTTTTTTATGAGGCGTAACATCTTTCCAGTTTTTGCCCTCATCACGGGTTATATGCAGCTTACCGTCATCGGCTCCAACCCAAAGCTCGCCTTTGTTAACTGCCGATTCGGCAATATAGAAAACCGTGTTGTAGTATTCAGCGCCAGCTTGTTCATTGGTGATCGGCCCGCCGTTCAGCCCTTGCTTTTCAGGCTCGTTACGGGTTAAGTCTGGGCTAATTTCTTGCCAGTTCACACCGCGATCTGTGGTTTTTAAGATCATCTGCGTGCCGTAGTACACTGTGTCGGGATCATGCTTTGACACTACCACTGGGGCATTCCAGTTAGTGCGGTACTTTTGATCACGTGCGTTTCGGCCAAACACATATTCAGGGTAAGGCATAATGGGCCGCGTAAGCCCAGTATCGCGGTTGTATTCGGTTAATGTACCGTTGATTGTAGTAGCGTAGATCAGGGTTGGATCGTCTGGGTTAAACGCAATATGCGCGCTCTCACCACCGCCCACGGCAAACTGATCTTCTATTCCCATGCCGTCACCCCAAGTTTGAGAGGGCGTTGCCATGGTCGAGTTATCTTGCTGTCCGCCATACACATAATAAGGGTTTAAGTTGTCGGTAATAACGCGGTAAAACTGCGCTGTTGGCTGGTTGTAAATGCTTGACCAGGATTCACCGCCGTCGAATGTAACGGTAGCGCCACCGTCGTTAGCGTTGATCATGTTTAAGCTATTTTCAGGGTTTATCCACATATCGTGGGTATCGCCATGGGGTAACGAAACCGTCTCAAAGGTTTTGCCGCCATCAATAGATTTGTGCAACTGCACATTCATTACATAAAGGGTGTTTTCGTCGTTTGGGTCAACTTTGATGTGGTTGTAGTACCACGCACGAGCTTTAAGAATATTGTCGCCGTTCATTAGCGACCACGACTTACCCGCATCGTCACTGCGATATACACCGCCTTCTTCAGCCTCGACAATGGCATACAGGCGCTTCGGGTTAGACGCGGCAATATCTACACCGACTTTACCAATAAGCGTAGGCAGTCCTTTTTCTAACTTGTCCCAGCTTTCACCGCCATCTGTTGACTTATAAAGGCCACCGCCCTCACCGCCCGATTTAATAAACCACGGTCTTCTGCCGTGATGCCACATGCTGGCATAAAGAATTCTGGGGTTAGATGGGTCGATTGCTAAGTCAGCAGCGCCGGTATCGGCGTTCACTTTTAACACATGCTGCCATGTTTCACCGCCGTCTATCGTTTTGAATATACCGCGCGCTTCATTAGGCCCCCAAATATTGCCCTGTACTGCAGCCCAAGCTATATCGGGATTGGTGGGGTGTATACGAATTTTGGGGATTTGACCGCGTTTATCTAAACCCACCAGCTTCCAGGTTTCACCGCCGTCTGTAGATTTATAAACACCTTTTCCGTGACTAGTGGTTACACCTCGAATAGGGCCTTCACCAGTACCTACGTAAATAACATTAGGATCTGAAGGAGCAACCGCGATAGCGCCAATACTACCTACTTTAAATGTTTTATCGGATATGGCTTTCCAGGATAAACCCGCGTTTTCGGTTTTCCAAACACCGCCACCTGCGGTGCCCATAAAATAAAGGTTGGTGTTACCTTCAACCCCAGTAACCGCCACCGAGCGCCCACCGCGATAAGGCCCAATAAAGCGATACTCCATTCTATCGAAAAGCTCAGGATTAACCGTATCTTCAAGTGCGAATGCAGAATACGAGAAACTAGAAAGTGCGCTCATGCAAATGGCTAGCGCAGCCACTATTTTCCCAGAAACTAGTCTCTGTGAAACCATAGAAAGTGCCTTGTCGTGTTTTTATTTTTAATAAGAAGAACTTCTTATACTGCTTTGTTAGAAGCGTGATGGCAAAAGTTTTTGTGGGTTATCTTTCTATGTTCATTAGAAGTAACCAAGACGACATCTCTCTACTCTTCTGGTAAATCAGAAGTAGGAAATCGTCTTATAGTGCAGCACCTTTAACTCAGCTATAGATAGGAACAGACATATAAAAGCAACCAATGAGAAGTTTCAACATGGATTATTACGTTTATATACTGTTTGATACCAAGACCAACGACGTTTTTTATGTAGGAAAAGGTAAGGGTTTTAGGATCGACCATCATGAAAATGACGCCATAGAAAGTGAAAAAACAGCCAAAATAAAAGCACTACAGGAGGCGGAACGTTTCGGCAAACGTGTTGTAGGGCGATACAATACAGAAAATGAAGCTCACGCTGTTGAAGCGATACTTATAAAGTGGGTTTACGGCTTCGATAACCTTACTAACAAAGTTCACGGTCGCTACTCTTCGCTTATACGAAGCGCGGGAGATTACGGAAAAATTCCTGGCATTGACGTAGAAAAAACACCAAGCCTCAACGATGGCTCTTTCACTAAAGCGCAGCAAGAGAAGTTTGTTAAAAACAACATTGAAGCTAAGCTACAGTCGATAAAAGAAAACATTGAGCCACTGTTGGAAGGCACAGAGTTCACCATGAGTGAAATCATTGGTAAATCTCCTGCTGACACCGGTTTATGGATAAGTAATCCGTCGATGGACGTATCTATAAGGTTGAAGCTACCACTGGCAGGAAGAACGATCAGCCCAGAGTTTGTAAGTACAAATACAGATAAAGAATCGAAAGCGCGCTTCGCGCAAGCGATGGCTCCACTAAAAATAAACAATGGCAGCGTAGGCAGCTATATTGGATTACAGAATTATCTTGAGCGGGCGGGGATTGATAAAGATATCGAAGTTCGCCCAAAAGCGGATGATATTGATGAAATTTTCGATGTTGTAATCTTTATGATTGAGCAGCTTCAAGCGAAACATAGTTAGTCGATTTAATGGGCAGGTCCATAAGGGTCCCTAGTATGGACCTGTACTCTTCTGGGCTTAGTTTGTACTAGCTAAGTCTGAATCAACACACGTTCAACTAGCCTTAAATACATCTGACACGATGGGTAGTACATAGCGTTAATATTTCTTATACACGCTAGCTGTCCTGACCATTCAGGCTAATACATCCGGCTTCCTTGCCGTGGGGATGCGCTCTGCGATGCAGATGTAAGTCTGTTAGGCACCTTGTTGATAGCTCTGCCAGGCTTGCATTGAACCAATAAAAACATCCACGTTTTCAAACCCCTGTGCCAGCAGATAACTGGCTGCTACGGTGGCGCGCTTACCGCTGCCACAGGCCAGTGTATAATGGCGGGATTTATCCAGTTGCTGGCACATTTCCGGCAGATAGCCTAAGTAGATATGCTTTGCCTGGTCAAATTCGTTGCTTTCAACCTCTTCCTGTTTGCGAACATCCAGCAGTTGCCAGTTAGCAAGTGGTGCTCTAATGCGCTCATCAACCTTATCTGCAGTAACGGCGTTCACATGCTGACGTTGGTAAGCCTCAATGGTATCTGGCTTTGGTACCATGGTCAGATAACCACTAATCTGCTGGTAGCCCATCCGCCAAAGCTGTTCGGCGCTTTCGGTTGCCTGTTGATGGGAATCTGCCACCAGTGCAATAGGTGTGGAGTAGTCCAGAAACCAACCACCATAAGCGCTGAGTAAGCCGCCCGGCAAATTGAGACTGCCGGGATAGTGACAGTCTCGAAACTGGGCATGACTTCTTACATCAATGAGCACGCCGGGACGTTCTGCGCGTTTCTGCCAGGCTGACTGAGCATCCTGTGCCAGCTTCTGGCACGCCACTGCCGGTAAAGGCGTATCCATCCCGGTAACGTTAGACTGCTCCATTTTGCTAAAGTAGGGAGCAATATAATGATTCTCTTTTAACTTACGCTCTATAAAGGCTTTTTTAGAGGTACATTGATAGCCCGGGTTTTGCCGTTTCTCAATGCCTATGGTGGTAAACTCACGTTCTGCCATGCCTGAGCCACACACCGACCCTGCGCCATGAGCCGGGTACACAATAATGTCATCACCCAGGTTGGCTAGCGTTTGCAGGCTGTCATAAAGCTGGCCAGCCATTTTTTCCATTTCCTCGGGGTAGAAGTCTGTGCGACCGACTTCACTGACAAATAAGGTATCGCCGGTAAATACGCCGATAGGCTGACCGTCCTGTTCGTTGTCGATAGCCAACACACAAATACTGTCTTTAGTATGGCCGGGCGTTGCAATAACTTCGAGTGTCCATTTGCCAATCTCAAATTTATCGCCATTACCGGCCTTGCGGGCATATTCGATAGGCTCGTCAGCGTATTTACCATGGTAAATATTAGCACCGGTCTGGTTGGCCAGCGCTACCGCGCCAGAGATAAAGTCTTCATTGCGGTGGGTTTCGATGATGGTGGTGATCCGGCATTCATGCTTTCCGGCAAGGGTGAGGTAATGATGCGTATCTAACTGAGGATCAATCACACAGGCTTCACCATCGCTGCCAATCAGGTAGGAAAGGTGCGCAATGCCCGGTGTTTTAACAGATTCTACAAACATAGGTTAGCTCCACTTTGGGGTTGTGCCGCGCACAACGTGAATGTATTCACTTCACTCTAAGCTTTCAAATGTCATGCCGAATAAAAAGTTCTTCTAAAACAAATAATTACATTTTCTACCCACAAGACTTCCCAGCAAATGAAGAAATATTCACTTAATCCTATATAAAATTTACATGCTATTGCGGGATAAGCGTGCCCGTTGCAGACGCTGTTTGAGGTATTGCAGTCTAGAAAGTAAAATCAGCAAGGCGATTGCCCAGTAAATTAACGGCTCCTGCAAGCCGGTTTTTCGAGACCAGCTAAAGTGTAACAGGGCCAGTAAAACAACCAGGTAAATGTTGTTATGCAGGGATTGCCAGCGTTTGCCAAGACGCTGCCTGACTTTATCAGGAGAGGCCTGAAGCGGACAAGCGCACGGGCTATACCCAATGTCCGCTTAACTTATAGCTGCCTGTTAGATAGAATATAAACCTATTCACCGAAACTGTCAGATCAGATATGACCTACTACTGCTAAGTCTTAAAAATAGTCCCTTAACACGCACTCACTATTAGAAAGTCTAGCGACAATTCGGTCACCAAAGCCGGGTAGGAACTCTATGGTAATAGAGACGCCTTCTCCTCGACTTTCCATAGGGAAGCCACTTAACCACGTTAGGTAGGTTTCTACTTCGCTATCTGTTAGCACCATCGACTTATTCAATTCCTCTTTGGTAGATTGAAGTGTATCTTCGTCAATATCACTGCTGCTTTCTCTTTTGTGTTCTGACGCTAAAGCGTCATTTGAATTCGTTTGTGGCTGGGTTTTCATGGTACTTCCTTAAAGTCGTTACTAACAGACCGAGTATCTCTTAGTTATCAATATGCAGAGTAAACAAAGAACAGGCTTGTCTGAATAAGCCGTTGTCTTAGCCACTAAACGATTTCGTTGTTCATCTGTTGCCCCAGCCATTACAATAAACCCATTCTGTTGTTACAGCGCTAGTAGTAATGGCTCACGCTGTGTAATTCGACACCTAATTACTAAAGAGACTTTTTATGAGACTTCTACTTACTGTTGCCTTTACGATAATGCTTGCAGGCTGCGCTACTTTTTCACAACTGGCGGTTTACACGGTTTCTAACGCCGAATTAGAGCAAGTACTTGATAGCCAAGTGAGTAAGCTACAAAAGAAAACCTCACTTGCTGGTATCCCGCTTTATTTAGATGTGGAAGATATGACAGCAACCATAGGCCCTGATGGCAGAGACGTGGTGCAGCTAGGCGCTATCGCCACGGCCCGTGTTAGCGCATTTGGGTTGAACTATCCCGCCAAGGTGAGCCTTTCATTAGAAGGCACGCCTTACTATGATAGCGAAGAAAAAGCGATATTTGTGCGCTCATTATCACTCCTTGATAGCACCATTGATGCAGGCGGCTTTAAGGGTAACTTGGCACCGGTAAGCGGCGAATTTATGCAGCTAATCAATGGCTATTTAGCATCGAACCCGGTTTATCGCTTAGACCCTACAAACAAAGCGGTAAGCATGCTTTCAACCGTGCCTTTACAGTTAACCGTTGAGCAAGGGCAGCTTGCACTTCGACCTAAACAATAATTATTGAGTAGCCGTATGAAATGTCGAGGTTGCTAAAAAGTAGAAAAGTAACCTGAGCCTCGACGCTCGTTATCAGATTTTCCCATTCAGTGAAATAGGCAAGCATAGTGACAGAACGAATCAAAACGCTAGATGAATTCGCAAAGCATGTAGATTACTCTTTGCTCAATACGCTCTCACCAGACCCTCAGTCAACGAGCGACGGCGATGATCACGATCCACGCCAAGTGTTCTCTGGCCACTATGTGCCGGTTACTCCGACCCCATTAACAGCACCCAAATATATTGCGCACAGCAAAATCTTATTTGACGAATTAGGTCTAGACGACAGCTTGGCAACTTCTAAAGCCTTCACCCAGCTGTTTGCAGGGGACATGTCTGAAGTACCAGCCTCAATGAAACCCTACGGCTGGGCGACCGGCTACGCGCTTTCTATATATGGTACGGAATATACACAACAGTGCCCGTTTAGAACGGGTAATGGCTACGGTGATGGCCGCGCAATATCTATCGTTGAAGGGGTGTTTAACGGTAAGCGTTGGGAAATGCAGTTAAAAGGCGCGGGGCGCACGCCTTATTGTCGCGATGCAGATGGTCGAGCGGTATTGCGCTCTAGCGTGCGCGAATTTTTAGTGCAAGAGCACATGCATGCGCTTGGCATCCCAACATCACGCTCACTTAGCTTGTTTATGTCTGAATCTGACACCGTAGACAGGCCCTGGTATCGCGAAGGCTCTCATTCCTATGAACCTGAAGTGATGGTAGAAAATATTACAGCTATATCTACCCGCGTTGCCCCTTCCTTTTTGCGCGTAGGGCAAATTGAGCTTTTTGCTAGGCGAGCTCGCTGCAATGAACACAGCGAAGCGTTAAACGAACTTAAAGCCATTGTTAAGCACCTTATCGAGCGAGAATATGCAAGCGAAATAGACTTAACCGCGCCGATTGAAGAGCAAGTGGTAACATTGGCCAAGCTTTTTAGAGGCCGGTTAACTCGTCTCGTTTCTAATTGGGTTCGCGTGGGTTATTGCCAGGGTAATTTTAACAGCGATAACTGCGCCGCCGGTGGTTTTACGCTGGACTATGGGCCATTTGGTTTTTGTGAGTTTTTTGAAGCAGACTACCAACCTTGGACAGGGGGCGGTCGTCACTTCTCGTTTTTAAACCAGCCCATTGCCGCCCAAAAGAACTTTGATATGTTCTGCCGCTCACTGATGCCGCTACTTGAAGGTAACAGTGAACAGCTCGCTAAGCTTAACGATATTAACGACGGTTTTTCTGGCGTGATGGCACGCGCAATGGAGAGCATGTGGGCAACTAAGCTTGGTATTGCGAGCTACGACCATGACTTGCTGATTAAACTGTTGCAATTAATGCTGCGCACTGGCGTCGACTACAATCTGTTTTTCCGAGAGCTATCATCGATACCTGAAGATATGACTGGTTTGACGAAAAGCTTTTACTACCCGCCTAAAGCAGAGGTGATGACAGAATGGGAGGCTTGGTTACAAAGCTGGCGTGAGCGGATTGAAAAGGACGCTGAAGCACAGGGTGATATAGCGAGTGCTATTGCTACAACCGCAGAAAACATGCGCAAAGCAAACCCTAAATTCACATGGCGCGAATGGCTTATTGTGCCTGCCTATAAAGCCGCAGAGAAAGGAGACTTCACACAAATTCACGAACTTCAGAAGATTCTTACCGCGCCTTATGACGGGCAATCCGAAGAGATAGAGAGTAAGTATTACCAACTGCGCCCACTTGAGTTTTTCAGTGCAGGCGGTGTTGCGCATTACAGCTGCTCTTCGTAACGAAGAGCAGCTGCACCTAAGTCTACTTACAGCGAATCGATGGCAGGACTGGGTTCAGTAAACCACACTGGGCCCTCGTCGGTCATATAGAAGTGATCTTCTAAGCGAATACCGAACTCGTTTGGCACCACTATCATAGGCTCGTTACTAAAGCACATGCCAGGTGCTAACGGATGAGGATTGTCTTTAACCAAATACGGCCATTCGTGAATATCCATACCAATGCCATGCCCTGTTCGATGGGGCAAACCCGGTAAGTTATAGTCTGGTCCTAAACCGTCTTTTGCTAAGCTGTCTCGGGCAGCTTTATCCACGTCACCACAAGGTACACCGACCTTTGCAGCGTGAAATGCCGCAAGCTGCGCGCGCTTTTCGCTTTCCCATAGTGCACGCTGTTTATCGGTTGGATCACCGAAGCAATAGGTTCGAGTGATATCAGAAAGGTAGCCGTGAACTTTACAGCCGGTATCAATCAATACGAGATCATTTTTCTTTAATACTTGCGGGTCTTTAACGCCGTGGGGAAACGAGGTTGCTTTACCAAACAGCACAATACAAAAATAGTTACCGCTGGCCCCCACTTTCTTATGCGCATCGTTAATAAACGCTTCAACTTCTGTGGTGGTAATGCCTTCATAAAGCATACTGGCAGTGGCTTTGTGCACAGCAAGGGTCATGTCCATAGCGCGCTGAATTAGCGCAAGCTCATTTTCTGACTTGTGCATGCGGCAATGCGCGGTAACCTCTGAACCATTCACAATTTGCCAAGGTTTATTCAGCACCTTGGTAAACCCATCAACAATAAAAAACTGGGTTGATTCATCAACGCCTAATTTTATGCCACCCGCCGTATTGACGGTATTCAGAATAGACATGGCAAGTGCGTAAGGGCTTTCATGTTCTTGCCAACCGATAATATCCCCTTCCACTACTTTGCGTTCGTTCAAAGACTCAATTTCAAACGTAGGAGCTAGGTAAACAACGTTCCCCTCTGCGGGTAAAAGCGCTCCCACTAAACGCTCACTGGCGTACCACTGCATGCCTGTAAAATACGCTAAGTTAGTGCCCGCGTTTAAATAAAGCGCGCCTATGTCATGCTGTTGCATGTAATGCTGTGCTTTGGCAATTCGGGCCTGATACTCAGCAAGAGGGATGGGTGTTAGGTCGCCTGTCATGTCGACAAGACTATCTAGTGCTTGTTGTGCTGTCTTTGTGCCGATAACTGTGTTCATCAAAGCCCGCCTTAGGTCTGAAATTTTAAAACGGGCTCACTTTACAACACTCAAGAATAATGTCGAGATAGCAGTCGCTCCCCCGACAATTCGTTCAGTTCTTGCGTATCAATTACATTACACGCACCACAGCATGCACTTTAAAGCGCACCTTTCCATGCCTTTTCAGGCAGCAAATAAAGGCCCTTTCCACTATTCGCACCTTCATTGACGATAAAGCCTATACCAGCAGCCATAACCGCTAACGTCACGTCAAACGCATTAATGCTGTCTCCGTAGCCCGCGGTTAAATTAAACATAGAACCATCAGCCAAAAGATACAGTGTTTTATCGCCTAATTTATAAGCATTTACATAAGGCATTGGCTCACTGTGGGTAGCGTTGTTTTTAAGGTATGGCACATCAATTTCTTGAGCTACATGGCCTACATTTAAAATAAACGTTCCGTCCTTCATGTTGTCTAGATGATTCGAATTCACTACGCCATACGCACCAGTTGCAGTAGCAATAACATCGGCTTGGCTAGCGGCTTCGTTTAAATCAACCACTGGCCAACCGTCGTATTTCGCTTGAAGGGCTCTTGCTGGGTCAAGTTCAGCCACTTGAACCTGTGCGCCAAACGCTTTTGCCGACGCGGCCACGCCCTGCCCCACTAAACCATAACCAATAACAACCACAACTTTTTCGTGCAGGGTTAAATGGGTGGTTTGGAAGAAGGTTTGCCATGCACTTAGGCCCACCATGTGCCTGTTGTGAAGCCCTTCTTTTACTGGCAAGTCATCCCAGTTAAAAATAGGATAGTTTGGCGCCATTCCGTTTAAGCGATTAATACCAGAGCCCGTTGCCTCCAAGCCCGAAACGATGCTTGGAACTGGTTTATTGGCTTTGATATTTTCGTGCAGTCGAGTGGTGAGGTCCGCGCCCATTTCACACAAATGTGTAGGCTGCCATGCTAGCGCTTTATCGAATGACTCAGACCAGTCAGCGTCGCTCATATCTCGCCACGCATGGGCTGTTGCGCCTTTATCAACAAGGTAAGACACCACGTCATCTTGTACCGTAGTAGGGTTGCACGTGGTAAGAAAAATGTCGCAGCCACGTGAAAGCAGCCCCTCTACCAAAGGTGCCATTTTTAAATCTAAATGCATGTTGCAAGCTAGCTTAACATTAGACAGGTCAGGGAGTGATGCAATGGCCTTGCGAGTGCGCGGCATATTCAGGCTGGCCCACGCCAACTCTGCTTGAAAATCTTGGTACATGAAAAGGATACTCTGAAGAAACGAAAACAGAATAATACGTGAGAAACGTGGATTTACAAATTAGCGTTCGATTTCAGCCTCATTCCACAACACCACCCTATTTCTTCCCCTAGATTTGGCTAAATAGAGTGCTTGGTCGGCCTCTTTAATGAGCACCATAACGTCTGCATCACCTGGAGAGGAGCCCGCTACGCCAATACTCACCGTGATTCGAACCAGTTTATTGATATCATGCATTGATAAATGAACACGTAAGTTTTCGGCAATTTGTTTGGCGTATTCGGTACGAGTGTAGGGCAAAAATACCAAAAACTCTTCGCCCCCCCAGCGAAAGGTAATATCTGAGCCACGCACTTGCCCCTTAATCTCTTCTGCCACCTTTTGAAGCACCTTGTCTCCCACGTCGTGCCCGAAGGTATCGTTAACTTTCTTGAACCAGTCTAAGTCGATAAGCATTACCGACATAAATTTATTGCTGCGCTTTCCCAGTTCCCAAATTGGATAAACGAGGTCTTCAAATGCACGGCGATTATAAAGTAACGTCAACGGGTCAAGTCGCGCATCCCGCTCTGCATTTTTTCGAGCTTCTTGCACTTGCTTGTAATTGAATGCTAACGAAATAGATAACAGTGACATTTCCAGCACCATGCCTATCTCAATGCCTCTAAACGCCCATTTCGAGTAGGGAATAAGCCCCCATGTCGCTAGACTTGAAACTGTTGCACCTCCCGTTCCGCACAAAATAGCGGGCAAGAAAAACTTGGCTAACGCATCACCATTTCTATAGGCAAAAATGCCGATGCACAGCATCCAAAACGCTATCGTTGTTAATACAACAAGCTGCGACATCACCGCAAATGAGCGACTGCCAACGGCGATAATTATCACGGCTAACATGAGCAAAACGCCGTAGACATACTTTCTAAAACGATAGAGCTTCGGTAAGTAAAGCTGGGTATCTAAAAATTCGATGGTGAACCTTACCGCACTAAATAGATAGAAAAACATCAGCGTGGGCATTAGCCATTGCTGAAGGAACACAGATTCTGACCATAACAACCAAAAGCCATGCCCTGTGTATGTGAAATTAAATACCAAAAACGACAGTAGATATAATGAATAAAGCAGGTATCTGCGTTCTTTTAGATAGGAATATAGAACCAGGTTATAAACGAGTAAAATGATAAGTGAACCGTATAACGCGCCGTAAAAATAGGCATTTTCGGTAGATTGGCTTTGTGCATCCCTTGGCGTCCCCATGTAAATAGGAATTGTCATGGGGTCTTCAGACGCAAACCGGAACACAACTAAAGTTTCGGGCGTTGTGACACGGAAAAACGTAGAGGGCATCCTGGTCTTTTCAACTCGGCTACTATGGACGTTATCATCACCAAGACTTATGTGACGCTTTCTTTGACCACCTTCAAAAAAGTACACGTCAATCTGGTCAAGCCATGCATTATCAATTTTAATTTTAAGGGGTATAAATGCGCTATCTAGCGCATTTTCTGCTTCATTATTTGAAATGTTAAGTTCATAGGCATAGGGCTCGACAGGGAGTACAGCCCATATTGTTTTATCAGTAAAACCCCAGCTTACTTTGCCGCTACCGTTAGTGCTCAGTGTGTTTTGTTGATATTTATCGACGATATCCTCTGCAGTAAGGATATTCCCGCCTTCCTCAAAAATTTGTAAATGCTTGTTAACCAGCAACATCGTTGGTGCAGGCGCTGTATTTTTAGAGACACCAAAAGCGGGCCCTATCGACAAGCTAACGATGAGAATTAAACTGACGAAGAAAAGAAAACCATTCATATTTCTATTCTTTATTCTCTTTTATTTGTTCTAAAAATTTAAATGCAGGCCGTACCTCAACATCAATAACAACAAACGCCAGCCATTAAGATATTAAGTTACGCTTATTCAAATGGTTTGTGAATAGATTTAAGTCACTAATAGCTGCATCCAATCCTTTTTCTTATAGCAGCTTAGAATTTGTCTTATGCGCACATGAAAAACCTTGGCATACTATGCCTTGAGCACTTGCAGTCAGCTCAGCTTCGCTCTTCTTAATAGATATACAGGTCTCTTTCTTTTTATGCTTAGCTTTATTACCAGTACGCTCACTCCCGTTCTTATTCTTTTATTAATGGGGTGGCTATTTTTCCGAATTAAATGGCTAAATGAGGGATTTATTGAAGCAGGCTCAAAACTGGTGTTTAACGTGGCACTCCCTGCCTTGTTATTTTTATCGATAGCGCGAGCAGACTTTTCTAAAGCCGCTAACCCCACCCTTGTCATGGTAGGAATTACAGGAACCCTTGCGGTATTCCTCGCCTTAATGATTTGCGCTCACTTTACCGTTCAGCCTTATAAAGCTAGAGGAGTAGTAGTTCAAGGCGGCTTTAGAGCCAACATGGGCATTATCGGCCTTGCTTATTGTGCCAATACCTATGGGCAAGAAGGGCTTGCTGTAGCGTCTGTCTATATGGGGTGTATTACCATCTTATTTAATGTACTTTCAGTTTTTGTTCTTAACTTTTACCAAGGTACGTCGCGCTCCTTAATGGGCCAAGTTACCGGCATGGCGAAAAACCCGTTGATCTTATCGATTGCCGCCGCCCTACCCTTTTCATACTTCGAATGGCAGCTTCCCGATACCCTAGTGAAAACAGGCGAATATTTCGCACAGCTTACCCTGCCACTTGCACTTATATGCACCGGCGCATCACTGCAGTTCCGCTCTTTTTCCAGTGACTGGTTTAATATTGTGCTTAGTACAACCAGCAAATGTGTAGTTTACCCATTTGTATTGGTTGCCCTTGCCTATGCATTTGGTTTTAAAGGGATGGAGCTGGGTATTGTTCTTTTATTAGCCATTTCACCAACCGCTGCAGCAAGCTATGTCATGGTGAGAAATTTAGGAGGTGACTATCGCTTAGCAGCAAGTATTATCGCAGTCAGCACATTAGCGTCTTTACCGATTACCGCCCTCGCCTTTGGAATATTAAGTAAGCTACAGCTGGTGTGATGAAAATACGTCTTTGTTAGGCGCATTTTAAATTTATAAACAGTGAAGAGTGAGACTATTGATGTGTTGGTAGACGGTATTGGAAACGAAGCGCCGGGCAACTCGACGTTAACCCGGCGAAAAAGGCGTAACAGACGTCGCCCTAATCTGCTTCGATCTCACCCTCTTCAATGGCCACAACGCGACGTGCTTCAACGTAGGTTTTAATAGCCCAAAGCGTCTCTTGGTCTAAGATAGGATCGGTTTGACCTTCAGGAATACCGCCAAGTGCAGGCATGCCTTTCGCCGAGCCAAAACGCAAGCGCTCAACGAACCATTCGTCGTCTTCAAAGCTTTCTGGGTCGAGTTCACGAAGGTCTGGGTTTATTCCACCAGACTGCGCGTGCAAGCCGTGACAACCTGCACAGTTATTTGCATAAGCTGACTCACCAAACTTGATGACCTTCGTTTTGGTTTCTTCATCAAGGCTTCGATATGGGTTTTCAAACACCCAGCCATTTTCAGACTCATCGCCATCAGTGATTGGCGGCATAGCTGAGCTATCTGCTCCTTGAGGGATAACATTTCCATGTGCAAGCACGTGGCCAGACAAGCCAGTTACCACGAGTGCCGCAAACAACATCGATATTTTTGTTTTCATAATTCATACATCCTCAAAAGACTATGAATTAAGTATACGTACGAGGAAATAAGGGGTAACTCTACTTTGGTTTTGAAAGGCTCCTCCTTTGGTAGGAGGCCACAATGATAGCCACTGAAAGCGCAAGCTTTACAATTGCTGCTTCAACGTTAGTGCTAAAGTCAGAGTCGAAATAACGCCCATAAGAATGATGAAGACTTACCTTGCTAACAGGTAAATGAATAGGTGAAGAAAAAAAGGCCAGCGCACCTAGGCGCTGGCCATGTATTAATCACTATTTACTGCTCAGCTAAGGTTAGTTTTTTGCCACCTGCTGATAGCGCTTGGGCAATTTAAACGTCCACACTGTGCCGCCTTGGTTGAAGTGCTTCACGCGTTTTGCAACTTCACCGCCCCATAATGGCACTGCGCCGCCCCATCCAGATAGTACAGAGATGTACTGCTCACCATCCATTTCCCATGTCACTGGAGAGCCAACAATACCTGAGCCAG
>Ga0209452_1000222_pt1 | contig 15255 bp, 13 predicted proteins | sample WorMetimpBELIZE1_FD_187388 | JGI IMG/M metagenome (GOLD analysis project Ga0209452, IMG submission 187388) | Marine gutless worms symbiont microbial communities from Max Planck institute for Marine Microbiology, Germany - Olavius imperfectus... | ecosystem: Host-associated > Annelida > Digestive... | reverse complement strand
TTTCAAATTCAATAACGTATTTCTGGAGATAATGGTGTAGTTTAACACCCGACAGATTTTTGTTTGAACTTGTTTTATTTTTTTTAATGTTTAAAAGAGTATCTATCATATCTTTTGTAGGTAATTTCGGCTTCTGTTTTTCATCTGCACCTGTATACTCAATATCTTTAATAAACTCACCGCATTCTTTAACGCACTGTCTAAATTCTGAAATAATTTTTAGCTGTTCATTATTCCAATTGTGAAGCTTTACTTGTATACCTACGTCAACACCTAATAACTGATCGTCTACCTGCATAGGCGACAACGCTGAAGACGTACTATCTAATGCTCCGCTTGTGTTCATATGAACAAAGAGAACTGCATGCTCACTCGCTTCGAGCTACTTGCGGTGGTGCAGTGCGAAGGTATCGAAAACAAACTCAGATCCGCATCACATAAAAGTATTAATGCTGTCTACGCTGTGATATTTATTAGAACATAAAAAAAATCTGTGTATTTTTTTTACATAAATTTATATTTTGAATGAACTTTATTTTTTTGTCAACGTAATAAAAATCTAGCATCTTGCGGATTCAAATTTACTATTCCATACTGCCACAGACGCTGTGAGTCATACAGCTAACACCTGGCTGGTCACCGCTTACCGACCGACCAACTATGGACACGGGGTCAACGCGTGCAAAATCAAGCTTTTGCAACATACGAATTTATAATGGGAGATTTTCATAAGCGCAAAAGCGCAAATTTCTCCACACTATGAAAGCGCGAAAAAGCTACTACGTAAGCGCAACAGCGATCGTTATAGAGAACCGCAACAACGGTTTATTATTATTATAATCATCGTACAATAGTACATATAAACTGCATACAGCAAGACAAACTAGTGCATATGCAAACAATGCACTAAACAGTTGCTACATAATCAATCAAAGTTGCAATGTCAGATTGATCCAAATGAAAGATGCCAGAGAAGTCCAAGTAATTGTCTGTCAATTTCAACAGTTTAGACATAAAACTAGCAGTGCTGCTTTTATCTACAGAGAGTCTACTTTTATAATAAGCTGTGAAAAAACGTCGCGTAAAACAAACTCTACCATCGACCAGTTAAATAACTTACAAACAGTACATAAATTTCTGTAAATCGACGAATTGTAACGTCTTTTGTTGAAATTAAATTCATTAATGAGAAAATACTTTCTCAATGTAACGGTAGAAATTTTTATGGCAAATTATTAAATTTAATTTAAATCTCTCGTATGTGAAATCTGATTGAGACGTTCTCTCCTCGCAAATTAAGCAAGTTTCCGTTCTGATCAGTGATGGTAGTTTGCATGCTATAAATTACACCTAAAGTGATCGGTAGGTAAACCAGGTTAGCCGGCGTTTCGATTATCTTATATCCCGGAGAAACAGCGGGAAAGAAAGAATAGATCGTTGGATTTCTTTGACCATTTACATAACTCCCGGAAATTATATCAATATTAACGAGAATGCTATTTATACTCAGAATGTTTACGGGATTTTCAGACTCTTGATAATCATCGGTATACACCTTGTTATTAAACCCTAATACGCTACCGATTGAATTTACCGTACCAAAATCTACCTGGTATCCGTTTTCCATAATCAATTCTGCCTTTAAAGTATTGGTATTTGCCGAGATAGTTATCTTGTCAGCGTGTCCGTTTTGTCTCATTTCTTGTTGTATATATTCATTTATGTCGTCGATATCGTAACTTCCTTCGGGAACATAAATATGATACCATACAGTATCTGAGTCCGTGTTCGTTGCATAAGTGAAATGATCATTTTTGCCTGTGATGTTCGGAAAAGAGTAATAAGTCTCGAGGTTGACCAGTGCCATCTCATATGGTCTGTTTTTCTTCAACTGAATGTGTGGATTGAATAGGGTGGTAAACCTAGTTTTGTTATCTGTAACTACGATTTGAAATGATTCTTTCGGCTCTGTGTTAAAAGCAATTCTTTCCAAAAGTTCACGTTCCATTATATAACTAGCATATTTTTTATTTTTTTTAATTTGCTATGTAAAATACGTCTAAACCCATTCTATACTTTCCATTATTCCTTTTGCTGCTAAGGTCGATGACAAGAAAACCGTATGGATTATTCCATGCCGTATTACACAAGTTTCTGAATTCTTCTTTCGTCATATCACTACTTACGTGATCAGTGTAAATATGATTGATATTTTTGAGATCCTGTGGAAAGAGGCATATAAAATTTGCATTTTCACGTATAGTTTGACGTGGAAGTCGAAAATAGTTTTGTGATAAATAGAAACAGTCTACATTACTATGTCTGCCTCTGGTATAATATGCCTCGCACTTGTTTTGTTTTTCCAAAAGCAAATCATCGAAAACTATTAGATTTTTCTTATCTACACTCAGTTCTCTAGGATCGAGCACATCGTTGGCTGATTCAAAGAATTTACATTTTATATCTGATTTAACAGTTTGATTTTTAGACATTTCTTCCAGGAGTTTTATAGGAGAAATGTTTAATCGCATTATTTCGTTCTGGTTGTCGAACAGTCGAAGTATTGCTTCTTTAGGCAGTTGTTCTTCGAACGCTTTTTTGAGGATACGATACTCCGGTTGAAACAAACTTTTTCCAAAAACGATTAAATTATTATAGTCCAACCATCCCGGTCGCAACAGAAAATTTAAAAGTAGAGTTGTTTTACCACAGTTAGATTTACCAATAATTAAACCTCTAATACTTCTCGGAAAGAGAGAATTGTTGAACCTGGTCGACGAAGTTTCGTTCCATGCTAATTCTTTTATTTCCATTTTTTTAAATTAAATATATTTTATATTTTATATAATATAAAATGTATTGCGTGAAATGTAAACGGCATACGGAGACTACTGATGTACAATTGTTTACGTCGAGAAATGGTCGTCTAATGCAGAGAGGTTATTGTGCTATCTGTGGAGCAGTAAAAACGACATTCGTAAAATCTGGAACGGGTATTTTTAATAAAGTAGTCAATAAACTTCCATTTGAACTTCACTTACCAGGACATAATTTCACTGGTCCAGGTACAAGGTTGGATAAGAGGTTGAATCCAGACTTGACACCAAAAGATTGGAGTAAACCTATTAATAGAGTGGATACAGCCGCCTATCACCACGACTTATGCTATGCAAAAAATCAAGATAGAAAAACGCGAAATGAAATATGCGATAAAGAGATGATTCAACAATTAGACGGAATTAATAAACCATCTCTCAGAGAAAGACTAGATAGGAGCATAGTCAGAAACCTTATCAATGCTAAAGTGAATTTAGGATTAGGTTTGAAGAAAAAAAAACGACGCATAAATCTATAAAATGGACGGATAAACTCGCAGAAGAACTTCACAAACCAGTGATTAAAAATTTCCGAAAACGTAGAGTTTACGTTAACGAAATCGATAAGATATTTGCTGCAGATTTGGTTGATATGCAACAATTTTCTAGATACAACAACGGCGTGAAATATCTGTTAACTGTGATCGATATTTTCTCGAAGTACGGATGGATCATACCACTGAAAAATAAAACCGGTCTAGAAGTAGCCACTGCACTAAATAAGGTATTCAAAGAACGTAAACCACATTTCTTGTGGGTCGACAAAGGAAAAGAATTTTACAATACACACGTTAAAAATCTCGTAACACTGTACAGTACTGAGAACGAGGAAAAGTCGAGTATAGCAGAAAGATGGAATCGTACGATGAAGGAGAAAATGTTTAAGTATTTTACTGCAAATTCGACTAGAAAATACATCGATATTTTAGACGAATTAGTTGATCAATACAACAACACGATTCACTCTTCTATAGGTATGACACCGAAAGAAGCCAGTAAAAAGAAAAACGAAGTAAAAGTGTGGAGAAACTTGTATGGTGATTATAGCTCGAAACCAATGAAGCGCAAAGTACCAAAATTTAAAGTCGGCGATAAAGTTAGAATAACAAGGAAGAAAGGGGTCTTTGAAAAGGGTTATACTACGAGATGGACGGAAGAGATTTTTACTGTTTCAAAAGTTCGTTATACTGATCCAATAACTTATAAAATCGTAGATAATAATAATGAGGAGATACAGGGTAGCTTTTATGAACAGGAGTTGCAAAAATCTACTCAAGAAATGTTTAGAATTGAGAAAATCATAAAACGAAAAGGTAATAAATCGCTGGTGAAATGGTTTGGTTATCCCGACAGTTTTAATTCATGGATCGATAACAGCGAATTGATTAAACTGTAAAAAATATATAATATATATAATATATAATGATTTCAGTGGACGGAATTTTATTACCCAACAAACCATTAACTAACTTGGAAATAATTGCTTCTGCTAATAAACTATGCATACCTTCATTTCGGGGAGTATTCGTTCGAGATAATTTACCTAGCAAACCTTACAAGAACGAGTGCGGTGTTCTAAATTTAGACGACTCCTCGGGGAATGGTACGCATTGGACTATGTGGTATAGAAAAAACAACGCAAACTGCTATTTCGATAGCTATGGAATCCAACCACCACGAGAATTGAAAAGATACCTGAAAGGAACCATATTTTATACCACAGAAAAAATACAACCCAAAGGAGAAGTGTTTTGTGGACATTTATGCTTACACATATTAAAACAGTTATCGCTAGGACGTCATCTTCAAGATATCGTAAACGATTTGCATTAATTTTTTTCGCTATAATATAAATGCCTGTTGATAAGTTTGGTAGACGAGATGACAATCAAACACGAGGAGTCGACCTGAATGATACTTTCTTAAGACGAGACGGATCGAATACGGTTATCGGGACGATAAATATGACAGGAAATAATCTTACAAATTTGAGTAATCCAGAAAATGACCACGATGCAGCTAACAAGGTTTACGTTGACGAAAATTTAGGAATAAGTAAAACGGGTGATGTTATGACTGGTAATCTGATTCTGAGTGCGGATGGAGATAACGACCGAGTTCTAGGATGTACTAATCTTAATCTTGAACGATCTTTCTCAATTCCGTTAGGTACTAGTACTAACCGATTATATTTTGTTTTTCGTCGAAATCCAGTTGTTTTGGATACAGATTATGGTTTTATGGTCAAAGCTAGAAATGAGATAGTCTGCCGGTTTGGAACGTCTTACAACCCATCGGAAATAGTCATTTACAAAAATGTTAGAATGAATTTAAATCGTTTAACGAATTTACCAGAACCATCACTAGCACACGAGGTCGCAAATAAACGATACGTTGATCAAACGTCACGTAAAATATTACAAGGGTATATACCAAACCTCATGACAAAATCTGTCTCAATTTCAAACGACAAGTTTGGATTCCTTATCACTGCATCGTCCTATTTTAATAACTACTATCGTCCAGAAAATGTGGTTAACGGTTTATATTCTAGCGGATCAGGTAATCGTGGTGAGTGGGTGACTAATGGTGAAATTAGGAATTTTTGGATTCAGGTTAGATGTCCAGACCTAGTGAGACTTTGGAAGATAGCTTTAAGAGGAAGAGATACAAATACACAAAGAATATACAGGTGGCGATTAGAAGGATCGAATGATGGAGAAACGTTCACCGCACTAATTGAACCACCAAACCCGACTTACATCGGAAACGAAGTGCAGTATTTTCCTATTGAAGCCTCTGATAAGTTTAATTTTTTCAGATTGTTCTGCATTGAGGCTGAACCGACTAATCCTGGACTTAGTTATATGCAATTATATGTATATTCCGAGTAATATTTCAAAATTTAAAAAAAAAATTTTCTCGCTTATATATATATATAAAGATGTATACAAACATACAAGTGAACATACCAAATAGTCAAAAAGAGAAATTAAAGAAAGCATTAGCATCTGGACAGGAGTTTTCTCTACGTCTATCATACAACGATTTGATCGGTGGTAATGACATTATAGCACTTACACGACCACAACTCAATAGACTACAGAAAGCTTACGAAACTGGGAAAGGATTGACGATAAAAATGTCAAAGACTCAAATTGCACAAAACATGAAAGTGGAAGGTGGATTTCTACCACTGTTAGCCGGTTTAGCCTCTCAAGCCATTCCTTTTCTTACTGGAACGGTTCTTCCCGCACTGGGTGTTGGAGCGTTGTCTGGTCTAGCTAGCACTGGTGTGCAAAAACTCGTTGGCAACGGTTTGTACATCAAGAAAGGTGGTCGTGTATGCGAAGTTGAAACAGATGGTAAACGACTACTTTTAGAGCCTGTAAGTGGAAAATCGTTTGCAAAGCTAGGTGATGGGTTGTTCCTGAAGAAGGAAGGACGTGTATACGATGGTAAAGGATTACTGTTAGGTCCAAACAGTCCTTTCAAAAACATTCCAATCTTAGGTATGTTACTATAAAATAGAATTTAATATTATTTTACTAATAATATAAAATGGACGATACAGATAACACAGGAAATGAGCTTCGTCTTCAAATGATTACTAATATACAACAACAATTAGAAACTGAAAAAGAAAAGCGAAAACATCTGTCGAAAATCTACAAGAAATGTGTAAAGGTGACGAATGCACTCGATTACATTTTGGCAACCTCTATTATGGGTTTAAGCGCCGTTGGAGTTGGACTTTTAGCTACAATTATTGCAGCACCTGCAGTAATTACGACCGAAACCGTAACAGTGGGAGCAAGTATCCTGTTTATACTCAATAAACAAGTATATAAAAAATTATTGACGAAATCGAGGAAGCATGAGAAAATCGGAGCTTTGATTGAGGAAACACTAATCAAAATCAGTAACCATCTTTCGATAGCCCTTAACGATGATAAAATCTCGGCTGAAGAGTACGATATTATTTCATCAGAGTATCGTACATTTCTGGAAACAAAACAAACGTTGCGTGCAACGTCTAAAGAAAGCGTTAAAAATTGCGTTGAAAATTGCGTTGAAAATAACGTTAAAAATAACGTTGAAAATAACGTTAAAAACAGCGTTTAAAATAACGTTAAAAATAACGTTGAAAATAACGTTAAAAACAGCGTTTAAAATAACGTAAAATAAAAAAAAAATATTATACCATATATAAAAAATGTCATTCTTGAAAATTAGCGATCCGAAAAAAAGAGACCTTATCGTCGAACAATTTCTTAAAACAAAGAAAAATATTCAAGATAGTTTTCTAACTGAACGTCTCGGTGATATTAGCACTCAGAGGGAGTTGACGAAATTGTTTAAACCGATTACCGAAACTCAGAAAGATGTGAAAGAAAGTTTGCTTGGCGAGTTGAAACCGATAAGAGAAAATATACCTACAGCAATAACCTTTCCTCAACTTCAAGCGATCGCATCACCTCCAGAAGACGAAGATCTTGACACTAGCGGTTTGTATATAGGTGAAATCGCCGAACGTTATCTACGTCATTTCGCTAGTAAGCAGGAAGTCGATAAGACATTTGGTCTCTATAATAAGGACGGAAAATTCTACATTGGCGATAGCCCTATTGAAATCAATGATGATAATATTACAGTCAAAGGTAAAGAATATCAAGGAACGCCAGGACTTTGGGAACTGTTGGTGATGCGAGAACCTGATGATAATGTTTACAGTGATGATGATAAGTCCAACTATGCTGAAATTTTGGATAAAACAAGTGCAATGAAGCATGGCAACGATCCTAAAAGTAGAAAACCAAAGTCTAGTAGGGGTTTCAAATATAAAGCAATAATCAAACCTATATGGGAAAATCTTTACGGATATACAGGGAAGGGTATTAAATCTGTCGTTATACCGAGTGATCCCGATGCATTATTAGACAGGTTAGATTTACTGTTAGCCAGCAAAGCGGCTGGTAATACTGGGGTAAGAAACGAACTTGTCAGTATATGCGATGAACTAATGAGACAAAAGGTTATGAATAAAACATTTTATAAAAATTTAATGCTACATATAATATAATGTTAGTTGTTAAAAACCGAAGACTGAAAAAACGCTATGCAATAGGTGGAAGTGGAATATTGGATTCAATTTTACAATTTCTCGCTAAAACGTTTACTAGCCAAGCTGCAAAACAAGTTGCATCGTCTGCTGCTAAAGAAATAGGTAAGACGGCTCTAGACGCAGGAAAAACATTAGCGGTCGAAGCTGGTAAGAAACTAATCTCGAAAAAGTTAGACGATATCATGTCGAAGTATACAGGAAACAAGTTTCGACGTAACGGTAGTGGTAATGTTGTTGCTATTGAAGACATGGTTAGAAAACTGAATGGATCAGGACTCAAACAGATATAATAATTTAATTTAATTTAATTTTTTTTTAATCGTAATAATATAACATGTCATTGGATGCAACCATATTAAAGTTCACTGAAAAACCATATATAGACGAAAGCATACAAGAATATGAATATCACGAATATGAACCACAGGCGAGAACAAATCTAAATAGCGCTGGTGAAATTATCATCAACATCGAATTGCAAGATCTATTCACTCATCCTTGTGAAAGTTATTTGATTTTTGAAGGACGTCTAACGAAAAACGATGGCACTGCATACGCAAACGCAGATGCTGTCGCGTTGACAAATAATGGAATAATGTATCTATTTAGCAACATATCTTATCGTTTATCAAACCAAGAAATCGAATCGATTCATCATCCCGGACAAGCAACAACTATGTTAGGTTTGTTGAAATACTCTGACGACTTTTCGAAGGCTCAAGGTCTCAACCAGTTATGGCAAAAAGATACGTCTACTACTGCAGTTATCGCAAATAATGAGGGATTTAAAACGAGGCAGTTATATCTGATTCAATCACCAACTGCTAAAGGGACATTTTCTTTCAGAATCCCACTGAAACACATCTTTGGGTTTTGTGAAGATTATGATAGAATCGTTTACGGTCTAAAACAAACTTTAACACTGGTTCGAAAATCGGATGACGACGCGATTTTTCGAGGTGCCGATGCAGATGCTGGAAAAGTCACGTTGCAAAAGATATCTTGGTTTGTTCCACACGTTCTTCCAGCTGACACTGAGAAATTCTCACTCTATAAAAATATCGAATCGAAAGTTTCTCTCCCGGTAGCATACAGAACGAGGCAATGTGATACGATAACAGTTCCTCAAGCAACAGTTTTCTCATGGCGACTTGGTGTGAAAAATGCACCGGAAAAACCGAGATGGATAATCGTTGGATTTCAAACGGAGAAGAATGGAGATCAAGAAAAAAACCCAGCTGTTTTCGACCATGTAAACATTAAGAACATGTACGTCATGTTAAATTCAACAAGATATCCAGCAGTAGATTATAATCTCTCGTTTGCTAATCAACAATATAGTCGCGTTTATGGTGATGCATCGATGTTTGGAGTAAAATATTTTGGAATGGATGAATTGGTTACTCGATCAAATATTTCTCCCATCGACTATAAGTCTCTATATCCTCTATTTGTATTTGATGTAAGTAAACAGAGTGAAAAACTAAAAACATCAGTGGTTGATGTACAGGTCAGAGCAGCTTTTAACGATCCAGTTCCTGCAGATACACAAGCTTATGCAGTAGTTCTCTCAGATAAACTATTAACTTTCCAATCAGATGGCAGCAAGATGTCTGTAGTATATTGATTTGATTTTTGTTCTAAAAATTTTTTTTTCTAAGTATAAATATAATGATAACACTACCACAGTTAAAAGCGTTAGCTAAACAGAACAATATACGCTATACTGGTTTGAACAAAGACGAAATTATTGCAATACTTATAGACAGAAATATTATCACAACTTCAGATATTTGTAAAGAGAAAATTATAGTGAACAAAAAAGCAAAACCGATCGCATGTCAAAGTAATAACAAAAACTACGAATATTTGAAAGGTATAAGAACTAATCCTAAAAAGGTTGAAGTATTCGATCGACAGACGAACGAAACGAACACTTACACTTCTAAGTATAAAGCAGGACGTGTACTTGGAATTTTCCCAGCATATTTTAAAGACGGATCAATTTTGAAGAATCGTTATGAGATTAAAATAGTATGATGTACTACTTATCAGTTTTTTTAAACTATTATAAATTTTCGTTTTTTTTCACAACCTTTTTTTATGTGTACGGATTGAGAAATAGCTTTAACTGTTTAAAAATGGAATAACTAGCTAAAATACATTTTGCGCTTGAACCGTAATTTTTCTACTACTACCAAAAAACATTTCAATAAAAAAAAACATATTTTTTGTGTATGTGTACACATTTTAATACAGCTAAAATCCATTACTAGTTTTGAAATGTATGAGATAGCAAACACGGACTTTTTTAAACACATGTGGAATTGGAGAGTTGACGATATAAAATGCTGTTGTTCAACTCTTTATTCAGTCAAAAACTTAAAACCGGAAGTCATGTAACCAAACCGGAAGTAGCCCGACTTTTTTTACTTAAGATGATTCTATCACCCTAATAAATCCATAACATAGCTAAAACTAATTAAATTCATTAGATTTATATCATTTCCACACAAAAAGCTTTTAAATTCGCTAAAATACAACAACAAAAATTAATCCCCGTGAAAACATCTGTGTTATATAATACAACTAGTAATAATGTCTAAAATATCTTTTAAAAATGAACACAAATAGAATTTATAATATAAATGCAGATGTAAGTATTTTGAAAAGTGAAATACGAAGTTGTAAGATTTTCTGGTTCATTACATATCATTTTATTACTATTTTGCTGTTTCGTTGTTTTAATGATTGATTAAGATATGTATGAACGTTTTTTATTAAAAAATTCTGAGGCGTTTGGTATGTTTTTCATGTTATAATCCACAATGCAAAAAGTCCTATGCTACAAATGCGCTTTAATAAACTCAATGACCCCGAGTTAGGCGGCTATAAAACCAGCGACAGCTGTGGACAAAGACACGACAGATGCTGGCTATACGAGTCATAGCGTCTGTGGTAGTGTGGAGTAATAAACTTGAATCCGCAAGATGCTAGATTTTTTTATTAATTTAACAAAATAATAAAGTTCATTCACAATATAAATTTATGTTAAAAAATACATAGATTTTTTTTATGTTCTAATATACAATACAGCGCAGAGGGTATTGATATTTTCATATAATGCGGAACGAAATCTGCTGTTAGCAGATTCACACTGCAACACAGCGATCACGCAACAAGCGACTGAACACAACAATCTTTGTTTCATAATGAATATTTGCGTGGCTTCGTGTAGATCGTCAGCTATGTTACCGTCCTGGTGTACATTGCGTGTATATGAAAAGTTATCAGGTGTTGTAATTAATTTTATTTTTAAAAAGAATTTTTATTTTATATATATAATGGAGGTGAGCGATAATTTTCAAATACGTGATAATACATTAGATAATTATATAGATATAAATAAATTAAAAATAAAAAAATTGAGATACATTGCAGAACAATTAGGTATAAGTGATTATAGTTATAAAAATAAAGAAGATTTAAAGAATTTTATCATTACAAAACTCCATCAGTTTAAAATTTGTGAAACTAACTCAGCTATTAAAGGATTTACTAAACAATACACAATCAACGGAAGTGAAGGTATTGATCCAGAATCATTCTTTGAGAAAGTTCAACCACAAGTCAACGATCTTTTATTAAAAAATAGTCAGACAAAGGTTAACTTTATTCTTGCATGTGAAATGGAAAAGATTGATATAAAGACTGGAGATAAGCAAACTGTGAATGTTCCATTTCGTTCAAAGACGGAAATAATTTTAGACGCGACTGATGTAAGAGAGTTAATTAAAAATGCTAGTGAAAAAATTATTGAGTCTATGGCTGCATTCCAAATGGAAGGAAGTAATTGGCGTTTCAAAAGTATTGCAAAATTTGATATTAATACAGCTAAATATAAACCGTTGAGAGGTAGTTCTTATATTCCTCTACCTGAGAATCTGGCTAAAAAGGAGGCGATTATTAACATGAAAAATGAAGATAATGAATGTTTTAAATGGTGCATAACTAGAGCGTTAAATCCCGTTGATTATCATTCAGAAAGAATAACTAAAGACCTACGTAAACAGTCAGAAAATTTGAACTGGACTAATATTAAGTTCCCAGTTAGTTTGAAGGAGGGTATTAACAAGTTTGAAGAAAATAATAAGGATATTAAAGTCAATGTATTTGGTCATGAAAATTGTAAGATATATCCGTTACGCTTCTCGGGAGATGAAAACGCTATAGACCTATTACTTATTTCCGACGGTGAAAAACAGCATTATTGCTGGATAAAAAATTTCAACAGATTGATGTCGATTCGAACAGGGAATTCATTAAAATCTCATCATCCTATGCACTATTGTAAAAGATGTATAAACGGTTTTACTTCCAACGATGCACTTACTAATCATAAAATGTACTGTGATCAACAGGACGCTGTAAGAAGAGAATATCCAAAACCTAAAACTATACTACGCTTTAACCACTATAACCGATCGATGCGAGTACCATTCGTTATCTACGCAGATTTTGAGTCAATAATTAAACCGATTGATACATGTCAACCTAACCCAAACGATTCTTATATGAATAAATATCAAAAACACATACCTATGTCATTTTGCATATATGTCAAATGTAGTGATAATAGTATTTACTCATTAGATCCGATAACTTACACAGCAGAAAACGAACATGACGATGTTGGACAGATATTCGTGGATAAACTTGAAAAAATTGTAAAGGATATATATGAACAGGTTAAGAAGAAACCAATGACAGATGTAGACGAAGAAAAGTTCCAGTCTGCAATTACTTGTCATATCTGTGGTAAAACATTGGGTGAAGACAGAGTTAGGGATCACTGCCATATAACGGGTAAATATAGAGGTGCTGCTCATAACTTATGTAATCTGAATTATAAAACGCCGAAATTTATTCCTGTATGCCTCCATAATCTTAAAGGATATGATAGCCACCTTTTCATTAAGAAGTTAAGAACTATTAATGGGAATGAAATTACGTGTATACCTAATAACGAAGAAAAGTATATATCGTTCAGTAAAGAGGTTATCGTTGATGAATATTATGATAAGGAGAAAAAATTAAATTTCGTTAAACGCGAGTTACGTTTTATTGACACTTACGGATTTATGCCATCTAGCTTGGAAAATTTAACTAATAACATACCTGATACCAATTTAAAAATCACCAAGTCTCTTTTTGATGATAATATACCTGTATTGAACTCTCCCATAAAAAAAGGTAATATTGATCTGTTACTGCGAAAAGGTGTGTGTCCCTATGACTACATGGATTCTCTGAAAAGACTAGATGAAACCAAATTACCACCAAAAAAAGCCTTTTACTCAAAATTATCTGGTTCTAATATTAGTGATGATGATTATAAACATGCTCAAACAGTGTGGAAAGAATTCGGATGTAAGACAATAAGAGACTACCTGGAGTTGTATAACAAATCTGATGTTCTACTGCTTGCAGACGTATTCGAAAATTTTAGAGATGTTTGCATGCAACATTATGAGTTAGATCCAGCATGGTATTATACATCACCCGGTCTAGCATGGGATGCTGCATTAAAATGTACTAATACCGAGCTAGAACTGTTAAGCGATCCCGATATGGTTCTAATGGTTAAGAGTGGTATAAGAGGAGGTATAAGTACAATCTCAAAACGTTATGCAAAGGCTAATAATAAGTATATGGGAGAATCATACGACCCTAACAAACCTACAAAATTTATTTCATATCTTGACGTAAATAATTTATACGGATTTTCGATGTGTAAACCTCTACCAACTCACGAGTTTAAATGGATGGATGAAGATGAGCTAGAAAGTTGGAAAAACATGCCTGATGGTCATGGCTGTATTCTGGAAGTCGACTTAGAATATGATAAAACGTTGCACGACCTTCACAACGATTACCCATTAGCTCCGCAAAGCATGAAACCACAAGGTTCTAATGTTGAAAAGCTAATTCCAAACTTAAACAATAAACAGAATTATGTGGTCCATCATGAAACACTGAAACTATATGAAAGCTTAGGATTAAAGATAAGTAAAGTTCATCGAGGAATTAGTTTTTGTGAAAGTTCATGGTTAAAGTCGTATATAGATTTAAACACTAAATTAAGAACGGATGCAAAAAACGATTTCGAAAAGGACTTCTTCAAGTTAATGAACAACAGCGTCTTTGGAAAAACTATAGAAAACGTTGACAAGCGTGTAGATATAAAGTTGGTATGCGGCAAAGAGGACGCTACTAAGCTTGTTGCAAAACCCAACTACGATCGTATAACCATTTTCGATGAAAATTTAATCGCAATTCACATGAAGAAAACTAAAGTGAAATATGATAAACCAATTTACCTTGGAATGTCTATACTTGATTTATCGAAAACATCAATGTACGATTTCCACTATAACTACATCAAAAGTAAATATGGTGATAAAGCAAACCTACTCTTCACCGATACGGATTCACTAATGTATGAAATAGATACTAACGACTTCTATGTAGATATTGCTAATGATGTAGAGACTAAATTTGATACTAGCGAATACCCCATAGGACTCCCGATAAAAGCAGGAGTTAACAAGAAAGTCCCCGGTATGTTTAAAGACGAAGCTTGTGGTAAGCAGATTGAAGAGTTCGTCGGTTTAAGAGCTAAATTATACTCGTATAAAATGAGTGATGAGGAACACAAGAAATGTAAAGGTGTTAAGAAAAATGTTGTCAAGAAAACGATAACACACGAGGATTATAAAGAGTGCCTGTTTACTAAAACAGAACATCTCAGAAAAATGAATGTAATTAGATCACGTCATCATAACGTTTATACTGAAGAAATTAACAAAGTGGCGTTGTCAGCTGAAGACGATAAAAGAGTAATAATGAAAGATAGTATATCAACTCTTGCATATGGACATTATAAAAATAATACTAACTGAAAAAAAACAACGTGATGTATTATTTATTATTTATTAAAACTGTATTATTTTAACTGAAATTAGAATTGCAATAACACCAGGCGGTAACGCCGACTTCTGCATTCAAGTTCCGAGGTTATGGCCAGAAGATCTCTGGTTGACGGAGAGGCCTTTAAATACACGCTGCCGATATTTTGCCGTTGTTTTTAAATTTTCGGCAATCGGTAAGCGTGTGTCTTATGAGGCTTCTACGTGACCTACATCGTGACGTGCTTAATACACATCTGTTGTGGCTGTTGCCTGTTGTTGTAGT
>Ga0209452_1000219_pt1 | contig 15319 bp, 9 predicted proteins | sample WorMetimpBELIZE1_FD_187388 | JGI IMG/M metagenome (GOLD analysis project Ga0209452, IMG submission 187388) | Marine gutless worms symbiont microbial communities from Max Planck institute for Marine Microbiology, Germany - Olavius imperfectus... | ecosystem: Host-associated > Annelida > Digestive... | reverse complement strand
GTTCAATATTGAACGTGGAGAAATCGTGGGCGTAGTGGGCGAGTCGGGTGCAGGTAAATCAACCGTTGGTAACGGGGTGATCGACTTGCTTAGCCCACCCGGGGTTATCGCGGATGGTGAAGTATTTTTAGATGGGGAGAAGATCTCTGGTCTCACCCCGCAGCAGATGCGTAAAGTGCGCGGCTCAAAAATTGGGTTTATTTTCCAAGATCCAATGACCTCTCTAAATCCTCTTTTCACGGTTGAGCATCAGCTAAAAGAAACGATTCATGCCAATATGACAGTTTCAGAAGAAGAGGCATATCAACGTGCTCTTTCTTTGATGCAGCAAGTGGGCATTCCACAGCCTGAAAACCGCCTTAAGCAGTACCCTCACCAATTTTCTGGTGGTATGCGTCAGCGTGTGGTTATCGCCATCGCTCTGGCGGGCGAACCCGATTTAATTATCGCGGATGAGCCAACCACAGCGTTGGATGTATCGATTCAAGACCAAATCCTTAATCTGATTCGTGATCTTTGCATTAAGAAAAATGTCGGTTGTATGTTGGTCACTCACGATATGGGTGTGGTATCCAACGTAACTGACCGAGTCGCGGTAATGTATCGCGGTGATTTGGTTGAGTTTGGCCCGACAGCGAAAGTACTTGGCGACCCAGACCACGCTTATACCCGCAGTTTGATCTCTGCCGTTCCTCGTTCCGATATCAAGTTAGACCGTTTCCCACTGGTGAGCTACATCGAAGAAGCTCAGGAAATGGAGCAACTGGATGTCAAAAATCACTGGCTAGGTCAAAGCCAAGATCACCGAGATTATACTGGCCCGTTATTACAGGTTGAGAACGTCAATCTACGTTTTATTACGAAAGACTCGCTGTTTGAAAGTCGTCGCGAGTATGTTCAGGCTTCAAACAATGTCAGCTTTGAAGTGCATGAAGGTGAGACGTTTGGTTTGGTCGGTGAATCAGGTTCAGGTAAATCGACCATTGCCCGCGTTATTGCCGGCTTATATCAGCCGAACTCAGGCAAAGTGACATTTGAAGGCATTGATTTAACGGGTCTGAAATCTGAAAAAGAGCGCCGTCCGTTACGTCGTCAAATGCAGATGGTGTTCCAGAACCCATATACGTCAATGAACCCGAGAATGAAGATTTTCGACATCATTGCTGAGCCTATTCGATTCCACAAGCTGACGCGCAATGAAACAGAAACGAGACAGATCGTTAACGATCTGTTGGATCACGTTGGCCTAGGCAAAATGGCGGGTGTGAAGTATCCCCATGAGTTTTCTGGTGGTCAGCGTCAGCGTATCTCAATCGCTCGTGCTTTAGCGACGCGCCCAAGATTATTGATTTGTGATGAGCCTACCTCTGCACTGGATGTATCAGTGCAAGCGCAGATTCTTAACCTGCTCAAAGACCTACAAGATGAGTTAAACCTCACCATGTTATTCATTAGTCATGACTTGCCAGTCATTCGCCAGATGTGCGATCGAGTCGGCGTGATGCAAATGGGTACCTTATTAGAGGTCGCACCAACTGAGCAGCTCTACACAGATCCTCAACATGATTACAGCAAACAACTAATTTCCTTAATGCCGGAATTTACTGGCTTAAGAGAAGGGGTAAAAACGGCTTAAGCCGACCTATTCAAAGGCCATGGCCTGCGAATAGCTAAGATGCAAACACAACATAAACTAGGGATAGCTATCCCGCATAAGGAGTTATGCAGATGAGTATGAAAACCAAGATTGCAGTCGCCGTTGCAGTAGTGGCTGCAGGTGGTATCTATTTTGCGATGCAACCAAAAGAAGAGAAAGTTGCAGAGCAAGAGGCTGCGAAAGTAGAGCAGCCAGTGGCGCAGGAAGTAGCGATTAAAGTGGCTTACGATGCTGACCCAGTATCACTAGACCCACATGAGCAGCTATCTGGCGGTACGCTACAGATGTCGCACATGGTATTTGACCCTCTAGTGCGTTACACCCAATCTTTAGATTTTGAATCTCGCCTAGCAGAAAGCTGGGAGCGTGTGGATGACACCACCTTCCGCTTTGCACTGCGTAAGGGTGTGAAATTCCACTCAGGTAATGAGCTGACGGCTGATGATGTTGTATGGACATTTGACCGTCTTAAAAACTCTCCAGACTTTAAAGCGATCTTTGAACCGTACGAGAAGATGGTGAAAGTGGATGACTACACGGTAGAGCTCGTATCAAAAGCGGCTTACCCACTTGTGCTACAAACTGCGACTTACATCTTCCCAATGGACAGCAAGTTCTACACCGGCACAACGGCTGACGGCAAAGATAAAGCGGAAGTGGTTAAGCACGGTAACTCGTTCGCTTCGACGAACGTATCTGGTACAGGTCCATTCATCGTAACGGCGCGTGAGCAAGGCGTGAAAGTTGAGTTTGAACGCTTTGACGGCTACTGGGATAAAGAGACGGGTAACGTAGATAAGCTAACACTTGTGCCAATTAAAGAGTCGGCAACGCGTGTTGCGGCGCTCCTGTCTGGTGACGTAGATATGATTGCTCCAGTTGCACCGAACGATCACAAGCGTGTTCAAAGCGCATCTGATATCGATCTTGTGACGCTTTCTGGTACGCGAATCATTACTTTCCAAATGAACCAAAACAGCAATGAAGCGTTGAAAGATGTACGCGTTCGTCAGGCGATTGTTCATGCGATTAACAACGAAGGTATCGTTGATAAAGTAATGAAAGGCTTCGCGACGGTTGCTGGTCAACAAGGCCCATCAGGCTACGCAGGCTATGATGAAGCGCTTGTACCGCGTTTTGACCTAGAAAAAGCTAAGCAGCTAATGGTGGAAGCTGGTTACCCAGATGGCTTTAGCCTAACGATGATGGCACCTAACAACCGCTACGTGAACGATGCCAAGATTGCACAATCTGCGGCGGCAATGCTGTCTAAGATTGGCATTAAGGTTGATCTGAAAACCATGCCTAAAGCGCAATACTGGCCTGAGTTTGATAAATGTGCAGCAGACATGCTGATGATTGGTTGGCACTCAGATACAGAAGATTCAGCGAACTTCTCTGAGTTCCTAACCATGACGCGTGACGAAGCAACAGGTAAAGGCCAATACAACTGTGGTTACTACTCAAACTCAGAAGTGGATAAGTTAGTTGAAGCATCAAACGTAGAAACGGATCCAGCTAAGCGTGCTGAAATGCTGAAAACGGTTGAAGCGACACTATACAACGACGCGGCATTTGTTCCGCTACACTGGCAAAACCTTGCTTGGGGCGCAAAAGCGAACGTTGAGATTGAGCCTATCGTTAACGCGATGAACTTCCCTTACTTTGGTGACCTAGTGGTTAAGTAAGAGAAGGGTTAATTACGAAGTGACTGCTTACTCTTTAAAGTAGGCAGTGACTTTGTTAAGTGATTAACTGTTTAGGTACTTAGCTTTGTTTCAGTCGGGCTGAGTACCTCTCTCAAGACTGATTTAGTGATTTGCCAATCAACTCGGTGTTCGCCAAGGATGTCGGCAAATGACTCTCTAAGGAAAGAAAGGGGCAAGGAATGTTTTCGTTTCTGGTCAAGCGCCTGTTTCAGGCACTGATAGTGATGTTTGTGATCAGTTTAGTGGCGTTTGCCATTCAGGATAATCTGGGTGACCCGCTACGTGAGCTTGTCGGTCAGTCGGTTTCAGAGTCAGAGCGCCAAGCGCTGCGTGATGAGCTCGGCTTAAATGATCCCTTCATTACAAAATACACTCGCTTTGTAGGCGCTGCTATACAGGGTGATCTTGGTACTTCTTATTTCTTCAAACGTCCTGCGGTTGAAGTGATTCTCGATAAATTGGTCGCGACCCTAGAGCTGGTCTTTGGCGCGTCAGTTATCATCGTCGTATTGTCGATTCCACTTGGCGTATATTCCGCAATCCATCCTAAAAGTTTCTTTACTAAAGTGGTGATGGCGCTAAGTAGTGTGGGTATTTCTATTCCGGTTTTCTTAACCGCGATCATGTTGATGTATGTCTTCTCCATCGAGTTAGGTTGGCTACCATCCTACGGGCGGGGAGAAACCGCCAACGTGCTGGGTTGGGAGTCGGGCTTCTTTACATTAGATGGCTTAGCGCACCTGATTTTGCCTTGTGTGGCGTTGGCATCGATTATGTTGCCATTGTTTATTCGTTTGGTTCGCTCTGAGATGCTGGAAGTGCTCAGTTCGGAATACATTAAGTTCGGCAAGGCGAAAGGCCTAGCGCTGAACAAAATCTATTATCAGCACGCACTGAAAAATACCATGCTTCCCGTTTTGACCGTTGGCGGCGTGCAGATCGGTACTATGGTGGCTTACACCATTTTGACTGAGACGGTGTTCCAATGGCCGGGTACTGGTTTCCTTTTTCTAGAAGCGATTAACCGAGTCGATACCCCATTGATTACGGCTTACGTGATTTTTGTTGGGCTGATCTTCGTGGTGACGAACACCATTGTCGACTTGTTGTATGGGCTAATTAACCCAACCGTGAATCTAACCGGTAAAGGAGCATAGTGATGGCGAACAATGTAGCAACTCAAAGCGCCGCTCCTTCTCGTTGGGAGCGATTTACACAATCGGATTTCTTGTACTACTTCAAGCGCGATAAAGTCGCGATGGCGAGCTTTACTGTGTTCATGATGTTCTTAGTCATGGCACTGGCTGCCCCTATTTTTGCGCCGACCGATCCCTACGATTTAAGCTCGATTGATATTTTAGATTCAGAGCTGCCACCAGCGTGGATGGAAGGCAGTGATGAACGTTTTCTATTAGGTACAGATGAACAAGGGCGCGATATTCTTTCGACCATTTTGTATGGTTCACGCCTGTCTCTTACCATTGGCTTTTTAGCCGTTGGTCTACAGCTGGTTCTAGGTATTGTGATTGGTTTATCAGCCGGTTACTTCGGTGGTCGTATTGATAGCTTCTTGATGCGTTTTGCTGATGTGCAGCTGTCGTTCTCAACCATGATGGTGGCAATTATCGTATCCGCTATATTCAAAGCTAGCTTTGGTAGTGATTTTTATAGTCAATATGCGGTAGTGATGCTGGTGGTGATTATCGGTGTGGCTGAATGGCCTCAATATGCGCGAACCATTCGTGCCTCGGTGTTAGCCGAGAAGAAGAAAGAGTATGTGGAAGCGGCTCGCGTGATGGGCTTTAAAGCGCCGCGTATTATGTTCCGTCATATTCTGCCTAACTGTTTATCACCGATTTTGGTTATCTCAACCGTACAGGTGGCAAATGCCATCATGTCAGAAGCGGCACTTTCCTTCCTAGGATTGGGCTTGCCCGTTGATCAGCCATCGCTTGGGGCGTTAATCAGTACTGGATTTAACTATATCTTCTCTGGCGCATGGTGGATTACCGCCTTCCCAGGTATTGTGTTGGTAACTTTAGTGTTGGTAATCAACCTATTAGGCGACTGGCTACGAGATGTATTTAACCCGAAAATCTATAAAGGGTGATCCAATCTAGGGTTTATCTCGAAAATTGACTTAAACTGAGAGCCGTAAGAAATTACGGCTCTTTTTTTGCATCGACATTTTGTATACGGCACGACGTCAATAATTACGCTATCGCGAATGAGTGGAGTTGCAATATGAAGTTTCAAAGGAACTCTGGTAGAGCCTTGTTATCTAATATAAATATATTTCGCAATGTGGCCCGTGATCAGGCAATGAATAGAATAGGTTTATTGGACAATATGGAAACAAACATGGCAATGATGCCATTAAAGCCACTCGCTAAAATTTTTTCAGCCTCTTTACTTTGTTTGGCTGCTTTCGCTGCGCCCGCTCATGCACAAGATTTTTTATGCGATGCGACTCAGGCATCGACTCAAGATTTACCGTTGTTAGACAAGTCCTGCCCAATTGGTAAAGGCTTATGGGGTAAGCAACAGCCAAAGGCGCAACAATCTAACTTCTGGATTCAATGTGGGGTATTTGCCAAGCCATTGACAGTGAAAGAAGCCAAAGTGATTTACCCGAAGATCTCAACCGACGTGTGGGCGAAAATTGAAGGCCGCAATGCGCGCTGTCTGATTGGCCCATACTCAGATTTTTCAGAGGCTAAGCAAGATTTAGCCAAGGTAAAAACCATCGCTCGCTACAAAGAAGCGTTTATACGTGAAGTTGCGAAAGGTGCGCCAACTAAACCTCGTCAATCGGTAGCAAAAGCGCCAGTGGTTACTAAGCCGAAAGCCGCTGAGTCAAAGCAAGCGGCGACGGTTATTGTGCCACCAAAAGTGGTCAAGCCGGTCGCTCCTGTACCAGTTACCGCGCCAACTAAATCCACTCAAGCGGCAAGCGAGATTTCTGTGCGCCGTGAAGCCATCATCGGTGATGTGCAGTTCAAAGTACCTTACATGATGTTTAGTGATGATCAGTTCTACATGGAATATGGCTTACCTTGGAATCGTTTCGATTATGATGGTGCTGCACAAGTATGTCGCCAGCTAGGTATGGGCTTACCAACGGAAGAGCAATGGCAGCTATTGCTTGAAGCTAACATCATGAAGGCTAACCAATGGCCAATGCATTTACCTTACTGGGGTGATAAGCGCCGCGGCCTATTTACCAACGGTAAAGTGACTCAAATTAAAGGCTCATCGCTACTAAATATCATGTGTACTAAGTAGTGAATCAGAGCCTGAAACGAAAAGCAGACCAAATGTGGTCTGCTTTTTTTGTATGAGTGTTAGTCGTAGCCACTATCGCCTGTGAAGCGGATATTACGCATTAAGCGAACATCGTTGTCCGTGAAACCGTTGAGATAGATAGCATGCACGCTATTCTCTGCGAATGTTGAATCGTAATCGAAGTCAATGATTGCGTAGGCCGGACCTTTCGGGTTGCCGTTCTCGTCTTGATCTTGACCATCGTAACATTCGGTGCTTTCTATTGAGGCAAAAGAAATAGTCTCTAAGTTGTTTAATAGATCGGCACAGGTAATGTCGCTGCCATCAACAGTATCAAAGAATAAATCCGCGTCTGCTTTTTCTAAGTCATTCCCGCCATCACCACTATTTTGCATTTGCGCCGTAATATAGACTTCGACGAAGCGAGGGCCTGCATTGCCGTTGTTTGGTAAGTGAAGTGTGGTTGGCAGCGCTCCGCTATCCCAGTTGTCAGAAGAGGTTAGATTAATACGTTTTTCCGCTGCTGCTTTTCCCGCGAAAGCTTCAAATGTCGCTGAATAGTTGCCACTGTCATTTAGTTCAGTGCTTGTTACTGTGAAGCGCTCAACACCATCAGACTCTTTGGCGGTATACATCACCTCAAACGTCATTGGGTCATAGTCACCTTCATAGATGGTTATGATGTTGCCATCGACGGTATAAGTTGCCGAAGAGGTTGGCGACACGGGCGCACAGCGGTTGGTTAGATCGCCGTCGTAATCCTCATCGCCAAAGTAAACGTCACCATCTGCTAGCTTGAAAGTTTGGCAGTAGTTCAGTGTGTCCTCATCTTCAGGTGTCTCGATATAGAACAGCTCTTTTTCTTCTAATGGATGTAGTGGGCGTACATCAGCAATGTCGGGTACTTCTACTGTTACTTGGGTTGAGAGGCCTGTCGTTGCGTCGGTGCCCGTTATCCAAATCTCAAACTTTAAGTTTGCATCGCTACTTGAAAGAGTCGGTGTGCCAGAAAGGATAAGCTCCTGAGTTTCAGCTTTATTTGTCAGCGATAGTCCTGCAATGGAAAGGTTGGTTTTGGCTGTTACGTTGACAGAGTTTTCACTCTCAAATAGGCCAGAGTAAGACACACGATAGGTGTCTGGTACTTCTTTGCGTTCCACCAGTTGCCATTGAGAGACCTGATCTTCTATATCCTCAAGTACAGAAGTCACTTCTGGCGCGGTGGCATCGCCTTCGTCGACACTAAGTGAGAACTTAGCTTCAGTCTCTGAGTAGTTATCAGAATCTTGAGCGCGTAGTTTTAAAGTAACTTCAAAATCACCTGCTTTGGTGATTGAGTTAGTACCTAGAATACCAAGCGCAATCACATCTTTGCCTAGCTCCTTGTAGTTATCGTATATCGCAACGTGAATATTGGAATTGGATAACTCAGATATATCTAGTTCGGTATTGCCAGATAAACCGTCATAAGCTGTAAGCTCGATACCACTAGGCACATCTCCATCAATAAAAAGTCCATCGATTGGTACTTCAAATAGGTAACTGTTGTTACCCGTATCACCCAGAGTGAGCTCTACACTATCAAAGGCTGCTTGAATAGCGTCGTACACCTTGCCATCAACACTGGTTTTATAGGTAGGGGTATCAATGCTGTTGGGGTTACCATCGACTGGCACAACGTAGGTTGGGTCGTTTAGTTTGCTCTCGTCATCTTTGATGCTATCCACAACGGCTTTCGCATCTTGAGCAATTTCTGATGCTGAATCATCGTAAGTTGCTGGGTTTGCTGCTTTTGTTTCCGTTAAAATTTGAGCTGTTTTATGTAAAACAGGGTCTGTATCAGCGCCTTCTACAAAGTCGATGTATGGGTCGAATGCGTCGTCTGCTACACCATTGTTTAGATTCTTGCTCACCGCTTGAATGGCTTCGTCTTCCGATACTGTGCCGTCACCATCAACATCATTTGCGGTGTTGTTTGATTCAATCACAACAAGGTCGGTAATCGGTGAAATGACATCTGAAGAGTTGGGTGCGCGGAAAACGATATTCGCCGCTACAGGTTGGCCAGGAAAGTCAGAGTCAATCGTGAATAAATCCTCATCTAATCCATTTGCATTAAGGTTGTCTCGTAGCGGTTGAGTTTTTGTCGTAGCTAAAATTTGCAGCGCGAGTGTGCCCTGAGGCTTTGATTCACCAAGGTCCAATTCGCCTTTTATATTAGTTAGGCCTAGTGCAGGTTCGTTGATATCCCATTGGCCATCATTATCGCTATCTACAAACACAACAGCATTCTCAAAGTAGCCGTCAAAGCCGGTAATAATATGAGAATTTGGATTCGTTGGGTTTGTGCCCGGAGTGCCACTGTCCGAGCCGCCATCACCGCCACCACAACCTGTGAGTGCCATTGCCACAGACATGGCGAGGAAATTTAATTTTGTCATTCTGAAAAGCCTTGTTAGGAATTAATTGCTAGGGGATGTCCTAGCTATTCTTGTTGTTATGTTGATTAAAAGTGTTTGAATGCATTGCGCTCTAATTAAAAAGCGCAAGATTCGGGAAGTTAAGTGAACGCATGATGGGGTTGTTATTGACCGCTCGGCTCTGCGTAAATTAGGTTCAGTTTTAGTTCTTCAACTTGGCTTGCATATTGCGGCTTAGGTTTGAGCACATAGCTATACACTTCACCAGGAAGAAATTCGTCATAGGGCAAGTAGTTCAAATCGAAGGCTAAGGATTGCTGGCCTGTCTGGTTATTGCTGGTGTACTCCAAACAATCCAAACTCAAATTGGGGTTGCTGGGTTCGTTGGTCGAGATGATATCGACGCCATAGCGCCCAGGGCCTGCTAATACACCATTGGAGTAATAGCGGGCAATGTGATCGCAGCTCAAGTTGAGATGATTCAGGCCTTGGATATTAAGGTCTGAATCGGTGGTCTCACCATTTGGCCCAGCTACATTGGATTTCTGGTCGTAAATATAATTGGCAACTTGAGTAATGAGATAATTTTTATCGCCAGTAGGCAGTAAGTAATCAAACCATTCAAATTGGAACTGGTGTTGCCCTGTTATCCCGTTAATGCGCAGCTCCATTGAGGTTTTGTTTTTTTGCATGGTATAGCTTTCGACATGGCTACCAGAGTCAACCGAAACGAAATAGTTGGTTACCTCCTGATGTTGTTCAGAGGCATATTGTTTATTGAGTGTCCATGTTTGCTTTGCGTCGAAGTGAGATTGGCTGCTAGTGAGGATGATGTTGTCGCCGTCCACTTGGTATTCGCCAATAAGCTCCAGCCGCTCATCGTTAGGGCATTGGGTTTTGTTTGTTGAAGCGGCAAAGTAGACATTGTGATTAGTGAACTTAAACGCTTCGCAATAAACCACCTCATACAGCGTATTATGACCAGCCAGGTTATGACTGGTCTCAAGACGGTATAGAGTAGCCCCTTCTAGCTGATGGGTTGCTAATACGGGTAAGCCATTGGCGGGTAAATAAAGCTTTGCCGTCACCCAAGCGTCATCGTCTTCTCCGTGGTAACTGTCTTTGGCTGAAACAGAGATAACAGCCGATTGAGACTCGGCTTGCGGTTGACCAGATAAGACGAGTGTCGAACCTGAGTAAGATAGCGTTAAATCTGAGTTAGATAAGCTTGCTTTCAGTGACAGTAAATCGTTATCTGGGTCATTAAATAACTCTCCGATATTTAAGTGATAGCGTGTGGGTGCACCCGCAATGAGCACCCATTGATTGACGATGCTTTGTAGCTTTTGAAGCACATTTTGATTCACTTCGGGTCTGCTGTTTTGCTCTCCATCTATGTTTAACGGTTGGTTGTCATTGATGATGCGAGTGCGTGTCTCAGACGCGTACCATGCCGATGGTGATGATTCTGTTTCTGCGACGGTGTTTCGCTCTGCGATTGGTGTAGTGCTGATGGCATCCTCAGATTGATTTGATGCGATTGCACTATCGTTAGCAAAAGAGGTCGAACGGGTAGTTGAGGCCTCTTTTATCTTGCCCTTCACGCTGAATGATGGAGTGAGGGTAGTTTCATTACCTCTATCTACAGTGGTATCGATGGTCTGTTGCGCGCTAGAGAAAAGGTGCCAGCAAGCTACAGCTAAACCTGTCAGGCTTGCCAAAATGTACTTCTTATTCATTCTTTCTTAGGCCATTTTGGCTTGTAGCCAACTGCGGGAAAATTTTAAGTCTTTTTCGACTAAGCTAGAGCTACATTCAAGTAACTGCCCAATCTCAGTGTTTTTTAAACCCATCAGGTATTTAAGTTTGATGGCTTTGGATTGGCGTGGGTATCGAACGCTAAAGCTGTCCAGTGCTTGGTCAACGACAAACAACTCTTCAAAGGTTTGTTGTGCAATGTCATCGGAATCTAAATCGTCAGATTGACGTTTTTGCGCCAAGTGAGAGCGTGCGTTATCGATCAAGATCTGACGCATCACTTTAGCCGCCATCAAATAAAACTCGCGTTGGCTGCTGATGTCATTCATTTTGGATTGCGCTAGCTTTAAGTACGCATCGTGAATCAAAGCTGTCGTGCTGTTGACGCTATCGAGTAATACCTTGTTGTCATTGCCGTGTTTACGCGCGCTACGTTCTCGCTCTTGTTGAGCGATTTTTCTCAGTTGTAAGTAGGCAAATTGGTAAAGCTTATCTTCGGCTTGTTTATCGCCAGATTGCCATTGATGAATAATGTGCGTTAAAGGGGATGACATCTAAATTTCAACTCCACTGATTTTTAGGTATTCAGAAATTGCGTGGGTAGCTAAATTATCTGAACCATCTGAATTCTTAGAGACACTCTGTTGGTAACGATAAAGTATGCCTTTGTCCCAGTTTGTGCCGGTTGGTAAATATTCCCACGTGGTGAGCTGTGGCTTACCACTCTGTTTGGGATACCAACGCACCGCGATGTTGAGTTGCTCAATTGCTGCGGTATTGGCCTCACTATTTACCCACCACATGTCTGCGTATTGATCCGTAACACGCTGCTGGTAATTGCTAGGGTGAGTAGGGCAGCCATCTTGATTAGGCTTAGTAGTTTTGATTTCACCGTGATGGATTAATAGGCAGGTTTCTTCCACCCCTGAAGCCAAGTAACGAGTTTGCTGCCATATGCCCTCGTAATTGAGTTGGTTGTGAAGATTCTCAGGATAGGTGAACCAAATTGCTTCTGATTGGTTTTGATGGTGAATGTGTTCTGTTTTACCTAGTCCTTGGGTTTTCTCCATCAATAGCTTGGTGGTTGGATCGAAATTGATAGAAAGCGAACGGTATTTCCAGTCGCCTTCGTCATTAAAGTCGTCTATCGCAAAGCCATTGAGATCATTACGTTTACAGCCATCAATAGCGCAACCCACCACGCCGTAATAATCACTTATATTGGCGAGTGGAGAGTGGATAATTTCGGTTTCACTGCTTGGCTTTAGGTGGCAACCATTAAAGTAGTCACCAAGGTCTGGGTATTCGATGATCTCATGGTTGGTAACCTTGTAGCTCAACTTACCAATCGGCGGCAGGTACTTGGGGTGGCTCTTTAGTCTTAAGTCGTAAGCACACACGCGGCCAGCATAATCGCGCTTTTTAATGATGATGTTTTTTAGCTTGAGATTGAGTGGTGAGAAAATGACTTCATCAGAAGCAAAGTGCTCTTCAATGTATTTTTGGCTTTGGTTTAAGTGCTCAACAGCTTCCTTTGCTGAGACAAGGTCGATATTGAGTTTACTGGCATCTTCTTCATTAAGGGTATTGAGATCAATGCGTTGTAACTGACGCTGAAACTCTTTTTTCGAGAGTAAATCACTCAGCAACAGAATTTCTTGTTGGTCTTGTGGCGTTGAATCTAGCGAAAGTAACAGACGCGTCATATTGATGCTGCGGCTAGGTTTGGTTGTCGCGAGAGTAGGAGTTATGACCTCTTGGCTTGAGAGTTGGCTCAATAAATAGCTGTTTTCACTATCACCTAAATAAAAGCTGACTACATCTCCTTGTTTGAAAGAAAATGCGCCTTTTTGCGTGATACCACTGAGATCTGAGCTGGTTTTGTAGAATAACCCAGTGACAGGAGCATCGATAAAATAGCCCGTTTGAATCGCTTCGTCAGTAGCATGACTAAAGGGACTAAACAGTGCGGCCAAAGTACAAAGTATTAAAGGAGTAGGGTTACTGCGTATCATTGTTATGTTGTATAGGTTGATTCAGGTTTGACTTGTCTTTCACTGGCGTCATCATCGCAAGCAGCATTTTTTGTTTGATGTGTTTTGGTATATCCGGATTGGATAGGATTCTGCGCCGAGTTAGATCCAGAACAGCGCTCATTGGCATCTCTCTTACTGCTTCACTTTTGGAGTGAAACATCATGCTTGTTACTTCAAACATCATGTTTTCGGCGATGAGTTTTTCTTGTTTTAACTGCTGATTTTTGGCCATCAATAATGAAGTAAAGACAGTCCCTGAGAGTAGCAGTATCAGTGCCAACGAGCAGGAGATTGGATGACGTTGGAACAATCGCTTACTGGTATAAAAAAACTGTTTTTGTTTAAGTGAGATAGGGCGCGCAGTCAAAATATGGTTTAAGTCTAATCGCAATTGTGCGGCTGATAGGTAACGCTCATTTGGTGCTGCATGTGTTGCGTGTTGGCATATCGCTCTAATATCAGAATGGCTCGGCTCTTCTGGAAACAACCACTTTAGTAATCGCCCCAATGAATAGATGTCACTGCTTGGGGTTAGCGCCTTTCCTTGTTGCTGCTCAGGACTTGCGTAGCGCTCACTAAAGGCCAAAATAGGATTGTCTTCAAGGCTTAGGCTCTGAGTTAGGTTGAAATCAATCAACTTGGCATGCTGGCAGTGGTCAATCAGTATATTTTCTGGCTTTAAATCGCCGTGTACCAAACCTTGCCCGTGAGTGTGTTCGATAGCGCTGCATACCTGCATGAGTAACATGATTTTCTCTTGTTTAGAGAGAGTATGTTGCTGCAAATATTGTTCTAGATTCACACCATCCACTTGCTCCATTACGATGAAAACATGTTGCTGGTGGATACCGCCATCAAACACTTTGGCAATATGTGGGTGATTGAGCTTGGCTAATAGTTGCGCCTCAGCAAACAAAGAGCCTTGGCTAAAGATGCGGGCTAAATCGCCATGCAAAAACTTAATTGCCAACTGTTGCTCAAAACTTTTATCCGCTCGGTTCGCTGCATACACTATACCCATACCACCTCGGCCTAGTTCATGGGTGATTAGGTATTTATCGACTTGTTGATTGGAGTAATCGAGGGTGTCTGATGCCGAGTGTGTAAGATGAAATCCAAGCAGTTCGGTTAAGCCCGGCGCAGACTCTGCCGCAACTAACGGTATAACCTCTTGATAAAGATCGGGGTTATCTTGTTGTAGTTGTTGCAAATAGGCTTGTTTTTGTGGCTCTTCTAAGTCTAAAAGTAAGTAATAGACATCGGTTTTACTAGCGCCTAACTTCACTGTACGTCGTTGAATAATTCTATTTCGCACAGTGTATAGGAAATATTAATTGTTAGAATCATTAATATGTTTTTTTGTGCTACAGGTAGAAATGTGATCTTACTGCACAAAATAAAAGCCGCATAAAGCGGCTTTTTATCATATATAAAACTACCTACTGCTCTTTCTAAGTCGTAGCTGTTTAGTTTGCACCCATCCATTCAATGTTGTACTTCACCGACTCAATGTACTGGCCGTTACCATTGGTTTGCGAGTTGTTGTCATTGAGCACAGTGCGTACATAGCCGATTAAGCTGTATATGTTGTTGATGGTTAGCGCGTTGCCAGTAAAGTTAACTGTCGCGTGCGAGTAGGTTGCGCCTTGCTTAGTGGCCTCTGTACACACACTATTTGTTACCTCACCAATATCATCACCTGTTAACGCAAATGAAGCGTAATACTTATCTAGGTAGGCACAAGTAATGTCTTGGTTTGGGTCTTCAAACACAACACTAGCATCGCTACTGGCATTGATTGAGACAGACACCGTACCCACATTCCACTCAATGTCATATTCGGAGAGATGTTTAGGGTAGTGGAAGGCAAAGGCTTGCTCGGCTTCTGCATCATCAGACGTTACCTCAATGCGCGCTTGTGCGTCTAACTTGTCGGCAAAGTAAACATAGCGGTCATAAACTGGGTCAGAGTTCGGGTCGGCAATGTCGCTTCGGTAGCTAGTACCTACCGTGATTGCGCCTTGGCCAATATCATCCGACTCATTGTTAATCCATACCTGGTGCGTTTCGGTTACCGCTTCAGTCTCGCCTTGCGGTATCCAAGAGTAAGCGATCACTAACTCTTGACCGGCGGCATCGACAAAGTAGCTTGATTGTTCGATTTGTACCGTTGGCTCTCCACATTCGGTTCTATTAGTCGCGGTGCGGTCATTGAACAGTACTTTGCCGTTTTCAAAGCGAATCGAATCACACCATACATGGTCGGTGCCTACACCACTTTCACCGCGATCAAGTGGGGTGTTATCTAATACATACCAAGTTTTGTTTTCCAGCTTATGTACAGGGCGAGTTGCTACCTGAGGGATATTAAGTACGACAGTCGAGCTTAAACCTTTGCTATCTGTGGCGGTCAGCAGTAGTGAGTAATCACCGGCTGGCGCCGTATAGTTCCGA
>Ga0209452_1000218_pt1 | contig 15328 bp, 17 predicted proteins | sample WorMetimpBELIZE1_FD_187388 | JGI IMG/M metagenome (GOLD analysis project Ga0209452, IMG submission 187388) | Marine gutless worms symbiont microbial communities from Max Planck institute for Marine Microbiology, Germany - Olavius imperfectus... | ecosystem: Host-associated > Annelida > Digestive... | reverse complement strand
GCGCCGTTAAAGCCAAACTGTCGCCACGCTTCATAAGCAATAATAGCCACCGCGTTAGAAAGGTTTAAGCTGCGCGCATCTGGCATCATCGGGATGCGGATACGTTGCTCCATTGGCAGGCTTTCAATTACTTCAGCAGGTAAGCCGCGTGTCTCTGGGCCAAACAACAATACGTCACCTTGTTGGTAGTTGGGATCAACATGATGGCCTGTGGTTTTTGTGGTGCAGGCAAACAGGCGGAAATCGCCATCACGCTGTTGTAAATATTCGATAAACGCTTGGTAATTTTTATGGCGTTTCACTCGCGCAAGGTCATGATAATCCAACCCTGCACGACGAACCTTTTTCTCTTCTAAGTCAAAACCTAGCGGCTCAATCAAATGCAAGTTTGCGCCGCAGTTAGCGCATAAACGGATAATGTTGCCGGTGTTTGGGGCGATTTCTGGTTCGTACAGTGCAATATCAAACATAAAAGCATTCTACCTATTCAAAACTGGCAAGGAGTATACCCTTAATTGAACTAAAGCGTCAGGGTGAGTCGGTATGAAAGTGTGTCGAGAGATAGGCGCTGAGGATGGCAAGGCAATCTCAGCGCCATAAAAGATGGGTGAGTACGGGAGGTTATGCGCCTTGTGCGCGAGCAACAGAGTAGTTTTCTGCTACGGCTTCCCAGTTGACCACGTTCCACCACGCATCAATGTATTCTGGACGGCGGTTTTGGTAGCTGATGTAGTAAGCGTGTTCCCATACATCCAGCGCTAGAATCGGCTCACCTTGAACGGCAGCGACATCCATTTTCGGGTTGTCTTGATTGCTGGTTGAGGCAATTGCAAGTTTGCCATCTTTGACCACTAGCCAAGCAAAGCCTGAACCAAAGGTGTTGATCGCCGCTTGAGTAAATTGCTCTTGGAACGCTTCAAAGCTGCTAAAGGTGTCGACGATGGCTTGAGCAAGTGCGCCATCAGGTTGACCACCGCCGTTGGGCTTCATACAGTTCCAGTAAAGAATGTGGTTGTAGAAACCGCCACCGTTATTGCGTACCGCAGGTGAGTGGCTTGAAATGTTAGCAAAGATCTCTTCTAGGCTTTGATTTTCCAAATCTGTGCCTGCGATAGCTGCGACGAATTTATCAAAGTAAGTACGGTGGTGTTTGCTGTAATGAACTTCCATTGTTTTGGCATCGATATACGGCTCTAAAGCATCGTAACCGTAAGGTAGCTCGGGAAATACGTGCGACATAGTAATCCTCCTTATTATAAGAAGGATTACTTTAAATGATAATGAGATCGATTATCAACAATGTATTAGGTAGGGTTATTGATAGGCAGACAAAGCTCAACTCTTAATCCGCCTAATGCACTGCGTTTTGCAACGATCGTTCCGCTATGTTGACGCACCGCACTTTCGGTGATCGCCAGCCCCAAGCCTGTGCCGCCGCTATGACGATCACGCGCGGTGGATACGCGGTAAAAAGGTCTGAAAATGGCGTCCAACTCTTGCTCGGGCACTCCTTCGCCATTGTCGTCTACGGTAATGTAGACGTGATCATTGGAAACGTTCAGCTCTACATCCACTTGGTCATGGCCATAATGAATCGCGTTACGCACGATATTATCGATGGCACTCATCAGTAATTTAGGCTGGCCTGAAATGGTGCGATCCGGAATCGGCGTAAAACTCAGTGTTTTGCCCATTTGTTCAGCTTCAAATTGTGCGTCGTTAAGGATCTCTTCCCAAAGGCTTGATAGCGGTTGAGTCTCACGCTCGGTGTGGCTGTCCACTTGCATACGTGATAGCTCTAATAGTTCACCGATCATCTGTTCGAGGCGCTGCGCTTCGGTATCGATGCGGGTTAGCTCTGGGCTTTCTCCTTGTTTGCGTGTGGCAAGAGCGGTGGCCATGCGTAAGCGAGTTAACGGCGAGCGCAGTTCGTGGGAGATATCCGATAGCAATCGTTGCTGACCAGAGATCATCTGATTAATCCCCTCGACCATTTGGTTAAAGCTCGCCCCAGCTTGTCTAAATTCACTGGTGCCTTTCTCAAGCTCAGGATCAGCGATAAATTCCCCTTTAGCGACACGTTTAGCGGCTCGCTCTAGCTTGCGTGCAGGTTGACTGAGCGCCCATGCTAGCCAAAGCAGCAGTGGAGTACTGGCAAGCATTACTGCTAACAGTAATTGCAGTGGTCTATCAAACATGCGCAGTAAGAACGGTGGCGGTTGATCCCACTTGTATGCCACATACATCAGCAAAGGTTCATTTGCGAGGGTAATAGGCACAGGGCCAGCAAGCATAAAATGGCCATACAGTTTCTGCTTAGGGCTCTCTAAAGATTCAACCGATGAGATGAGGTTCTGTAACGCGCGCTGTTTGAAGTCTCGTCTTTTGCTGGTGGTGAGTATGTTGCCATCTAAATCGCTGATGAAGTAGCGCGGTTTAGGATCGTGTGGTTTTGGGCGTAAAGATTCAATACGACGAATGATTTGCTTAAGGCTTTTGTAGTGAGCAAATTGCTGTTCGACTCGTTGGCTGTACTTGACCATTCTATCGAGGTTTTCTGATGGAATATCTCGCGCTTTGCGCGGATCCAAATGGGGCAGCGAGAGTACCGCGATCAGCACCAACAACATGGTGAGCCAGAAAATGGCAAAGATGCGCCCATATAGGCTAGTGATACGAGGCAGGCGCATTAATCCTCCTCTACCAACAGGTAGCCTCGGCCACGCAAAGTTTTGATGCGCGCTTTACCATCGAGGCGCTCAGGCAATTTTTTACGCAGGTTAGAGACATGCATATCAATCGCACGGTCAAATGCCGCTAAACGTTTACCCAGCACATCTAAGCTAAGGTTTTCTTTAGTGAGCGTTTCCCCTGGGTGCTGAATAAAATGGCTGAGTAGGGCAAATTCAGTAGTGGTTAGATCGATTAATTGTTGCTGGCAATACGCTTCTTGTTTGCCCGGATAGACGGTGATGTCTTGGTATTGTAAGCAGTCGCTAGGCTTTGCACTGGCTTTACTCTGCGTGCGACGCAAAATAGCACGAATACGCGCGAGCAATTCACGGTCGCTAAAAGGTTTAGGTAGGTAATCATCCGCGCCCAGTTCAAGGCCGATAACGCGATCGATCTCTTCCCCTTTTGCCGTCAGCATTAAAACGGGCGTCTCCCAATTTTCTCGGATGCGTTTTAATGTCTCCATCCCATTGAGCTTTGGCATCATTACATCAAGCAAGATCAAATCAATCTCTTGGCTTAGTGCAATAAGTCCGGCCTCGCCATCATTGGCTTCTGATACGGTAAAGCCTTCGAAGCTCAATACTTCTTTTAGTAGGCTGGTTAGCTCCGTATCGTCATCAATCAATAAAATGTGTGCCATGGCAGTGCCCTTATAAATACCTTCTAGTATTTATATTACTGATTATTTGGCGCAACCATTAGCCTAATTTTTGCTCTTTACGATTCTTTACGCTCTCTAGACGTCACTTTACATGTGGGGTCGTATTCTAAACTCAAGCGCTGCAACGGGCAGCCTGTCTACGAAACAGAAGGTATTGATTATGAAACTGACAAAGAAACTTGCATTAGCAGCAGCGATTGTTCCACTAGCACTAGGTAGCGCATCAGCTTTCGCATTTGGCGGTAAAGGCGATCACAAAGGCCCACATGGTAAATGCGGTATGGGCATGGATCGCGGCATTATGAAGCAGCTTGATTTAACCGATGCGCAAAAAGAGCAATTTAAAGAGATGCGCAAAGCAAGCAAAGAAGAGATGAAAGCCAAGTTCGAAGCAAACTTTGAAGCGCACAAAGCTGAGCGCCAAGCGCATCAAGAAAAAGTGCAGCAACTGGTTCTTGCTGACAACTTCGACCAAGCGGCGGCGAATGAGCTAGCGAAACAAATGGTTGAGAAACAAACTGAGCGTAAGGTGAAAATGCTAGAGAAGCAGCATGAAATGCTAAGCGTACTGACTCCTGAGCAAAAAACGAAGTTTGTAGAGTTAAGTAAAGAACGTGCGAGCAAATGTGCTGAAATGCGCAAAGACCGTAACTAATTCTTTGTTTTACCAAATGACTTTACAAGGCGGCCCAAGTGGCTGCCTTGTTGCATTTGCGATTAGCTGGTTATAATTAGCGCATATTAATTATCCTACTTGATAGTAAGCGCTCAACAATGAAACATGATTATGCCAAGCTCGTGACCTTGGCCGCTTGGACCGCAACCGTAGTGGCGACACTACTGCTGATTGTAAAACTCGCTGCTTGGTGGGTGACGGGTTCTGTCAGTTTATTAGCGTCGCTGATTGATTCTTTGCTTGATATCGCCGCCTCAGTAGTGAATTTGGTCGTGATTCGTTATTCACTTCAACCCGCCGATAGTGAGCATAGATTTGGTCACGGTAAAGCGGAGTCGCTAGCGGCCTTGGCGCAGGCGATGTTTATTTCTGGCTCAGCCATCTTCCTTATCCTAAATGGTGTCGAGCGCTTCTTCCGTCCACATGAACTTCAGTCACCAGAGTACGGTGTCTATGTGAGTTTGTTCGCTATCTTAGTTACCTTCGCATTAGTGCGTTTTCAAAAACAAGTGGTTGCAAAGACTGGCAGCCAAGCCATTGCTGCCGACTCACTTCATTATCAATCAGATTTGTACATGAACGCGGCGATTATGCTGGCACTAGGGTTAAGTTGGCTTGGCTTTGGTGTGGCAGATGCAATATTTGCTGTGGCGATTGGTTGCTACATTTTGTACAGCGCAGCCAAGATGGTATATGAGGCGGTGCAAACGTTACTTGACCGTCAGCTGCCGGATGAGGAAATCGAACAAATTCGCCAGATTTGTGCCAGCGTTGATGGAGTACTAGGTGTTCATCAATTGCGCACTCGTATGTCTGGGCCGGTTCGTTTCATTCAATTACATCTTGAATTAGACGACCATATCCCACTTATTGAAGCTCATCGTATTTCTGATGAAGTAGAAATACGATTATTAGGCGAATTTTCTCAAGCAGACATTCTGATTCATCAAGATCCCTACTCAGTCGTGTATACCTCGGAGAAGGATCAAAAGTCTGTGGACTGGTAGTCAGTTGGAGATGGAAAAGTCAAAGTTATTGACTATCTTTTCAACGATAAAAGAAATAAACGTGATACTGATATGTATCAACAAAGTTAATTGCCAAACCTGTAATACTCTTACATAAGTAGAAAAGTTACATAATTTCGTGCAAATAAAAGTAGTATTCCTTTCAAGGAAAGGTAACATATTGCGCAATGAAAAGAATCTGGTCGGGGGCTTAACTGAAAGCCTCTAACGTAAAATTTGAAACAAGATTCCCAAAGATCGAGGGTGAGCATGATTAAGAAGATCGGTGTTTTGACAAGTGGCGGTGACGCACCTGGCATGAACGCGGCAGTACGTGGCGTAGTTCGTACCGCGCTAACTGAAGGCTTAGAAGTATTCGGTGTTTTCGATGGTTACTTAGGCCTATACGAAGACCGCATTAAGCAACTTGACCGTTCTAGCGTTTCTGATGTTATCAACAAGGGCGGTACTTTCCTTGGTTCAGCGCGCTTCCCAGAATTTAAAGAAGTTGAAGTTCGTGAAAAAGCGATCGAAAACCTGAAGAAACACGGCATTGAAGCACTGGTTGTTATCGGTGGTGACGGTTCTTACATGGGTGCTAAGAAACTGACTGAAATGGGTTACCCATGTATCGGTCTTCCAGGCACGATTGATAACGATATCGCTGGTACTGATTACACGATCGGTTACCTAACAGCACTAAACACAGTTATCGATGCAATTGACCGTCTACGTGATACTTCTTCATCTCACCAACGTATCTCTATCGTTGAAATCATGGGCCGTCACTGTGGTGATCTAACTCTAACTGCTGCAATTGCTGGTGGTTGTGAGTACATCATTACTCCTGAGACTGGTCTGGATAAAGAGAAGCTAATTGCAAATATCCAAGATGGTATTGGTAAAGGTAAGAAGCATGCAATCATCGCGCTTACTGAGCTAATGATGGATGCAAACGAGCTAGCTAAAGAGATTGAAGCGGCAACGGGTCGTGAAACTCGCGCAACAGTTCTTGGTCACATCCAACGTGGTGGTCGTCCGACTGCGTTTGACCGTGTACTTGCTTCTCGCATGGGTAACTACGCTGTACATCTACTAATGGAAGGCCAAGGTGGTCGCTGTGTTGGTATTCAGAAAGAAGCGCTTGTTCACCACGATATCATCGATGCAATCGAGAACATGAAGCGTCCAGTACGTAATGACCTATACAAGGTTGCTGAAGAGTTGTTCTAATACAACGCTTTGAATTGAAAAAACCACCTCAGCTGAGGTGGTTTTTTTATGTCTGCTTTTTAGGCCGGTATTGTCATAGCGGCTTTACTTATCGCTGATTTTACTGCGTGGCAGTTTACGGCTTTGGAATTTTTGATGCACACCACGACGCAGAGACTTGATGCGGTTCTCTGCCTTATCAACTCCTAACAATACCGTTAGAGTTAACGCGGTGATTAATACTGATTGCTGCATGTAGCCAAGGCCAATCATCATTCCCAAAGCAGCCAATACCCAAATGACCGCGGCAGAGGTCACACCGTGAATCTTGCCATCTAAAGTCATCATCACGCCGGCGCCTAAGAAGCCGACACCGGTAATGATTTGGCCAAGTACACGCGCTTGGTCGAGTGTATTCGGTGATAAAGACACTGCCATCGACATAAAGAAATAAGTACCGGAGATCACTAAGATCGAGGTACGGATCCCCACTGGTTTACCGCGCGTTTGTCGCTCGACACCAATAAGAATGCCGTTGATCGCGCAGCAAAGCAGGGCAACCCAGCTGAATGGGCCTAAGTCGAGTAGTTGTTCGATATTTGCTGGCATATTGACCTCCAAAAGCGCGGAGTATGCCTAGATAAGACCGACCTATCGAACAAAAGATTTTTATCTAGAGGATAAATTTAGCAACCAGTGGTTGTAAGCCTAATTGAAGGTAACGCTGTCGAGGTCGCTTCGGTGTAAAGCACAAAACATTGATCATTGATCTTGCGTTTACTCGGCGGCATGTAATGGATCATACCGTCGTCGGCATCGTTATTGCTGAAGTACCAATCTGCGCCATCTTCACCCCATTGAGTATCTTCAATATTAGCGTCTAGCAGCTTACCCCATGCCTCGGAGTTTTCTGCTTTAGCATAACCGTAAACAGTGCTTACTCCTTCAACTGACTCGCTTGGCGCGCGGTCACGATTTTGAATGACTGCTTGGCCAAACAATTGATCGTTAGCCCCTTGCATCGCCCCTTGAAGTCCACGCAAAGCAGCGATGCGAGCATCAGTTTGTAGGTCAACGAATTTAGGCATCGCTGTCACAGCCAGAATCCCAAGCACAACAATAACTACGACCAATTCAATGAGCGTAAAACCTTTAATCTTTTTCATTATTCTAAGTGTAAATCCAGTGGAGTTTTACTCGTGCGGCCGCCAATCTCACGGGTTAGCTTCGGCACAAGATAGCCAGAAACGCGAGCCATCACGCCAGCCATTATCGTTTTGGCTTGTTGATCCGAAATAAAGAAGTGCGCCGCGCCTTGTACTTTATCCAGTACATGAATGTAGTAAGGCATGACCCCTGCATCAAACAGCGCTTCACTTAGGTTAACTTGTGTCTCGACACTGTCGTTAACGCCTTTGAGCATGACACCTTGGTTGAGGAGAGTAACACCAAGGGTCTTTAACTTATGTAGCGCAGCTCTCAATTCATCATTGATTTCGTTGGCGTGATTGATGTGAGTAACAAGAATAACTTGCAGGCGTGTTTTCGCTAGCATAGAACATAGTTGATCCGTCACGCGATCGGGAATGACCACCGGAAGGCGTGAGTGAATGCGCAAGCGCTTAATATGAGGAACGGCTGCAATACCATCAATCAGCCATTGCAGTTCATCATCTTTAGCCATAAGAGGATCGCCGCCAGATAAAATGATCTCATTTAGCTCAGGGTGCTGGGCGATGTAATCAAGACTTTGCTGCCATACTTGCTTGCTGCCTTTGTTATCCTGATAAGGGAAATGGCGACGGAAGCAGTAGCGGCAATTTATCGCGCAGCCACCTTTCACTATCATCAGTGCTCGGTTGTGATATTTGTGTAGCAAACCGGGAATATCGTTGTTCTGCTCATCGAGCGGATCGGTTGAATAGCCCGGTTCTAGCAAAAATTCTTCCGATAACGGTAAAACCTGACGCAAAAGAGGGTCATAGGGATTGCCTTTTTCCATTCTATCGACAAAACTTTGCGGCACACGCTGTGCAAATAGCCGACGAGCTTTGAATCCAAGTTGCCAAGGAGCAGGATCAATCTGCAAATGTTCAAGCAACTTAGCTGGATCAGAGATCCCATTCGCTAGCTGTTTGAGCCAGTTTTGCTCAACAGATTCGATATTTCGGGTTATGATGTGCGGCATTGAATTTAGCTCTAAGAATGTAAGAGGACAAAATGGCTACTGTTAGCACCAATGAATTTAAAGGCGGTCTTAAACTAATGCTTGATAGCGAGCCTTGCGTTATCCTGGAAAACGAATACGTAAAACCAGGTAAAGGCCAAGCGTTCAACCGCGTTAAAATTCGTAAACTTCTTTCTGGTAAAGTGCTAGAGAAAACCTTTAAGTCTGGTGAAACTTGTGAAGTTGCAGACGTAATGGATATCGACCTAGATTATCTATATAACGACGGCGAATTCTACCACTTTATGAACAACGAAACATTCGAGCAGATCGCAGCAGATACAAAAGCGGTTGGCGAGAACGCTAAGTGGTTAGTAGAAAACAACACTTGTATGCTTACTCTATGGAACGGTAACCCAATCGCAGTTACTCCACCAAACTTCGTAGAGCTAGAAGTAACAGAAACAGACCCAGGCCTAAAAGGTGATACTCAAGGTACTGGCGGTAAACCAGCAACACTAACTACTGGTGCTGTTGTTCGCGTACCACTATTTATCGCAATCGGCGAAGTGATCAAAGTAGATACTCGTTCTGGCGAATACGTAGGTCGCGTTAAGTAAGCGTTACTTGCTTAAACTTATAAAAAGGTCACTTCGGTGGCCTTTTTTAGTTTTTGCGGAGTAATCATTGATGTGACACAATTTTCAAATAGAGATATGTTACTAAACTTACAAAATGAAACAGACACTACAAATATGGCTTGATGCCGCTCGACCTAAAACTTTGCCACTGGCACTGGTCTCTATATTGACTGGTAGTGTGCTGGCGTTTTCGACTCATAACTTCTCGGCATCCGTTGCGGTATTGGCTTTTGTCACCGCGACGCTATTACAAATTCTCTCTAACCTTGCTAACGACTATGGCGATGCGGTGAAAGGCACAGACAACGATAAACGTCTTGGCCCAACGCGTGCGATCCAATCCGGTTCTGTCTCTCTTAAAACCATGAAGCAGGCGATCATCGTCAATGTTATCTTCACGGCGATTTCTGGTTTAACCTTGGTGCTGCATTCTCTCAATAGTATGGAAAGCATCTTAGCTTTTCTTGGCTTAGGTGTACTGGCCATTGCGGCGGCGATTGCTTATACCGTGGGTAATAAACCTTATGGCTATGTTGGCCTTGGTGATATTTCGGTATTTATCTTCTTTGGTTTGCTTGGCGTAGCAGGGACATACTTCTTGCACACTGGAATCGTTGATTTGTCGCTCGTTTTACCCGCGGTGGGCTGTGGGCTATTGGCGGTTGCGGTGTTGAACATTAACAATATGCGCGATATCGAAAATGATGAGCAGTGCGGTAAACGCACCGTGGCGGTTCGTTTAGGGCAAAAGCGCGCTAAGCATTATCACTTTGTTTTGCTAGCCGGTGCCGTGGTCGCGTTCATCGTTTATTTGATGCTGCAGCCGACACCGGTTTGGGTCACATTACCATTTTTATTAAGTGCCTTAGTAGTGTTTAAACATGGTAAGGAAGTGTGGCTGGCAGAAAAACCCGCGCATATTGCGCCAATGATGCCGGTTATTGTGAAATGTTCTTTGGTGACTAACCTATTGTTTGCTGGAGTTGTTATAGCTCAAACTCTGGTGAGATGATCACCGTTTGTCATTGCAATGACTTACTGACTGGATATACTCGACTAATAGACCAATGCTATGAGACGAAATGCTATGGAATACAATACTTCAGCTTTGTGTGATATCTACTTAGATCAAGTAGACGTAGTAGAACCTATGTTCAGCAACTTTGGCGGCAGCGCTTCGTTTGCTGGTCAGGTAACCACGGTGAAATGTTTTGAAGACAACGGCATTATCCGTGATGTTTTAGAGCAAGATGGTGTTGGTCGAGTACTATTGGTTGACGGTGGCGGCTCATTACGTCGTGCGCTGATAGATGCCGAGATTGCTACTCTCGCGGAAGAGAATGAGTGGGAAGGCATCGTGGTATACGGCTGTGTGCGTGAAGTCGACGAGCTGGAAGACATGAGCATTGGTATTCAAGCGCTCGCTTCTATTCCTGTTGGCGCAACCAATAAAGGTGAGGGTGAAACCGACATCCCAGTTAACTTTGGTGGTGTGACCTTCTTACCAGAAGATTATCTCTATGCCGACAATACCGGCATTATCCTTTCTCAAGAGCCACTGAATGTCGATTTGGAACTTGATGAAGAAGAGCAAGAGCTTTAAAGCTTAACCTGATTTAACAAACGCCAGCAGATGCTGGCGTTTTTTGTTTAAGCAGAGCGGGGGAGGTGTTCTTCACGTAATCGTAGTGTGTACACGTAACCTAAGATGCCACCAAGAATATTACCTACCGCGATACCGACAAAAATCCCTTCAATCTGATACAGCTCTCCACCCACCCAAGCCAGTGGCAAGGTAAAGAAGAACAATCTTGCTGCGCTCCAGCGGAAAGCCCGCATTGGCTCATGCAGCGCATTCAAACCAGAGACGAGCATCATCATGATGCCTTGAAACCCGTAACTGAATGGCACGACCAATAAGTAATGCCACAGCATATCTTGCACGGCTTGCTCTTGAGAGAAGAGTGCAGCAAGTGGAATGCTCAGTGGCACCATCATAATGAAAATCATGAACTGGAAGACTATAGAAAAACGCATTCCGAGGAACATGCCAGCGAAGCTCCGCTCTGGGTTATTTGCGCCAAAGTTTTGCGCCATGAAAGGGGTCAGTGCAGATGTTAGTGACATAAGAACCAGCATCAAAATCGATTCGATGCGTTGTGCTGCGCCATAAGCTGCAACGGCCACGGTGCCATGCTGAGAAAGTATGATCATTAGCAGCGCACCAGAAAGTGGCGACATCGCGCTAGAGAGTGCTGCGGGCGTACCGATTTTTAGGATGTTTTTCCAATCTTGCACCATGAAAGGCACTTTTGGCCAGGTGAGGAGCTTTTCGCGTTTGATCAATACATACAGTGAGCCACACAAAGCCCCTAGCCAGCTAAATGCACTGGCTATCGCTGCACCTTGAATGCCAAGCTCAGGGAAAGGGCCATAACCAAAGATCAGCAGTGGATCGAGAAGGCCGTTAATTAAGCCTGCTGTCATCATGATTTTGGCTGGAGTTTTCGTATCGCCAGTTGCGCGAATTGCGGCGTTACCTGCCATTGGCAGCACGAGCAAAGGAATCGCCATATACCAAACAGCCATGTATTGCTCGATCATTGGAATCAGGTTTTGCTCTGCGCCAAGCAATAAAAACAAAGGCTCGATGGTAAACAAGCCTAATGTTGAGGCGAGCGCCACTAAGATGACTGCAAGGATAAGGCCATGAGTTGATAAGCGCGCTGCATCTTGTGATTGGCCTTTACCCAATAGACGACCAATATTGGTCGAAAGACCCATGCCTATGCCCATGGTGATGCAGTTAACCCCGAAGGTGACAGGGAAGGTGTAGCTGACGGCGGCGAGAGCATCTGTACCAAGCAGAGAGATAAAGAAGGTATCCACCAAGTTAAACATCAAGATTGCAATCAGCCCAACCGTCATCGGGATGGTCATCTGGCGCAATACTTGAGGAATAGGGCCATTGAGTAGGCCGTGTTTATCTTGCATAACACTATCAAGTTGATGGAAAAGGCTAGAGTACTTGATTACGGATGGATGGGGTAGTGATTGACGATTTTTGGTGAGCAAATTATAGCGGCAACAAAAAAGGCCAGCCGAAGCTGACCTTTAAAAATGTTTTCAACTAAGTTGAAAATTAAGCTTTTGCTTTAGCTGCTGCTTTAGCGATAGCTGCGAAACCAGCTGCGTTAAGAGCTGCACCGCCAACTAGAGCACCATCGATGTCTGGTTGTGCGAAGTAAGCTTCTGCGTTTTCTGGCTTAACAGAACCACCGTATTGGATGATTACTTGCTCAGCTACTGCTGCGTCTTTCTCTGCGATCATTGCACGGATAGAAGCGTGGATGCGCTGTGCATCTTCAGCTGTTGCTGCTTTACCAGTACCGATAGCCCAGATTGGTTCGTAAGCGATGATTGCGCCGTTTAGAGCTTCAACACCGTAAGCGTCGATAACTGCATTGATTTGACGTGCACATACTGCTTCAGTTTCGCCAGCTTCGTTTTGAGCTTCAGATTCGCCGATACAGAAAACTGGCTTCAGGCCGTTCTCTTGTAGGAATTTGAATTTCTTAGCAACGAATTCGTCAGACTCAGCGTGGTATTCACGACGCTCAGAGTGACCGATGATGATGTGAGTAGCACCGAAGTCTTTCAGCATTTCTGGAGACATATCGCCAGTGAATGCACCGCTGTTGTTTAGGTCAGTGTTTTGAGCACCAAGGATGATCTTGTTGCCGCCTTCTGCGATTAGACGCTCAGCTAGGTCGATGTATAGAGCCGGTGGAGCTACTGCTACGTCTACACCTTCAACGCCTTCAAGTTCAGCATTAAGACCAGTTAGCAGCTCTTTAACCATTTCTTTGCTGCCATTAAGTTTCCAGTTACCCATCACTACAGGACGACGCATAGGAATATCTCCGTATTATTTAAATTAAAGCGTTAATGTAAAAAATCTACGTAGGAATATAACAGAATAAATCCAGCAGATCATGACCCGAATCATTTCTTGATCGAATCTCAATCAATGGTCGGAGCAATTTACTAAACAAAGGCCGATAAAGAGAGGATCAGTGATCTGACAAACAGAATAATAGTATGAGACTCGGAATCTGACGGTGAAATTGGTAATACTGTGGACTCTATCAGCTATTGAGCAAGGAATCGCATGCCAAACTTAGTAATGGAATACTCGAATTCGGTCGATGAGCGCGTCAATGTACAAGGCCTACTGGAAGATCTACATCATGTCGCATTACAATCGGGTTTGTTTGATGTTGCTTCGGTAAAATCGCGAGCGACGCGCTACCATGATTGGCTAATCGGTGAAGAGGCCAATAGTGTTGATTTTATTCATATCACTTTTGAGCTATTGAGTGGCCGAACTCAAGAGCAAAAGCGCGAGCTTTCCCGCCAGTTAATGAACATACTGCAAGAGCAGGCGAGTCATATTCGAAGTTTGACCGTCAATGTCCGTGATATGGATATAGATTGTTTTCAAAAAGTGGTGAATTGAACCACGTTATTTTTTAGGTAAGAGAAATGTCGATTAAAGAACTGCTGTTTTCTTTTCAGGGTCGTATTGGCCGAAAAGTGTTTTGGATTTGGAATGCTGTTTACTACCTTATGATCGTCGGCTTTGCCGTGGGCATGAATACGCTGTTTACAGCTCAAGCGCATCTGATCTTGCCAGTATTTCTCATTTTTGTGCTGATTCCTGATTTAGCGATTACGGCAAAACGTTGGCATGACCGTGGTAAATCAAGCTGGTGGCTATTAATGAACTTGCCGTTAGTGATTGGTCGCATGACAGTACCTGTCGGTGAATCAGCAACAGCAGGCCCTGCGAGCACTTTACAAATGGTGAGCTCACTCGCTGCATTAGTCTGTGGGGCATGGATTTTGGTGGAGTGTGGCTTCTTAAAAGGTCAGTCAGGTGATAACCAATATGGCGCAGAGCCTAAATAAGCCAACTTACTAACCTGCAAAGTAAAAACCAGAGCCTATGCTCTGGTTTTTGTTTATCTAGAGGGTAGCCAATTACTTTCTCAGTAAAATCTCTTCAACGCTGTGGTCTGGCCCTTTCTTTAATACCAATTGCGCTCGCCCTTTGGTTGGCAATATATTCTGGTTGAGGTTAAGGCCATTGATTGAATGCCAGATATCTTTCGCCTTTGTAATTGCTTGCTGCTCACTCAATTGAGTGTAATGGCTAAAGTAAGACCCTGGTTTTAAGAAAGCCCCTTGACGAAACTTTAAGAATCGTTGGATGTACCAATTCTCAATAACGTCAGTATCGGCATCGACATACAGGGAAAAATCGAGAAAGTCGGATACAAACACTCGGTGAGGCTCTTGTGGGTAATCCATGCCGCTTTGTAAAACATTCAACCCTTCAATAATCAGTACATCAGGGCGATCGATGGTTTTCACTTCATCAGTAATGTCGTAGGTGATATGAGAATAAACTGGCACAGTTAAGTTCGGTTTACCCGCTTTCACGTCGGAGACAAACTCCACCAAGCTTTTGATGTCGTAAGATTCTGGAAAGCCTTTGCGGTGCATAATGCCGCGTTCATCCAACACCTTTTTGGGATACAAAAATCCGTCGGTAGTGACTAGCTCAACTTTAGGATGATTCTCCCAGCGCGAGAGTAGCGCTTTGAGTAAGCGAGCTGTTGTGCTTTTGCCTACCGCAACACTACCAGCAATACCAATAATAAAAGGAGGCGCGCTATCTTGGCCGCCTAAAAAACTGTGCAGCACTGAATTACGGCTTTGGCGAGCAGCGATATAAAGGTTGAGTAGGCGAGCGAGTGGCAAATAGATCTCTACCGACTCTTGCATGGTTAGGCTTTCGTTTACGCCTTGTAGCTCTTTTAAGTCTTCTTCTGACAGCGTCATTGGCACGGCATTACGCAGTTCAGCCCATTGCTGTCTATTAAAAGAGAGATACGGTGTCATGGTCTTCCTAACTCAGGTTCTTCATATGCGAGCAGCGAAAATACATCAACCCGAAAAGAAAGCAAATGGCTGACGCTGCAGATTTGTTTTTATTGCTTGAAATTGTGCGAAAATTCAGCAAATGAACAGAAAGAGAGGAAAAAGTTTACTTTTTTTGAATTTGCTATTGCAAGGCAGAAAATCATTCAATAGAATGCGCACCACTTATGCCGACTTAGCTCAGTAGGTAGAGCAACTGACTTGTAATCAGTAGGTCACCAG